>ERZ1066122.2059-NODE-2059-length-14146-cov-17.217515_pt1 | contig 14146 bp, 12 predicted proteins | sample MGYA00382769_ERZ1066122 | MGnify/ENA primary metagenome ERZ1066122 (study PRJEB33369, sample SAMEA5778352) | biofilm metagenome | biome: Industrial cooling water; feature: Water cooling tower basin; material: Biofilm | place: United Arab Emirates | collected...
TCAACCAGGCCCGCCACGCGATGGTCGAGCAGCAGGTCCGCCCCTGGGAGGTGCTGGACCGCCGCGTGCTCGATGTCCTCGGTGACGTGCGGCGCGAAGACTTCGTGCCCGTGCCGCATCGCAAGCTCGCCTTCGCCGACCTCGCGCTGCCGCTCGGCCACGGCGAGTTCATGCTGAAGCCCGTGGTGGAGGGCCGCCTGCTGCAGGCGCTCGACCTCGCGCCCACGGACGAGGTGTTGGAGATCGGCGCGGGCAGCGGCTTCCTGACCGCCTGCCTGGCGCGCCTCGCGCGCTCGGTGCAGGCCATCGAGATCAACGCCGATTTCGTCGCCGAAGCCCAGCGCCGCCTGCAGACCCTTGAAGCCGCCAACGTCCGCCTCGAGCAGGCCGACGCCGCGACCTGGGACACCGCGCTGCGCTTCGACGCCATCCTCGTGGGCGGCGCCGTCGCCGTGCTGCCCGAGCGCTTCCAGCGCTGGCTGAAGCCCGGCGGCCGGTTGGTGGCCGTGCGCGGCAACGCGCCGGTGCAGGAGGTCGTGTGCCTGCGCCACGAGGCCGGCGGCCTGCGGCTCGAGAGCCTGTTCGAAACCGACATCCCGTACCTCCGCGGCTTCGCCCCGGAAGCGCGCTTCGCCCTCTGAACGATCCGATCGAAGGAAGCCCCATGCGTCTGCGTCCCCTCGCCCTCGCCCTGCTCGCCGCCGGCCTCGCCGTGCCGGCCAGCGCCGCCGACCTGCTGCAGGCCTACGAGCTGGCGCGCAAGGGGGATCCGCAGCTCGCCGCGGCCGAGGCCCGCGCCGCCGCCGCACAGGCGGGCGTTGCGCAGTCCCGCGCGGCCCTGCTGCCGCAGATCAGCGCGCAGGCCAGCCTGACCGACAGCCAGGGCGACAACACCTCGTTCGGCGCCTTCCCGGCGCCGACGCCCACGAACCCCGACGCGGTCGGGTTCGGCGAGAACGTCAGCTCGTCCGACACGCGCAACCGCCGCTACGGGCTGAACCTCTCGCAGTCGATCTACGACCACGCCGACTACACGCGGCTGAAGGCCGCGAAGGCGCAGGCGGCGCAGGCCGAAGCGCAGCGCGTGGCCGCCGAGCAGGCGCTGGGCGTGCGCGTGTCCCGGGCCTACTTCGACGTGCTGACGGCGATCGAGTCGCTCGCGTCGGCACGCGCCCAGGAAGCCGCGGCGAAGCGCCAGCTCGACCAGGCCGAGACGCGCCTCGAAGTGGGCCTGGCGCCGATCACCGACGTGCATGAGGCGCGCGCGAGCTACGACGGCGCCCGGGCGAACGCGATCGCCGCGGCGACCCGCCTCGACGACGCCCGCGAGGCGCTCACCGAAATCACCGGACAGCCGATGGAGTCGTTGAAGGGGCTCGGCGCCGAGTACCAGCCGAAGCTCGACGACACCGAAGGCCTGCAAGCCTGGGTGGACAAGGCCCTTGCCGACAACCCGGCGCTGCAGGCCGCGGCGCTGGCGCTGGACGCGGCCGAGGCCAACGTTTCCACCGCGCGCGCCGGCCACCTGCCGACCCTGACGCTCTCCGGCGGCTACAACGACTCCGCCACGTGGGGCAGCAACACCACCTCGACGCCGGTGAGCAGCGTCACGTTCCCGTCCGACAACCTCAACGATGGCCACAACGTCGGCATCACGCTGACCGTGCCGATCTTCAGCGGCGGCGCCGTTCGCGCCGGCGTGCGCTCGGCCTTGGCCAACCGCGACGCGGCCTCCGAGCAGCTGGAGCAGGAGCGCCGCGGCGTGGTCCGACAGACGCGCAACGCCTACCGCTCGCTCGCGGCCGGTGCGGCCGAGGTCGAGGCGCGCCGCCTCGCGGTGGTCTCGGCGAAGGCCGCGCTGGAAGCCGGTGAAGCCGGCCTCGAAGTGGGCACCCGCACGGTCGTCGACGTGCTGCTCGCGCAGCAGACCCTGTTCGCGGCGCAGACGCAGTTCGCGCAGGCGCGCCACAACTTCCTCGTCAACGAGCTGTCGCTGAAGCAGGCCGCCGGCAGCCTGACGCCGGCCGACATCGAAGCGGTGAACCGCCTGCTCAGCGCGGACGCGGAAGCGCTGCTCGACGCGACGAAGTAAGCGCCCGCCAGCGCCATGGACGCGACGCGAAGGCGGCCCCCGGGCCGCTTTCGCTTTTCCGGGCGGGCGCCGCCTCAGGCGATGCGGCGCAGCCCGGCCACGTCATCGATCAGCGCCAAGGTGCGCTCGAGCGCGCCGCGCTCGCGGTCGATGCGCTGGCGACCGGCACGGCCGCGGGCCCGGGCCTGGTCCGGATGGGTCAGCAGCCAGTCGATCGCCGTCGCCAGCTGATCCGCATCGGCGACGATCTCGAGCGCACCGACGTCCTTCAGCAGCGCGGTCATCTCGACGAAGTTGAAGGTGTGCGGGCCGCTGAGCACCGGCACGCCGAGCGCCGCGGGCTCGAGCAGGTTGTGGCCGCCCACGTCGCACAGGCTGCCGCCGACGAACGCGACGTCGCCCGCGGCGAGGAATCCGGGCAGCTCGCCGAGGCTGTCGATCAGGAACACGTCGCAGCGCGCGTCCGGCGAGCGCTCGACGCTGCGCCGGCGCAGCGCGAGACCGGCGTCCTGCACACGCGCGGCCACCGCGCCGAAGCGCTCCGGATGGCGCGGCGCCCACAGCAGCAGCGCGGCGGGGTGCGTCTCGCGCAGGCGCTGGTGCGCCTCGAGCACGGCCGCCTCCTCGTCCGCGTGCGTGCTGGCCGCCACCCAGATCGGCCGCGCCCCACAGGCCTTGCGCCAGCCGATGGCCTCCTCGCGCGAGGCCTGCGGCAGCGGCTGGTCGTACTTGAGGTTGCCGGTCACCTGGATGCGAACGTCATCGCCGGCCAGCACGCGGAAGCGCGCGGCATCGGCCTCGGACTGCGCCGCGATCAGCCGCACGCCGGACAGCGCGAGGCGGATCAGTGACGCCATCCAGCGGTAGCCGCGCAGCGAGCGCTCCGACAGGCGGGCGTTGGCGATCACCACCGGCACGTCGGCGCGCGCGCAGGCCACGAACAGGTTGGGCCACAGCTCGGTTTCGATGACCACGGCCAGCGCCGGCCGCACGCGCTCGAGGAAGCGCCGCACCATCCCATGCAGGTCGTAGGGCAGGTAGACGTGGTGCACGGCGTCGCCCCACAGCGCACGCACGCGCGCCGACCCGGTGGGGGTGATGGTGGTGATCAGCAGCGGCCGGCCGGGATGGCGCTGGCGCAGCGCATTGACGAGCGGGATCGCCGCGTTCACTTCCCCGACCGACACTGCGTGGACCCACAGCGCGCCGGGCGGCAGGTCGGGCAGCGAGTCGAGCTGCGCATACCGTTCGCTCCAGCGCAGCAGGTACTCGCGCTGGCGCAGGCCGCGCCACACCAAGTGGTAGAGCGTGACCGGCACCAGCAGCCACAGCAGGGCGGAGTAGAACGCCAGCAGCAGGCGCCGGCCAAGGCTCAAGGACATGGCGGAAGGGTAGCAGGCGGCCGCGCGCCGACGGCGGAGCGGACGCGGCGACGGCCTACAATACGAGGCATGCCGACGCCCGACGACGCCGCCCCTCCCCCGCTCGCTCCGCGGCATTGGCCGACCTGGCTGGGCGTGGCGTTCGGCTGGTGCGCCGCGCGCTCCCCCGCCGCGCTGCAGCGCGCCGTGGGCCGCGCCTTGGGCCCGCTGCTGGGGCACGCCTTGCCCGCGCGGCGCCGCGTCGTCGAAGCCAACCTCGCGCTGTGCTTCCCCGCGATGGACGCGGCGGCGCGCGAAGCGCTGGCGCGCGAGAACCTCGCGCAGACGGGCATGGGGCTGTTCGAATTCCTGCGCGCGTGGTGGGGCCGCGTGTCGGACCACTCGCCGCGCTACACCGTCGAGGGCCTCGAGCACCTCGAGGCGCTGCGCGCGGCCGGCCGCGGGGTGCTGCTGGTATCGGCCCACTTCGTGCACCTCGAGCTCTGCGCGCGACTGCTGACGCGCCACGTGCCGGTGGCGGGCATGTACCGCCCGCACGGCGACGCGGCCATGGAGTGGGCGGTGAAGGCGGGACGGCTGCGCTACGCCTGCGCGATGTTCGCGCGCGACGAGCTGCGCCCGGCGCTGAAGCACCTGAAAGCGGGCGGCATCCTCTGGTTCGCGCCGGACCAGGAAAGCCGACGGGGCGACAGCGTGTTCGTGCCGTTCTTCGGCCGGCCGGCGTGGAGCCTGACCTCGACGCACCAGCTCGCGCGCCTGTCCGGCGCAGCGGTCTGCCCGTTCTTCCACGAGCGCCTCGACGACGGCTCGTACCGCCTGCAGGTGCAGGCGCCGCTCGCCGATTTCCCGTCGAGCGACGCGACCGTCGACACCGCACGGGTGATGGCGGCCCTCGAGACGATGATCCGGCGCGCGCCGTCGCAGTACCTGTGGCTGCACCAGCGCTTCAAGACCCAGCCGGACCGCGGGCGCGGCGACACCTACCGCGCGTAGGGCGAGGCCTCGCCGCCGGGACGCGTCTTGAAGCGTCGATGCACCCACAGGTACTGGTCGGGTGCGGCGCGCACCGCGTCTTCCAGCACCTGCAGGTAGCGCGCGGCGAAGGCCGGCGGATCGTCGAGCAGCGCATCGAGGCCGGGGTCGATGACGCGGACGCGGTAGCGACCGTCGGCGCCGCGCGCCATGGCGAAGAACCGCACGCAGGCGCGGCCGGCGCGCGCGAGCTGCGGCACGGTGGCCAGCGTGGCGGCCGGCACGCCGAAGAACGGCACGAAAACGTGCTGGCTGCGGAAGTCCTGGTCGGCGAGGTAGGCCAGCCTCGCGCCCTCGCGGAGGCAGCGCACCATGCCGCGGGTGTCGAATTTTCCGTAGGTCGGCCCGAGCCGTCCGCGACGCGCATCGTCGAGCAGGGCCTCGAAGCACGGATGGCGGTCGTAGCGGCGCACCACGCTGCTGATCGCTCCGCTGCCCGCTTCCACGAGGAAGCGCGCGGCGAGCTCGCTATGCATCAGGTGGCCGGTGAGCAGCAGGACGCCCTGCCCGCGCGCCGCCGCCTCGTGCAGGTGGTGCAGGCCTTCGACGTCGGCGGCGCCGCGCAGCCGCGATGCCGGCGCGAAGCCCGCGCGAACGAGTTCGACCAGCGCGATGGCCAGCGAACGCTGGTGCGCGCGCAGCCGCAAGGCCCGGCGCCCGGGCGACTCGTCGGCGAAGCACAGATCGAGGTTGATGCGCGCGACCCGCCAGCGCGAGCCCAGCCACGGCCGCGCGACGGCGGCCAGCGTCGCGCCGAGCGCCAGCAGCGCGCGCTGCGGCAGCCGCGCGACGGCGGCGAAGAGCGCGCCGACGAGGCCCCAGCCGACGCAGCGCATCAGCCCGCCGCGGGCGCGGGGGCGTCGCGCCGCATCAGCGCACCGGCGTACAGGGCCGCCAGCAGCAGGGTCACGCCGCCCCAGAACGTCGAATAGAACGCAAGGTGCGTGTTCAGCGGAAACACGGTGACGAGCAGGGCCAGCGCCGGTGCGGCGGCGCGCTCGCGCACCTCGGGCGGGGCGAACCGCCAGGCACGCAGCGCGATCGCCACCGCGGCCAACCACAGCAGCAGGCCGACCATGCCGGTTTCGGACAGCACCTCGAGCACGATCTGGTGCGCATGGAACGCGCCGGGCAGTCCGTTCTCGACGAACTGGTCGTCGGGCGACGCGTAGGCCCGGTAGGCGCGCTGGAAATTGTCGGTGCCGACGCCGGTCAACGGATGGTCGGCGATGATGTCCGCCGTGGTCTGCCACAGGACCAGACGGCCCGACAGCGCGAAGTCGACGCCCTCCTGCTCCATCTCCAGCGCCTCGAGGCTGCGCTCGATGCGCGGGCCGAGGAAATCGCTGGTGCTGGCCGCGACGACGGTCAGCACCCCGCCCACCAGCAGGCCGAGCCCCGTGCGCCGCCAGCCCCAGTGGCGCAGGCCGGTGATCACCAGCGCGAGGCCGAAGCTGATCCACGCCGCACGGGCGCCGGCGAGCAGGATGACCACGCCCAGCACGGCCGCGACCGCCAGCCACGGCAGCACGCCGCGACGCGCGGCGGGCAGCAGCGCGAACGGCGAGAGCGAGGCCAGCACGAGCCCGAGCTTCAGGTTGTCGGCACCAAAGATGCCGGACAGCCGGTCGGCCACGGCCGGACCGCCGAGGCTGTAGCCCGTGGTGGCCTGGGCGAGGCCGTCGACGGCCCACAGCCCGACGAGGACGCCGAGGCCACCCGTCACGAGCCGTGCTCCGCGGTCACTGGCCATGGCCATCGCGGCGAGCCACAGGAACGGCAGGTAGCGCAGGTCCTTCAAGGTCTCGATCGCGGTGTTCGCGGGGTCGATGGCGAGCGGGATCGACAGCAGCTGCGGCAGCCAGTAGCCGAAGAACAGGATGGTGGTGAGCGCCCAGGCTTCCGGGCTCAGCACGCGCATGCCGCCGCGGAAGCGCGTCGCGATGATGATGCCGGCGCCGAGCAGCGCACCCAGGGACAGCACCACTTCGGCCAGGCCCCGCCACGGCCAGCAGGCGACCTGCAGCAGCACCCACCACGGCGCCACGCGGGCGAGGCGTTCAACCAGCGTGTCGGGCATAGAGATCGAGGGTGGCCTGCTGCATCGCGGCCAGAGTGTAGGGAATGCGCGCCGGCGGCGCGGGGGGCGCGTCCAGCAGCCGCTTCGCGCGCGCCGCCAACGTCGCGGCGTCGCCCAGCGCCACGGCGCCTTCCGGCTGCAGGGCCGCGAGCTGTTCGCCGACGCCGCCGTGCGCCCAGCCGAGCACCGGCACCCCGACCGACAGGGCCTCAATGACGGTGCGGCCGAAGGCCTCGGGCTTGCGCGACAGCTGCAGCACGAGGTCGCTGGCCGCGTAAGCGCTGACCACATCGGCGCGCGGCGGGGCGATGCGGAGCGTCGCCTCGATGCCGCGCGCCGCGGCCAGGGCGCGCAGCTCGGCGACGTAGGCCTCTCGACCGGGCTCCTCGGTGCCAAGCAGCCACAGCGCGGCGGGAACGCCGTCGGCGCGCAGCGCGGCCAGGAGGTCGATGGCGTCGGCGTGGCCCTTCAGCCGGGTGCCGCGACCGGGCATCAGCAGCAGGCGCGCGTCGGGCGCCAGGCCCAGCTCGCCGAACACGGCGGCGCGCGCGGCGGCGTCGGGCCGCGCCCGCCGCGGGAACTGCGCGGGATCGACGCCGCGCGGGATCACGGTGATGCGCGGGCTCGCGTCGGGCCAGTGCGCGCGGACGTGCTCGCGCACCGTGTCGGACACGCAGATGACGGCATCGCCTCGGGTCATCACGCCGCTGTAGACGCCCGGCGAATTCAGTCCGTGCACGGTGGTGATGAACGCCGGCCGCGGCGCGAGGCCGCGCAGCGCGCCCAAACCGACCCAGGCCGGCAGGCGCGAGCGGGCGTGGACGATGTCGGGCGCCAGCGACCGCAGCAGGCGGCGAAGCGCGAGCGCCTTGAACGGCGTGGCGAGTGACTTGGCGCCGATCGACAGGGCATGGTGCGCGCTGCCCTGGGCTTCCAGCGTCGGGACCAGCCGTCCGCCGGCGGAGACCACGTGGGACGCGTGGCCGGCGGCGACGAGGGCCGCGGCGATTTCCAGGGTGGAGCGCTCGACGCCGCCCGACGCGAGCGCGGGCAGCAGCTGCACGACGGTGAGGCGGCGCAAGCGCCCGCTCCGCGGCGTCAGTCGACGAGCTGGTACTTCGCGCCGCAGTACGGGCAGATCGACGTGCCGCCTTCGTTCTCGATCGGCAGGTAGACGCGCGGGTGGGAATTCCACAGGCGCATCTCCGGCGTCGGGCACGACAGCGGCAGGTCGGCGCGCTTCACGGAATAGACGCGCTCGGTGTTGGCGGCCTTCTGGGCGGTGGCGTCGGTGGGCAGCATGCGGGCGGGCTCGAACGGCGGAGGCGCGCATTCTAGCGCGGCGGGGCCGATGCGCCGTCGCGCGCCGCGCCGGAACGGGCTAGGCCGGCATCTCGACGACCAGCAGGTCGGCGCCGAACGACGACACCAGCGCGAAGGCCGATTCGTCCGCCGCGCCGAGGCCGTCGCCGCCGCGAAGGAAGCGCCCCCGATGCGCCAGCTCGCCGCCGATCACCTCGACCCAGCAGGCCGACCCGCGGGTCGCCGGCACGGCGAGGCTTGCCCCGGGCACCACGCTCTCCCGGCGCACGGTGGCCCCCGCGCCCCAGGCCAGCAGCGCATCAACCGGGGCGGCGATGCGCGACTCGCCAACGGCAGGCGTCGCCCGCGCCTGCGCCGGGACCGCATTGCTGTGCGTGGGCTGCACCCAGAGCTGGAGCAGGCGCAGCGTCGCCGCGCCGTCGAGGTTCTCCTCGATGACGTCCACGCCGACGCCGGCGCCGAGCCGATGCCACTGTCCGGCGGCGATGGGGCCGGAATCTCCGGCCTGCGACTGGACGCGGTACGTGCCGGCGAGCACCAGCGTCAGCACCTCCATGTTCGCGCGCCGCGCGGCCGGCAGGCGCGCGCCGGGCGCCAGCTCGACGCGATTGAGCACGCGCAGGGCATGGAAGCCGAGCCAGTCGCGATCGAAGGCGCTGGCGTGGCTGAAGGCGGCGAGGCCCCTCAGGCCGGGATCAACGAGGCGGCCGCGATCGGCGGCAGGGCGGAAAACCATGGGCATGCGCGATTGTGCCGCAGAAACGACGACGGGCCCGAAGGCCCGTCGTGCGTGTGCGAGGCCGGTCGGTTCAGGACTTCGGGAGTTCGCGGTTGAACTCCGTCTCGATGCGGATGGTCACCTGCGCGCCGACGGCCGGGGCGTACTTGTCGAAGCCCCACTGCGTGCGGTCGATCGTCGTGGTCGCCGAGAAGCCCGCGACCTCGATGGTCGGACGGAACGGATGCGGGGCGATCTTGTTGAGCTTGACGTCGAGCACCACCGGGCGGGTCTGGCCGAGCATCGTGAAATCACCGGTGACCTTCAGGGCGCCATTGCCCGCGTCCTCGACCTTCGTGCTCTTGAAGGTCATCGTCGGGTGCGCGGCGACGTTGAAGAAATCGGCCGAGCGCAGGTGCTCGTCGAAGTCGGCCTGGTCGGTATCGATGCTGCTGGTGTCGATGGTCACGTCGATCGACGAGTTCGCGAGGTTGTCGCGGTCGAGCTTCAGCGTGCCGTCGTACTTCGTGAACTCGCCGAGCGTCTTGGAGAAGCCGAGGTGGTCGATCTCGAAGCCGACGTAGGTGTGGCCGGCGTCGAAGGTGAACGCGTCGGCGGCGAACGCGGGCGCGGTGAGGGCGGACGCCAGGGCGAACGCGAGCGCGGTGCGGAACGGGGTGGTCTTCATGGAGGGCTCCAGGGAGTGGGCGCGGCGTGGGAAGCGCGGACGGACGCCGCGCCGGGGGTCGGTGGTGCGGAACGCTCAGGCGATGCGCGCGGCCTCGTCGAACGAGAGCCGCGGCGAACGTGGGAACAGGCCGGCGGGGTCGCCGTAGCCGAGGTTGATCAGGAAGTTCGACTTGACCGGAGTGCCGGCGAAAAAGGCCGCGTCGAGCTGGGCGTTGTCGAAGCCGGACATCGCACCGGTGTCGAGGCCGAGCGAGCGCGCCGCCATGATCATGTAGGCGCCCTGCAGGGTCGCGTTGCGGAACGCGGTGCTCTCGATCAGCGCGTCGTTGCCCGCGAACCAGCTGCGCGCATCGGCGTGCGGGAACAGCTGCGGCAGCTTGTCGTAGAAAGCCATGTCCTGGGCGACGATCACGGTCACCGGGGCGGTCATGGTCTTGTCGACGTTGCCCGGCGAGAGCGCGGCCTTCAGCTTCGCCTTGGCCTCGGGCGACTTCACGAACACGAAGCGGGCCGGGGAGGCGTTGGCGCTGGTGGGGGCCCACTTCAGCAGGTCGTAGAGCTCGTGCAGCAGCGCATCGGGGACGTCCTTCGGCTGCCAGGCGTTGTGCGTGCGCGCCGAGCGGAAGAGCTGGTCGAGCGCGCGGGGGTCGAGCGGGGTCATCGGGACTCCTCGGGTGGCGGTGCGATGGGGACGCAGTATGGGTGCGAGGCGCGGGCGCACGATGCCCGCGGCTGCAACAGGTCGTTGTGAACGCCGGAACGACAGCGCGCTGCCGCCCGTCGGGGTCGCTGGCTACACTCCCGGCCATGAGCGAGGCGCCGCCCCCTTCCATCCTGGTCCTGCACGACGGCGCTGCCGGCAATCGTCGGCAGGCCCTCGCGCTCGCCGAGGCGTGGGGACTGCCGTTCCGCGAACTCGCGCTGGCGCCGCGCGCGCCGTGGCGATGGGCCGCACCGCGTCGCCTGCCGGGCGTGGGGTTCGCTTTCGGCGACGCGTTCGCCGAGGTGCTGGCGCGGCCGCCCGCGGTGGCCGTCGGCTGTGGCCGGCAGGCGGCCCTGGCCACTCGACTGCTGCGCGAGCGCGGCGCCAAGGCGGTGCAGATCCTGCATCCGCGCCTGCCGACCGCGCAGTGGGACGTCGTGGTGCTGCCGGCGCACGATGGCGTGCATGGCGGCAACGTGGTGACGCTGCACGGCAGCCTGAACCCGATCGACGACGCGTGGCTGGTGCGCCAGCGCGAAGCGCATGCGGCGCTTGGCGCGGCACCCGGCCCGATCACGGCCCTGCTGGTCGGCGGCCCGACCGACGACAGCGACTGGGACCGGCACGCCCTCGACGGCATTCTCGAGCTGCTGCTGCGCTGGGGACAGCGCGACGGCGGCACCCTGTGGGTGGTCACGTCGCGGCGCACGCCGCGGACCATGCGCAGGCAGATCGCGCACGCGATGGCCGACCGCGCGCACGTCTGGACCGACGACGCCGATGGCCCGAACCCCTACGCCGGCATCCTCGCCTGGGCCGACCGGCTGGTGGTGACGCCCGACTCCGCGAACCTGATCAGCGAGGCCGCGGCCACGAACGCGCCGCTGTGGATTGCCGTCCCCCGCTACAACCGGGGCCGCATCCGGCACCTCGTGGCGCACGCCATCGACAGCGGGCGGGCCCGACCGTTCGGACCCGAGGCGGCGACGTGGCGGGTGACGCCGTGGCGCGAGAGCGCACGAGTGGCGGACTCGTTGCGGCCGTGGGTCATGGACGCGATCGCCGCGCGCGATCAGTCCATCGCGGCGCCTGGCGGCCGCGGAAGCGACGGAAGCGCGGCCAGCATGGCGTCCGCGGCCGGCTGAGCCCGCTCACGCGGCACGCGCCGCGGCCGACGGTCCAAGGTGCAGCCGAGGGAGAGGTCGACGAAGGCGGCGTGCGCCGCGGTCAACGCGGCCGCGTCGGACGACGGCAGCAGGCCGGCGGCGACGAGGGCGGCGATCAGGTCGGCGGTGTGCCGCGGCGCGACCAGCGCCGGGTGCGCGCGGGCGTGCGCCAGCACCGCATGCTGCAGCGCGAACTCGAGGTCGACGAGGCCGCCGCGGCCCTGCTTGAGGTCCAGCGTCAGCGCGTCGCTGCGGTCGAGCTCGCGGCGCATGCGCTCGCGCATGCCGGCGACGTCCGCCGCCAACGCGCTCGGGTCCCGCGGGCGCGACAGCAGCTCGGCGCGCAGCGCTTCGAGGCGGGCCCGCAGGCCGGCATCGCCGGCCAGCGGCCGCATCCGCACCAGCGCCTGGTGCTCCCAGGTCCACGCGCGCTCGCGCTGGTAGGCCTCGAAGCTCGGGAGGTTGACCACCAGCAGGCCCTTGGCGCCGTCCGGACGGAGCCGAACGTCGACCTCGTAGAGCTTGCCGGCCGCGGTGGCGGTGTCGAGCATCGCCACGAACTTCTGCGCCACGCGCAGGTAGTAGCGTCCGGCATCGAGCGGACGCGCACCGTCCGACACCGCCTGCGTTTCCGCGCCATGCACGAAGACGAGGTCGAGGTCCGAGGCGAAGCCGAGCTCCTGCGCACCGATGCTGCCGTAGCCCAGCACGGCGAAGCCGCCGTCGGCGATCCGGCCGTGCGCGCGCTCGACCTCGCGCTGGGCCAGCTGCAGCGCCGCAGCGACCACCGCCTCGGCGACGACGGCCAGGGATCGCGTCGCGGCGACCGCGTCGATGCGGCCGGCGCGCCAAGCCAGACCGATGCGGAAGGCGACGCTGTGGCGACGTTCGTTGAGCGCCACCAGCGCCGCCTCGGCGTCGTCGTGGGCGGGCGCGACCGCCGCGATCTCCTGGGCGATGGCACGCGGGTCCGGCAGCGGCCCGGCGGCGCGGACATCGAGCAGTTCGTCGAGCAGCAGCGGGTGCTCGGTCAGGCGCTCGGCCAGCAGCGCGCTGCCCGCGCACACCTGCGCCAATCGCCCCAGCGCCGCCGGCTGCTCGGCAAGCAGCGCGAAGTAGCTGCTGCGCCGCCCGATGGCGGTCAACAGGGCGATGCCGCGGGTCAGGCTGGCGTCGGGGGCATCGCTGGCCGCCGCCTGCAGGACGAGCGTCGGCACGATGTGGTCGAACCACGCGGCAGCGCGGGCGGACAGGCCGCGTCGCAGCGCCGAGCCGGCGAGGCGGCGCAGGGCCTCGTGCGCGGCGTCGACGTCGCCGAAGCCGGCGCCGGCCAAGGCCCGCGGATCGCCGTCGTCGGGCAGCGCCTGCCAATACGCGGCAACGGCCTTTGCCGCGGCGCCCGCCTCGCTGCCCTCGGTCGCGCCGAGCGCGTCGTGCCCAACGCCGGAGGCGCCCCGACGCGCGCCGCCCAGCACCGCCGCGAACTCCTCGGCGACCACGTCGCGATGTGCGCGAAGCGCCGAATCGAGCGCGGCGGCATCCACGCAGCCCAGGCCGCGCGCGACGCGCAGGCGGTCGAGCGGATCGGCCGGGAGCGCGTACTCCTGCGCATCGCGCAGCATCTGCACGCGGTTCTCGACCCGGCGCAGGAAGCGGTAGGCCTCGGCAAGGCGCTGCGCCGTCGCCGCCGGCAGATGGCCCGCGCCCGCGAGCGCCGACAGCGCCGGCAGCAGGCCACGACGGCGCAGCGCCGGCTCGCGGCCGCCGCGGATCAGCTGGATGGCCTGCACCAGGAACTCCACCTCGCGGATGCCGCCGGGCCCGCGCTTCAGGTCGTCGGCCATGTCCTTGCGCGCCACTTCCGCTTCGATCATCGCCTTCATCTCGCGCAGCGAATCCAGCGCGGTGAAGTCGAGGTAGCGCCGATAGACGAAGGGCCTCAGGGCGTCGACCAACGATTCGCCGGCGGCGACGTCGCCGGCCACGGGACGCGCCTTCAGCCAGGCGTAGCGCTCCCAGTCGCGGCCCTCGCGCTGGAAGTAGGCCTCCATGGCGTCGAAGCTCAGCGCCAAGCGGCCGCTGTCGCCGAACGGCCGCAGGCGAAGGTCGACCCGATGGCTGAAGCCCTCGACGGTGGGCTCGTTCAGCAGCTGCGCCAGCCGCTGGCCCAGGCGCACGAAGTAGGGCTCGGCGTCGAGGGATCGGGCGCCATCGCTGGCGCCGCCGCGCGGGTACGCATAGACGAGATCGACATCCGAGCTGAAGTTGAGCTCGCCACCGCCGAGCTTGCCGAGCGCGAACACCACGAGGCGCTGCGCACGCCCCTCGCCGTCGCGCACCGTGCCGAAACGCGGCGCGAACTCGGCCTCGGCCTGGGTCAAGGCTCCTTGGAGCGCGGCTTCCGCGATGCGCGTGCTGCCGGCGAGCGTGGCATCGACGTCATCGAGACCGTCGACGTCGCGAGCGACCAGCACGGTCGATGCCGCCCGCCGCCAGCGTCGAAGCGCCGCCATCGCCTCCTCCGGGGCCTGCGGGTCGAGGCGCGGAAAGGGCGGAGGCCGGTGTCGATCGACGAGCAGCCGCGGCTCGCGGACCAGCACGTCGAGCGCAAAATCGGACGCCACGGCCAAGGGCCGCAGCGCATCGCGCTCGGCGGCCGCCAGCGTCGCGGCGTCAGCCAGCGCGTCGAGACGGCGCTCGACCAGGGCCTGCAGCGCCTGCTCGATCGACCCGTTGGCCACCGCAGGAGCAGCGCGCACGCCCCGTCCTTCGCCGCTCATCGATGCCCCCCGCTGGCGTTCGGAAAAAAAGAACCCGCAAGGCCTGGGCGCTTGCGGGTTCGTGCTCCCTCCCCCACGTCGGAAGCGACCCGATCCTGCGTCGGCGCCGCCGCCGCTTGCACGCTGCGTCGCAGCATCCGATGCGCACGGATCCGCGGCGGCGGTGCGGCGGGCCCGAGG
>ERZ1066122.2064-NODE-2064-length-14114-cov-8.196173_pt1 | contig 14114 bp, 12 predicted proteins | sample MGYA00382769_ERZ1066122 | MGnify/ENA primary metagenome ERZ1066122 (study PRJEB33369, sample SAMEA5778352) | biofilm metagenome | biome: Industrial cooling water; feature: Water cooling tower basin; material: Biofilm | place: United Arab Emirates | collected...
CCCCTACCCCAACGGCCCGCCCCTACGATACGACTTCCCCAAACAGCGTCCCTTGCGTACAGCGGTCGGCCAGGACATTGACGTACTGGCCTTTCTGGTGTTTCCCGCGCGGGAAGATGACGACCTTGTTCTGGTCGTTGCGGCCATACAGATGGTCTTCGGAACGTTTCGAGACGCCCTCGATCAGCACCCGATGCACCTTGCCTACAGCGGCTTGGTTGCGCTCGAGCGAGTGCTGATTTTGCTTTTCGATGATTTCCTGCAAGCGGCGTTTTTTGACGTCCAGCGCAACATCATCCGGGTATTTGCGGGCGGCGAGGGTGCCGGGGCGTTCCGAGTAGAAGAACATATACGCCAGGTCGTAGCGCACGGCGTCCATCAGGGTGAGGGTGTCGCGGTGCTCTTCCTCGGTTTCGGAGCAGAAGCCGGCGATGAAGTCGGTGGAGATGCCGCAATCCTCGCCCACGATGCGGCGGATGGCGGTTACGCGCTCCAGGTACCATTCGCGGTCGTAGGTGCGATTCATCAGCTCCAGCACCCGCGAGTTGCCGCTTTGGGCGGGCAGGTGGATGTAGTTGCAGATGTTGGCGTGGCGCGCCATCGTGTGCAGCACCTCGTCGGTGATGTCTTTGGGATGCGAGGTGGAAAAGCGCACCCGCAACTCGGAATTGACGAGCGCGACCAGCTCGAGCAGGTTGGCGAACGTGACCGTGGCCCGGCCCTCGGCCGCCCACTTATACGAATCCACATTCTGCCCGAGCAGGGTCACCTCACGGTAGCCTTGCTCGAACAGCTCGCGGCACTCGCGCAGGATGGATTCCGGCTCGCGGCTACGCTCGCGGCCGCGCGTGAACGGCACTACGCAGAACGAGCACATATTGTCGCAGCCGCGCATAATGCTCACGAATGCCGTCACGCCGTTGGAGTTGAGGCGCACGGGGGTGATGTCGGCGTACGTCTCCTCGCGGCTCAGAAGCACGTTGACGGCTTTTTGGCCGTCGTCGATTTGCTGAATCAGGTTCGGCAGGTCGCGGTAGGCGTCGGGGCCGACCACCAAATCGACCAGTTTTTCTTCTTCCAGAAACTTGCTTTTCAGACGCTCGGCCATACAGCCCAGCACACCCACCAGCAGGCCCGGCCGCCGCCGCTTGTGCGCGTTGATTTCTTTGAGGCGGGCGCGGACGGTCAGCTCCGCTTTCTCCCGAATCGAGCAGGTGTTGAGGAGCACCAAATCGGCGTCGGCGAGTGCGTCGGTGGTGTCGAAGCCTTCGCCGTGCAGAATGCTGCTGACGATTTCGGAGTCGGCGAAATTCATCTGACAGCCGTAGCTCTCGATGTACAGCCGCCGCTGCTGCCCCGTGCGCGTGGCAGGCGACACGCGCGTCTCGCCGGTCGGGGCGTACACATCGGTGGGCGCGGCCGTGGCAGGCGCAGCCGGCGCCAGATAATCAAGTGTCAGAATCGGGTGCGACATCGGCGAAAAATGTAACCAGAGCGGAAAGACAAAGGTACGACGCTCTTAGTGCCAGTTTGGCAGTATGTCTGGTTGCTTGTTTCTAGTTGCTTGTTTCTGATTTCTGGTTTCTGATTTCTGGTTGCTGGTTGCTGGTTGCTGGTTTGTGACCTGTTGAACAAGAAACAAGAAGGCAGGTATGAATTACCAGCACGGAGCGGCCAGGCACGTACCGCCAAGCTCCGGCTTGGCCCACGCGCGCACAGCCGCATCGTGCTTGCGTAATGCCAAGCTGGAGCTTGGCGGTACGTGCCTGGCCGGGAAAGCCGCCAACCAGAAACCAGAAACCAGAAACAAGAAACCCCAATGAGCCCCACCGACCTCTACCGCGACGCCGCCCAATCGGCCAAAGACGCGGGCCTCCGCTACTTCACCGACGACCGCCCCGGCCTGCGCCGCCGCCGCGCGGGCAAGGGCTTCGCGTACTACGCGGCCACCGGCGAGCGCATCACCGACAAAGCCACGCTCACGCGCATCGCGTCGTTCGCCATCCCCCCGGCGTGGGCGGACGTGTGGATTTCGCCCTCGCCCACCAGCCACGTGCAGGTGACGGGGCGCGATGCGCGCGGCCGAAAACAGTACCGCTACCACCCCAAATGGGCCGCTCAGCGCGACGAAACCAAGTTTGCGCGGCTGTACACGTTCGGCGCGAAGGCGCTGCCCCGGCTCCGCGCCCGCATCCGCGAAGACACCGGCGGGGCGGGCGCCCTCGACCAGCGACGCGTAGTGGCCACCGTGCTGGCGCTGATGGACGCGGCCAACATCCGCGTGGGCAACCGCGAGTATGCGCGCACCAACGAGTCCTTCGGTCTCACCACCCTCCTCGACGACCACGTGCAGGTGCGCGGCGCGGCCCTCACGTTCGAGTTCGTGGGCAAAAAAGGCGTGGCGCACAAGATTTCGGTGCGCGACCGCCGCCTCGCGCGCCTCGTGCGGCAGTGTCAGGAGCTGCCGGGGCAGCAGCTTTTCCAGTACATCGGCGAAGACGGGCAGCGCCACGCCGTCGATTCGGCTGACGTAAACGACTACATCCGCGAAGCGTCGGGCCACGATTTCACGGCGAAGGATTTTCGGACGTGGGGCGGCACCGTGCGCCTCGTCGAGTGCCTCGAGCGCCTGCTCGACGAACAACCCGACCTCCCGCCCGACCAAGCCCTCCGCGAAGCCACCAAAGACGTCGCCGCGCACCTCGGCAACACGCCCACCGTGTGCAGCAAATACTACATCCACCCGCAAGTGGTGAGTCTCTTCCGAGACGGCAAGCTGGTGGAGTTTCTGCGGAAGCACAACGCCGCGAAATCACAGCCCGATGATGAGCTGAGCGGGACGGAGAGGCTGGTTTTGCGGATGCTGGAGTAGTAGCGTAAATCAGCGGCGGTTGGGCAACGTAACGCGGGGCTCCCGCTCCGGCGTGATACTACCTGCGGTCTGACGCCGGAGCAGGAGTTCCGCGTTACGTCTCACCGAGGCGCCACCACTGTTTTATAAGTCGTCCCCAGACCTCCCCAAATCCCCAGCCCGCCCCGAATGTTACTACTGAGCGTAGCCGGCGAAGCCAGCGGCGAGCCATTTGAATTGAGCGCATTCTCGTAGGAAAGCCAGAAGCGATACTGCGGCTGGTCAATCGCGCTCCAGCGCACCGTCACGGTGTCGCCGCGGCGGAAGAGCGTGGCGCGGGCGCCGGTAGCCGGGTCGAGGCGCGAGCGGCCCCGGTCGAGGGCGAAGTCGACGGTGCGGCCGTTCACGAACTCATCGGTGAACACGCTCGTCAGGCGCGGCGGATGGAATGGGCCGCCGTTGACGCTGGTGAAGTAGCGGGTGGCGTTGCCGAGGGTATCGGAGTCGCGGAAGCGGTAGAAAAGCTGCACCAGCGAATCACCCGCCCCCAGCAGCGCCGAGGGGCGGAAATAAAGAGAGTCGAGCGGCACCGGCGTCGGTATGCTCGTGACGGCCGTCAACGTCTGGCCGCGCGCCTGCACGTGCAAGCGGTACGTGCGGCCCGGCCGCCCGACCAGCCCCGGCTGACCCGATACGGGCACAACCGAGTAGAACCGCAACGGCACCGCGAACCGACCCGCCGAATCAAGCACCAGTCCCGCCTGCTGCGCCAGCGCCTGCCGTATCGCCACCGGCAGAGAATCGGCGTTGATTTCGCGCAGCACTACGCTGGTATCGCCCGCCGTGCTCACCACCACGCGGGCGCCGCCGACGTGCGCCGCCGCGACGGCCGCCGCATCGAAGGGCGCAAACACCGGCTGCGATTCGGTCAGGAGGACGATGGGAGGGAGGCCCGGCTCGATGTAGCCTTCCACTACGAGTTGAGGGCTACCGGCGGGCAGGTCGAGGTCGGCGGGGCGCTCGCAGGACGTCAGGGCTACAAGCAGTAACAGGTAGAGCAGATGAAGCGGATGAAGACGAAGGAAATGGGAGTTTTTATTAAGCATAATGCGTGTTAATCGTGATTCAACTAGGTTAGCGCAAGTGTTAGCGTTGCAGCAACAGCAGTATTCAGTAAACAAGCAACCCTGAAAGGGTTGTGCTCCACAGCCCCCAGGGTTGCTGCGCCAACGGCGTTGCTACCCTGGGCCACGGCGGCGGTTGCGAACGTGGCGAGCGGCGTCTCGGCGCCGCGTGTTAGTCCAAGCGTGAGCTAACACGATGCACTCAGAATGCTGGTACGCGGCGCCGAGACGGCGCTCGCCACGTTGCCCAACCACCGTGGCCCCACCGGGAGCGCCGCCCCGCGCGCCAGCTCACTCAATCTCCACCTCCCACGTCACCGCCGGCAGCGGCAACGGAAAAATCGCCACCGATTTGGCCTGCAATCGTCCGCCACCGCCCGCAACATCGCCGCTCGGTTCGAGATAGAAAAACCACGGATTTCGGCGCCCATACGCGTTGTACACCGAGAACTGCCAGCGCGCCTGCACCCGCCGGTGCCCGACGTGGCGCACAGGCCGCTGCCACGTGGCCGACAAATCGAGGTGATGGGTGGCGGGCATTCGGAAGCCGTTGCGCGCCCCGTACTGAAACTGCACGTTGCCGGCCACTACGTAACGGCGCTCGGGCATCGTGAGGGCCTGGCCGGTGGCGTAAGTGAAGGCGCCGCCCAGCAGCCAGCGCGGCGAGAGGTCGTAGGTGCCAACGATGCTCAGGTTGTGCCGCTGGTCGAAGCGGAAGGGGAACGTGCGGCCGTCGTTGAGGTCGGGGAAGCGCCGCGTGACGCGCGCCAGCGTATAGCTGACCCAGCCGCGCGCCCGGCCGGTGGTGCGGCGGGCCAGAAACTCCATGCCGTAAGCCTCGCCGGAGCCGCGCACAAACTCAAACTCGATGTCGCGGTTGGTCGGCCCGGCCACGTAGCCGTCGCGGTATTCGAGCTGATTCGTGAGGTTTCGGTAGTAGCCTTCGGCCGATACTTCCCACGCCTGTTCGGCGCCGAGGGTGCGGAAATAGCCCAGGCTGAACCCGTGCGCCCGCTGCGGCGGCGTGAGCGCCTGCGCGGGCACCCACACGTCGAGCGGCAGCGCCGAAGTGGCTTGCGTCACCAGATGCACGTATTGCGCCGACCGCCCGTAGGCCGCTTTCAGACTCGCTTTTCCGCCCGGCAGCGCCCACCGCGCGGCCACGCGCGGCTCGGGCGTCTGGAACCGCGCCGCCGTGGCGCCGCGCGGCGCAAACACCGAATCGACGATGCGCGCGCCGCCCGCATCGTAGGCGTAGGCCGTGAACGGGCCGCGTTGCCGCGCCACGCTCCAGCGCAGGCCCGCGCTGATTTCGAGGGCCTCGGTGAGGCTCCATTCGTCCTGCATCCACGCGGCGGCTTCGTCGGCGTACTTGGTTTGCACGCGGCTGGTGGTGAACTGCTGACCGTCCTGCGTACTGGCGTCGCCGGCGCGCGGGCGCAGTGTGCGGCGGATGGCCGTGGCGCCCGCCTCGAGGCGGTGGCGCGGAGTCGGCTCCCAGCGCAGGGCGGTGGTGGCGCCCACATCGCGCACGTAGGTAAGGAGGCGGGTTTGGTAGGTGCTGAAATCTGATTGGAAATCGAGCTGGTACTCGCTGGCCGTGACCGTAGTCAGGAGCCGCAGATTCTCCCGAAAATCGTGCTGCCAGGTGAGCGCCCCGGCCGAGTTGCCCCACCCGAAACGCGCCGTAAACTGCCCGCCGCCGAGCGAAAACTGACCCCGGTCGCGCCCGTGGTAAAGGGTCAGGCTGAGGCGGTCGCGCCGGGTCGGGCGCCACGCGAGGCGGCCGTTGAGGTCGTAGAAATAGTAGGGGACGCCGGTTTCACCTTCGGCCTGAAACGGTTTCGCCAGCACATCCACGTAGGTGCGCCGCGCGGCGAGCAGAAACGTCGGGCGCGGCCGGCGGGCCGAATCGAGGCGGCGGCGGCCGAGCGGGCCTTCCACGAGCAGGCGCGAGGCAATCAGGCCCAGCCCCGCGCGGGCGCGAAGCGTGTCAGGGTCGCCGTCGCGACTGGTGAGGTAGAGGACGCTACTCAGCCGCCCACCCTGCGCGGCGGGCGGCGTTTTGGTGAGCGTGGCGGCGCGCAGGGCGTCAGCATTGAAGACGGAGAAGAAGTTGAGCAGATGCCCGGCGTTGTAGATGGGCGCTCCATCCAGCAGCGTCAGGTTTTGGTCCTGCCCGCCGCCGCGCACGTAGAGGCCGGTTTGGCCCTCGCCGCCCGTCTGCACACCCGGCAGCAGGGCGAGGGTTTTCACGGGGTCAACTTCGCCGAAGATGGCCGGGAGCATTCGCAGGGTTTCGATGGGCAGCACGGCTTGGCCGAGTTGGGTGCCGCGTATGTGCTGCTCGGGGTCGGCTTGCCCGGCGCGGCCCACCACGGTGGCGCCGGCCAGCCCCACGGCCAGCGCCGAGAGGCGCACCCGCAACAAGTCGGCGCTCGCGGTAACGGTAGCGGGCCGGTAGCCCGCCAGCTCAATCAGCAGTGGTCCGGAAGCGCCGGACGTCATATCAAGCCGAAACTCGCCCGCCGCGTCGCTGACGGTCCCCACGGCGGGCGCGTCGCGGAGGCGCACCACGGCGCCGGGCAGCGGCTGAGCGGTGGCGCCGTCGGTCACAAGCCCACGCACCGTGCGCGTGGACTGGCCCTGCGTCAGGAGCGGCCACAACACGAGCAGCATCAGCAACCACGACGGCGAACGGCTGCTACTCGGGTTGGGCACGGAATCGAAAACTGACACAACAGGGGCAAGGCTCGTAAGCTAACTGCCGCGCTCGCCAAAGGTTCCGCCGATAAGCGTTACCCAGAGCCGTTATCAGGGTAGTGTACCTCCCGTAGAGACGCATCCTTGCGTCTCCGGCGGTTGAGCACGGGCGATTGGGTTGCGCCGGGCAGCGGAGACGCAAGGATGCGTCTCTACACCCCGCCCATTGACCTGAGAATTGATCTACTCGGCCACCTTCACCAGCTTGACGGGCCGCACGGTGCGCCCGTCGGCGGTGGTAAAGTGCGCGAAGTACAGTCCGGTGGGCCACTCGCGGGTACTGACCACGGGCGGCGCCACAGCGTAGCGCGCGATTTCGGCCCCGGTCAGGCTCCGAATGCTGAGGCCGACCGGCTGCGGCGATTCCACCGAAAACGCTGCGGCCACGGGATTCGGGAAGCAGCGGATGCCCACCGTCTCCGCCGTTTCGGCCACGCCCGTCACGGGCCAGCGGAAGCCCGCCGATACGGCCCAGCACATCCCATCGTCGCCCTGCACACGGTAAAGGCCCGGCACGGTGGGTGTGTGGGTCGAAGCAGTGGCGCCCGGCACAGCCACGCCATCGCGGAACCACTGCCACGCGCGGTAGGTGGCCCCGGCGGCCGGAGTGCCCACGAGCTGCCCGCCCGCGAGGGCCACGCTGGGCGGCAGCGGGCGGCGTAGCTCCACGTCGAGCGGCAGGCTGCGCTGCGAAAAAGTCGGGCACACCTGCGGCGAGCCTTCCACGTCGTAAGTGCCACCGACGGTCACGCGCAGCGCGGGCCGGGTGGCGCTGCTGATGGGCTGGCCGTTGCGGTACCATTGCACGTTGGTGGTGTAGGGCTGCATCACCTCAAAAATCACCGTGTCGCGCGGGTGCAGCGCCGACGAGTCGCAAATGATGGCGTGCCCATCATTAGGGTCAATCCCGAACGAGCCGCTTGACATCACCGTGAGGCCCGCGAACACCCAGCCATCCACGAGCACCTGCGCCGACATTTCGGTGCAGGCGTTCAGTGTCGCCTCCACGCTGAACTGCGAACCCGCGTCGCGGAACTGCTCCACCACGTAGGTCTGGCCCGTGGCGCCCGCGATGGGTTGCCCGTCCTTGTACCATTGGTAAGCGTCGTACACCTGCGTTCGCAGCGTATCGGTGGCTTGCGGACACAAAATCAGGTTGTTTGGCGCGACCGTGGGCGTAAAGCTGCACTGCGCGTGGGCCGAGCCGGCAGCGGCCACCAGCCCGAAGGCCGGCAGCAAAAGGAAACGTGTGAGCATTTGGGCGAAGGGCTGAATGGTGTGAGTTGACTACGCAAGACGACGTGCGCGGCCCCGAAGTTGATGCCGCTGCCTCTCAGTTCGTTGCTTTTTCACGCAGTCGCGCTAGGCCGCTGCCCCAACCCACCGCCCCGACAGCCACCCAAACGCCCGCGCCCCCGCCCACCCCAACAGCGCCCCGAGCACCCAACCGGCCAGCACATCGCCGGGGTAGTGCGCCCCCAGATACACGCGGCTGTACCCCGTCACGAGCGTCCACAGCCCCAGCGCCCATTTAAACGCCCGAAACCGGCGCGGCAACGTCAGACTCAGAAACACGGCCAGCGCCATCGTGTTGGCCGCGTGCGACGACATAAACCCAAACTGCCCACCGCACCCGTACCCCTCGGCGAGCCGTAGCGTGCGCGCCAGCGCCGGCTCGTGGCACGGCCGCAGCCGCTGAAAAAACGGCTTAAACCCCCTCGACGAAATAACATCAGCCGCCCACACCGTGCCCGCCACCAGCGGCACCAGCAGCCACGCGCGCCGCCGGTACACCTGCACCAGCCCCACAATCAGCACCACATACGCCGAATACCACGACTCGCGCCGACTCACAAAAATCATCGCCGCATCGGCCCACGGCGAGTGGGCGGCGTTGATGAGGGTGAAGAGGGCGCGGTCAAGCAAGAGTAAGGACTAGAATAGGCGAAGTCCAATAAACGCTTGCGCCACACGGTGGTGCAAGCCACCAATGTCCTGAGCTACACGGAAAGCGGCTGCTGCCGGGTTATTATTGATATCTGAAAGCCCGTACACGCCTCGAACCCCAACCACCAGACGACTGGCTTCGACTCCTAGGCCAACCGCTACGCCAAAATCACCGGTCTTGTAGTCATCCTTTACATCGGCGGTAAAGGCAGCGATGGGGCCACTCGCGTTACTGGTACTTGCGCGCTCTTCTTCAGCACTCAACAAAACGCTGAATTGAGGACCCACTTCAACATAAAAATGCTGCTTGGCAGTATACAGCTTGAGCAGCATCGGTACGCTCAATACCTGCATGCGCAATGTGTTGGCTGTTGAAGCCGTACGCGACGTGCCAAATTTCATCCCCTGCCCTGAGTACAGTAGTTCAGGCTGTATGGCTGCCTGTTTTCCAAGCTTCGCTGTCAGATATAAGCCACCATGCACGGTGGAACGCCAAGCCGAACGGCGGTTGATTGAGCCGTCTAGGACTGTCACATTAAGTCCTCCTTTCAACCCGCCGTGAACCTGAGCATACGCCGAGTCAGCTTCGGAGGCGAGAACAACAATCAGAACCAGAGAAACAAGGAAACGCAGCACTGTGTAATTAAAGACGTGAAATTGAAGTAACAGGCAGTAATAACAAATATGACAAAATAACGGCACAGCGGCGCTACCTCATATCAGCCCACTCCACCCCCTTCCGCAGCCACTCCTGCGTAATGGCCTCCGCCGAACCAGCCACCGGCCGAACATCATACTCCCACGCCGCCAGCGGCGGCAGGCTCATCAGGATAGACTCCGTGCGCCCGCCCGTTTCCAGCCCGAAGCGGGTGCCTCGGTCAATCGCTAGGTTGAACTCGGCGTAGCGTCCGCGCCGCAGGCGCTGCCACGCCAGTTCGGCCGCGCCGTAGGGGCGGGCGCGGTTGGCGACGGCAATCTCCGCCCACGCCGGAAAAAACACGCCCGCAATCTGCTGAATCAGCGGAAACCAGCTTTCCACTTCGGCGCGGTCGGCGGCGTCGGCGCCCAGGCGGTCGGCGAACAGGCCGCCGATGCCGCGCGTCTCGCGGCGGTGGGGGAGGTAGAAATACTCGTCGGCCCAATCGCGCAGGCGCTCGTAGTCGGCGGGGCGCACACGCTGCACGGCGTCGCGCAGGTGGCGGTGATAGGCGTGGGCCTCGGCCTCATCGACGTAAATCGGCGTCAGGTCGGCGCCTCCGCCGAACCACGCGCGCCGCCCGCCGTCGGCCTCGAAGTAGCGCACGTTCATATGCGTAATCGGCACCCACGGCGAGCGCGGATGTAGCACCACGCTCACGCCGGTAGCGAAGAAGTCGCGCGCGGGCAGTTCCAGGGCGCGCGCCGCCGCCGCGCTCAGCTCGCCCCACACGGCCGAAAAGGCCACGCCCGCTTTCTCGAGTAGCGCCCCCTCGGTGAGTACGTTGGTCTGACCGCCGCCGCCCTCGGGCCGCGTCCACGGGTCCTGACGGAAAGTGGCCGCGCCGTCCAGCGCCTCCAGATTGGCACTGAGCCGGGCCTGAAAGCCGCGCATCCAGTCGCTAATCGACTCGCGGGTGAGCGTGGCGGGGGCGGGCGGGGTGTGGGCGGCGAGGTCGAGCATCGGTAGCGCAAAAGTACCAGCGGCAGGCTTGCTGCGCGAATGTTCCACGGATGTTCCACGCATAATGGCACTTATCCACAATCCCCATCAGCACGGTGGAATTTGCGGAAATGCCGTGGATAGCTACTGTTCCACGAGTGTTCCACGGAGATAGGTGGCTAATTTTCAGCCTCCAGCCCCAAAAAACGAAGCAACAGCCCACTCTGCAAGCTATCCACAATGAGGTGGGCCGCCGATAAATCCTGCCGCCCGGAAGTCGGGTTTTGATACCCGACGCACGGCATCCCCGCTGCCCGCGCCGCGCGGATGCCGTTGGCGGCATCCTCAATCACAACGCACTCGGCGGGCGATACGCCCAGCCGCCGCGCGGCTTCCAGAAACACGTCGGGCGCGGGCTTACCGTGCGCCACTTCTTCCGAAGAAACCACTACATCGAATCGCTGCGCCACCCCCAACCGGTCGAGCACCAGCGCAATGTTGCGCCGGGGCGAGCCGGACGCCACCGCCAGCCGGCGCCCCGCCGCGCGCAGCCGGTCGAGCAGCTCTGGCAAGCCCCGACTGGCCGTCAGCTCGCGGGTTTGCAGGACGGCGTGCTTGCGGTCGTGCTCGCGCTGCACCAGCTCTTCCACGCGGTAAGGCAGATTCCAGGCGGCAATCAGTCCCTGCCACATCAGCGGCGTCGAGATGCCGATAAACGGGTCGTACTCGGCCTCCGACACCTCGGCGCCCAGCTCCCGAAACAATCGCTGATTCTCCTCGCGGTACAGCAGCTCGGAGTCGAGCAGCACTCCATCCATATCAAAAATTACGGCGGTCATATAGCTGTAGCGCGGACTTTAGTCCGCAGTGTAGTGTTGCCCTCAGAAACAGGTTCACAATACAAATAACAGCGGACTAAAGTCCGCGCTACAGCCCGGTACCTTTGTCTTTCCGAATGATCATCATCCAGCACACGGTTTTGTCCGACGACATCCGCGACGAAAAATTCGTCTGCCAGCTCACGCGCTGCAAAGGCGCCTGCTGCGTCGAAGGCGACCAGGGCGCCCCCCTCGACCCCGACGAGCTGCCCATCCTGGCGCGCATCTACGACCAGGTAGCCCCTTTCCTGACGCCCGAAGGCCGCGCCGAAATCGAGCGCTCGGGCACCTCCGTCGTCGAAGCCGACGGCACCCTCGCCACCCCCACCATCGGCGGCCGCGAGTGCGCCTACGCCCTCTACGACGAGCTGGGCATCCTCAAATGCGGCATCGAACAAGCCCACCGCGCGGGCCTCATCGACTATCCGAAGCCCATCAGTTGCCACCTCTACCCGATTCGTATCACCAAATACGACGGTTTCGACGCCCTCAACTACGACCGCTGGGATATTTGCGCCCCCGCCTGCGCCAACGGTAAGGCGCTGGGTGTGCCGGTGTACCGGTTTCTGGAAGGCCCACTCACACGGAAGTACGGCGCGGAGTGGTACGCCGAGTTGCTGCGCGAGGTGGAGGGTTAGCCATCCACCCAGTTTTCCAGCCGCAGGCCGGGTAAATCGGCAAAATGCCGGGTATTGCGCGTGACGAGTGTCTGGTTGTTCGCAAGTGCGGTGCAGCCAATAAGCAAGTCGAAGCTGTCAATCATTCGTCCCAGACGACGCAGGCGCACTTTGTGTTGGGCGAAATTGGCAAAGGCCACTCGGCAGGGCAGCACACGCCCTTGAAGCAGCAGCAGCAAACCTTCAACTTCCCGCTGGTTACTCACAAAAAAATCAGGTGCGCTTCCCGCGACACCGACAAGCATTTCCAGTTCAGTTATCTCAGAAATGAAGCAATTCACCGGATCAACCTCCCCAAACCGCGTCGGCACCCGCTTGTCACCTTTGAGGTAGTGAATGCAAATGTTTGTGTCAGGCAGATAACCCATCATAGCGAGGTATCTGCACTGCGGTCGCGCGAGTACCGGGCTTCGTAGATCTCGCGTACCAGCTCATCAGCCGTCTGATCTGATTGCCACGACCCCGACAGTTCATTCAATAGGCGCATTCGCTCTTCCTTAGTAAGTGGCGGCGAAACGGACGAAAGCGTCGTCTTTATGCCCAGCCGCTCTGCTAACGAGAGCAACAGGTTCAAGTCCCGTTCATTGGTCGGTTCTAGGGTGAGAGTCGGCATTGGCGTAAGAGGGTAGTGTACAGCGAAGATAACGCGCCGGGGCGGCGGGCGGGTTCAGGTCTCTTCCTCTCGCGGATGTCGCGCGGGGCTCCTGCCCCGTGCGGGCTATTGGCAGGGCTCCAGCCCTGTGAGGCGTAGCCTCACTGCGGTAGGGCGGCCGTCGCTCGCTGCGCGGCGAGTCTGGAGACCCGCGAAGAGTACGCACAGGGCAGAAGTCCCGCGCGGATGGGGGAAAGCCCGAAAAACGGATGCTAAAATGAAATTAATTAATAATATTTACTGAATCTGGATACCGCTCCAAATACAAGTTAAGACTATCAACCCTCAAGGCTCTCCTCTCGTCGCGGTTTGCGTTCGGAAGATAGAGAGGTTGATAACCAGGATGATGAATCAGTAGGCCCGGCCGTGGCCCATCGCCGAATGTGGGTATGCCGACAAATTCATTCACCTTGAAATACCCTGCCGAATCGGTAATAGTAGAGTGACCAGGCCAGCCGTTTCTAAGTAACTGAACTCGAGCGCCGCGAATAGGCATCAGTGTCTGCGCCGAGCGGACAGTTCCGGAACAGCCCATATCGACTTCGCAAGAAGTGAAAACTACTACCAGAAGTAATAGAACGCCAACAAGTGAAAGCGATTTCATTCAAAAAAAAAGCCCGACCAACCGGCCGGGCTTCCCTAAAACTCTCTACAACCCACTAAAATCAAACCCCTCCAGATACTTCGTAGTAAAATTCCCGGAGTTAAAATTCCCATCCTCCATCAATTTCAAATGGAAGGGAATCGTCGTCTTAATTCCCTCTACCACAAACTCGCTTAGCGCGCGTTTCATCGTGTTGATGACTTCTTCGCGGGTTTGTGCCACGCAGATGAGCTTGGCGATCATCGAATCGTAGTTCGGCGGGATGGTGTAGCCCGCGTACACGTGCGAATCGACGCGCACGCCGTGGCCGCCAGGCACGTGCAGCGTCGTGATTTTGCCGGGGGACGGGCGGAAGCCGTTGGCCGGGTCTTCGGCGTTGATGCGGCACTCCATCGCCACGAGCTGCGGGTAGTAGTTAAGGCCCGAAATCGGGATGCCCGCCGCTACCTTGATTTGCTCTTTGATGAGGTCGTAGGAAATGACTTCCTCCGTCACCGGGTGCTCGACCTGGATGCGGGTGTTCATCTCCATAAAGTAGAAATTCCGGTGCTTATCCACCAGAAACTCGATGGTGCCGACGCCTTCGTAGTTGATGGCCGCTGCGCCTTTGATGGCGGCGTTGCCCATCTCCTCGCGCAGCTTGGGCGTCATAAAGGGGCTGGGCGACTCTTCCACCAGCTTCTGGTGGCGGCGCTGAATCGAGCAATCGCGCTCCGAGAGGTGGCACACGTGGCCGTGCTGGTCGCCGACGATCTGAATCTCGATGTGGCGCGGCTCCTCGACGAATTTTTCGAGATACACCCCGTCGTTGCCGAAGGCGGCGGCGGCTTCGGTGCGCGCGTCGGTCCAGGCTTTCTGGAATTCGTCTTCGGATTTGATAATGCGCATCCCGCGCCCGCCGCCGCCGGCTGTGGCTTTCAGGATGACGGGGTAGCCCATCTCGGCGGCTACTCTGATGCCTTCCTCCACCGATTCGAGC
>ERZ1066122.2066-NODE-2066-length-14096-cov-21.530803_pt1 | contig 14096 bp, 14 predicted proteins | sample MGYA00382769_ERZ1066122 | MGnify/ENA primary metagenome ERZ1066122 (study PRJEB33369, sample SAMEA5778352) | biofilm metagenome | biome: Industrial cooling water; feature: Water cooling tower basin; material: Biofilm | place: United Arab Emirates | collected...
GCAGGCGCGTGCGCTCCTTGATCTCGGTGGCGACCTCGTGCGAGTAGAACGCGACCGAACGGTGGCCGGTCTGCTTGGCGCGCTTCAGCGCCGAGTAGCCCATCTTGATGACCTCGCCGCCGCTGGCGCAGTCCTGCACGATCTCGACGCCGCCGAACGAGGCCGACAGCCCGATCTGCAGGTCCTCGACGTCGAAGGGCTCGTCGAGGCGCTTGGCCCACTCGCCCGGTACCAGCAGCTCGCGCGGGCCGAAGGCGGCGAAGGTGTCGTTGGCGACGCGAGCCACGCGCACGCTGGCGTCGGCCTGCGCCATCAGCCGCTGCGCGACGCCGCGCAGCAGCGCGTCGCCGATGCGGTCGCCGAAGGTCTCGTTGATTTCGGAGAACTGGTCGATGTCGACCAGCAGCAGCCGCTGCGGCGTGTCGGAGGGCACCTTCAGCGCGGCATCGATCGTTTCGGCGAGCGCCGAGCGGTTGGGCAGCCGCGTCAGCCCATCGACGTAGGCGGCGTCGCGCAGCCGCTCGACCAGCCGCACGCCGTCGGCGGCGACCGTCGTGTTCTGCACGAACATGTCGAACACGCGTGGATCATGCGTGGCCGGCAGGTCGTCGGCGCCGAGGAAGGCCACGGCGTCGGCGCCGGTGCGGGAGGGCAGGTAGACGGCGATGCCGCAGGCCGAGGTGACGGTGCGCCGCGTCGCGAACGCGAGCTCGATCGCCTGCACCTCGGGCACCCCGCCGAGACCGTCCAGCCGGCGCCACGACCAGTCGGCGTAGCGGCCCAGCGCGGCGACCACGCGGCGACGCTGGTCGTCCGCCTCGTGCACGCGGCGGCCGTCGCTGCAGAACACCGTGTGCGCCGGCAGGCCGTACAGGCCCGCGAGGCGCTCGAGCAGCCCGACCGCGAAGGCCGGCATGGTGTTGGCGGCCAGCAGCTCGGTCTGCGCCTTGAGCAGGTATTCGAGGTCGTTGCGCGTGGCCTCGACGGCCGACAGCGTCTGGTAGCCGCGCAGGGCCGAGGTCAGCACCGTGTACAGGCGCGTGCGCGTCAGCTCGCTCTTGATGCGGTAATCGTTGATGTCGTAGTCGCGGATCGCCTGCATCTCCGGCGCGTAGCCGGGCTGGCCGGTGCGCAGGATGATCCTGGGCTTGTGCAGCTGCAGCTCGTGGCGGATGCGCGCGACGAGGTCGAGGCCCGCGCTCTCCGACTCCATCACGACGTCGAGCAGGATCACCGCGACGTCCGGCTCGGCCTGCAGCAGGTCGTAGGCCTGGGCGCTGGATTCGGCGTGCAGGAACCGCAGCGGCCGCCCGAGGATCTCGACGCCGCGCATCGCCATGCAGGTGGCCGCGTAGACGTCGGGCTCGTCGTCGACGACGAGGACCACCCAGGCCACGCGCTCGCCGGCCGCGTGTTCGCCGGCTTCCTGCGCGAACACGAGGCTGTCGTCGCCGGCTTCCGGTCGATCCTGGCTCATGCCATCCCCTGGGCGTGCCGCAGGGGGGATCCCCCGCAGCGCACTAGGATAGCCACGCGGTGCAACGGCCGCGCAAGCGGCGGCGCGTCAGGCCGCGCTGCGGTCCATCCGGTGCGCCAGCTCGCGCCATCCCGGCAAATGCGCGGCCATGTCGCAGCGTTCCAGCCAGGCCTCGTCCACCGGTCGGTCGAAGGCCAGCGCCGTGGCCACGTGGACGGCACCGACCACGCCGAAGCGGCCGCCGGAGAGCCGCGGCGTCCGCTGCCAGGCCACGGCCTGCTGCAGGATGGTCGGCAGCTGCCAAAGGCCCATCAGGTAGGCCGCCGCCTCGTCCTCGATCGGCGGTGCGGTCGGCAGCGCGGCCACCGGGCCACCGTCGAGCTCGGGCAGCAGGCCGCTGATGCCGGCCAGCAGGGCCGCCGTGGTGGCGACGTCGGGATCGAGGTGGGGCGCCATCAGCCGAGGTGCCAGCCACGCCGCCAGCAGGGAGCGTTCACGCACGCGCTCGGCGCGCACCGCATCGACGCCGCTCAGGGCATAAAGCTCGGCCGCCAGCACGAGGTTGCGCGTCGTCTTCAGGCCGAGGCGGGTGACGGCGTACGGGATGCTGGTGATCTGCCGTCCCGCGCCGTACATCGCCGAGTTGGCGATCTGCAGCACGCGCGCGCTCAGCACGGGATCCGCCATGACCTGCGCGGCGATCGCGTCGATCTCGACGTTCGGGTCGTCGAGCGCGCGGCAAATGGCCATGTAGAGCTTCGGTGCCCCGGGCAGCCGGGTGAGCGCGCCGACCTGGGCGCGCAGGGCGGGGCGATCCAGGGACTGCGCGAGCTGCGCGTAGGCGATGAGCGCTTCGGCCAGCGTGTCGACGGGCGCGTTGGACGGCAGCAGCCCGTGGCACATCGCCAGCAGCGCCGCCGGGACCTCGTCCTGCAGGTCGCGGCACAGCACGAGCCGAGCCGTGGCCGGCGCGGTGTAGAGCAGGTGGCGCAGCAGCGGCTCGGCATCGGCGTGGTCGCGGTCCACCACCACCGCGTCGGCGGCGTCGCGCGCCAGCACCTCGCGGGATTCGTCGGGCCGCGCGTACGAGAGCACCTGCCACGCATAGCCGCGCGCCAGCAGGGCGTCGGCCACCGCGCCGGGCTGGTTGGGATCGGGCGTGGCGAAGAAAACGCGCATCGTCGGAATCGCTTTGTCGCTTTTGACAAATGCTAGCCGGCGCGCCCGCCGGATTCCGGCGCGAGGTCACAGCTTCGACGGCGTTCCGCGTGCGCTGCATCACAGCTTGTCGATCGCGTCGCCCGCGCGGCGCGCGGCGAAGGGGCGATGAGGCCCTCTGCTACAGTCCAAGCCGTCCTCCGTCGACGCCCCTCCGCCGCTTGAGCCTTTCCGCACCGACCGACCCCGACGCGCCGCTGCGCCTGCTGTTCGCCGGGGCGGACGTCGCCGCGGCGACCGCGCTCGCGGAGGCGCTCGGTGCGCGCGCCGAGGTCGAGTCCGCGCTGTCGGCCGACGACGCGCTGGCGCGTTTGCGCGCCGCCGCGTTCGACGCGGTCATCGTGCAGCCCCGCCTCGGCCAGGGCTCCGGCAATGCGCTGCTCGGCGTGCTGAAGCGCGACCATCCCACGGTCGTGCGCTGCCTGCTGCTCGACGACGGCCGCGACGCGCCCGGCCTCGCCGCGCTCGACAACCTCCATCGCCTGCTGCACCAGCCGCTCGACCCCGACGCCCTGCTCGCCGGCCTGCGTGCGCTGCTGGCCCTGCGTCGCCGCCTCGCCAGCCCGCAGGTGGCCGAAGCGGTGGGCCGGATCGGCCGCCTGCCGCCGCCGCCGTCGCTCTCGCTGGACCTCATGCGCCGCACCGAGGATCTCGCGGTGTCGGCGCGCGACGTGGCGCGCCTCGTCGAGAGCGATCCGACCCTGGCCGCGAAGGTGCTCCGCCTGTGCAACTCGGCGATGTACAGCGGCGGTCGTCGCATCGACGACATCCACAGCGCCGTGGTCTGGCTGGGCAACCTGAGCCTGCGGCGGCTGGTGATGGCGGGCGAGATCTTCGGCCCGAACCGCAAGACCCCGGAATCCGACGGCCTCGATGGGCTGCGCGACACCAGCCTGCTCGCCTCGCGACTGGCGGCGCGCCTCCTCCCGGGCGCACGCGCGGACCTCGCCGCCACGGCGGCCCTGCTGGCCGGCGTCGGGCGGCTGCTCCCGCAGGTGCGCCTGCCGTGGGCGCCGACGGACGCCGCCGACCCCGACCGGCCGACCTTCGCCGAAGCCGGTGCCTACCTGCTGGCCCTGTGGGGCCTGCCCGAATCGCTGGTCGAAGCGGCGGCCCAGCACGTCACCCCGGCCGCCGTCGCGGAGTCCGGCCTCGGCGTGGTCGGCGCCTGCCACGTCGCGTGGGCGCTGCTGGGCGACGTGCCGCTCGACGCCGACTGGGTGGCGGCCCAGGGCCTCGACGGCGACGTCGAGCACTGGCGGTCGCTCGCGGCCGACGTGCGCGCCGAGGCCTGATCGCGGTGGGGGACACCACCGACCCGGTCAGCGGCCTGCACTGGTTCGGCGCCGACGACCGCCGGCTGCGGACCTTCATCGACGCGGGTGCGCCGTTCCTCGTCGCGGAGATCGCCCTCGACCGCTTCCTCGGCCTCGTCGACGGCCTCGGCGAAGACACGGCCGGCCGGGCGCTCGCGGCTGCCGCCGATCGCATCGCGGCGTGGGCGATGCCGCGCGGCCGCCTGTGGCGACTGCGCGGCGCCTGCCTGCTGCTGGCGACCGATGCCGCCGACGCGGTCGCTGACCCGGAGGCCTGGGCGCAGCGGCTGCTCCTCGAGCTCGCCGAGCCGCTCGCCGTGCCGCCGCACGCGCTCGACCTCAATGCCAGCATCGGCCTCGCGGTGTTTCCGGACGACGCGTCCGGCGCTGCCGAGGCGTTGAGCGCCGCCGACCGGGCGCTGTACGCGGCGCAGCGTTCCGGCGTAGGGCGCGCACTGCGCGCGGCGCCGTTCCGCGGTGACGCCCGCAGCGTGCCGGCGTTCACCGAGGCGCTGGCGCTCGCGCTGGAGCGTGACCAGCTCGAGCTGCACTACCAGCCTTTCGTCGACGCCGCCGACGGCCGCATCGCCGGCGTCGAGGCGCTGCTGCGCTGGCGCGCGCCCGACGGCCGCCTGCTGGCGCCGCCGCAGTTCCTGCCGCGCGCCGAACAGCTCGGCCTGATGCGGGGGATCAGCGGCTGGGTGCTGGACCGCGTGATCGCCGACGCGCGCCACTGGCGGCGCAGCGGCTTCGACGACCTGCGCATCGCGGTCAACGTCTCGACCGTGCAGCTGCTCGAGGTCGATCTCGTCGACCAGCTCGAGACCCGCCTGGCCGCCGCCGACGTCGCTTTCGACCAGTTCGAGATCGAGCTGTCGGAGAGCACCCTGCTCCGCGACGTCGAGCGCATCCGCACCGCGCTGCGCCGGCTGCGCAGCTACGGCGTCGGCCTCACCCTCGACGACTTCGGCATGGGCGGCGCGGGCCTCGTGCAGCTGCCGCGCTACCCGCTGTCGAAGATCAAGATCGATCGCGATTTCACCGGCGAGATCGCCCACGACCATGGGCAAGCGGCGATCGCCCGCGCGATCATCGCCATGGGCCGCCAGCTGCACCTGAAGGTGATGGCCGAGGGCGTCGAGTCGGAGGCGCAGGTGGGCTACCTGCGCCGAGCCGACTGCGACCAGCTGCAGGGCTTCCTGTTCTCGGGGCCGAAGCCTCTGGAAGAGGTGGAGCCGCTGCTGCGCCAGCGCTACCTCCGGCCCGACCTGTTCGCGCAGGGCGCGGCCTCGCGCACCCTGCTGCTGGTGGACGACGAGGAGAACGTGCTGCGCGCCCTGCAGCGCGTCTTCCGTCGCGACGGTTACCGGGTGCTCGCGGCGAGCCGCGTGCAGGAGGCCTTCGAGCTGCTGGCCAGCAACGAGGTGCAGGTGATCGTCAGCGACCAGCGCATGAACGACGTCAGCGGCACCGAGTTCCTCGGCCGGGTGAAGGAGCTCTATCCGCGCACCGTCAGGCTGATCCTGTCGGGCTACACCGACCTCGCGACGGTGACCAACGCCATCAACCGCGGCGCGATCTACCGCTTCCTGACCAAGCCGTGGGACGAGGACGACCTGCGCCACCACATCCGCGAGGCGTTCCGCACCTGGGAGGAGCTGCAGTGAGGCGGCTGCGCCGACTGCCCAACGCCCTGCTGCTGTTCGCGCTGCTCGCGCAGGTGCTGGCCTGGCCCTGGCTGGACGACCTGCCCGGCGGCCGCCTCGTGCTGGTCGGCTTCGACTGGATCATCCTGGCGCTGGCGCTGAAGGCGGCGCGCGCCGCGAGCACCGAGGCGCGGCTGGGCTGGGTGCTGCTGGTGCCCGCGGTCGTGATCCACGCGGCGGAGGTGTGGCTGGGCGGCGGCCTGCTGTACGTCGCCAGCCAGCTCGCGCAGGCCGCCTTCCACGGCTTCGTCGCGAGCTGCCTGCTGCGCTACGTGCTGCGCGACGAGATCATGACCCTCGACGAGATGTGGGCGCTGGCCTCGCTGTACGTGCTGCTGGCCTTCGTGTTCGCCTACCTGTACGCGGTGGTCGAGTTCCTCGCGCCGGGCGCGTTCTTCATCAACCCCACCAACAACCCCGACGGCCTGACCGGCTGGTGGGAGCTGCTGTACTTCAGCTTCACCTGCCTGACTTCGGTGGGCTTCGGCGAGATCACCCCGGTGCACGACGTCGCCCGCTCGGTGGTGATGCTCCAGCAGGTCACCGGCGTGCTCTACCTCGCGATCGTGATCTCGCGGCTGATGGGCATGAACGCGCGGCGGAAGCTCGACTGAGCGTCGGCGACCGCGCGCGGCGAGCCGTCATTCCTCCGCCCGCACCGGCTGGTGCACCGGCAGCACGACGGTGAAGATCGCGCCGCCCTCGGCGCCGTTGGCCACCTCGATGCGTCCGCCGTGCTTCTTGACGATGCCGTAGCTGATCGACAGCCCGAGCCCGGTGCCGGTGCCGACCGGCTTGGTGGTGAAGAACGGATCGAAGATGCGCGGCAGGGCGTCGGCGTCGATGCCCGGACCGCTGTCGCGGATGCTGATCCACGCCTCGTCGCGCGCTTCGTCGTGGCCGCTGCTCAGCGTGATCGTGCCGCGCTCGCCGATCGCGTGGCCGGCGTTGAGCAGCAGGTTCATGAACACCTGGTTGATCTCGCTCGGGTGGCACTCCACCAGCGGCAGCACGCTGAGCTGGCGATCGACCTTCGCCTTGTACTTGAGGTCGTTCCACACGATGTTGAGCGTGCTCTCGAGGCCCTTGTGCAGGTCGACGCGGCGCCAGCCGGCCTCGCGGCCGGCGTGCGAGAAGTCCTTCAGGTCCTGCACGATCCGCCGCACCCGCTCCAGGCCCTCGCGCGACTCGTTGATCAGCTCGGGCAGGTCGGTGGAGACGAAGTCGAAATCGACCCGCGCGCGCACCTCGCTGATCGTCGCCAGCGTGGCCTCGTCGAGCTTCGGCGCCAGCGCGCGCTCGTAGGCGTGGATCAGCTCCAGCAGCCCGCTGGTGTAGTCGCGCAGGCTGACGAGGTTGCTGTGCACGTAGCCGATCGGGTTGTTGATCTCGTGGGCGATGCCGGCGGCGAGCTGGCCGATCGAAGCCATCTTCTCCGACTGCAGCAGCTGCTCCTGCGCGCTGGCCAGCCTCGCGTAGGCCTGCTGGAGCTCCCCATGGCGGCGGCGCAGCTCGTCCTGCCGATGGCGCGCCTCGGTGACGTCGCGCAGCAGCACGAGGTGCGCCGTGCGCCCGTCGACGATCCACGGGTAGCGGCGCAGCGCGAACACCACGCCCGAGCGCTCGTCGCGGACGTCGCCGGTCCAGCGCTCCTCGGCCGACGCGGCGAACACCTCGTCGGGCAGGAGGGCGACCAGGGGCTGGGGGTTGTCCGGGTCGAGGGGGTCGGCTTCCAGCCGGTGCGCCAATTCGCCGGCCGCCGGGTTGGCGTAATGCACGGCCCGGGACGCGTCGACCAGCAGCACGCCCTCCTCGATCATCTCGAGGAAGGCGACGAGTTCGGGATTGCTCGGCTGGCGGGGGAGCCAGAAACGGCCGGGCGGGGTGTCGGGCATTCTCAGGCACCGTCGTGGCGACGGCGCTCAGGCTACCCGCTGCGTCAGGCGACGGCGATGGTGCGCGACCAGCCGCCCTGCGCCCGCTGGCCACGGGGGTCGTAGCCGACCGCCTCGGTGCGGCCGAGCTGGCGCAGCGCGAAGGCCACCGCGCGCCGGCGACGTGCCAGCATCAGGCCGTTCTCGCGGTTGTATTCGGCAAGGGCCGCCACGCGCTCGGCGTCGGCGCTCGACAGCGCGGCGGACTCGGCGGCGCGCAGGGCCTGCAGCTTCGCCTCGGTCGAGCGCAGCAGCGCCTCGACGTCCTGGCCGGCGAGGGCGTCGCGTTCGGCGCGGAGGGCGGCTTCGAGGGCGTCGAGCAGGGGGGCGGTCATCGGGCGGGGTCCGTGCGGGTCAGATGCTCAGCTGGCGCTCCAGCGCGTCGAGGCGCTGGGCGATCTCCTGCGGATCGATGCGGTAGGTGCCCGCGGCGAGTGCCGCGCGCAGCGCTTCGATCTTCGCCATGTCCATCGGCGGGGGGCCGGCCTTGGTCTGCTTCTGCACGACCCGCAGGGCTTCGGCCTCGCCGGTCAGGCGCACGTTGTCCGCCGACGGGGCCTGGGTCTGGGCGATGGCTTGGGCGCGCGGGGTCCCCGACCGTTCGATGGCGGCCGGCGACGGCGCGGCCGCCGGCGCGGGGGCCGGGCGGGGCGCTGAGGCTCCGTCGATCTTGTTGGTCATGGTCGTGTCCTCCGGAACTGGGGGTTCCTCACGACCGGTATCGGCCGCGCCGCGCGCGACTTTAGCCCGACGGTGGATTTTTTTCGCAGGGCCCCGGAATCGTGGGCCAGCGCACGGTCCGGACGGCTCATCGCCCGACCCGGACCTCGCCGGGGGCGGCCACCACGCCGCTCAGGACCCGGCGCGAGCTGAGGTTCTCGACCCGGACGACGTCGCCGGTGCCGGCATCGGCCAGCGCCCGGCCCGCCATGCGGACCTCGAACCCTCCGCCGCCGGCCACCAGCGCCACCGGCTCCCCGCGCTTCACGGCGGCCGCCAGCACGAGGTCGGACCGCCGCAGCACCTGGCCGGGCCGTCCGCCGAGCCGCAGCGTGTGCCCGATGGCCTGGGCAGGGTCGGTGAGGGGCGCGGCGCCGAGGCGGGCGGCGTCGCGGGTCTCCACGGCGAGTGCCGAGGCCGGCACCGGCTGCCCGGGGGCGACCGCCGCGGTGAGCACCAGCACCGGCTGCACGCGCTGCACCCGCACGGGCACGAACAGGCGCCAGCCTTCGGGACAACTCACTTCCACATTAACGGCCGACAGGGCCTGCGCCTGAAGCGCGTGCGGACAGGGCGGCATGCGCAGGGCCGGGTCGAGGCTGGCCTCGATTCGGGCGCCGTCGGACGCGAGGGCGCTTTCGGCCGCGGCGCGGATCGATTCGACGGTCTGGAAGCTGCCGTCCTGCGCCCGCGCCTCGCCGGCAAAGGCGAGGCCGGCGATCGCCACGGCCAGCGCGCCGATGCCTGCACCGGCACCGAGGTGCAGCGTGCGGGGCGCGCGGCGTTCGCGGCGGACGATGCGGGCGAGGTCGGGCAGGCGCGGCGGCGGCTGCGGTGCCGGGGCGGGCAGGGGGCCGGGACTTTCAGGTCGGGACATCGGTCACTCCGGGCGCGGATGCGTCGTGGCAGGCTGTGCAAGCGCCGTGCCGTCGAACGCCCGTCGCCGCGGCGGCACGCCGCGTGCACGGCGGCGTGGGTCATCGCCGTGCCCCCTCAAGAAGCCCGCCTGCGGGCCGACAACGACAAGGACCGTCCCCATGGATCCGAGGCTGCCGAGCCGCATGTCGCGCGACCTGCTCAACCGCATCGACCAGCGCACCCGTCTGGCCGGCCACAACCGGCTGGCGCTGCTGCTGTTCCGGCTGGGCGGTCGGCAGCTCTTCGGCGTCAACGTGTTCAAGGTGCAGGAAGTGCTGCGCCGGCCGCCGCTGTTCCCGATCCCGCGCCTGCCCCCGGGCTTCGTCGGCGCCGCCGACATCCGCGGCCGCTCGGTGCCGATCCTCGACCTGGGCACGGCGGTCCGCTACCCGGAGCGGCATCTCGACCCGCCCTACCTGGTCGTCACCGAATTCAACCGCTCGGTGCAGGGCTTCCTCGTCGCCGAGGTCGACCGCATCGTCAACATCGCCGTCGAGGACATCCATTCGCCGCCCGAGCTCGGCGTGGCGGAGAGCTACCTGACGGCCGTGACGCGCTACGGCGGCGAGCTGATCCAGATCATCGACGTCGAATCGGTGCTCGCGGATGCCACCGGTGCGCAGATGCTGCAGGCCATCGGCAAGAAGCCGACGCTCGCGGGCGAGGGCGAGCCGGTGCGCATCCTCGTGACCGACGACTCCCGCGTGGCGCGCAACCAGATCCGCGCCGTGCTCGACCAGCTGGGCGTGTCGTCGACCCTGCTGTCCGACGGCCGCCAGGCCATCGAGCACCTGAAGCAGCTGGCCGCCGACGGCGTCGACGTCGCCCGCCACTACGCGATGGTGATCTCGGACATCGAGATGCCGTCGATGGACGGCTACACGCTGACGACGGAAATCCGCCGCGACCCGGCGCTCGCCGGGCTGTACGTCCTGCTGCACACCTCGCTGTCGGGCGTGTTCAACAACGCGATGGTGGACCGCGTGGGGGCGAACGCCTTCGTGGCGAAGTACTCGGCCAACGAACTGGCGGCGAAGGTGCTCGCCCGGGTCCGGGCCACGCGCGAGGGCGCGGCGGCCTAGCGGCGGGGCGCCCGCGGCGCGGCGTGGCACGCGGCTTGCAGCCGCCGGGGGGCATCGCCTCCACCCACCGCCCGACGAGTGCCCCGCCATGGCCGGTCCCTTCGACAATCCGTTCGGTCTCTCCGCGCTGAGCCTGCCGCTGCGCGAGCAGCGCCTGAAGGTGCTGGCCTCGAACCTGGCCAACGCCGACACGCCCGGCTTCCAGGCGCAGGACTTCGATTTCCAGCGCGCGCTGCGCAGCGCCGAGTCGGCGCGCGCGGGCGCGCCGGTCGCGACGCCCAGCGGGGGCGGTCTTGCCGCCACCCCGACCGGTCCGGTGGCCGGGCCCGACTTCCGCCGCTACATCAGCACCCGCGAAGGCGGGCAGGGCAGCCTCGACGGCAACACCGTCAGCGCCGAGACCGAGCATGCCGCCTTCGGCCGCGCGGTGCTCGAGTACCGCGCCTCGCTGACGTTCTTCGAATCCCGCGTGCGCGGCCTGATGACCGCGATCACCGGCCAGTGATCGCCGCCGCGCGCCCGCCCAAGGACACGCCATGAGCAGCCTTCCGATCTTCGACGTCGCCGGCAGCGCGCTCGCCGCGCAGTCGGTCCGGCTCAACACCATCGCGTCCAACCTGGCCAACGCCGATAGCGTCGGCAGCAGCCCCGAGACCGCGTACCGGCCGATCGAGCCGGTGTTCCAGACCGCGCGCGTGCCGGGGCAGCCCGGCATGACCGGCGTCGACGTGGTGCGCGTCGAGCCGCTCGACAAGCCGGCCATCCGGCGCTTCGAGCCCGGCCATCCGATGGCCGACGCCGAGGGCTACATCTATGCCCCCGACGTCGACCCGGTGGCGCAGATGGTGAATCTCATCTCCGCCTCGCGCGGCTACCAGGCCAACGTCGAGGTGATCAATTCCGCCCGCGAGCTCGCGCTCGCCACCCTGATGATCGGCCGCTGACGCGCGCCGGCGAGAGGACCGCCATGTCGTTCGACCTCAACGTGGCCCGCGGCATCGGGCTGACCAACAGCGCCGGCGCGCAGAGCCGGATGGGCCGCGCCGACCTGACCTCGGCGGACTTCCTGCGGCTGATGACCGAGCAGCTGAAGAACCAGGACCCGCTCAAGCCGCTGTCGAACGCCGAGTTCGTCAGCCAGATGGCGCAGATGTCGACGGCGCAGGGCGTCGGCGACCTCGAGACCGCCATCGACAACATGGCGACGTCCTTCAACAACGACCAGGCGCTGCGCGGGGCCGACCTGATCGGCCGCCGCGCGCTGGTGGAAACCGACCGGCTGCCGCTGGCCGTCGACGCCGAAGGCGTGCTGTCCGCCAGCGGCGTGGCGGCGACGCCCGGCGCCGGGCCGGTGACGATCGAGATCACCGCCGCCAACGGCGCGCTGGTACGGCGCTTGCAGGTCACCTCGCAAGGGGCCGGCGACGTGCCCTTCGCGTGGGACGGCTTCAACGAGCAGGGGCAGGCGATGGCGCCGGGCACCTACCGGATGCGGGCCACCTTCGGCGAAGGCCGCGAATCGCGGGCCGTCGGCACCGGGACCATGGCGCCGATCGACAGCGTCACGCTCGACCCGCAGGGAATGCTGCTGAACCTCCGCGGCCTCGGCACCGCGCCGCTGTCCGCGATCCGCCGCCTGGGCTGAGGCCCCCAGCGGCCGACCGTCCGCCCCCTTCCGCGACACCGCTGCACCGAACCGACCCTGGAGCACCGCCATGAGCTTCCGCACCGCCCTCTCCGGCATCAACGCGGCCACCACCGACCTGTCGGTGACCTCGAACAACATCGCCAACGTCTCGACGACGGGCTTCAAGGAAGGCCGCGCGGAGTTCGGCGACCTCTACGCGGCGTCGATCTTCGGCACCTCGCGCAACACCGCCGGCTCCGGCGTGCGCGTCACCGGCATCACGCAGCAGTTCACCCAGGGCAGCATCGAGTTCACCAACCGCAACCTCGACATCGCGATCTCCGGTGGCGGCTTCTTCACCCTGAACAACAACGGCGCGACGGTGTACTCGCGCGCCGGCAACTTCCAGCTGGATCGCGACGGCTTCGTCGTGAACCCGACCGGCGCGCGGCTGCAGGTCTTCCCGCCGACCGACGAAACCGGCGACAACTTCGAGACCGGCCGACTGCAGGACCTGCAGCTGACCACGACGGACAGCCCGCCGCGCGCGTCCTCCTCGGTGATCGTGGGCTCGAACCTGCCGGCCAACGGGGTCGTCCCGCCCGCGTCGCCGTTCGACCCGAACGACACCAACACCTTCAACCATTCGACGTCGATCACGCTGTACGACTCGCTGGGCGTGGCCCACGTGCAGACGCTGTACTACGTCAAGACGGCGACGCCGAACCAGTGGCAGCTGCACAACTACATCGACGGCACCGCCGTCGGCGGACCGCAGACGCTGCAGTACGACGCCCAGGGCGCGCTGACGACGCCGGCCACCGGCATCCTCACCCTGCCGGCCTACACGCCGACGACCGGCGCTGCGCCCATCAACCTCACGCTCGACCTCGGCGCCTCGACGCAGTACGGCGAGCGCTTCGCCATCAACGACCTGCGCCAGGACGGCTACACCACGGGCCGCCTGATCGGCATCGAGTTCTCGCAGGAAGGCGTGGTGTTCGCGCGCTACACCAACGGCGTGGCGGCACCGCTCGGCCAGGTGGCGCTCAGCACCTTCCCGAACCAGCAGGGCCTGCAGAACCTCGGCGACAACGTCTGGTCGGAGACCTTCGACTCCGGCGGTCCGCGCCGCGGCGCGGCCGGCACCTCGGACTTCGGCTTGGTGCAGTCCGGCGCGCTGGAGGGCTCGAACGTCGAGCTCACCGAGCAGCTCGTCAACATGATCGTCGCGCAGCGCAACTTCCAGGCCAACGCGCAGATGATCCAGACCACCGACCAGATCCAGCAGACCATCATCAACCTGCGTTGATGACGGGCTGACGGCGGAGCACGACGATGGACAAGGCCCTCTACGTTGCGATGTCCGGCGCACAGGCCAACCTGCGCGCGCAGGCGGCCGTGTCGCACAACCTCGCCAACGCCAGCACCACCGGCTTCAAGGCCCTGCTGCACGCCACCGAGGCCTTCCCGGTGACGGGCGCCGAGATCGCCTCGCGCACCTACACGATGGGCGACATCGGCGGCTTCGACGCGAGCGGCGGCAGCCTGCAGACCACCGGCAATCCGCTGGACTTCGCGCTCAACGGCGCCGACCTGTGGATGAGCGTGGCCGACCGCGGCGGCCAGCCGGCCTACACCCGCGCCACCGACCTCAAGCTCGACGCCACCGGGCGCCTGACGAACGGCCGCGGCGACGCCGTGCTCGACGACGCCGGCCAGCCGATCGCCCTGCCGCCCTTCCAGAGCCTCTCGGTCGGCGGTGACGGCACGGTCGCCATCGTCGCCCTGGGCGACGCCACCGGCACGGCGCAGAACGTCGCCCGCATCGGCGTCGTGCGCGCCGACCCGGCGCAGCTGCAGCGTGGTGAGGACGGCCTGTTCCGCTCCGCGTCGAAGGACCCGGCGGCGCAGCCGCAGGCGGCCGCCGGCGACGTGCTGATGAGCGGCGTGCTCGAGAACAGCAACGTCAACGCCACCGAGCAGCTCGTCCAGATGATTTCCCTCTCGCGGCAGTTCGAGATGAACCTCAAGGTCATCCGAAGCGGCGACGAGAACGCGCAGGCGGCGAACACGCTGCTGCGCGCCCGATAAAGGA
>ERZ1066122.2067-NODE-2067-length-14096-cov-7.482729_pt1 | contig 14096 bp, 10 predicted proteins | sample MGYA00382769_ERZ1066122 | MGnify/ENA primary metagenome ERZ1066122 (study PRJEB33369, sample SAMEA5778352) | biofilm metagenome | biome: Industrial cooling water; feature: Water cooling tower basin; material: Biofilm | place: United Arab Emirates | collected...
GGTTGGGTTGTGGCCGCGTCTGTCCCAGACGCGGCCACAACCCAACCGCCTACCGCAACCGGTTGGCCGAGCGCACCAGATCGTCGTCGCGCTTGATGAAGCGGTTGGCGAGCACGTTGCACACCAGCGCCACCATCGGCAGCCAGAAGGCGGGGTGTTTGTCGCCCTGCGTGGCGGCGGGCTGGCCGGGGACGCCACCGAGGTAAAACTCGGCCTTGTACATCACCACGTACACCAACGCCCCGAGCGTGGCGGCGATGAGCACCGAGTTGAGCAGGCCCAATTTCATCTGCGTGAGGCGGTTGCGGAACTGAAAGATCTCGTACGCCGCCACCGCCGCCGCCGCCAGCGCCAGCACCCCGATAAACCACACCGACTCGGACGTGTGCTGCGACGTGTTGATGGCGCCACTCGCGCCTGTGGTGCGGCCGGGCACGGCGGAGAGCGTCCACGCCGTGAGCGAGGCCACTTCGCCGGTGGCGGCATCGGCCTTACTCCACAGCGGCAACGCCACTACGCCGAGCATCGAGATGACGATCAGGGCCAGAAAAACGGTTTGAATACGCTGAATCATCTTGGGTGTTGGGTGGTAGGTATTAAGTATTCCTCGAGTTGTAACGCCAAGCTCCAGCTTGGTATTCGGCGGTTGAGCGACGGCTGAGGGTACGTTAGCATAGCGTGGTACCAAGCTGGAGCCTGGCGCTACAATACCCTGCGCGCCCAACACCCACCACCTCCCTAGCTTCGTGGCGCGAAACTACCGCCCACTACCTCCATCAACCACCAATGTCCGCTCAACCCGCAGTTTTTATTGTCGATGCCGTTCGGACGCCCATCGGGCGCTTCAACGGCGCGCTCCGTACCGTCCGGCCCGACGATCTGGCCGCCCACGTCATCCGCGAGTTGCTGGCGCGGCATCCGTCTTTTGATGCCGCCGCCGTGGAAGACGTGATTTTCGGCGCCGCCAACCAGGCCGGCGAAGACAACCGCAACGTGGCCCGAATGGCTACCCTGCTGGCGGGCCTGCCGCCCACGGTGCCGGGCACTACCGTCAACCGGCTCTGCGCGAGCGGCTTGCAGGCCATCATCGACGCCACCCGCGCCCTGCGCGCCGGCGACGGCGATGCCTACATCGCCGGCGGCGCCGAGAGTATGACGCGCGCCCCGTGGGTGCTCGGCAAGGCGGAAGGGCCGTTCGACCGGGGCCAGACGATGTACGACACCGTGCTCGGCTGGCGCTTCACCAACCCCCGGCTCTCGAAGCTCTACCACCCCTACACGATGGGCGAGACGGCCGAAAACGTGGCCGAGCGCTGGCAAATAGGCCGCGCCGAGCAAGACCGGTTTGCGTATCAGTCGCAGGCCAAATACGCCGCCGCCCACGCCGCCGGGCGCTTCGCCGACGAACTGGTGCCCGTGCTCGTGCCGCAGCCCAAAGGCGAGCCGGTACTATTTACCACCGATGAACACCCGCGCCTCTCGCCCGTGGAAAAGCTGGCGGAGCTGAAACCGGCCTTCAAAGCCGCTGAAGCCGGCGGCACCGTGACGGCCGGCAACGCCTCGGGCCTCAACGACGGTGCCGCCGCCGTGCTGCTGGTTTCCGAAGCGGCCCTCAACCGCTACCACCTCAAGCCACTGGCGCGCGTGGTGAGCACCGCCACGGCCGGCGTCGATCCGGCGGTGATGGGCATCGGCCCGGTGCCCGCCGTGCAAAAGGCGCTGCACCGCGCGGGCCTCACCGTCGCCGACCTCGACCTTGTGGAGCTGAACGAGGCGTTCGCATCGCAATCGCTGGCCTGCATCCGCGACCTCGGCCTCGACCCCGCGAAGGTCAACGTCAACGGCGGCGCCATCGCGCTGGGCCACCCGCTGGGCTGCTCGGGCGCGCGCATCACGGCCACGCTGCTGCACGAGTTGCGGCGCCGGGGCGGGCACTACGGCGTAGCCACGATGTGCGTGGGCGTGGGGCAGGGCGCGGCGGTGGTGTATGAAAGGGTGTGAGGGTAAAAGGGTAAAAGGGGGGAAAGGAAAAAGAGTGAGAGGGAAAGAAGGTAGCGAATTGAAATCCACAGAAGCGCCGCCGGGCTTCCTTGCGAAATCTCCGCCCCTGGCGCGAGTGTTCGGCCGCAGGCCGCTCACTCGTGCCTGCCGATGCTGCGAGTCTCCAGACTCGCCCCGTGCTCAGTGTGGTTACGAACGGCGGCTGGGCTGCGGAGTCTGGAGACTCCGCGCATCGGCCGGCACGAGTCGCCCGCTTCGCGGAAGACTCGCGCCAGTCGTGCGTCAGTTGAACCAGTGATACCAGCCGCATAGCACACGCCTCAGCCGTTCCATCCACTCCATCCGTTACCTTCTGTGATTCAGAAACTGCCCTCCGGTGCCCGCCTGCGCCCCTGGACGCCCACCGACGCCCCCACCCTCGTGGCCCTTGCCGACGACCGCGCCATCTGGCGCAATATGCGCGACCAGTTTCCAAACCCCTACACGGCGGCCAACGCCGACTTCTTCCTCGCCAACGTAGCGCCCGACTCCGACCGCTCGCTGATTCGGGCTATCGAGAACGCCGACGGGCAGGTGGTGGGCAGCGTCGGCTTGCACTTCAAGGCCGACGTCAGCCGCCGCTCGGCGGAAGTGGGCTACTGGCTGGGGCGCGCGCACTGGGGGCGCGGGCTGGCCACCGAGGCCGTGCGCGCGCTGGCCGATTATGCCTTGGCCACTTACGATTTGGCGCGGCTTTACGCGGTGGTGTTCGAGTGGAATCCGGCATCCGGCCGAGTGCTCGAAAAAGCCGGTTTCGTGCTTGAAGCACGGTTGCGCGATGCCATCACCAAAGACGGCGAAACCGTGGATGGGCTGCTGTATGCGCGGGTGCGGTCCTGAACGTAACGCGGAGCTACAGCTCCGGCGTTAGACCGCGCGTAGGCTGACGCCGGAGCTGTAGCTCCGCGTTACGTTCACTTCCACTGAATCTTGCGCCCGGCTGCGCTTGCGTGGAGCCGCGCGGGCACCTGCCGCAGCAGCGCGGCGCGCAGAAAATCGAGCAGCGGCAGCCGCACGAAGGTCTGATGCACTACCAGGCTCACCTCGCGCACCGGCTCGGGCGCCGCAAAGCGGCGGAGCATCGGGTTGGTATCTACTTCGTCGAGTACGGCCAGCTCGGGCACCAGCGTGTAGCCGTGGTTGTGGCGCACGAGCCGTTTGAGGGTTTCGATGGAGCCGCTTTCGTAGGTGAGGGGCCTCGTGTCGGTGTCGGCCCGGGTGCCGCAGATATTGAGCACCTGCGACCGGAAGCAATGCCCTTGCTGTAGCAGCCACAGGCCCTCGGGGGTAAGGTCGGCAGGCGTCAGCATCTGGTGTTGGTAGAGCGGATGGGTGGGCGCGATGTAAGCCAGAAACGGCTCGTCGAGCACCGGAATCTCGCGGAGTCGCGGGTCGTCGAGGGGCGTGACGAGGAGGCCGACGTCGAGCCGGTGGTCGCGCAGGCGCTCGGTGAGATGCTCGGTTTGCAGCTCCTCCACGCGCACCCGCAGGCCGGGGTAGGTCTGCGTAAGTTCGCCGACGAGCAGCGGCAGCAGGTACGGCGCCAGCGTCGGGATGACGCCGAGGCGCAGCTCGCCGACCATCTCGCCTTTCTCCACGCTCACTACTTCGCGGAGCTGCTGCACGGCGCGCAGAGCGGCGCGGGCCTGCTCAATCACTTTGCGGCCGGTGGGCGTGGGCACGGCGCCGCGCCGGGTGCGCTCAAACAACACCACGCCCAACTCCTCTTCGAGCTTCTGCACCTGCATACTGAGCGCGGGCTGCGTAACGAAGCACCGCTCGGCGGCCAACTGAAATTGGCCGGTGTTGTCGAGCGCGACGAGGTATTCGAGTTGTTGCAGGTTCATTGGTTAAGCTGCTGCCCACACGTTTTGCGGTATTCTGCTGCCACTCGTCCGACCACTGGGAGTGGTCGGACGAGGCCGCGTCGCTGTCATCTGCCCACTCTCAGTGGTCGGACGACTATCGAATATCAGTCAACTATCACAGACTTTGTGGCTGACTGCTTAAAGAGGTAGCAGACGCGGATCGGCACGTACCGCCAAGCTCCCGCTTGGCCCGCGCGCGCACCGCCGCATCGTGCTTGGCGTGGGCCAAGCGGGAGCTTGGCGGTACGTGCCGATTCACGAGAGAGGGGCTTCAAATTTACCATCATCCGAAGTGATATAACTATCACAAAAATCAATTTTCGGTGATACACTCACCGTATCACCTTTGCCGTGTCTCACCTTCAAACCGATACGGCAATGTCTTCATCAGCAGAATCAACACCGCTCACCACGGCCGCCGGCCGCCCCATCCCCGACAACCAAAATTCCGTGAGCGCCGGGCCGCGCGGGCCGCTGTTGTTGCAGGATTATTTTCTGCACGAAAAGCTCGCCCACTTCAACCGCGAGCGCATCCCCGAGCGGGTGGTCCACGCGAAAGGCTCCGGCGCGTACGGCACGTTTCGGGTCATGCGCGACATCACGCGCCACACGCGGGCGCGGCTGTTCGCACAGGTCGGCAACGAGTGCCGCGTGTTCGTGCGGTTCAGCACGGTGGGCGGCGAGAAAGGGTCGGCCGACACCGAGCGCGACCCGCGCGGGTTTGCCGTGAAATTCTACACCGAAGGCGGCAACTGGGATCTGGTGGGCAATAACACGCCCGTGTTCTTCGTGAAAGACCCCGTGAAATTCCCCGACTTCATCCACACCCAAAAACGCGACCCGCGCACCAACCGCAAATCGCCGACGATGATGTGGGACTTCTGGAGCCTCAACCCCGAAAGCCTTCATCAGGTAGTGATTTTGATGAGCGACCGCGGTACCCCCGACGGCTACCGCCATATGCACGGCTTCGGCTCGCATACGTTCTCGCTCGTCAATGCCGCCAACGAGCGCGTGTACGTCAAATTTCACTTCCTCACGCAACAGGGCATCCGCAACCTGACGGCCGCCGACGCCACGCGCCTCAAAGGCGAAGACGCCGACTACGCCCAACACGATTTAGTGGACGCCATCGACCGGGGCGACTTTCCGCGCTGGACGCTCTCGATACAGACGATGACCGAGGCCGAAGCCGCCACCTTCCGCTGGAATCCGTTCGACCTGACCAAAGTCTGGCCCCACGCCGAATTTCCATTGCAGGAAGTGGGTGTGCTGGAGCTGAACGAAGTGCCCGCCAACTACTTCGCGCACGTCGAGCAGGCCGCCTTCGCGCCCGCGCACGTCGTGGACGGCATCGGCTACTCGCCCGACCGGATGCTGCAAGGCCGCCTCCTCTCCTACCCCGACGCACAGCGGTACCGCCTCGGCGCCAACTACGAGCACCTGCCCGTCAACCGCTGCCCCTACGGATTCAGCAACTACCAGCGCGATGGCCAAATGGCGTTCGACGACAACGGCGGCGCCGGCCCCAACTATTTCCCCAACTCCTTCGGCGGCCCCGCCGAAGATCCCACCGCGAGCGAACCCGCCGAGCGCCTGCCCGATACCCTCGCCGCCCGCTACGACCGCAACCACGGCCCCGGCGACGACGACCACTACACCCAGCCCGCCGCCCTCTGGCGCCTGCTCGACGCGGGCGCGCAGGCGCGGCTGGTCGAAAACATTGTCGGCTCGATGCAAGGCATCGACGGCGACAAGCGCGAGCTGATCATCCAGCGGCAGCTCTGCCACTTCTTCCGCGCCGACATCGGGCTGGGAATGCGCGTGGCGAACGGACTGGGCGTGGCCGTGGCGATGCCGGCGGCACACGCGCGGTGACGGGCGAGAGACGGTAGGTGCGGGGTGTGCCACGGTTCGGCGGCGCCTCCGGCGGGTGGTACCACCGGAGACGCCGCGCCCCCTCCTTGCGCCGACAACGCGCACGGTGCTACATTTGGCTGTCTCTCACGCTTCTTCACGCTTGGCCGATGCACGATCAGATACTCGAACAGTTACTGGTTTTGGCGGGCAGCCTGGCGCTGCTCGTCCTCGGCGCCGAGGGGTTGGTGCGCGGCGCGGCCGGCGCGGCGCGGCGGCTGGGCATTCCGGCGCTTGTTATCGGCCTCACGGTGGTGGCGTTCGGCACCAACTCGCCGGAGCTGCTCGTCAACGCGCGGGCGGCGGCGAGCGGCCACGCCGTCATTGGGTTGGGCAACGTGGTGGGCGCCAACATCTCCAACGTGTTGCTGATTCTGGGCCTTGCGGCGCTGGTGCGCCCCTTGCGCGTACGGCCCGAACTAGTGCGCCGCGAAGTGCCGCTGCTGGTGGTGGCCACGCTGCTGCTGGTAGGGCTGCTCTGGGACCGCACCCTCAGCCGTTTCGATGGTGGCCTGCTGCTGGCCGGCGCGGCGGCCTACCTCACGGCCGAAGTGCTGATCGGGCGGCGCAACAACCGCCTGCCGCGCGCCGGCGGCCTGCCCGCCGACCCGCGTCCGTTCGCCAAAACGTGGCTCTACCTCTTCGGCGGCCTGGCGGCGCTGCTGGTGGGGGCGTGGTTTCTGCTTGGCTCGTCGGTGGTGCTCGCCGAGCGCCTCGGAATGAGCGAGGTAGCCATCGGCCTGACGGTGGTAGCGCTGGGCACCAGCCTGCCCGAGCTGGCTACCACCGTAGTAGCCGCCGCCCACGGCCACGACGACGTAGCCCTCGGCAACGCCATCGGCTCCAGCATCCTCAACATTTTGCTGATTCTGGGCCTGACGGCCGTCATTCACCCCATCGAGATCGAGGCGTTGCGTCTCGTCGATACCACGGTGCTCGTGTCGTCGGCGGTGGTGCTGGTGCCGATGCTGTGGTCCGACCGGCAGGTCAGCCGTCTGGAAGGCGGCGTGTTGGTGTTGGGCTACGTGGGCTATCTGGTGTCGCTGATTCCGTAGCGCCCATTGCACAACCGCCGTCAGCTACCGCAAACAGCCTCTGAGCAGCACAAGCAGAAACATACGCGGCAATGGTCTGGGGCGGTGTGGCGGCTAGCTGTAGCGCGGACTTCAGTCCGCCGTGTAGCGGCTCTCCAACGGCGGACTGAAGTCCGCGCTACAGCCCGGCCTCACGCCGCAGTAGTCCACCGCCAAATACGCGCCGCAGGGCAATACGCCGCCGAAGCAGCAACGCCTGGCGGTGCTCAAATCTCGCCGTCGGCGCCGTCAGGGGCTTCGGTGGGCACGAGGCGGGTCGAGTCGTTTTCGGGGCCGTTTTTGTAGCGTTCGCAGTTCAGCTCCACGGTCAGCTCCTTTTCGGGTTTCGGGAAGGTGCCGCCGAGCGAGAGCTGCACCGCTTTATCGGCGGCGGCTTTCCGCATAAACAGGCCGTAGATCGGCAGCGCCTGCCGCGCGCCCTGCCCCAGTTCGCCCGAGCGGAAGTGGATTGCCCGGTCTTCGCCGCCCACCCAGGTGCCGCACACCAGATCGGGTGTGAGGCCCATAAACCACGCATCGGAGTAGTTGGAGGTGGTGCCGGTTTTGCCGCCAATCTCGCCTTTGAGGCCGTATTTGGCGCCGCGCAGGCTCACGGCCGTGCCGCCGGCCTCGGTGGTGGCCTGCAGCATATGCAGCATCACGTAGGCGGTTTGCTCAGAGAGCACTTCGCGTGTGCTCGGCACGTATTCGTAGAGCACGTTGCCCGATTTGTCTTCGATGCGCGAGATGTACACCGGCGCCGTCCGGACGCCGTGGTTGACGAACGTGCCGTAAGCGCCGGCCATCTCGTACACGCTCACATCGAAAATGCCAAACCCGATGGGCGGCAGCGGTTGCAGATCGCCCGTGATGCCCAGCTCCTGCGCGTATTTCACCACCCGCTCCGGCCCGAGGCTCTTCACCAGAAACGCCGTGATGGAGTTGATGGAGCGCGCCAGCGCCTGCCGCAACGTGTAGCGGCGGCCGGTGTATTTGCCCTCGAAATTTTTGGGCGTGTACGGCGGCCGCCCCGCTTCGGCGGGAAAGGTTACGGCCACGTCGGCCACTTCGTAGCACGGCGAAAAGCCATTGTCGATGGCCGCCGTGTAAACGATGGGCTTGAACGTGGACCCCGGCTGGCGGCGCCCCTGCTTCACGTGGTCGTACTTGAAAAACTTGAAGTTGGCGCCGCCCACCCACGCCCGGATGCGCCCGTTGAGCGGGTCCATCGCCAGAAAACCGGCGTGCAGAAAGCGCTTGTAGTACGCCAGCGAATCGTAAGGCGAGAAATTGACCGGCTTCTCGAGGCTCGGGCGGCGCCAGTCGAAGACCACCATCGGGCGGCGACGGCGCAACTCGCGCATCACCTGCGCTTCGTCGCCGTCGAAGCGCGCCATTGCCTGCCGGTAGTGCTCGGTTTGCCGGATGGCGCGGTCGAGGAAGCCGGGAATTTCTTTGCCGGTCTCGTCGATCCACGGGTTTTTGCCCGCCCAATGCGCGTCGAACAGCTTTTGATACGCTTTCAGGTGCTCGGCCACGGCCTCTTCGGCGTAGCGTTGCAGGCGCGCGTCGATGGTGGTGTGGATGCGGAGGCCGTCGGCGTAGAGGTCAAGCTCGTGCTCGCGCTCGCGGCACCACGCCATCAGCCACTTGCCGGCCTCGGCCCGGAAATACGGCGCCACGCCTTTGGTGGCGTTTTCGACCGAATAATTCAGCTTGATGGGCAGCGCTGCCAGTTGTACGCGCCTGGCCGTGGTCAATCGACCGTATTTCTCCATCTGCTCCAGCACGGTGTTGCGGCGGCGCAGCGCATTGCTAGGGTTCAGCACGGGGCTGTACCACGTCGGCGCTTTCAGCACCCCCACCAGTACCGCCGATTCCTGCGGCTCCAGCTCGGCGGGCAGCTTGCCGAAAAACGTTTTGGCCGCCGTCTTGATACCGAACGCATTGGAGCCAAAATCGACGGTATTGAGGTACATCGTCAGAATTTCCGGCTTCGAGTAGGCGCGCTCGAGCTTGATGGCCATAATCCACTCTTTGCTTTTCACGACCAGCATCCGCAGCGGCCCCTTGCTCAACGACCCATTGTCGAGGTCGGAGCGGGTGCGGAACAGATTTTTGGCGAGCTGCTGCGTGAGGGTGCTGCTGCCGCGCTTCTGCCCCGTGAGCTTGTAGTACAGAATGGCGAACGTGCCTTTGAAATCGATGCCCGAATGTTCCTCGAAGCGCACGTCTTCGGTGGCGAGGAGCGCATCGACGAGGTTGGGCGCCAGCTCGTCGTAGGTCACGGGCGAGCGGTTTTCGCGGAAATACTTGCCCAGCAGCGCCCCATCGGCCGAATACATCTCGGAGGCCAGCTCGCTCTTGGGGTTTTCGAGGGAGCGCGGGTCGGGCAGGTCGCCGAAGAGGCCGCCCGCGTTTTCGCTCACGGCCCACACGTACAGCACCAGCGCCAGCAGCCCGCCCGCCAGCGCCAGCCACAGGCCGGCAATGAGGCGCGTAAACAGCGGGCGGTAGCGCCGGGGCGCGGCCGGAGAGCTAGATGAAGAAGGCGGCGTTGGCGACATAGCAGCAACAAAGGTCGGTACGGCGCGCCGTGCGAGCCATTTGCCGCCCGCATTGCCTGCCGGTGTAGATTTGCCACAACGGGGCCGGTCTTCATTCGGCACTTGTATCTGCGTATGGCGTTCAGTGGTTCGCGCGGGTCGCGGCGAGGCAGTCGGAGGGGCAGCAACGCTGCCGCCTCGCGCGCAGCGCGCAGTCTGGTATGGCTCGCGGCTGGCTGGGCCGTGGTGGCCGTACTGTGTTGCCAGATGCCGCCGCGCTGGTGGTGGCCTACCGCTTTCGGCGCGATGACGCTGCCGGTGGCGCTGGCCTTCAACGCCGCCTTGCTGGGGTGGCTGGCCGTGGGGCGGCGCGGCCTGGCCGTGTGGCCGCTGGCGGTGCTGGTGCTGGGGTGGGGCTATATGCAGCGCGGTTTCGCGGTACACGTGCCTGCGCCGGCCGAACCGCCGCAGTACCTGGCCAGTCGGTCGCCGACCGTTGGGGCCACCGCCGATTCGGCGACGGATGCGCTACGGGTGCTGTCGTACAATGTCCGAATTTTTAATTTTTATCAAAGTCTGGCCAGTCCGGGCTATACCACGTCGAAAGCCCAGATCGATTGGCTGAACGAGCACCCGGCCGATATTCTGTGCTTACAGGAATATTATAATCAGGTTAAAGCCAATCCGAAATACCCGTTTTTTCAGACCAGGCGCGCGCTCGGTAAAAAGCGGCACCCGTTCGTGTCGGTGGCGTATCCGTTCAGGGGACAGGAATTTGGGTTGGCCATTTTTTCGCGCTACCCGATTATTCGGCGCGGCGTTATTTCGTTTGGCCGCCTGACGCAAAACCACGCGCAATGGGCCGACATCCGGCGCCCCGCGCGGGACGGCCGCCCCGCCGATACGGTGCGCGTCTATAACGTGCATTTTCAGAGTATGTCGCTCGACGAAAACGCCATTGTAGCCACTACACGCCGCCGCCAATGGCTCGACGCGGCCGGGCTGGGCCTGCTGCGCCGCTTCCGCGACGGCGCCGTACGCCGCTCGCGCCAGGCCGATACGGTGGCCAATCACGCGCGCGCGGCGCGGCTGCCGATTATTGTTTGTGGTGATTTTAATGACGTTCCGTATTCGTACACCTATTCCGTATTTAACAATTTTCTGGTGAACGCTCAGCAGGCCGCCGGGGCGGGCGTGGGCGCCACATACCACGGCCGGCTGCCACTGCTACGGATTGATAACCAATTCAGTGCCCCCAGCCGCCTGACGCCCGCCTGGGTGCGCGTCCACGACGACGTGCGGTATTCCGACCATTACCCAGTGGATGTGGTGTATCGGGTGGAGCGGCGCGGGGCGGAAGAGTAGGTGCGGCTGGGGCGGATACCGTAGAGACGCAACTATGCGTCTTCGGCGACTGATGCGTACCAGCGGCCCTACCGGCTGCCGACGCTGCCGCTGCGGGTGCTGCACTACCGCTACAACCAACTGCTGCCCGATGCTGAGGCGCTCGGGCGCGTCTGGTACGACTCAGCCGCGAACCGGCTGCGCGATGTGCCCGGCACCGAAAGCCCGTACGCAGCAGCGATAGCAAGTCCTCAACGACGGTCGCACAACGTGGCGGCGAAAAATTTTCCCACTGATTTACAGTACATTGCGCAAAGGACACAAAAAAAGTTGCGCCTGACCCATTAAGGTTTCGGCAGTTTCGGCCATTAAGAGCATAGACGCCGCTCTCACGTTGTAGCCACCGGTCCTTTCCACTGACCCACATATGCGTACTCACCCACCTCGCCGCCGTCTCCTAACGGGCGTCGCCCTGCTCCTGAGCCTGACCACCTGCAAGCGCCTTGATGGCGATACCCTCTGCGAAGGCACCGTCGTGGACCGCCACACCAACGCCCGTGTGCCCAACGCCACCGTGAGCGTGATGGAAGCGGGCCAAAGCGGCGGCCTGGGCGGCGGCTACGTGCTCAAAGAAGAGCATCAGGCTGACGCGCAGGGCAACTTCGCTTTTCAGCTCGCCGACGACGGCAACGATATGACCCTGATGGCGCACACATCGCAGGGCTACCATACGCGCTTTATGGATGCGCCCAAACTGCGCGGCGGCAAGAACAACAAAAAGATAGCGCTCAAAGCCCAAGCCCCCGCGTGGTTGCGCGTTCGTTTCCGCGACCAACTTCCTCTCGACTCCGGGTTTATTACTGTCGCAGGGAGTTTGGAAGGAGGCGGTTTTCATAGTTGGGCTCACCCCGATACTAGTATTGTGTATCGTGCACAGGCTAACACTAATACTTTGGTATACTGGCAAATCAATGTACTACATCTTGGCCTGAGAGATGGCAGACAAGATGTATACACACCTGGCCTAGATACGACAACTGTCGAAGTGGTTTACTAACCCCCACCCCCTTCTGTTATGAGAAGATTATTACTGGCAGCTTTGCTGCTAGCAGGGCAACGCGCGTCCGCGCAAGCCCTTCCCGACTCGCTCACCGCGCAACCTCGCCACGAGGCCAGATACCGCGCTCTGGATCCGGCGCGCATTCCCACGGGCGTATTGCTAGACCGCACGGTGCCCTTCTCGGCCGTGCGCCGCCTGGACGGCACCCGCGACACGGCCACCACCTATGGCCAGTGGCGGCAGATGTATCTGGAATTCTGGAATGCCACACTACGCCGCGAACTGCTGACGGCCCCGGCCGATGTGGACAGACAAGTGTACCAAGGCCCCAGCTTCCCCGGCTTGCCCTTGCGGGTGCTGCACTACCGCTACAACCAGCTCCGGCCCGATGCTGAAGCGCTTGGGCGCGTGTGGTACGACTCGGTCGCGAACCGCCTGCGCGATGTGCCCGGCACCGAAAGCCCGTACGTGGTGCGGCGGGCACTGGCGATAGGCGTACCTCCCCGAAGCGTGTCCCGCACCACGGTGCCGTTCTACTTGGGGCGCGACCAGATTTTCGGCAACGTGGCTCCCGATAGTGCCACCATCCGAATCGACTTCGGCGACGGGCAGGGTACGCGGGTCGTGGCGTTGGGGCAGACGGTAACCATAGAGTACCCTTCGGCCGGCGAGAAGCTGATCCGGCTGTCGTGGGTCCAGAATGGGCACACATATCAGGCCGCTACCAGCCTGCGGGTATCGGTGCTGCCCGACCCTGACCGTGTCGTGAAAGTGGTGGCGACGGATTATTGGCCGGGGCAGAGCGAATTTGGCCGCGCCAGTGTCTATGTGGCGGCGGGCGTGGGCAACCCCAAAGTGTGGGAAAACGGCCAATGGGTGCAGAAAATCCGCAAACCGCTGGTGTTCGTGGAAGGCATTGATTTCGGCAGCCACGGTAGCAATCCGGCCGATTCGGTGGTGTGGGGCTACTGGAACAACGGCGCCCCAGTATATCCATACAAATACGGATTTGCAGGGTGGGCGCTGATGCAGGAATACGACGAAGAATACAAGTCGCTTGAGAAATTGCCCGCTATGCGGCAGCGATTACAGGATTTGGGCTACGATGTGATGTACTTCGACTTCAACGATGGCGAAGCTCTCATTGAACAAAACGCGATGGCGTTGGTGCAGTTGCTGCGCTGGCTGCGCGACCCCGCCAACCGGACCGGCTCTGCCAATAATGAGGTAGTAGTGATGGGTGCCAGTATGGGTGGCCAAGTAGCCCGCTTTGCCCTCACGTGGATGGAGCAGCACAACGAGCCGACCTGTGGTAGCTTGTATGTAAGCTTCGACTCGCCGCACTACGGCGCCAACATCCCCATCGGACTGCAGCATATGATCCACGATCTATCGTCGTTGTTTTATCTTCCAGACCGCGCTACGGCAACTGACCGCAACAAGCTGCGCTCTCCGGCCGCCCAGCAAATGCTGCGTTTGCACTTCGATGCCACTAACACCGTCACGAGCCTCGGCAACGCGTGGGCCAACTGGCAGCTCAATCCGGCCAACTGGCCTACCCGCCTGCGGAAAGTGGCCGTGGCAAACGGTGCTAAAAATCGGATCAACCAGCACGTCGGGCCAAGCCAGACGCTGCTGGAAACCAGTACAGCAGGCTCGATACTGTTGGGCACCAAGCGCGCCTATACGATTGATGGCGTGACTATCACTCGCAACTTTCAGCCCGACAAGCACAACGTAGTGTACCTCGACCGCAATGGCTTGACCGGCAGCGGCCACTTTGAGCACGTGCCCGATAATTTTCCGGGTTGGGACCACGCGCCCGGTTGCACCTATCAACTCGCCCGCACGATGTGGGACGCGGGCCGCACCGTTTTCGACCACGGCTCCATCAAAGACAACTGTTTTATGCCAACCGTGAGCACCCTCGGAGTTCACACGGCGATGCAGGGGCAGAATGGGGGAGATTTCTGGTATGACATTCACGGTCAATTGCCAGACCCCCATCGTCCAGACCCAACTAGATACCGTTTCGATGCCTACTATGCGGCGTTGGATGATAATGAACCACACGTACAGATAACGGACGGCACGGGTCAGTACAGCGGCAGCAACAACTCGGAGTGGATAATTCAGGAGCTACGCGAAGCCGAAGCTACTGTGCCGTCGGTGCTGGCAGCCGGTACGTCCAATACAATAGAGTTGCTATTGGCTGAAAGTTAGCTACTTTTGTCTTTTCAGGCTCTGG
>ERZ1066122.2070-NODE-2070-length-14079-cov-7.948945_pt1 | contig 14079 bp, 14 predicted proteins | sample MGYA00382769_ERZ1066122 | MGnify/ENA primary metagenome ERZ1066122 (study PRJEB33369, sample SAMEA5778352) | biofilm metagenome | biome: Industrial cooling water; feature: Water cooling tower basin; material: Biofilm | place: United Arab Emirates | collected...
CGGCATCCGCCGCGTGTTCAAGCTCGGCGGCGCCCAGGCCATCGCCGCGATGGCCCTGGGCACCGACAGCGTGCCGCGCTGCGACAAGCTCTTCGGGCCGGGCAACCGCTACGTCACGGCCGCCAAGCAGCGGGCCGCGATGATGGCCGGCGGCCCGGCCATCGACATGCCCGCGGGCCCCTCGGAAGTGCTGGTTATCGCCGATGCCGGCGCGCCGCCGGTGCACGTGGCCGCCGACCTGCTCTCGCAGGCCGAGCACGGCCCGGATTCGCAGGTGGTGCTGGCCACCGATTCGGCCCGGCTCATCGACGCCGTGCGCGCCGAGGTCGAGCGCCAGCTGGCCGAACTGCCGCGCGCCGACATCGCGCGCCAGGCGCTGGCGCACGCCCGCCTGGTGAAGGTCGGCACGCTGGACGAGGCCTTCGCGCTTAGCAACGAGTACGCGCCCGAACACCTGATCCTGGCCCTGCGCGAGCCGCGCGCCTGGCTCGATGCGGTCACCAGCGCCGGCTCGGTGTTCCTGGGCGATTTCGCGCCCGAGGGCCTGGGCGACTACTGCTCGGGCACCAACCACGTGCTGCCCACCAATGGCGCCGCCCGCGCCTGGAGCGGCGTGAGCGTGGCCAGCTTCCAGAAGGCCATCAGCTTCCAGCAGGTGAGCCGCGAGGGCCTGGCCGCGATTGGTCCGTGCGCCGTCGAGATGGCGCGCGCGGAAGGGCTGGAGGCGCACGCGCAGTCGGTGCTGCGGCGTTTGGAGGACGCGGCATGAATGTTTCGAACGAAAGTCCGATTCTCGAGCTTGTACGTCCGGACCTGCGCGGATTCGCGGGTTACAGCTCGGCGCGGCGTGCGGGTGTGTCGGGTTCGATTTGGCTCAACGCCAACGAGAGCGCCTGGCGCAACCCGGCCGACGCGGGCCTGGGCGCGAACCGCTACCCGGACCCGCAGCCGGCCGCGCTGCGCCAGCGCCTGGCCACGCTCTACGGCGTGCGCCCCGAGGAGGTGCTGGTGGGCCGCGGCAGCGACGAGGCTATCGACCTGCTCGTGCGCGCCCTGTGCCGACCGGGCCAGGACGCCGTGGTGGTCGCGCCGCCGGTGTTCGGCATGTACGCCGTCAGCGCGCGCCTGCAGGGCGCGCCGCTGGTGGAAGTGCCGCTGCGCGACGGCGCCGGCGGCTTCGAGTGCGACCTCGACGCGATGGCCAGCGCAGCCGTGAACAGCGGCGCCAAGCTGGTGTTCGTCTGCTCGCCGGCCAACCCCACCGGCCAGGCCGTGGCCCCGGCCGAGCTGCTTGCCCTGGCGCGCCGCCTCGCCGGCCGCGCGCTGGTGGTGGTGGACGAGGCCTACGGCGAGTACAGCGACCAGCCGTCGATTGCAGGTGAGATCGCCAGCCAGCCCAACCTGGCCGTGCTGCGCACGCTGTCGAAGGCGCACGCCCTGGCCGCGGCGCGCATCGGCTGCCTGCTGGCCGACCCGGCGCTGGTGGCGGTGCTGCGCAACTGCCAGGCGCCGTATCCGCTGCCGTCGCCCTGCGTGCAGCTGGCCCTGGCCGGCCTGTCCGAGCCGGCGCTGGGCGCCACGCGCGAACGCGTGCAGGCCGTGCGCGCCGAGCGCGAGCGGCTGCGCGTTGCCCTGGCCGAAGCGCCGGGCGTGCGCCGCGTGTATCCCTCGCAGGGCAACTACCTGCTGGCGCGCTTCGACGACGCCGGCGCGGCCTTCGCCCGCCTGCTCGAGGCCGGCGTGGTGGTGCGCGACATGCGCGCCTCGCCGCAGCTGGGCGACGCGCTGCGCATCAGCATCGGCCGCCCCGAGGAGAACGACGCCGTGCTGGCGGCCCTGCAGGCTGGGAGGGCGGCGGCATGAGCGGCACGCGCATCGCTTTCCTCGACCGCGACGGCACCCTGATCGAGGAGCCGTCCGACTTCCAGGTCGACAGCTACGCCAAGGTCCGCTTCGTGCAGGGCATGATCCCGGCCCTGCTGCAGCTGCGCGACGCCGGCTACGAGTTCGTCATGGTCACCAACCAGGACGGCCTGGGCACGGACAGCTTCCCGCGCGAGCAGTTCGAGGGCCCGCAGGCCATGGTGCTGCAGCTGCTCGAGTCGCAGGGCATCGTCTTTCGCGAAGTGCTGGTGGACGAGAGCTTCGAGCACGAGAACAAGCCCACCCGCAAGCCGGGCCTGGGCATGATGATGCACTACCTGCGCGATCGCTCGATCGACCTGGCCAACTCCATCGTCGTCGGGGACCGCGAGACCGACCTGCAGCTGGCGCGCAACCTCGGTTGCCGCGGCTTCCGCCTCGGCCCGGGCTTCACCACGTGGGCGCAGATCGCGCACGAGGTGGCGAATGCGCCGCGCCGTGCGCTGGTCGAACGCAAGACGAAAGAGACGAAGATCCGCGTCGAGGTCGACCTCGACAGCCAGGCCGAGCCGCGCGTGCGCACCGGCCACGGGTTCTTCGACCACATGCTCGAGCAGCTTGGCAAGCACGGCGGCTTCGCGCTTTCGCTGCAGTGCGAGGGCGACCTGGGCGTGGACGAACACCACACCGTCGAGGACTGCGCGCTGGCCATCGGCCAGGCCCTGCGCGAGGCCCTGGGCAGCAAGCGCGGCGTGGCCCGCTATGGCGACTCGGTGGGCCGTGGCGCGATCACGCTGCCCATGGACGAGACCCTCGCCGGCGCGGCGGTGGACCTCTCCGGCCGCCCGTACTTCGTGTTCGAGGGCAAGTTCGGCCGTGACGAAGTGGGCGGCCTGGCCACCGAGCTGGTGCCGCACTTCTTCCGCTCGCTGGCCGACGAGGGCCGCATGAGCCTGCACCTGCGCGTGCAGGGCGAGAACACCCACCACCAGGTCGAAGCCTGCTTCAAGGCGGTGGCGCGCGCGCTGCGCAAGGCCATCCGCCGCGAAGGCCGCGAGCTGCCGAGCACCAAGGGCGTGCTGTGAGGACGGTGCTGGTGGATTCGGGCGGGGCCAACCTCGGCTCCGTGCGCTACGCGCTCGAGCGGCTGGGCGTGAGCGCGGTGGTCAGCGGCGATGCGGCCGTGATCCAGGCCGCCGACCGGGTGATCCTGCCCGGCGTCGGCGCCGCCGGCCCCGGCATGGCGCGCCTGCGCGAGCTGGGCCTGGTGGACGTGCTGCGCGGCCTGCGCCAGCCGCTGCTGGGCATCTGCCTGGGCATGCAGCTGCTGTTCGAGGGCTCCGACGAGGGCGACGAAACCTGCCTGGGCCTGCTGCCCGGGCGCGTGCGGCGCATGGTCGGCGGCCCCGGCCTGCGCGTGCCGCACATGGGCTGGAACCGCCTGGAGCCGCGGCGCGAGTCGCCGCTGCTGCGCGGCATCCCGGCCGGCGCCCAGGCCTATTTCGTGCACGGCTACGCCGCAGCGGTGGACGACAATTGCCTCGCGCAGAGCGTGCACGGCCAGCCGCTGGCCGCGCTGGTGCAGCGCGGCAACGTCGCCGGCGCGCAGTTCCATCCCGAGCGGTCGGGCGCCGTGGGCGCGCGCCTGCTGGCCAATTTCCTGGAGTCCGGCGTCGCATGAGCGAGTTCATCGTCTATCCGGCCATCGACGTGCGCGAGGGCGCCGTGGTGCGCCTGCGCCAGGGCGACTACGCCGCCGAAACGCGCTACCCGGCCGATCCGCTGGCGCTGGCGAAGCAATACGCGGCGGCCGGTGCCAAGTGGCTGCATCTGGTCGACCTCGACGCCGCCCGTGCCGGCGGCTACACGCTGGCGCCGCTGCTGGGCCGCATCAAGCGCGAAACCCGCCTGAAGGTGCAGACCGGCGGCGGCGTGCGTTCGGAGACCGACGTGCAGGCCCTGCTCGAGGCCGGCGCCGACCGCGTGGTCATCGGTTCGCTGGCGGTGCGCGAGCCTGCGCGCGTGGCCGAGTGGGTGGGGCGCCTGGGCGCCGAACGCATCACGCTGGCGCTCGACACCCGCCGCGACGAGCAGGGCCGCTGGCGCCTGCCCGTGCACGGCTGGACCGAGTCCGGCGGCCGCGAGCTCGACACGCTCGCCTCGGCCTACGCCGACCTCGGCCTGCGCCACCTGCTGTGCACCGACATCGCCCGCGACGGCATGCTCTCGGGCCCGAACATCGAGCTCTACCGCTACCTGTGCGGGCGCTTCCCGCACCTGGCCGTGCAGGCTTCGGGCGGCGCACGCGACGCCGCCGACGTGGCCGCGGCGCGCGAGGCCGGTTGCGGCGGCATCGTGCTGGGCAAGGCCCTGCTCGATGGACAGCTCAGGCTGGCCGACGCGCTGGCCGAAGGAGCCGCCTCATGCTGAGCCGCCGCCTCATTCCCTGCCTGGACGTGCGCGATGGCCAGGTGGTCAAGGGCGTGCGCTTCCGCGACCACGTGGTGATGGGCGCCATCGAGGACCTGGCGCTGCGCTACCGCGACGAGGGCGCCGACGAACTGGTGTTCTACGACATCACCGCCAGCCCCCAGGGCCGCGGCGTGGACGTGGCCTGGGTCGAGCGCGTGGCGCGGCTGGTGGACATCCCGTTCTGCGTGGCCGGCGGCATCCGCAGCGTCGAACAAGCGCGCGCGGTGCTGCACGCCGGCGCCGACAAGGTGTCGGTGAACACGCCGGCGCTCGAGCGCCCGGCCCTGGTGACCGAACTGGCCGAAGCCTTTGGCGTGCAGTGCGTGGTGGTCGGCATCGACAGCCAGCGCGACGCCGACGGCGAGTGGCGCGTGCGCGCCTACACCGGCGATCCGGACCGCACCCAGGCGCTGCCGCGCCGCACGCTCGACTGGGTGGTCGAGGCGCAGGCGCTGGGCGCGGGCGAGATCGTGCTCAACTGCATGGGCGCCGACGGCGTGCGCAGCGGCTACGACCTCGAGCAGCTGCGCGCCGTGCGCGCGGTATGCCAGGTGCCGCTGGTGGCCTCTGGCGGCGCCGGCGCGCCGGAGCACTTCGCCGCCGCCTTCCTCGACGCCGACGTCGATGCCGCGCTGGCCGCCAGCGTCTTCCACTCCGGCGCGATCCGGATCCCCGAACTCAAGACCACCCTGCGCGCGCAGGGCATCGAGGTGCGCGATGTCGCCTGAGCAAATCAGTTCCCTGGCCTGGGACAAGCAGCAGGGCCTGCTGCCCGCCATCGTCCAGGACGCGGGCAGCCACCGCGTGCTGATGCTGGGCTACATGGACCGCGCCGCGCTCGAGGCCACCCTGGCCACGGGCCGCGTCACCTTCTACAGCCGCAGCAAGCAGCGCCTGTGGATGAAGGGCGAGAGCAGCGGCGACATCCTCGAGCTGGTGTCGCTGGAGGCCGACTGCGACGCCGACACGCTGCTGGTGCAGGCGCGTCCGCGCGGCCCCACCTGCCACCTCGGCCGCGCCAGCTGCTTCCCGACGGCGCCGGGCGATTTCCTGGCGGAGCTCGACGCAATCGTCGCCCGCCGCGAGCGCGAGCGCCCCGCCGGCAGCTACAGCACCTCGCTGTTCGAGGCCGGCCCGCGCCGCATCGCCCAGAAGGTGGGCGAGGAGGGCGTGGAAACCGCGCTGGCGGCGGTGGCCCAGGACGACGCGGCCCTGCTGGGCGAGGCCGCCGACCTGGTCTTCCACCTGACCGTGCTGCTGCGGGCCCGCGGCCTGGGCCTGGCCGACGTCGAGGCCGTGCTGCGCGACCGCCACGCCGCCGCTGCACGCTGAGCCGCGCCCGGCGATAATCGCGGCATCCCCGCGGAGATCACCATGCGCCTGTTCCTGCTCGTACCGCTCCTGACGGCTGCGCTGCTGGCCGGGCCACCGGCCCGCGCGCTCGCGCCGGCCTGCAATGCCGGCGTGGTTTTCGAGGATCGCGATGGCGACGGGCGCCGCGACCGCGGCGAGCCGGCCATCGCCGGCGTGCTGGTGTCCGACGGCGAGCGCATAGTCCGCACCGGCTACGAAGGCCGCTGGTCGCTGCCGGCGGAGGACGGGCGGACGGTATTCGTGATCAAGCCGGCCGGCTACGCCTTCCCGACCGGCGCCGACGGCCTGCCGGTGTTCTGGCGCCACGTGCAGGCTGCGCCCGGGCCGGCGCTGCGCTACGGCGGCATCCCCGCGGCCCCGGTGGCCTGCCACGACTTCCCGCTGCGCCGCGAAGCCCGCCGCAAGGGCCCGCTGCAGGTGCTGGTGTTCGCCGACCCGCAGCCGAAGACCGCGCGCGACGTCGACTACTACGGCCGCGACATCGTGGCGCCGCTGGTGGCGGCCGCGAAGGGCCAGCGCGCCGCCGACCTGGGCCTGACCCTGGGCGACATCGTCGACGACGACCTGGCCCTGTATCCGGCCATGAACCGCCTCACCGCCCAGCTGCGCACGCCCTGGCTGCATGCCGCCGGCAACCACGACCTCGACTTCGACGCCGCCACCGACGAGGAGTCGCTGCGCAGCTTCCGCAACACCTTCGGCCCCGACACCTTCGCCTGGGAAGAGCCGCAGGCCAGCTTCATCGTCCTTGACGACGTGATCTACCGCCCGGGCCAGTCGCCGGCCTACGTCGGCGGCCTGCGCGAGTCGCAGTTCGCCTTCCTCGAGGCCTACCTGGCGACGCTCAAGCGCGACCGCCGCATCGTCATCGCCGCGCACATCCCGTTCTTCGACGAACCCGGCCGCGAGACCTTCCGGCGTGCCGACCGCGAGCGCCTGTTCGCGCTGCTGGCGCCCTTCGAGAAGGTGCTGCTGCTCAGCGGCCACGGCCACGTGCAGCGCCACCACCGCCACGGCCCGGCCGATGGCTGGCAGGGCGCGACACCGCTGCACGAGTACAACGTGGGCGCGGCCTGCGGCGGCTACTGGAGCGGGCCGGCCGACGCCCAGGGCATCCCGGATGCACGCATGTCCGACGGCACGCCCAACGGCTACGCCACGGCGGGTTTCGACGCCGACGGCGGCTATTGGCTGCGCTGGCACGTGGCGCGCGGGCAGGGCGAGGCCCTGCACCTGCACGCGCCGAAGGTGCTGCGCCAGGGCGCGTGGCCGGGCGTGGGCGTGTACGCGAACGTCTACATGGGCGAGGCCGACACCCGCGTGGAGTACCGCGTGGCCGGCGGCGAGTGGCAGCCGATGACCCGCGTGGACGAGGCCGACCCGGCGCTGCGCCACGAGAACCTGCTCGACGACGACAGCGCGCGCCTGCGCGGCTACGACCGCCTGCCGGAGGCCGAGGCGTCCCCGCACCTGTGGCGCGGCCGCCTGCCCACGAACCTGCCCGAGGGCGAGCATCTGGTGGAAGTGCGCGCTTTCGACCGCTGGCGCGGCGAGGTGCGTTCGTCGGTGACCTACCGCCTCGAGCGCGTGGCGCCCTGAGGCGCGGCCTCAGGGCGTGATTTCGGCGAAGGATTCGACGCGGGCGTGGCCGTGCGTGGCCTCGCCGGTGCGCGGCTGCGGGTAGTCCTGGCGGCGGTCGAGCAGCACCGTGCCCAGGCCAGCTTCGCGGGCGGCGTCGAGCTCCTCGACCACGTCCGAGAGGAACAGCACGTCGGCGGCCGGCACGCCCAGCGCCTCGACGATGCGGCGGTAGCTGGCCGCTTCGCGCTTGCCGCCGACCTCGGTATCGAACCAATTCGAAACCATGGGCGTCAGGTCCCCGGCATCGGAGTGGCCGAAGAAAAGCTTCTGCGCCGGCACGGAGCCGGAGGAATAGACGCTGATCGGGTGGCCCTTCGAATGCCAGGCCCGCAGCGCCTCCACCGCATCGGCATAAACATGCGCGGTGAAATCCACCCGCCCGTAGCCGTCCTTCCACACCATGCCCTGCAGCGCCTTGAGCGCGGTGTGCTTGCGGTCTTCGTCGATCCAGCCCTGCAGCGTCTCGACGATCATCTCGTCGTGGCACAGGCCGCCGCTTTCCGCGGCGACCTGGTCCAGCCAGCGCCGCACCGCAGGCTCCTGGCCATGCGCCGCCACGAAGGCGGGCAGGGCGCGGCGCGCGTACGGGAACAGCACGTCCTTGACGAAGGAGATGCTGCTCGTCGTGCCCTCGATGTCGGTGAGGATGTGCTTCATCCCGCCTGGCCCGCCTCGTAGCGCGGGAAGCGCTGGGCGATGTCGGTGCCGGTGAAATGGCCGACCCAGCCGTCGGGGTGGGTGAAGAAGCGGATGGCGATGAAGCTCGGTTCCGGGCCCATGTCGAACCAGTGCGTGGTGCCGTCGGGCACGCCGATCAGGTCGCCGGCCTCGCAGCGCACCTCGTAGACCTTGCCGCCCACGTGCAGCGAGAACAGGCCCGAGCCGGCCACGAAGAAGCGCACCTCGTCTTCCTTGTGGTAGTGCTCGTCGAGGAACTTGGCGCGGGCCGCGTCCTTGTTGGGGTTGTCGGGCGCGATCGAGACCACGTCCACGCTGTTGAAGCCGTTCTCGGCCACCAGCTTGTCGATGTCGGCGCGGTAGGCGGCCATCACCTCGTCGGGCGAGGCGCCCGGCTGCACCGGCGCGGCGGCCTGCCACTGCTCGAAGCGTACGCCGATGGGCTTGAGCCATTCGGCGATCAGGGCCTGGTCCTCGGTGGCCGACAGCGGCGCGGTCGGATCGGTGTCGTCGAAGATGCGAAGGCGGCTCATGCGTTCAGTCTCCTCAGGTCGAGTTCGCAGGCAAGCAGGAACTCGAAGGCTTCCAGGTGGCGGCGGGCCTCGGCCATGTCCTTGCCCCAGGCGTACAGGCCGTGGCCGTTGATCAGGTAACCCCACATCGGCTGCTGGTCGAGCAGGCCCTCGACCCAGGCGGCCAGCTCGGTCATGTCCTGGGTGTTGGCCAGCACCGGCACGTCCACCGCCATCTCGTGGGTCTGGTTGCCGGCGAAGGCCTTGAGCAGTTCGTAGCCCTCCAGGCGCACGTGGCCCTGGGGCGCGTACAGGCGCGAGGCCACGGTCTGCACGTGCGAGTGGGTGTGCAGCACGCAGCCGATGCCCGGGTAGCGGGCGTAGAGCTGGGTGTGCAGCAGGGTCTCGGCCGAGGGGCGGTGGTGGGTGGCCACGGGCTTGCCGGCGAAGTCGACCACCATGATGTCGGCCTCGGTCAGCCGGCCCTTGTCGCGGCCGGAGACAGTGATCGCTGCATGGTGGTCGTCGAGCCGCATCGAGAAATTGCTGCTCGTGGCCGGGGTCCAGCCCAGGGCGGACAGCTCGCGGGTGTTGGCGACGATTTCGGCGGCCCGCTGGGCCAGCCGGGTCGGGTCGTAGGGCAGGTTTTCCATGCCCGCAGTTTAACGCCCGTCCCGGCCCGCGGGTGGCTTGACCTGCATCAACACATTGTTTACTTCCGCGCGACTACACTGGCCCCAGCAGCCATCGGAAACCCCTCCGTAGCCAAGGAAGCCACCATGAGCAACGTCAACACCTCCCGCCGCGGTTTCATCCTCAAGGCCGCGATGCTGGCCGCCGTGCCCTTCGTCGCCCCGGCCCTGGTCGGCCAGGCGGCCGCCCAGGAGCTCAAGCCGCTGCCGCTGGACAACCCGCAGGCCAAGGCCCTGGCCTACGCCCTGGACTACAAGAAGGTCCAGCACCCGGCGTTCAAGCCCGACAGCAACTGCGCCAACTGCCAGTTCTTCACCGCCGCCACCGGTGCCTGCACGCTGTTCCCGGGCTTCTCGGTCCCGGCCGAGGCCTGGTGCAGCGCCTGGGCCAAGAAGGCGGGCTGATCCCGCCCCAGGGGCCGGTCTCGGCCCCTGAGACAGCCCGCCGGCTAGAATCCCCGGTATCGACCGATGCCGGGGATTGCTTTGTCCGCCACTGAAACCACCTTCCTGCTGCTGGGCCTGCTGGTGGGCGCCGCCGTCGTAGCCTTCCTGATGGTCCGGCTGGCCCGCGGCCCGCGCGAGGCCCTGGCCGGCGAGCTGCGCGAGGCCCGCACCGCGCGCGAAGCCGCCGAAGCGCGCGCCGCCGCCGCCGAAGCCCGGGCCGCCGGCCTCGAAGCCCGGCTGCTGGCCGAGCAGGCCGCAGCAGAGCAGCGCCTGCGGGACCTCGAGGGCAGCCGCGAGCGCCTCAAGACCGAGTTCCAGGCCCTGGCCGCCGAGATCCTCGAGGACAAGTCGCGCCGCTTCGGCGAGCTCAACGCCAGCCAGATCGGCCAGCTCATCACCCCGCTGCGCGAGCAGCTGGGCGATTTCCGCAAGGCCGTGTCCGAGGCCTACGAGAAGGAAGGCCGCGAACGCACCACGCTGCAGGCCGAACTCAAGCAGCTGCTCGAGCTCAACCGCCAGCTCAGCGACGAGGCCAGCCACCTCACCCGTGCGCTCACCGCCGACAACCGCACCCAGGGCTACTGGGGCGAGCTCAAGCTCGAGCGCCTGCTCGAGAGCGCCGGCCTGGAGAAGGGGCAGCAGTACCTCACGCAGGAAAGCTTCAAGGACGAGCACGGCGACCGCTACCGCCCCGACGCGCTGTTGCTGCTGCCCGAGGAGAGGCAGATCGTCATCGACGCCAAGGTGGCGCTGCTCAACTACCAGCGCGCCTGCGGCACCGAGGACGATGCCGAGCGCGAGCAGTTCCTGGGCCTGCACACCGCCGCGCTCAAGGCGCACGTGCGCGAGCTGGGCGAGAAGGACTACAGCCGCCTGCACGGCCTGACCAGCCCCGACCTGGTGCTGATGTTCGTGCCGGTGGAGGCCGCCTTCCTCGAGGCCCTGCGCCGCGATCCGGCGCTGTACGACTATGCCTTCGAGCGCAAGATCATCCTGGTCGGGCCGAGCAACCTGCTGGCCTCGCTGCGGCTGGTGGCGCAGATCTGGCGCACCGAGGCGCAGAACAGCAACGCCAAGGCCATCGCCGAACGCGGCGCGGTGCTGTACGACAAGTTCGTGGGCTTCGCCGAAGACCTGGGCAAGGTGGGCGAGGCGCTCGAACGCGCGCAGAAGGCGCAGCAGGATGCGCTGGGCAAGCTCTCCACCGGCAAGGGCAACCTGGTGCGCCAGGCCGAGATGCTGCGCAAGCTGGGCGTGGCCCCGTCCAAGCGCCTGCCGCCGACGCTGGCCGCCAATGCCGGCGATGACGCCGACGAATGAGCCAGCCCGTCGTCCTGCCGCCGCCGGGTGATTCGCTGGGCGAGCAGCTGCGCGCCGCCATCGACCGCCTGCCCGCGGGCCCGATGCGGCTGGGCGAAGTGGTGGACGTGTTTGGCGACGAAGGCCTGCTGCTGCTCACCGCGCTGATGGTGCTGGTATTCCTGGTGCCGGTGTCGATCCCCGGCGTGAGCACGGTCTTCGGCGGCGCGATCGCGCTGGTGGGCCTGAGCCGCCTGCGCGACCGGCCCCTGTGGCTGCCGGCGAAGCTGCGCGAGCGCGAGCTGCCCGGGGCCAAGGTGCGCGTGGCGCTCGAAACAGGCCTGGTCTGGGCCCGCCGCTTCGAGCGCATCAGCAAGCCGCATCGCCTGGCCTGGCTGGTCGAGCGCCGCGGCTGGCGCCTGACCGGCGACCTGGCCTTCACCAGCGCCGCCGGCCTGCTGATGGCGCCGCTGGGCCTGGTGCCCTTCAGCAACACCCTGCCGGCCATCGCACTGCTGCTCTACGCCATCGGCTTCATCCAGCGCGACGGCGGCGCGGTGCTGGTTGGGCACCTGGCGCAGCTGGCCACCGTGGCCTATTTCGCCTTCCTGGCCCTCGGTGGGGGCGCAGCCGTGTCGGCCCTGGCCGGCTGAGCGGGGACGCCGGCCGGGTTTTCACGTCGCATGGGTGGGCAGGGCAGGGCCGCTCGGGTTAGGCTGCGTGCTGGCTTGGGAGGAGCTGCAACATGTTGAAGCACTTGATGATGGTCGCCCTGCTGTGGCTGGCCACGGGAACCGTGGCCTTCGCGCAGGAGGCCGCCGCCGGCGATGCCGCCGCGCCGCAGACCCTGGCGGAGAAGATCGACGGCGCGGTGCGCCCGGTCGCCGACGCCGTGTCGGGCGGCATTTTCTATTCGGTCCGGGTCGCCGGCACCGACGAAGCACCGGTGATGTTCCCGCTGATCGTCGGCTGGCTGATCCTGGCCGGCCTGGTGTTCACCCTGTATTTCCGGTTCATCAACGTGCGCGGCTTCGTGCACGGGTTCAACCTCATCCGCGGCAAGTACACCGACCCGAACAGCAACCACGCGGGCGAAGTCAGCCACTTCCGCGCGCTGACCTCGGCGGTGTCGGGCACGGTGGGCCTGGGCAACATCGCCGGCGTGGCGGTGGCCATCACCATCGGCGGCGCGGGCGCCACCTTCTGGATGATCCTGGCCGGCCTGCTGGGCATGAGCTCGAAGTTCGTCGAGTGCACGCTGGGCGTGATGTACCGCCTCGAGAAGCCCGACGGCACCATTTCCGGCGGCCCGATGTACTACCTGCGGCGCGGCATCGCGGAAAACTACCCGCGCCTGGCCGGCCTCGGCGCCGTGCTGGCCTTCGTCTTCGCCATCTGCACCATGCTCGGCGCGATCGGCGCGGGCGCCATGTTCCAGGCCAACCAGGCCTTCGCCCAGCTGTCGAACGTGTCCCACGGCCTGCTCGACAACGGCAGCCTGTGGTTCGGCCTGGTCTATGCGGTGCTTGGCGGCGTGGTCGTCATCGGCGGCATCACCCGCATCGGCAGCGTCACGGCGCGGCTGGTGCCGGGCATGGCGGCGCTCTACCTGCTGGGCGCGCTGTTCGTCATCCTGGTGAACCTGCCGGCGGTGCCGGGCGCCATCATGGCCATCATCGATGGCGCGTTCACCGCCGAGGGCGTCACCGGTGGCGTGATCGGCGCGCTGATCCAGGGCTTCCGCCGCGCCGCGTTCTCGAACGAAGCCGGCCTGGGCTCGGCGGCCATCGCCCACTCGGCGGTGAAGACGAAGGAGCCGGTCACCGAGGGCTTCGTCGCGCTCTGGGAGCCGTTCATCGACACCGTGGTCATCTGCACCATGACCGCGCTGGTGATCATCATCACCAACCAGCACGTCGTCGGCGGCGCCGATGGCGTGCAGCTCACGTCCAACGCCTTCGCCACGGTGGCCCCGTGGTTCCCGTACGCCCTGGCGGTGGTGGTGCTGCTGTTCGCCTTCTCGACCACCATCACCTGGGCCTACTACGGCGCCAAGGCCTGCAGCTTCCTGTTCAAGGAATCGAAGGTGGCGCTGTACGGCTTCAAGTTCTTCTACCTGGCCATGGCCGTGGTGGGCTGCACCATGCCGCTGGGCAGCATCGTCGACATCGCCGACGCGCTGCTCTTCATCATGGCCATCCCCAACCTCATCGGCGTCTACCTGCTGATGCCGGTGGTCAAGAAGCACGTCGACAGCTACTGGGCCCGCCTCAAGTCCGGCGAAATCCGCCCCTACGCCTGACCCCTGGGCGCTCCCGCAGGAGCGCCTTCAGGCGCGAATCTTTTGAAACGGCGCGGCCACACCGCGCCGTTCTTTTTTGGCCGGAGCACCCCGGTGCCAAGGCTGATGCGGGATGTCCTCCAGGCCCGACAACCACCCGGCGCCGTCAGTACCAGATCGCAGAAGTAAGTCCCGTGCCATCGAAATCGGGTGGCGAGGGCAGGGTGCGCTCTTGCCGATGGCTTCGCGGAGCCCAAAGAAAAACGGCGCGGGGTGGCCGCGCCGTTTCTAGAAGATTCGCGCCTGAAGGCGCTCCTACATGGGCGGGGATGGGGCGGTCAGCCGAAGAGCTTCATGTAGAGGATGACCAGCACCATGCCGGGGGCGAGGACGCCGCAGAGGAACTTCCAGATGCCGAAGCCGGTGTCGCCCAGGTGCGAGAGCTCGTTGCGGGTGATCTGCCTGCTGAGGAACCAGGCGGCGTAGATGGCGATCAGCAGGCCGCCGACCGGGAGCATCAGGTCGGAGGCGATGAACTCCACCGCGCCCTGCAGGTCGCGCCCGAAGATGCGCACGCTGGCCCAGACGTTGAAGCCCAGCGCCGTCACCAGGCCCAGCGCCCAGATACCCACCGCCGCCAGGAGCGCGGCCGACTTGCGGCTGAAGCGGCCCTTCTCGACGATGAAGGCCGTGGGCGGCTCGAGCAGCGAGATCGACGAGGTCCACGCGGCCACGGCCAGCAGCACGAAGAAGGCCACCGCATACGGGATGCCGAAGGCCATGTCGTTGAAGGCCAGCGGCAGCGAGGTGAAGATCAGGC
>ERZ1066122.2071-NODE-2071-length-14073-cov-7.989442_pt1 | contig 14073 bp, 11 predicted proteins | sample MGYA00382769_ERZ1066122 | MGnify/ENA primary metagenome ERZ1066122 (study PRJEB33369, sample SAMEA5778352) | biofilm metagenome | biome: Industrial cooling water; feature: Water cooling tower basin; material: Biofilm | place: United Arab Emirates | collected...
GGCAGCGCCCCTGACCGCATCGTGCTGGAAACCAACGTCGAGGAAAAACCGACCGGGGAACTGTCGCTGTCGGCCGGATTCTCGTCGATCGAAAATTTCATTCTCCAGGCCAGCGTCCGCCAGCGTAACTTCCGGGGTAAGGGACAGCAGCTGTCGGCCTCTGTCAATTATTCCAGCTATTCCAAGTCGTTGGAACTTGGCTTTACCGAGCCTTATCTATTCGATCGCAACATTTCGATCGGCGGATCGGTTTTTCGCCGCGATCTTAACAGTTTCAATTTCGTCGGCGATCGGCGCGAGACGACCTTTGAACAGGTCACGACCGGTTTTCAGCTCAATGTGGGTGTGCCGCTGACCGAGTTTCTCTCGGCCTTCGGGCGTTACAGTCTCAGCTTCGATGACGTGACTTTGGACCGCAACATCTATTTCTTTGGCAACCAGTGTGACCCGCTCGTTGCCGGGCGCTATTTGTGCGACGCCATCGGTAAACGGACGACGTCGCTGCTGGGGCTGACCCTCGCGTATGACGATCGCGACAACCGCATCCGTCCAACGCGCGGCCAGTCGGTGTCGCTGTCGGCGGACTTTGCCGGGCTTGGCGGCAGCGTCAAATATGGCCGCGCGGTCCTGCGCAGCAGCAAGCATTTCCGCCTGCCTGCGGGCTTCATTCTGACCACTGCGCTGGAGGGTGGGTATATCCAGCCCTTCGGCAGCGCGCCTTTCCCGGGCAGCGACAAAGTCCGTCTGACGGACCGCTTTTTCCTGGGTGAACCGCAAATTCGCGGTTTCGACATCCGCGGCGTCGGCCCGCGCGTCGTCCGCTTTGGTCAGGTTGACCTGACCAACCCGCTCAACCCTGTCCTCAATACCGACGAACGGGCGCGGATTGACGACGCGCTGGGTGGCCGGGCCTATTATCAGGGCCGTGTAGAAATCGATATTCCGCTGGGGTCCGGGGCAAAGGAACTGGGGCTGCGTCCCTCGATCTTCCTCGACGTGGGTTCGGTATTCAAGGTGAAGACACCGACGCTCACAACCCTCGCCAATTTCCGCGACCCGGCCGACGGGCGCACCAAATTCCTGTGCCGCAATGCGGCGACGGGTGCGACCGAGTTCGGGACCCAGGCACTGACCACCCCGCCGGGCGGCACGCCCACCCCGTCGGGCGACTATAACCAGTGCCGGACCGGATTTTCCGCGCTGGCGCCATTTGAAGAACGCTTCTTCGGCGACACGTGGAAACCGCGCATGTCTGTCGGCGCCGGGGTTAACTGGAACTCGCCGTTCGGCCCGTTCCGTATCGACTTCGCTTACGCTCTCCTCAAAGAAGAGGGCGACGATACCAAGAAATTTTCATTCAACGTAGGAACCCAATTCTGATGAAACATTTGTTTGCCGCGTCGGCGCTTGCCGTCGCTACCCTGTCCGTGTCGCCGATGCTTGCCGCGCCCGCGGCGGCACAGTCGAAAACCGGCATCGCTGTTGCGGATGTCCGCGTGGCTGCGGCGCGTTCGGCTGCCTTCACCACCGCCATGCAGCAGATCGAAACCACCTATAAGGCCCAGATTGACGCCCGTGACGCGCGCGCCGAAACGCTTCAGGCCGAACTGAACGTGCTGGTCGCGAAGTATAACGAAGAAGCGCGCAAGCCCACGCCAAACCAGGCAACGGTGCAGGCTGCGGCCAAGGCGGTGCAGGACAAGCGCGCTGCCGCAAATACCGAAGTGGGCCAGCTGTCGCAGCAGGTCGACCTTGCCGTCGCTTATGTCGAAGACCAGATCAGTGTGCGGATGAACGAGGCGATCCGCGCCGCGATGAAGCGGCTGAAGGTTGATTTGCTGCTGAACCCCGACGCTGTTCTGGCGCGGGAAACCAACGTCGACATCACCGATGCGGTCGTTGCCGATCTCAACGCGCTGCTGCCCAACGTCGGCATCGTGCCGCCCGCCGGGTATCAGCCGGGTCAGCTGGTTCAGGCAAAGAATCAGGAATTGGTGAACGCGGCCCGCGCGGCACAGGGTCAGCCCGCACCGGCGCCGGCCACGACGCCTCCGCCCGCCACCCGGCCGCAAACGCGCTAAGAGCGACGGCTGATGAGCGAGCAAGGGGCAACGGCGCCAGCACTGGCCAAATCGCTGGGTCCGATGGACATTCGCCGGATCATGGCGGCGATCCCGCACCGTTACCCCTTGCTGCTCGTCGACCGGGTGGTTGAACTGATCCCCGAAACCTCGATTCACGCGGTCAAGGCCGTGACGATGAACGAGGAGTTTTTTCAGGGTCATTTCCCTGGCCGCCCCATCATGCCCGGCGTGCTGATCGTCGAGGCGATGGCACAGGCCGCCGCCGTGCTCGCAGTCGAATCGCTCGGCCTCGCCGATTCTGGCAAGCTCGTCTATTTCATGGCGATCGACGGGGCGAAGTTCCGGAAACCGGTTGAACCCGGCTGTTTGCTCGACCTGCACGTCGAGATTGTTCAGAATAAACGAACGATCTGCAAATTCGCGGGCAAGGCCATGCTTGACGGTGCAGTCGCGGCCGAGTGCCAGTTCACCGCGATGATCGCCGATCCGCCCTCAAGCTAGGGCCTGTCGAATTTCGCTTGTTACCCTAACTTCGTCATTCCCGCGAAAGCGGGAACGACGAGGCAGATCAACCCTATGTCACCAGGCTCTAGAGCGTGATGACTTTAGGTTGATCCTCTTGTCCTCGTCATTCCCGCGCAGGCGGGAATCCATCACCTGCTGGTAAAACTTGCCACGGCAGGTGATGGACCCCCGCTTTCGCGGGGGTGACGATTCCATATGAAGTCATCAGGCTCTAAACTTCCCCACGCCGTCTGCCCTTCGACAAGCTTCGGGCACCAGGCTTGGGTCACATGGAAGTGCTTTGTGCGATAAGGTTGCATTTCCCCGCATGCCCCGTTAAGGGCCGCGCTTCCGCCATTTCCGGCAGACTCGGCATCGCTGGTCGGTAACCAGCGATCAAGGAGCTAGACGACATGAAACAGGGCATTCACCCCAACTATCACATGATCAAGGTCCAGATGACGAACGGCACCGTTTACGAAACGCGTTCGACCTGGGGCAAGGAAGGCGACACGCTCGCCCTCGAAATCGATCCGACGGCGCACCCGGCATGGACCGGCGGCACCGGACGTCTGCTCGACGCCGGCGGCCAGGTGGCGAAGTTCAACAAGCGGTTCGGTGGTCTGTCGCTCAAGCGGTGATTTCGGTGCAGCGCATCGGCCCCGCCGACCCGCGCTGACCATCCTGAAATCGTGATGGCTGTAGTTCAAACCAAGCCCGTCATGCCAGCGCACGCTGGCACCTCCAGCCTTGGCTAGCTGCTGCACGCGGCTCCAGCTTTCGCTGAGGCGACGGCTTTATTCAGGCAATCACCACAACTTCGTCATTCCCGCGAAAGCGGGAATCCATCTCCTGCACTGCAAATTTCGGCAGCAGGTGATGGCTTCCCGCCCGCGCGGGAATGACTTGTCATAACTAGAGCGGTTTGTGATCAGTCCGACCCGTACCCTTTTATTTCCGCCTGCCCTGAGCTTGTCAAAGGGCCGTTCTTTTCTTGACCATGGTCAAAGAAAGAACGGCCCTTCGACAAGCTCAGGGCAGCCGGGTGGAGAGGGGGAAAATAAGGGTGGCGGGTCGGTTTGATCACAAACCGCTCTAATTGCATCACCACCGGCCCTAGCGTTCGGCCAGAAAGGTCCGGATCGCCGCTGCGGTCGCATCCGGGTCTTCTTCCATCGGCAGATGGCCGATGCCGGGTAGCAGGACCACCTGCGCGCCCTTGATCCGCTCGCCAAAGGTCTGCGCCGCGCTGGGGTTGATGATCCGGTCTTCGGCCCCGAACAGCACCAGCGTGGGCGCGGTGATCGCTCCGATCCGGTCCGCGGCGGCCATGTCGCGGGGCAGGGTTGCCCGTTTTGCCGTGGCTTGACGGTTGCCGGGAAAGCGCAGCAGTTCCCAATAACGATCAACCGCCGCCTCGGTGACGACCGCCTGATTGCTCACCGATTGCTCAAGCGAGCTTTTGATCAGGCTGCGCGGCGTGATCTGACCCGCCAGCCATCGCCCGACGCCATAACGCATGATGCGGAAACCGATATTCGACGCCGGGCCTTGCTCGCCCGCGCGCGGCGGCATGCCAGCGGCGTTGAGCAGCAGCAGCGCCTCGACCCGGTCGGGATGCGCCAATGCGTAACGCCAGCTGATCCCGCCGCCCATCGAATTGCCGCCCAAGATGAAGCGATCGAGGCGAAGCTGCGCCGCAACCACGTCCACCGCCGCCATCATGCCGTCCGGCCCATAATCGCCATCGGGGGTTGCCCCGGTCAGTCCATGCCCCGGCAGGTCCAGCGTGATCACCCGGTAGTCCGCACCCAGCCGTGCCACCAACGGCTCCCAGGTGTGGAGGCTCGCATTGGCACCGTGGAGCAGGACCATTGCCGGACAGGTGCGGCAACCCTGATCGCGGTAATGGATCGCTTGCCCCGCCGGGCCGCGCGCGAACAAGGTTGCCCCGCCCGGCGCGCCATATTTGGCGATCATCGCGTCGCGATCGGTATCAGGTGTGCGCAGCGCCAGAAACCCGAGCGCCAGCAACAGCAGCAGCACCATCGGCCACAGCAGGCGTTTCTTGCGCCACCATGGTCGCGGTGGTGGTGTCGTCACGAAATCATTATTGTCGATCTGCAACGCATCATCGTCGGCCATGCCCTATCCCTCGCCCCGAAATTGCCGGGGCAAGGGTAGCGCCAAGCCCCGCCGCGTCAACGCCCCGCGAAGCTGCGCCCGCCTGGCCCGCGCATCGCACCGCCGCGAGGGTTCGGGCGGCGTTCACCGCTAGGACGATCGTCGCGCTGTACATGCGCGGGGCGACGTTGGCCGCCCTCGCTGCGTGCCTCTCCTTCGCCAACCGCTGGGGTCCAGCCGGTACGGCGCGGCGCATCGTCGCGGCGCGGCGCATCATCGCGGCGCGGCTGGCGGTCATCGCGGCGCGGTGGACGCGGTCCCCGGCGCGCTTCCTCGCGCTGACGTTGCGGATCGCGGCCCCGGGAGCCGGTGTCCTTCGGCGGAGCGACAGGCTGGGGAAGGTTGCGGACCAGCTCGTTGAACCCGGCGGGCAGCGGCTCGACCTCGGCCCGCATACGCGTCACGCGCTCGATCGCCTTTAGATAGGGGCGCTCATCATCCGCGACAAAGCTGATCGCGATACCTTCCGCGCCCGCGCGCGCGGTGCGGCCGATGCGGTGAACATATTGTTCGGCCACGTTCGGCAACTCGAAATTGATGACATGGCTCACCCCCGACACGTCGATGCCGCGCGCGGCAATGTCGGTGGCGACCAGCAGGCGCGTTTCGCCACTGCGAAACGCCTGCAACGCGGCGGTACGCTGGCCCTGGCTCTTGTTGCCATGGATGGCGACCGCCTTTATGCCTGCTCCCGCCATGTGCCGCACGACGCGGTCGGCGCCATGCTTGGTGCGCGTGAAAATCAGCGCGCGGTCAATGTCATGGGTTTTCACGACATGGTGGAGCAGTGCCTGCTTTTCCTTTTGCCCGACGAAGGTCGCGAACTGGCGGATTTTTTCCGCCGTCGTTGATTGCGGCGCGACCGACACTTCGACCGGATCCTTCAGGAACTGAGCCGCCAGCGCGCGGATTTCTTTTGGCATCGTTGCCGAGAAGAACAGATTCTGGCGTTGCGGCGGCAGCAGCTTGGCGACCCGCTTCAGGCTGTGGATGAAACCCATGTCCATCATCTGGTCCGCCTCGTCGAGCACGAACACTTCGACATCCTTCAGCGTCAACGCGCGTTGGTCGATCAGGTCCAGCAAGCGGCCTGGCGTCGCAACCAGAACATCGACCCCAGCGGCGAGTTTGTTGATCTGCCGGTTGATCGGCACGCCGCCGAACACGGTGTCGACCGCAATGCGGGCAAAGCGGCCATAGTCGCGGCAGCTCTGGGCAATCTGTGCCGCCAGTTCGCGGGTCGGCGACAGCACCAGCATGCGGCAACCCTTTAGCGGCCGGGGCTTGGGGTTGGAAATCAGCTGATGGAGCGAGGGCAGCGCGAACGCCGCCGTCTTGCCGGTCCCGGTCTGGGCGATGCCGCACAGGTCGCGGCCCTGCATCAGCACTGGGATCGCCTGGCTCTGAATCGGGGTGGGATTGGCGTAGTTTTTGGCCGCAAGCGCGCGCACCAGCGCGTCGGTCAGGCCGAAATTATTGAAATCGGTCATGTCATACTCGAATCTTGGCTCGCCCGGCGGCATGACGCATCGCCATGTCGGACAGGGTCGCGGGGGTGAAATCAACCCGCGTGAATGGGAAGCCTTCTGGAAAGGGAAACGCAGTCATCCGGCCCATATGCAGGCCCTCTGGCCCATTGTCACGCTGCCGGTTCGCTATGCGGCCTTATCTGCCGCCAATGCTGCGCTGTACAACATATGGCACGGAAACATGGTTTTGGCAAGGGCGCCGCTGAATGGTGCAACTTTACAGCTGCCCCGCCACCAATCCCGCCGCCGCCGTGGCGGCCAGCGTGCCAAATACGCCCGCCCTGGTGCGGAACAGCAGCACGGCGGCGAGCAGCGCCAGACCAAACGCCAGAAGATCAAGGCTGGCCGGATCGGGCAACATAACCCCCGCCACCCGCTGCTCGCGCGCGAACAGCAGATGCGCTGCAAACCACAGCGACAGGCTGCCGATCGCTCCGACGACCGCCGCCGTCAGCGCGGACAGCGCAGCCTGCAGCGCGGCGATGCTGCGCAGCTTGTCGATCCATGGGGCCAACGCGAAAATCCACAGGAAACAGGGCGCGAACGTCACCCAGCTGACCAGCAAAGCCGCAAGCACCGCCGCGACCCACGGGCTGAACGGTGCGGGATTGGCCCAGGCGGCCAGGAAGCCGATATGCTGGGTGACAAGGATCAGCGGCCCCGGCGTGGTTTCGGCCAGGCCCAGCCCATCGGCCATTTGCGCCGGGGTCACCCAGCCAAGCGACCCCGCCGCCTCCTGCGCCATATAGGCGAGCACGGCATAAGCGCCGCCGAAGGTAACGATGGCGAGCTTCGCAAAGAAAGTGCCGATGTCCCACAAAATATGGTCGAACCCCAGCATCACCGCGACCAGCGCGAGCGGTGCCGCCCAGATCGCGCTCCACAAGGTTACACTGCGCAGCGTCGCCGCAATCATGCTGCCACTGGCCTGCGGTGAAGGAGCCGCCGGGGCGCCATGGCCCGCGCCGTTCCACGCCGGTCGCCAGCGCGCCGCCGCCACGCCCGCCAGCGCGGCTGCGCCGATCACCCACGGGAAATCGATCGCCAACAATGCCATCGCGAGGAAGGCTGTCACCGCCAGCATCTGATGAAACCGCGTCTTGAGTGCGCGGCCCGCGATCCGCATGACGGCCTGTGCCACGATGGCCAGCACCGCTGCTTTCACCCCCAGAAACAGGGCATCGAACCAGCTCACGCCGACAGCGCTGACATAGAGCAGCGACAGCCCCAGCATCACCGCGACGCCCGGCAGGACGAACAGCAATCCGGAAATCAGTCCGCCGACGCCGCCATGCAACCGCCAGCCAACCCATGTCGCAAGCTGCTGCGCCTCCGGCCCCGGCAGAAGATGACAGAAATTGAGCGCGGCCAGATAATCGCTTTCCTCGACCCAGCGTCGTTCGTCGACCAGGCGGCGGTGCATAAGCGCGATCTGGCCCGCCGGTCCGCCGAAGCTAAGACAACCGATACGCGCGAATTCGGCGGTAAGTTCGGACAAAGTAGGTTTCGGTTCGGTCATCGGCACACTCCCACAGCCACCATGTGGCGGCATCTGGGCAGCGCTTGGGCCGACTTTGCGCCGACTTGACCGGGAGGCTGCTTCGCCCCGATGGGACGAGAATTAGCGGCTGTTTCGAACTCTGCAATAGAGGATTTTTTCTTTCCCGTCCGCCCTGAGCTTGTCGAAGGGCTGTCCTTTCTTCTACCGTTGCCGAAGAAAAGAACGGTCCTTCGACAAGCTCAGGACAGGCGGGTAGGGGTTAGAGGGATTATGGATCATATCATCGTCATCGACGAAGGCACAACATCGACGCGCGCCATGCTGTTCACCGCCGACGGCGCGCCATTGGGCAGCGCGCAGCGCGAGTTTCGCCAGCATTATCCCGCCGCCGGTCTGGTCGAGCATGACGCCGCCGAAATCTGGGAAGCGACGCTGGCCTGCACGCGCGAGATGGTGACGCAGGCGGGCGGTGCAAACAATATCGCGTGCATCGGCATCACCAATCAGCGCGAAACTGTCGTCTTTTGGGACCGCATGACCGGCCAGCCGCTGGCCCCCGCCATCGTGTGGCAGGACCGGCGCACCGCCGACGACTGCGCCGCGCTCAAGGCCGCGGGCCATGAGGCGGCGGTGCAGGCCAGCACCGGCCTGCTGCTCGACCCCTATTTTTCCGGCAGCAAGATCGGCTGGGCACTGCGCCACTGGCCGCAACTGCGCGAAGCGGGCGACCGCCTCGCCGTGGGCACGATCGAAAGCTATCTCGTCTATCGCCTGACCGGCGGGGCGCATGTCAGCGATGCCAGCAACGCCTCGCGCACGCTGCTGATGAACATCGACGGACAGGGCGGATGGGACGACGGCCTGTGCGACCTGCTTGGCGTGCCGCGCGCGATGCTGCCCGAAATCGTGGGATGCACCAGCGACGTCGGCCGCACCGACCCCGCCCTGTTCGGCGCGGCGATCCCGATCACCGGCATGGCCGGGGACCAACAGGCCGCCACGATCGGTCAGGCGTGCCTGACGCCGGGACAGACCAAGGCGACCTTCGGCACCGGTGCCTTCATCCTGACCGCCAGCGGCACGGAGCGCCCGCACAGCCGCAACCGTCTGCTTGCCACCATCCTGGTTCAGGATGGCGATACCCGCCATTATGCCCTCGAAGGATCGGTGTTTGTCGCGGGCAGCCTGATCAAATGGCTGCGTGATGGTCTCGGCCTGCTCGCCAGCGCGGCGGAGAGCGAGGGGCTGGCGCGCTCGGTCGACGGCAACGGCGGGGTTTATCTGGTGCCCGCGCTCGCCGGGCTCGGCGCGCCGCACTGGCGGCCCGATGCGCTGGCGAGCCTGTCCGGCCTGTCCTTTGCCAGCACCAAGGCGCATGTCGCCCGCGCCGCGCTGGAGGCGCAGGCCTATCAGGCGCACGACCTTAAAACCGCCTTCGCCGCCGATGGCGTCGATTGGGCCGAACTGCGCATCGATGGCGGCATGGCGGCAAACGACTGGATGGCACAGGATTTGGCCGACATGCTCGCCGTTCCCGTGGAAAGGCCGGGCTTTGTCGAAAGTACCGCGCTGGGCGCGGCGATGCTGGCCGCAACCGGGGCAGGGCTGTACCCCTCGCTCGCCAATGCCGCCGCCGCGATGCGCGGCACGGCAACGCGCTTTACGCCAGCGCTAACCCCGGATGTGCGCGCTACCCGCCTAGCCGGATGGCGCAGCGCACTGGCCAAGGTGCTGGGCTAGCGTGTGATGACATAAGACGGACCGGCCTTAGACAATTCGTTACCCCGGATTGATGCGGGATCCATCATCTGCCGGTTCAACTTCCAGCAGCAGGAGATGCATTCCCGCCTGCGCGGGAATGACAAACCGATGGTGACGCATCGAATCCCCACAGGCCTTAATCGAACAAGCATTGCAGAGTGTGATGACGTTATGTTGCTCCACCGCCCTCGTCATTCCCGCGCAGGCGGGAATCCATCACCTGTTGTCGAAATTTAGAGTCCGATGACGTTAGTTTGAATCGTCACCCTGAACTTGTTTCAGGGTCCATGGCGCAAAGGTGCGGCATTGCGCCATGGATGCTGAAACAAGTTCAGCATGACAGTATAATCAACCTAAAGTCATCACGCTCTAGAGCGCAGGAGGTGGATTCCCGCCTTCGCGGGAATGACGAACTTGTGGTGATTGTTGAATCCCCCCAGTACCTAAAAGCATATTCCACCAGCATCACCGGCATACGCCGAACCCCGAATCCAGCTGAGCGGTGACGAAATGTCAGGCCCATTGTTGGACCCCCACTGCCTCTCATCAAAAGTCACTGCGGTGTAGGCCGGTGGCAGCGTAAGATGACGCTGCGAACCATTGGCTTTCCTACATCGCCTCATGATGCAATGCTCGGATTCTGGCTCTTTGTACTGTCTGAGCACCCCATACCCGCCATTCGGCACCGCATCCTGCTCGGTATTAAAAATAGGAAAAGTCGGTGAACTTTGGTGAAGTTTGAAAAGCGAGGGCCGCCGCTTATACCCACCGCCAAACCTATGCCTCGTCCAGAAATGCCGTGATAATCGGCCCCATCCGCTCCGCCTGCCGAAACGCGAACAGGTGCGCGCCGCCCACCACCTCCAGCCGTGCGCCGGGGATAAGGCGCGCCAGCCACTGCGGATAGGCCAAGGGGACCATCATATCGCCGCTGGCGCCCAGCACCAGCGTGGGTATGCCCTTAATCTCTGGCAAGCGGCTGACCGCCGACCACCCGCTCGCGGCCAGCAATTGCGCGCCCGCGCCCAACATGCTGCCGCCCGTCAGCCGCATCGCGCTGGTCAGCACGTCGGCGTCAAACATCGCCCCGGCGCCAAGGCCGGGCGCAGGCATGACTGGCGATGTTGCCATCAATACCATCCGCCCTATGCGCCCCGGATGGTCAAGGGCCAGCTGCTGCGCCACCGCGCCGCCCCAGCTGAACCCCGCAAGGTCGAACTGCGCATGCCCCAGCTGCGTCATGGCATCGGCAACGCTGACCGCCGCGTCGGCGATGCTATAGGGATACAGCCGATCGGGCGCGCCGCCAAGGCCAGGCATGTCGAAGTTCAGCCGCGTGCGCCCTTCGATCCGGGTCAGCAATTTCGCTGCGAGCCGGTTGTCGGCGGCAATACCGTTCAGAAACAACAAGGGCCGGGCGCAGTTATCGTCGTCGACCCACTGCGTCAGGCCCAGAGCGAAGTCCTCATCACCAACCAGTGCCTGTTGCGGGCAAGGCGACAGAGCGAGGGCGGAGCGGGTCAGACCGCGTCCCCGCGCGGGTCCAGCGCCCCGCTGGCCGCGGCCGTCGCCAGCATCTGTTCCAGCCGGATACAGTCGAAAATCTTCGCGCCCGCCAGAAACACCGTCCCGGTGCACGCCAGCAGGAGCAGCTTGCCGCCCGTGCCGGGATATTGATCGAGATAGACCATCCCCCGCGCCATGGCACCCACCGCCAGCGCATAGATGATCAGGCAAGCCTCGAACCGCGTTTTGATAACAAACAGGCGACCGATTTTCTTCAGCATGCAGGCGAACTCGCAAAAGCCATGCCAGCGTTGGAAATCGGCGATTCCCGGCTTTCGCTGAATGGTTAAATGGAAGTTAATCCGACACCATGCATATGGTCAAAGCAATTTACCAAGTTCCAGCGCATCGAGCAGCATAGCACGCGCGCGGCGGACATCAGCGGCCAGGGCCGCCGACGCAAGATCGCCCGGTGCGATCGCTTCCGGCCATTGTGCCGCAACGACTTTGGCAACTGCATCGATCCGCGCCTCGCTGGCCATGAACCGCGGGTCGACCGTCGCCGGATCGGCCACGACGCGCAGCCGCAGGCAGGCCGGGCCGCCGCCATTGGCCATCGACTGGCGGACATCGACGGGGATCAGCCGGCGGATGGGACCGTTGCCTGCGACCATCGCCTCCAGCCAGTTCCACACCGCGGGCGTTGCCTGCGCCTCGGTCGGCAGGATCAGTCCCATGCCGCCCCCATCGGGCAGGGTGACGAGCTGTGCGTTGAACAGATAGCTTTTGATCGCGTCCGCCATGCTGACGGCATTCGCGGGCACCTCGACAATCTCGCACCAGGGCGCAGCGGCACGGATGGCGGCATGGGCTCCGCCGCGATCCTCAAACGCGCTTTCATGGGTGAACAGCACATGCTCATTGGCGACCGCGACGACATCATTGTGGAACGCCCCACCGGCGATGGCGGCCTTCGCCTGTTCGATGAATAGGGTGCGGGCTGGATCAAGCCGGTGCGCGCGCGCAATCGCCTTCGACGCTTCAATATGCTGACGGGCAGGGAAGGGGCCGCCGCTGACGCCATAGACGAAAATCTCGACGCCAGCCTCGCCGTGCGCGGAGGTCAGGCGCATATGGTTGGCCGCACCCTCGTCGCCGAACGGGGCTGGAACGGGCGGATGCACGGCAAAGGCTTCGTGTGCAAATGCCAGCCTTAGCTGTGCCAGGGTGCCCTGCCATTCGTGGCTGCGGTGCGGCATGGTGACCAGATTGGCGACCGTCAGATGGCATTTGCCGTCGGAGCTGTCGGGGGCGGGCGACACGGTTGCCGCATTGGCCGCCCACATCGACGATGCCGACCAGGCCTGCGCCCGCAAATGCGGCTCCGCGCTTTCCTCATCGGTGGCCATGCTCGCCAACCATGGCGCATCAGGGCGCGCCAGCGGCATGAACCAGCCCTGCGGCAGTCCGAGCGCGATATTGGCGCGCATCTTTTCCAGCCCCTGCAACGCCGCCGCGCGAGGCTGCGACACGTCGCCCGCATTGTTGGCCGAGGCAATATTGCCCGGCGACAGGCCCGCATAATTGTGACTAGGGCCAATGATCCCGTCGAAATTGATTTCGGTCAGCATGGCAATTCTCAGTTCCTAAACTTCGTCATTCCCGCGAAGGCGGGAATCTATCTCCCTCCCGCTCAAATGAGGGCCGTCAGCAGATGGACCCCCGCCTGTGCGGGGGTGATAATGAGAAAAATCACCGCCCCACATGCGTCACCGTTATCCCCGGCTCCACACCCAGCAGCGTCGCAGCATCCCGATCAATCGCGATACCGTCGCTATGCGGCGCGACCCGCCCGCAGCACACGCGGAAATGGGCGAGGCGGCCCGTCGCGATCAGACTCGCCGTGCCGTCTGCCGTCAGCGCGTCATCGATGGCCGCAACCACTGCGTCCTGCGCACCCCGCACGCTCGCAATCTGGTCGGTCCGCGCCGTCATCGTCGGTCCACCGTCAAAAATGTCGACATATTTTTCCCAGGCAAAACCCTCGTTTTCCAGCATCCGCATCGCGGCACGCCCGCTGGGGTGGGGCACGCCGATCACACTGCGCGCGACGTCCGACAGCATCGCGATGTACACCGGATGCTTGGGCATCAGATCGGCGATGAACTGGTTGCCATGCTTGGCGTTGAATTCGTCGGCGTCCTGAAAGCTCATGCCGAAGAACTTTCCCGCGACCCCGTCCCAAAATGGCGAAGCCCCGGCCTCGTCAATCACGCCGCGCAATTCGGCGAGGCAGCGTTCGGCAAAGCGGGCGCGGTGGGCGCGGATGAACAGATACCGGCTGCGCGCGATCAGCATCCCCAGCCCGCCCGCGCGTTCGCCGGGGTGCAGGAACAGGCCACCAACTTCGCTCGCGCCCTCCAGGTCGGTCGACAGGTTCAGCATTTCGGCGCGGAACGTCCGGTCCAGCTCGACGCTATGCTGCGTCAGCACACCCATGCGATAGCTGTAGAAGGGCCATTTCTGTCCTACTTGGCTGAAAATCTGGCACGTCCCGCGAACCTCGCCGGTCGCAGTGTTTTCGAGTACAAACACGAACAGATCGGGAGCAAGCACGTCGTCGTCGCGGGCGAAGGCCTCCGCCGACGTCGCCAGTTTTGCCGCAAGCGCGGGCTTGTCGGGCGGCAGGTTGGTAAACCCGCCCCCCGTCCGCTTCGCCATTTCGTAAAGCGATTGCAGGTCAGCTTCGCCCGCCGCCCGAATAATGAAACTCACACCGTCCCCCGTTCCGCCAACCGCAGTAGCGTCAGCGCCGACAGCTGTGCCCGTTCGGGCAGGCTGTCCACCATCAGAAATTCGTCGGACGAATGGATCGCGCCGCCGCGCGGCCCCATGGTGTCAACGACAGGCACGCCGCAGGCCGCGATATTGTTGCCATCGCATACGCCCCCGGTCGCCCGCCAGCCGATTGCCAGACCCAGCGCCGCGCCGCAATCCCTGACCA
>ERZ1066122.2074-NODE-2074-length-14057-cov-10.443222_pt1 | contig 14057 bp, 13 predicted proteins | sample MGYA00382769_ERZ1066122 | MGnify/ENA primary metagenome ERZ1066122 (study PRJEB33369, sample SAMEA5778352) | biofilm metagenome | biome: Industrial cooling water; feature: Water cooling tower basin; material: Biofilm | place: United Arab Emirates | collected...
CTTCTCCGGCGGCGCGCCGCTCGAGGACCGGCGCGTCCAGGCCGCGATCCGCGACGCCGAGGCGGAGCTGAACGGCCGCGGCCGGCTGGTCATCCGCCCGTCGGGGACCGAGCCGCTGATCCGCGTGATGGCCGAAGGCGACGATGCGGTGCAGGTCGAGCGAGTGGTCGACCGCATCTGTGCCGCCGTGGCCGAGGCCGTTTGATGCTTCAGATGCGGCCCGACTGCGAGCGCTGCGGCACCGACCTGCCGGCCGATGCGCCGGGCGCGTTCATCTGCTCGTTCGAATGCACGTTCTGCGCGGAGTGCGCGGATGCGCTCGACGAGCGTTGCCCCAATTGCAGCGGCGAGCTGCTCGACCGGCCGACGCGGGTGGGCGCCGCGCTCGCCAGATATCCCGCCTCAGCCGAACGTCGGTTCAGGGCGTGATCCCGCGCGTCCTGGTCATCGCGGGCTCGGATTCGGGCGGCGGCGCCGGCATCCAGGCGGACATCAAGACCGTCACCATGCTCGGCGGCCACGCGACGACGGCAGTGACCGCGCTCACCGCCCAGAACACCCTCGGCGTCTCGGCGGTGATGGCGGTGCCGACCGACATGGTGCTGGCGCAGATCGACGCGGTGCTGTCGGACATCGGCACCGACGCGGTGAAGATCGGCATGATCGGCTCGGCCGAAACCGCCGAAGCGGTGGCTGGGCGCCTCGACGGCCTGGATGTCCCGATCGTCTTCGATCCGGTCATGGTCGCGACCAGTGGCGCGACGCTCGCCGATGCGCGGACCATCGCTGCGTTCGAGCGGTTGATGGCGCTCGCCTCGGTGGTAACGCCCAACCTGCCGGAGCTGGCGGCGCTGGGCGGGGCCGCTGCGGTCCTCGCCAGTGGCAGCCTTGTCGCCGAAAAGGGCGGGCATGCCGAAGGCGCGGTGATCGTCGATCGCCTGCTCGGCCCGGCGGGCGAGATCGCGCGCGTCGAGGGTCCCCGCATCGTGACGCGGCACAGCCACGGCACCGGCTGCACGTTCGCGAGTGCGCTCGCGACCGGGCTCGCTGCCGGCCTGCCGGTCGCTCAGGCGTTCCGCCGGGCAGTGCGCTTCACCCGGATCGCGATCCGGTCCGCGCCCGGCCTGGGCGGCGGCCACGGCCCGATCGGCCATGCGCTGGGCGTTGTCCCGTTCGACGCGATCGCCGGTGAGGATGCTCCGGCCAGTGCCGCAGCGGCGGCACCGGGGACGGCATGACCCGTCCTTCCCGCGCGCTCGAGCATTGCTACCCCGCACCGGTCGTCGGCGTCGACGAGGCGGGGCGAGGGCCGCTCGCCGGGCCGGTGGTCGCCGCCGCGGTGATCCTGCCTGCCAGCGGGGTGCCGCGCGGGATCGACGATTCGAAGAAGCTGTCCGCCCCGGCCCGGGCCGAGCTGTGCGCGCGGCTGCGCAAGGTGGCGGCAGTCGGCCTTGGCCTTGCCAGCGTCGAGGAGATCGACCGGCTCAACATCTATTGGGCGACCTTGCTGGCGATGACCCGCGCGGTCGAAGCGCTCGGCATCTCCCCCGGAATGGTGCTGATCGACGGCAATGCGAAGCCGCGCTGGGATCATCCCTGCCAGACGATCGTCGGCGGTGATGCGCTGTGCCTGTCGATCGCCGCGGCGTCGATCGTCGCGAAGCATGAGCGCGACTGCATGATGATCGCCTATGATGCCGAGCATCCCGGCTATGGCTGGGCTTCGAACAAGGGCTATGGCTGCCCGCATCACCGCGCCGCGCTGCAGCGGCTGGGTCCGACGCCGCTCCACCGGCGGAGCTTCGCGCCGGTCGCCCAAGCTTTGCTGCCGCTGTGAGTCTTTCCGGCCACACCACAAGATGATGAGTCCGCGGCGGCGCGGAGGACTCAAGGGCTGGTGGTCAAGTGGCGGAAGCGGCCGGCTGTCCGTAACGCCCGCAAAATGATGCGCTTGACGACGGAGTCCCGGATGACTCACTTATCCACAGCAACAAAGGGGGTGCGCGCGGATGGGAGTGTTGACCAGGGTCGAACGGCGCAGCGCCGCGTCTGCGCCGGAGCTGCCGCTCGATCGCATCCTGATCGGCGACTGTGTCGAGCGCATGCGCGGGCTGCCGGACCGCTCGGTCGACATGATCTTCGCCGATCCGCCCTACAATCTCCAGCTCGGCGGCGATCTGTTCCGGCCGGAAGGTGGCCGTGTCGATGCGGTCGACAATGACTGGGACCGGTTCGAGACCTTCGCTGCCTATGACGCCTTCACGCATGCCTGGCTGGCGGAAGCGCGGCGAGTCCTGAAGGACACCGGCACCCTGTGGGTGATCGGCAGCTACCACAACATCTTCCGCGTCGGCGCGGCGGTCCAGGATCAGGGCTATTGGATCCTGAACGATATTGTCTGGCGCAAGGCGAATCCGATGCCCAATTTCAAGGGCACCCGCTTCACCAACGCGCATGAAACCCTGATCTGGGCGGCGAAGAGCGAAACCGCGCGCTACACCTTCAACTATCGCGCGATGAAGACGCTCAACGACGAGCTGCAGATGCGCTCGGACTGGCTGCTGCCGATCTGCTCCGGCCAGGAGCGGCTGAAGCGGGGCGGGGTGAAGGCGCATCCGACGCAGAAGCCGGAAGCCCTGCTCTACCGCATCCTGCTGGCCTGCACGCGGCCGGGCGACGTCGTGCTCGATCCATTCTTCGGCACCGGCACCACCGGCGCCGTCGCGCGGCGGCTCGGCCGCCGCTGGCTCGGGATCGAGCGCGAGCAGGACTATGTCGATGTCGCGGAGGAGCGGATCGCCGCGGCCCTCCCGCTCGACGAATCGGCGCTCCGCACCATGCAGTCGCCGACCGCGGCGCCGCGGGTCGCGTTCGGCGTCCTCGTCGAAACCGGGCTGATTCCGGCCGGAACGGAACTGACCGACGCGCGCCGCCGCTTCCGTGCGATCGTCCGCGCCGACGGGTCGGTGGCGGCCGGGGACGCGAGCGGCTCGATCCACCGGCTGGGGGCAACGCTTCAGGGCGCGCCGTCCTGCAATGGCTGGACCTTCTGGCACGTCGAGGTGAACGGCGTGCTGCAGCCGATCGACGCGCTGCGCCAGACCTATCTGCTCGCCACCCAGCCCTGACGCCGCGCCGATGGCCCGCCGCTATCTCCGCCCGACCGCCTTTGTCGACACGCCGGTCGGGCATGACGGGCAGGTGGCGCGGCTGGCGGGCGGGCTCTGCTTCCACGCCGGCTACGAACTGATCGAGGTCGATGACGACGGACGGCGGACCGCTGTCCGGCTCGTGCCGGTGGCGGAAGCGGATGCGCTGCCGGACGAGGTGCAGCCGATCCGCGCCCGGCTGGCAGCCGCGCGGCCGCCGCTCGCGCTCGGCGACCGCACGATCCGCTTCGATCAGCCGCGCGCGATGGCGATCCTGAACGCGACGCCGGACAGCTTCTCCGATGGCGGCAGCTTCGGCGGTGATGCCGAGGCGGCAGCGGCGGCCGGGGTCGCAGCCGCGAGCGCCGGCGCGGCCATCGTGGATGTTGGTGGTGAATCGACGCGGCCCGGGGCCGATCCGGTCTGGGAAGGAGACGAACTCGCGCGGGTGGTGCCGGTGGTGGAGCGGCTGGCCCGCGCCGGCGTCGCCGTGTCGGTCGACACCCGCAAGGCGGCCGTCATGGAAGCGGCGCTCGCGGCCGGCGCGGGCATCGTCAACGACGTGTCGGCGCTGCGCTACGATCCGCGCGCAGTGGCGCTCGTCGCCCGCGCCGCCTGCCCGGTCATCGTCATGCACGCCGGCGACGGGCGGGATCTGCACGCCCGGACGCTCGGCCCCGATCCGCTGCTCGCCGTCTATGACTGGCTCGAGGCGCGGATCGCGGCGCTGGAGGCGGCCGGGGTGCCGCGGGCGCGCCTGATGATCGATCCCGGCATCGGCTTCGGCAAGACGCTTGCGGGGAATCTGGCGCTGGTGAACGGGCTTGCGCTGCTCCACGGCCTTGGCTGCCCGATCGTGCTCGGCGCCAGCCGCAAGCGGATGATCGGAGCATTGTCAAACGAAGCGCCGGTCGATCATCGGCTGGGGGGCTCGCTTGCCCTCGCGCTCAAGGGGGCGGAGCAGGGTGTCCAGCTGCTGCGGGTCCATGACGTGCGGGAAACGGTCCAGGCCCTTCATGTCTGGCGCGGGCTGCGCGATCAGGCGCTGACGCCGGTGCCGGCATGATCGGCCGCATCACGCTTGCCATCCTCGTCGCGCTTGCCCCGGTGCCGGTCACGGCGGCTGGCGCGACCCCTGCCAGCGCGGAAGCGGCCCGGCGCATGGCCCAGGCTGCGCGCGTCACCATCGCCCGGGACCAATGGGGGATCGCCCATGTCGAGGGCGAGACCGATGCCGATGCCGTGTTCGGGGCAATCTATGCTCAGGCCGAGGACGATTTCGCGCGCATCGAGCGCAATTATCTGGTGGCGCTCGGCCGCACCGCCGAAGCGGATGGGGAAAGCGCCATCTGGCAGGATCTGCGCCAGCGCCTTTATGTCGACGAAGCGGATTTGCGGGCGCGCCACGCCCGCGCCCCTGCCTGGCTGAAGCGGTTGACGACGGCCTGGGCGGACGGTCTCAACCACTTTCTCGCGACCCATCCGGAGGTCCGCCCGCTGGTCCTCACCAGGTTCGAGCCGTGGATGGCGCTGAGCTTCAGCGAAGGGAGCATCGGCGGCGATATCGAACGGATCGACACTGACGATCTGCGCGCTTTCTATGAAGGCCGGCAAGTCGCCGCCCGGCCGCCCGCGCCGCCGGCGATGACGGGCTCCAACGGCATCGCGATCGCGCCGGGCCTGACGCGCGACGGCCAGGCGCTGCTGCTGATCAATCCGCACACCACCCATTACTTCCGGTCCGAGCTGCAGATGCGCAGCGGCCAAGGGCTGAACGTCTATGGCGCCGCCACCTGGGGTCAGTTCTTCATCTATCAGGGCTTCAACGAGAGCGCCGGCTGGATGCACACCAGCAGCCGTGCCGATGCGGTCGACGAGTTTCTCGAGACCATCGTCACTCGCGGCGACCGCCATTTCTACCGCTACGGCAGCAAGCTGCGGCCGCTCACGACGCGGCCCGTCGCGATCGCCTACCGCGCTGCGGACGGCACCCGCGCAATCCGTCGCTTCACGGTCTACGCGACCCACCGCGGCCCGATCGTCCGCGCGCAGGACGGCAAATGGGTAAGTGTCGCCATGATGTTCCGGCCGGTCGCCGCGCTCGAACAATCCTTCCTGCGCACCAAGGCAACCGACCTTGCCGGCTTTCTGCGCGTGAGCGAGCGGCAAGCCAATTCGTCGAACAACACGGTCTTCGCGGACCGGCGCGGCAATATCGCGTTCCTGATGCCGCAATTCCTGCCACGGCGGGACGACCGGTTCGATTACAGCCGCCCGGTCGACGGCAGCGATCCGGCAACCGACTGGCAGGGGCTGCACACGCTCGCAGAGACGCCGAGCGTGATCAATCCGCCGAGCGGCTGGGTGATGAACACCAACAATTGGCCTTACAGCGCCGCCGGCGCCGCCAGCCCGAAACCGGCGGCTTTCCCCCGCTATATGGACGATATCGGCGAGAACCAGCGCGGCCGCCATGCGCTGATGCTGCTGGAAGGGCGTTCGGGCTGGACGCGCGAGACGCTTCAGGCGGCCGCGTTCGACCGTTTTCAGCCGGGTTTCGCGGCGCTGATCCCGGGCCTGGTCGCTGCATGGGAAGCGCTGCCGCCGGGCGATCCGCGCCGCGCGGCGCTCGCCGATCCGGTCGCGCTCCTCAAAGGCTGGGATTATCGCTGGGACACCGATTCGGTCGCCCAGACGCTCGCGGTCTTCTGGGGTGAAGCATTGATCGCAAGCGGCGCCAATCCGCCGGCGCGGCGGGCGATGGCGGTGTTCGATCATCTCGCCGCCCGGCCCGCCGAAGCGAAGCTCGCTGCGCTCAGCGAGGCAGTGGAGCGGATCGCGCGCGCCTTTGGCGACTGGCGGACGCCGTGGGGCACGGTCAACCGGCTGCAGCGGCCTTTGCCCGGCGCCGATCCGTCGGACGCGCGGCCGAGCCATCCGGTCGGCTATGCCAGCCAGCTCTGGGGCTCGCTTGCGGCGTTCGAGGCGAGAACCGCGCCCGACGGCCGACGCTATGGCTATAGCGGCAACAGCTTCGTCGCGATCGTCTCGTTCGGCGCCACGCCGGATGCCGTCGCGGTTTCAACCGGCGGCGCGAGCGGGGACCCCGCCTCGTCCCATTTCGACGACCAGTCGGCGTTGTTCGCCGCCGGCAAGCTTCGCCCGGTCCCGTTCACCCCGGCAGCACTCGCTCCCCAGATCGTCCGCTCCTACCGCCCCGGTCTCGTCCCCGCTGGCGGGCGCTGATCGGGGGAAGATCGGCCGCTGCCGGCCTGATCCGGGAAAGCCGCCCCCTTCGCGTTCACCATTTCTATACGGCGCCACGTTAACCCTGCCGCGGCGGGGAGTGGGGAAAGATGCCGTCACTGGAAGCCATTGTTCGATCGCGCCGTGTCCGAATCGTCCTGGTCGGAGCGCTCGTCTTTTTCGGGGCGTGGAGCTTTGCGCCCTATGTACTGGCTGAAGTCTCGACCCAGGCGGCGGTCAATGCGCCGATCGTCCGCCTGACCGCTGCGGTCGACGGCACCGTCTCGGCGCTGCCGCCCGCCGGCCGCTATTTCAACCGGGCGACGCCGATCCCGATGGTCGAGCCGTCCGAAGACACCGGCGAAGTCGCCCAGCTGAAGGCGGAAGCCGCGCTTGCCGAAGCGACGCTCCAGATGGCCGAGCGCCAGATCGCCGAGCTCCGCAGCCAGGAGACCCGACTTGCGTCGCGCTCGCGCACCTTCGCGTCGGCGACGCTCGATCGGCTTGCCGCCGACCGTGCCGCGGCGATCGCGGCGGAGCGGGCCTGTGAGGCGGAAGTCGTGGAGCGGCGGGCCGCCCTGCAGCGGGCTCGCAAGCTGCTTGCGATGGATTTCCTGGCGCCGGCCGGGTTGGAGCGCGCCCAGTCCCAGGCGGCGCTGGCCGAAAGCAATTGCGATGCCCAGCGCGCCCGCATCCGCTCGCTTGCCGCCACCATCCATGCCGCCGATCGCGGCGTCTATCTCGGCGACGGCTTCAACGACGCGCCTTATGCCGAGCAGCAGCGGGATCGCCTGCTGCTCCAGCGCCAGCAGCTTGAGGCCGTGGCCTTCGAGGCCATGGCGAAGCGCGACGACGCGCGGCGGCGCATGCGCGAAGCGGTTGCCCGCACCGCCTTCAAGGCGCCGGCCGGCAGCTATGTCCTTGCCCAGCTCGCGAGCCCAGGCGCGGCGATCCGTGCCGGAGAGCCGGTCCTCGACCTGATCGATTGCCGCCGCCGCTTCGTCGAAGTCGCGATGCCGGAGCGGCGCGCCGAATCGCTGAAGGTCGGGGATCCGGTGCAGGTCCGGCTGATCGGATCGGACCGCTGGGTCACCGGCCGCGTCGCCCGCGTTGCCGGGGCCGCGGCGCGCAAGGATCACGGCCTGTTCGCGGCGGCCACTGCGTCGCTGCCTGATGCACGCGAGATCAGCGTCGAAGTGACGCTCCCGGCCGATGCCGTGGTCGCGCCGGAGCGGCGCTGCGATGTCGGGCGCCTCGCGGAGGTGCGCTTCCGGCGCCTCGGCTGATGCTGGCCGCAAGCCTGCCGGCCGGCGCCACCTTCGCGCCGCTGGCGTTCGTCCTCGCCGGGCAGATCGCCTTCCGCTCGGTCTGGCCGTCGCGGCTCGGGATCGTCGCCACCACCTGGGGGATGGTGCTTTACTATCTTGCCTGGCGGCTGACGGTCACGATGCCGTGGGGCGCCGAGGGCGCAGCCTTTTGGTGGCCCGCCACGTGCCTCGCGGTCGAGCTGGCGGCGCTGGCCGATGCGGCGATCCTCTATCTCGCGCTTGCGCGCCCGACCGACCGCTCGGCCGAGGCCGATGCCGGCGAAGCGCGGCTGCGGGCGCTGCCGCCGGCCGCGCTGCCCAGTGTCGACGTGTTCATTGCCACCTACAACGAGCCACGGGAAGTGCTCGAGAAAACCATTCTCGGTGCCCTCGCGCTCGATTGGCCGGATGCCCGCGTGTGGGTGCTGGATGACGGCCGCCGGGTCTGGCTGCGCGACTATTGCGCCGAAAAGGGAGCGGGCTACATCACCCGGCCGGACAATCGGGGCGCCAAAGCCGGCAACATCAATCATGCGCTCACCGTCACGTCCGCGCCCTTCGTGGCGGTGTTCGACGCGGATTTCGTGCCGCGGCGCGATTTTCTGATGCGGACGATGGGCTTTTTCGACGAGGCGCGGATCGGCATCGTGCAGGTCCCCCACAGCTTCTACAATCATGATCCGATGCAGGCGAACCTTTCCCTGCGCGGCACCATGCCGGACGATCAGCGCTTCTTCTTCGAAGCGATCATGCCGGGGCGCGACGGCTGGGATGCGGCCTTTTGCTGCGGCTCGAACTCGGTCACCCGGCGCAGCCTGTTCGATGCGATCGGCGGCGGCCTGCCGGAAGGATCGATCACCGAGGACATGCTGCTGACGCTCGCCAGCCTGCGCCGCGGCTTCGTGACGCGCTATCTGTGCGAGCCGCTCGCCCATGGCCTGGCACCCGAAAGCGTGGCGGCCTTCTTCGTTCAGCGGCAGCGCTGGGCGCAGGGTGCGATCCAGATCCTGCATCTGCCGCAGGGCCCGCTCGGCCCGGGCCTGAGGCTGGTCCAGCGTCTGCTGTTCCTGCCGACCAGCTGGATCACCCAGAGCCTGGTCGCGATCTTTTCGTTCCTCACCCCGCTCGTCTTCCTGCTCTGCAACCTGTCTCCGCTGGTCGGCGTCGATCTTGACGGAGTGTTCCACTATCTCCTGCCGATGGTGGTGGCGCTGATCGGCGGCATCGCCGCGCTTGCGCCCGGCCGCTATTATCCGGCCGCGGCGCAGGTGCTCGGTGCCTTTCAGAGCTTCCGCATCCTGCCGGTTGCGCTGCAGACCCTCGTCCGCCCGAAGGGACTGATCTTCAAGGTCACGCCGAAAGGGTCGAGCGCCGGGGGCGCGGGCTGGGAATTGTCGATCTGGCTCGCGACCACCGCTCTTGTCATCCTGACGGTGCTCGGGCTCGGATTGAACGCAATGCCGGACTGGCGGATCGTCGATCAGCAGGCATTGCTGCCGATGGTCACGTTCTGGTCGATCCTGAACATCCTGGTGCTGCTGCTCGTCTCGATGATGTGCCTGCAAAAGCCGGCCTTGCGGTCGGAAGAGCGCTTTCCGCTGCCCGGCGAAGTGATCGTGACCGGTCCGGGCGGCGCCGCCGTGATGGGCGCGGAGGGCGACATTTCCGTAAGCGGGATCGGGCTCGCGCTCGCCACCCCGGATCTGTCGCTTGGCCGGGGGGATCCGGTGCGGGTCTTCATCGCCGGCTTCGGGGCACTTGCCGGACGCGTCACCCGCACCGGCAGCCGGCTCGGCATCGCCTTCGACTTTGCCGATGCGGCCGAGCGGGATCGGTTGATCGTCTCGCTGTTCACCGGTCCCATCGCCCAGAACCGAATGCGGCCGGGCGCGCTCGCTGTTGCAGGCGCGCTGCTGCGGCGCCTCTGGACGGCCGATCTGAGGGACCGCGGCGCGAGCGTCCCGGCTGCGCCCGCGCCGGCCGCGGCCGACGAGCGGCTCGCGCCTGCCAGCCGCATCATCCCGCCGCTTGCGCCGGAACCGCCCGCGCCGGCCCCGGCGCGACCGGACGGGCGCCGCGCGGCAGCCTAGCAGCCATCCCGGACGTGCGCTGCGCGGGTCGGGCGCATCTCAGCGGTCCGGGCGCCAGGCCGGTCCGCTGATCGAAAGCCCGGCGCTGGCAAGCGTGTCGAGCACGCCGCCCGGTTCCGCCAGCAGCCGAACCGGCGCGACGGCGAGCGTTGTGCCGGGCTGGCGCAGGGCCATGCGGATCGCGTCCGTCCAGGTCGTCTTCAGCCGGGGTCCGATCGCCGGGTCCGCCCAGGGCCAGCACAGGCCGAGTGCCCGATCGAGCGGGTTGGCGATCAGCGCCGGAATGTCCCGGTCCGCCCAGGCCCGGCCGCGCGCGACGAACCCTTCGGGCCCGGCCTCGGCGGCGTCGACGCTGGCGGCGATGCAGCGGGCATAGGCGCGGGGCGGCTGCGCCATCAGCGTATCGATCACATCCTTGCCGCGAATCGATCCGACCGGCCGGCCGGGGACTTTCGCGCGCTTTGCTTCGTCCCCGACAATGTCGGCAAGATCGCGGCCGCGCCCGCGAAAGCCGGCTTCGCGCGTCAGCAGGCGGAAGCTCAGCAGCACGGGGCTGCGCTGCTGCCAGTCCTCCTCCCCCTTGTCCTGCAGCAGCCGGGACAACCGACCATAGAGTTCGGGTGGCAGATAGTCGGCGGCCGTCTGGCCCTTGGGCAGCCGCGTCACCTTGCCGCTTCGGAAGAGCAGGCGGAACACGTCGCCGACGGAGACTTTGGGCTCGATCGGATAGAGGACGCGATCTGCCCGGCGCACGGCGCGCTCCAGGCCGGCGGGGCTCCACGCAACGTCCTTCGGGATGCCGCGGAGCGCACCGACCAGGATCAGCCGGCGCTCGCCATCGGTCACCTCCCAGATCGGCGCGCCCGATGCGCGTGCGGTGACGACGATGTCGTCGGCGCTGTCCGCCGGCGGCGCGGCCGCCGCCCCGCCCGCCGCTGCAAATGTCAGGGCGGCGAACAGCGAGGTGATCCAAAGCCGCCGCATCCCGCTCATCGCTGCGCCTCCGCCGGCCCCGCCAGCCAGGCGATCAGCGCCTGACGTTCGGCCGGATCGGCGATGCCGTGAAAGGCCATCGCGGTGCCCGGCACCAGCCCTTCCGGATCGGCGATCATGCGGTCGAGCAATGCCATGTCCCAGACCCGGCCGGCCGCGAAGCGCGTGAGGGCAGGGGAATAGGCAAAGCCCGGCTCCGCCGCGACCGGGCGGCCGACAATCCCGTGCAGGGTCGGCCCAGACAGGTCGTTCTGGCCCGGCGCCAGCGAATGGCAGGCGTAGCATTTCTGATAGGCGCGCGCGCCGGGGCTGCCGCTCGGCATCGGCTCGGCAAGGGCGATTGCGCCGCCGGCAAGGAGCAGCGCCGCCGCCGCGAGCAGGCGGATCATCGCGCCGCGCCGGTCCGCACCACCATCATCCGGTTCGTGCCCGATTCCGGCAGATAGATTTCGCCGGGGCGACCGAGGATCTGGCGAACGTTCGCGGCCTCGCCGCTGCCAGGGTAACGGGTCCAGCGCTCGCCGGCGGGATCGAAGGCATAGACGGCATTGCCGCCGAAATCGCTGACCCACACAAAGTCCCGGTCGTCGACATAAACGGCATAGGCTTTGGGAGCGTCGCTTGGCAGCTTCCAGCTCCGCCATTCGCCGCTGGCCGGGCGATAGCGGCTCAGCTGGCCGCTGTTCCATTCGGAAATCCAGAGATCGCCCTTGCTGTCCGCCCAGACGCGGCGGGCGCCCTGGTTCGGCGTCGGCGGCTCGATGATCGTCGCGGCGCCGGTCGCGCGGTCGATCTTCGCCAGATGGCTGCCGGCCAGCGACACGTAGTAGATGTCGCCTGCCGGCGTCGCGGCGATGCCATAGGGGCCGCGCCCTTCCGGATCCTGCCAGACGTCCAGCTTCCCGGTCTTCGGGTCCAGCCGGCCGTAAATGCCGTTCTGGCCGGTAAACCAGTGGATGCCGTCGCCATCGAAGGCACCGGTGTTCAGATTGGCATAACCGGTCGCCTCCGGCAGCTTCCAGACGTCGATCTTCTCCGTCCGCGGATCGTAGCGGACGATCGCATTCTGACCGCCATCGGTGATCCACGCCGCACCGTCCGGTCCCTGGATCACGCCGTGCGGCGCCGAGCCCGGCCCGAGCGGGACCTGCCGGATCGCTCCCGTCTTCGGATCGAGGATGCCGAGCGCACCCTGGCGCTGCGCGGTGTACCAGATCTTCCCATCCGGCGCCGGCGCCGCGTCGTGGACGCGGGCGCCGTCCGGCAGCTGGAAAAGCTGGATTGCGGCGGCCGGCGCATCGGTCACGGCGGGCGCTGCAGCCGGCGCCTGGGCCGGCAGCGGCGCGGCGGCGGGGCCGAGTGCCAGCAGGGCAGCAAAGGCGGCAAAGCGCATGATCTTTCTCCCGAAGCGGCTGGGGGCACCTGCAACCTAATGCGTTCCCGGGGCGGCACAAGCCGCGCGCATTGCCGATCGGCCGTCGGCGCCCATATGAGCCGCAGCGGGCCGATCAAGGCCGAGCGGCGGGAGCATAAGCATGTCGGATCGATCGCCGCTCAAAGGGCTGCCGGTGCCGCGCGGGCGGCTCTCGCGGCTGGCCCGGTTCGGCGGAATGGCGACCGGTCTCGCCGGAGGAGTGCTGCTCGGCGGCGCCCGGGAGCTGGCGAGCGGCCGCCGCCCGCGGCTCGAGGATCTGCTGCTGACGCCCGCCAATGCGCTGCGCGTCACCCGCCAGCTTGCCCAGCTGCGCGGCGCGGCGATGAAGATGGGCCAGCTGCTGTCGATGGACAGCGGCGAGTTTCTGCCGCGGGAGCTGACCGAGATTCTCGCCCGGCTGCGTGCCGAGGCGGACATGATGCCGCGCGGCCAGCTCCAGGCGGTGCTCGACCGGGCCTGGGGCCGGGGCTGGCAGTCCCGCTTCCGCCATTTCGAGTGGCGGCCGGTCGCCGCCGCGTCGATCGGCCAGGTCCACCGTGCGGTCCTGAACGATGGCCGCACGCTTGCCGTCAAGGTTCAGTATCCCGGAGTGCGGGCGAGCATCGACAGCGATGTCGACAATGTCGCGAGCCTGATCCGCCTGTCCGGCCTTGCTCCTGCCAGCCTCGATTTTGCGCCGCTGCTGGCCGAGGCGAAACGCCAGCTGCACGAGGAAGCGGACTATCTGCGCGAAGCGGCGGCGCTGGCGCGCTTCGCCGCGCTGCTCGCCGATGCGCCGGGGTTCCTGGTTCCGGAAACGGTCGCGGAGCTGACCACGGCCGATGTGCTGGCGATGCACTGGGCGGATGGCGTGCCGATCGAATCGCTTGCCGCCGCACCCCAGGCCGAGCGGGACGACGCCGCCGCGCGGATGATCCAGCTCATCCTGCGGGAGCTGTTCGAGTTCCGGCTGATGCAGACCGATCCCAATTTCGCCAATTATCGCTGGGACCGCGCCAGCGACCGCCTGGTGCTGCTTGATTTCGGGGCGACCCGCGCGATCACGGCGCACAGCGTCGACGGCTATCGCCGGCTCGCAGCAGCGGGCCTTGCGGGCGATCGCGCGGCGGTGTGGGCGGCGGCGCGGGACATCGGCCTCGTCGCCGATGCGATGCCGGCCGATCGTCGGGCCGACATTCTCGACCTCTCCGATCAGGTGATGGCGCCGCTGCGCCGGGGTCAGCCGTTCGATTTCGCCGACGGCGTCCTGGCCACCAAGCTCCGCGCCCACGGCATGGAGTTCGCGTCGGACCGGCGCGTCTGGCACCTCCCGCCGCCCGAGGCATTGTTCCTCCAACGGAAATTCGGGGGCATCTACCTGCTGGCGACGCGGCTGCGTGCCCGGGTCGATGTGCGGGCGCTGCTCGAACCCTGGCTGTGAACCGGTCGCCGAAGCTGCTTCGCTGGCTCTGGCGGGCCGCCGGGCTCGTCGCCGCGGCGCTCGGCATCATCGGGATGGTGCTGCCGGTGATGCCGACAGTGCCGTTCATGCTGCTCGCCGCGTTCTGCTTTGCCCGCAGCAACCCGGCCTGGGAGCAGCGGCTGCTTGCCGATCCCCGCTTCGGCCCGGCGATCCGCGCATGGCGGGAGCGTCGGGCGATCGGGCGGCGTGCGAAGGCCGCCGCCTTGCTGGGCCTGGCCGGAAGCGCGGTGATGGGAATGCTCCTGGTCGCGCCGCCCTGGGGCTTCGTGCCGCTCGGCGTCGCGCTGCTGGTCGGTCCCTGGCTGCTCACGCGCCCCGACGCGTGATCGGCCGCCCCGCCGCTCCGCGGAGGCGGTAATGGGCCGTTTAAGCTTG
>ERZ1066122.2075-NODE-2075-length-14049-cov-8.196298_pt1 | contig 14049 bp, 10 predicted proteins | sample MGYA00382769_ERZ1066122 | MGnify/ENA primary metagenome ERZ1066122 (study PRJEB33369, sample SAMEA5778352) | biofilm metagenome | biome: Industrial cooling water; feature: Water cooling tower basin; material: Biofilm | place: United Arab Emirates | collected...
CCTGCAGCGCGGCAATGGTGCCATCGCCAGTGGTGGCATGGTCGAGCAGGATCATATGCCCCGATTGCTCGCCGCCGACATTCATGCCGCGCGCGCGCATCTCCTCCAGCACATAACGGTCGCCAACCTTCGCGCGCACCAACTCCAGATGCTGGCTGGCAAGATAGCGCTCGAGACCCAGATTGGACATGACGGTCGCAACAATCCCGCCGCCGGTCAGCAGGCCGTTGCTGTTCATCGATGTCGCCATCAATGCCATAATCTGGTCGCCATCGACGACCTTGCCCTTTTCATCGACAACGATCAGCCGGTCGGCATCGCCATCGAGTGCTATTCCGATATGCGCGCCGGACGCGACAACGGTTTCCTGCAAGGTGCCGACATGCGTCGAGCCGACTTTGTCATTGATGTTCTTGCCATTGGGGGTCACGCCGATACTGGTGACCTTCGCGCCCAATTCCCAGATGGCAGTCGGTGCAACCTGGTATGCCGCGCCATTGGCGCAATCGAGCACGACATGCAGTCCGTCAAAGCGGACATGTTCGGGGACCGATGCCTTGACCGCATGGATATAGCGTCCGCGACTATCCTCGATTCGCCGCGCGCGGCCGACATCGGGCGCATCGGCGAGGATGGCGGGCTGGTCGAGTAACGCCTCGATCGCCATTTCATCCTCGTCTGACAGTTTGAAGCCATCGGGCCCGAATAGCTTGATGCCATTATCCTCATAGGGGTTATGGCTTGCCGAGATCATCACGCCAAGGTCAGCGCGCATCGAACGGGTGAGCAGCGCCACGGCAGGCGTCGGGATCGGGCCGAATTGCACCACATCCATGCCCACGCTGGTAAAGCCCGCGACCAGCGCATTTTCGATCATATAGCCCGAAAGCCGCGTATCCTTGCCGATTACGACGCGATGCTTGTGGTCGCCGCGCAGGAAATGCGCGCCGGCCGCCTGGCCGACCTTCATCGCCAGCTCGGCAGTCATCTTGCCGGCATTGGTGCGGCCCCTGATGCCATCGGTACCGAAATATTTGCGCGCCATATCCATCCCTATATTTGGCCGTGATTTCGGCAGATCGGCACTGAGTGCCTTGCCGTCTCGCGGCACTCCCCTTGCATCGCATGGGCTGGGCTGGCAAGACCCCAACTGCATGTCAAACGCCACCCGTATATTGATCGCCCTTGTCGTCGGCCTGTCGCTCGGCATCCTCGCAGCAGCGCAAATCCCCGCTATCGGAGAAGAGATCGCCTATTGGCTTGATATTGTCGGCTCGCTCTGGCTCAATGGCCTCAGGATGACAGTGGTGCCGCTGGTCGTTGCGCTTCTGGTGACGGGTATCGTCAAAAGTGCAGAAGCAGCGCGTGCAGGGCCGATGGCGGCGCGCACGGTGACATGGATCGTTTCGATGATGTTCCTGTCCGCTGCGATGGGCGCCCTGCTGACACCATTGTTTCTGTCAATCTTCCCCATGCCTGCGGAAAGCGCGGCGGCCCTGCGGTCCGCGCTGACGACCGCGCCTGCGGTTGCCGAACAGCCAGCCCTGCGCGATTTCATTGTCGCATTGATCCCCACCAACCCGATTGCCGCAGCAGTCAATGACAGCATCCTGCCGCTGATCATTTTCACGCTGGTTTTTGCCTTCGCGGTCACGCGACTGTCGGCGGAACCACGGGCACAGATGAGCGGCTTTTTCAGCGCGCTGGCCGACGCAATGGTGATCGTGATCGAGTGGGTATTGAAACTTGCACCCATTGGCGTGTTCGCGCTTGCCTTTGTCGTAGGCGCACGCTCGGGCTTTGCCGCATTGGGAGCCGTCGCGCATTATATCGTCACCGTATCGATGGTGGGGATTGTTGTCGGGGCCTTTGCCTATCCCGTCGCCGTGCTCGCCGGAAAGGTCAGGCTGTCGGATTACACGCGGCAGGTTGCGCCGGTGCAGGCGCTTGCCGTCTCCACCCAATCTTCACTCGCCTGCCTACCGCTGATGCTGAAAAAGGCCGAAGCGCTGGGCGTGCGCGAATCGACTGCAGGGCTGGTGCTGCCAATGGCCGTCGCGCTGCTGCGCGTGACAGGCCCGGCTATGAACCTTGCCGTTGCGCTCTATGTCGCCAACTGGTTCGGGGTCGAGCTTTCGGGCTTTGATTATGCCTTTGCGATTTTCATCGCTGCGCTAACCTCGATGGGTGCGGTCAGCCTGCCCGGTACGGTTAGCTTCGTCACCAGCATTGCGCCGATCTGTCTTGCGCTTGGCATCCCGGTCGAGCCGCTGGCGCTGCTGATCGCGGTCGAAACGCTGCCCGATATTTTCCGCACCACCGGCAATGTGCAGATGGACGTCGCGCTGGCGACCGTAATCGAAGCGCCCGAGAAGGAGAAGGCCAATGCAGTACCGTACGCTGGGTAGCGACCTCAAAGTCAGTGCCATCGGCATTGGCTGCATGACAATGGGCGCGGGAAACCATATCGCCTATGGTGGTGCATCCGATGATGACGAAGCGGTCCGCACCATCCACCGTGCGATAGAATTGGGCGTCACATTTTTCGACACTGCAGAAATCTATGGCCCGTTTATCAACGAGGAATTGGTTGGCAGGGCGATTGCCGGAAAGCGCGAATGCCTGGTCATCGCGACCAAATTCGGCTTCAAATTCGGGGCCAAGGGTATCGAGGGCGTGGATGGTTCGCCCGCCAATGCGCGCGCGGTTGCTGAAGCGTCTCTGAAGCGGCTGAACATCGATTGCATCGACCTGTTCTACCAGCATCGCGTCGATCCCGCCGTGCCGATTGAGGAGACCGTGGGTGGCATGGCCGATCTGGTCGCCGAGGGCAAAATCCGCCATATCGGGCTTTCAGAGGCTGGCCCGGCCACGCTACGCCGCGCCGCTGCCGTTGCTCCGATCACTGCGTTGCAAAGTGAATATTCGATCTGGGAACGCGATGTCGAGGAGGATATCTTGCCGACCTGCCGGGAATTGGGCATCGGTTTTGTGCCCTATTCGCCACTGGGTCGCGGCTTCCTGACCGGACAGATCACGTCGCGTGACGATCTGGGCGACAAGGATTGGCGCAAACAGGACCCGCGTTATTCGGAAGAAAATTTCGCCGCCAATTTGCGCGTGGTCGATGTGGTGAAGGGCATTGCGGCCAAACATGGCGCAAGTCCCGCGCAGGTCGCCCTCGCTTGGCTGCTGGCGCAGGGCGATGACATCGTGCCTATCCCTGGCAGCAAGCGCCGTGCGACGATGGAGGATAGCGCAGGTGCGGCAGAGCTTTCACTCGACGCCGATGATCTCGCCAATATCGCGGAGGCTGCACCCATCGGCCAGACGGCAGGCCCGCGCTACACTGAGCGCGGCATGGCAATGGTCAGGATCTAGCCGATCCAGCGCAATATCCCTGCGTCATAGGCACCGAAGAAATTATGCGCCCAGGTGGCAAACAACCACAGCGCTATCCCCGCCAGCCATAGCCGCCAGCCAATGCGCGGCAGCTGCGACAGGCGCGGTACGAACGCCGTTCGGCCTTCCCACGCGCGCCAAGCATCGCCAAGTGTCGCGCGTTTCTTCACATCCTGCGCCCATGATCCGACCAGCGCCATGAAAATGATCGCGCCAATGAAGATGAAATTGTCCATCCGCGGTGCCACCAAAATGTGACCGACACCCCATAGCGCAAACGACCACATCATCGGATGGCGGGTGACAAGGAACATGCCGTTCGGCACCTTTGCGGCCAGCGCTGCGCCGGCATCGGGGCTGGGATTTGGCATGGCCGGATTGCGGATCATCGACCCGCAATAAAATATCGCGGCAAGCAGGGTCAGGATGCTGGCAATGATCCAGATCGCATCGGTTGCTGGCCACAATGTCTCTCCGGTCGGAGCCTGCCGGAATGCCCAGATCATCCAGCCAAAGGTCGCGAGCGACACCAGCGAATAGACGCCGAGAAAGCCGTTCGCGCCCAATCGCTCTACCATTGGCGCGCGCAATGGGTGGGACATCAGGAAATGCGTACCGATAAATGCGGCGCAGGCCGTTACCAGATGTGCATATCCTTCCATATAACGCCCTTCCTCTCTTACCCCCTCCCCTTCAGGGGAGGGGCAGCGAGACTTGCGAGCTTGCTCGCTAGTCGCAGCGGGGTGGGGCTTTGAGGCATGGCTTAATGCTGACAGCCCCCACCCCAACCCCTCCCCTAAAGGGGAGGGGCTGTATTACCGATCATAGGCCTTTGGCAGCGCTCCCTCAACCGGATTGGCATAGCGGTCGCGCAGGCGATCCTGACGGTTGCCGAGCGGCTGTTCGACACCATCGATCAGCACCGTTGTGGCCGCTGCGTAAAGCTCCAGCGGGTCGCCATCCCAGATCACGACATCGCCGACGCGTCCGGCCTTCAGGCTGCCATAGCGGTCACCGACGCCCATGATGTCGGCAGGCGTCGAACTGATCGCCGCAAAAGCCTCATCCCAGCTAAGCCCGGTCGCACCCGGCACCTTTTGCAAGCTCACCAGATTGCCTGCATATTGCGGGGTGTAGCGCAGCTGGTGGGTGTCACGGTCGTTGATCATGCCGATCGCGACCTTGACGCCCGCATCCTTCATCCGCCCGATATTGGATTGCGTTGCAGCCAGCATCTCGAAACTTGCCGGCAGATCGTTGAGCGCCGAGGCAATGACCGGCACGCCAGCTGCTGCCAGCTTGTCCGCCACGCGCCAGCCTTCGCTAACACCGACGAAGACCATCTTGATCGCCGGAAATTCGCGTTTGAGATCGAGCAGGCGAAGCATGTCGTTGGCCCCCTCGACATGGATCAACAGCCTCTGCTCGCCGCGCAATACGGCCTGCAAGGCACGTGCATCTTCCTTCTTCAACAGATCATCGTCGAAACCGTCATTATTTGCCGCATGATCCTGCGCCTCGCGCAGCATCGCACGGAAATGCAGGTGGTTGCTCGCCCTGCTGCCGCCCGAGGCGTCGGCACCAGCCTCACCAAATTCGGCGAACTGGAATGCGCGCGCCTTGTTCACAGGTTCGCTGTCTGCACCCAGATCGGCAATTGCGCCCTGGCCTGCAAAAATGCCACTGCCGCCTTCTGGCGCGACAACCGCGCGGGTGACACCGGCGGTGCGGTTGACCGCAATCGGCGAGCGGAAGGGATCGATGGCAGGCGCGATATCGAGCGCGGCACCAAAGCCGCTCTTGTTCGCGCTGCCATCGGCAGTTTCATCGACGGCATTGACCTCGACGAGGCCGATGCGGCTGAAGCCTGCAAAGATGCCCGGCGTGACCCATTTGCCGCTGGCATCGATCGTGCGCGCGCCTGCGGGCACTGGCACATTCGACCCAGCGGCCACGATAGTGCCATCGCGGATGACAACGGTGCCGCCGTCGATAGGCGCGCTGCCATCTCCGATGATCACCTTGCCGCCGGTAATGGCGATGGTTTCGGCATGGGCAGGGTTTGCAATCGCGACCAAAGCCGCTGCGGTCAGGAACAAATGCGCTTGTCCGCCGAAGCGTTTGCGTAGGCAGATCATTTCACATCTCCTTCACCCGGCTGGCCCAGCTCGAAGTCACTGACGGGCCTCAATTTCGGATCGCGCGAGTCGAAGAGCAATGCGCCATCGACCCACACCTTTTCGGGCCGTGAATAGACGCTCAGCGGATTGCCGTTCCACAGCACGACATCGGCCATCTTTCCGGCTTTCAGGCTGCCGGTCATCGCGTCAATCCCCAGCGCCTTGGCAGGATTATAGGTCATCCAGCGGATCGCATCGGCATCGGAAATCTTGAAGCCCATGCGCCGTCCGTTGGAAAGCGCCTTTGCAGCCTCCTGGTTGAGCCGTTGGATCTGGTTTTCATCGTCCGAATGGATGATCGTGCACGCGCCCGCGTTGTGCAGGATCGCCGCATTCTCCGGGATCGCGTCATAGGCCTCCATCTTGAAGCCCCACCAGTCGGCCCAGACCGCCGAACAAATGCCATTGTCGCGCAGAAGGTCGGCGATCTTGTAGCTTTCGACCGCATGGTGGAACGTCGAAACCTTATAGCCGAATTCCTTCGCCATATCGATCACGATGGCCATTTCATCGGCGCGGTAACAGTGGTTCTGGATCATGATGTCGCCATCGAGCACACCGGCCAGCGTATCCATGCCAACGTCGCGAGTATATTCCTTCCCGCTGTCGCGCTTTTTCTTATATTCCTGCGCCTTGATCCATGTCTGGCGATTGACCGCCAGATTGCCCATACGGGTCGAAGGCATCCGTCCGCGCGAGCCATAGACACGCTTCGGATTTTCGCCACAGGCCATTTTCAGACCATAGGGCGCGCCGGGGAATTTCATCCCCTGCACGGTGCGGGCATAGACATTTTTGAGAACGACCGAGCGACCGCCCATCAAATTGGCTGAGCCGGGAAGGATCTGCAGCGCCGTCACCCCGCCATTGGCCAGCGCGCGGGCAAAGCCCGGGTCCTGTGGCCAGACGCTATGCTCGGCCCATACTTCGGGCGTGGTAGGCGCGGTTGCTTCATTGCCATCGCTATGCGCATCGACCTGCGGCGAGGGATAATCGCCAAGGTGCGAGTGAATGTCGATGATGCCGGGCGTCACGAACTTGCCGGTTCCATCAAGCACCGTCATGTCGCCTGGAATGGCCGTATCCGCCCCGCCAACCCCGGTAATCTTGCCATTGGCGAAGAACACCACGCCATTGTCGATCTTCCCGCCCTCGCCATCGAAGATGGTGACGTTGCGGATCGCGGTAGGCGCGCCCGGATAGGGCTTATAGGTAGATGGATAGGGATTTTTGTCGCTGTGAACGACTTTCTCGGCCGGTTGCGACGATGCCGTTTTGGGCGCTTCCGCTGTGTTGGCGCAGGCCATCAGCGCCATCAGCGGCAAGCCTGCCAGCAATGCTTTGATTTTGATCGACATGGCTCAGTTGCTCCGGTCAGTGGTGGGGTGAACGCCAGCGGCCTGCGGTTCGGCAGCCTCGGCTGCACCCTCCAGCGGCTCGTCGCGCAGCGTATCGAGATGCATCCAGCGTTTGACGAGGGGTACGCAAAGCAGCACGAGGACAGCGACGCCAATGGAAATCCATCCGAACAACTCGTAGATTTCCAGCAGCTTGTCCTTGCTCATCGCGCCGCCTTCGCCGCCGGTTGCCTCGCCGATCTTGCCGGCCACGAAATTGCCGACCGCGGTCATATAGAACCATGCGCCCATGATGAGCGATGCAAGGAATTTTGGCGAAAGCCGGTTCATCGCCGACAGCCCAACCGGCGAGAGGCACAGCTCCGCGGTCGTGGCGAAGAAATAATAGGCGAAGACAAAGAATACCGGCGTCATCGCCGCGATGCCATAGGCCTCTGCGCCCCATACCAGCACGAGATTGGCAAGGCCCATCTGCGCCAATGCCAGCGAGAATTTGGCCGGTGCCGAGGGCTCCTTGCCCTTTCGACCGAGCATCTGCCAGGTCATCGCAAACACCGGTGCCATCAGGATGATAATGATCGGGTTGATCGACTGGAAGATTGAGGCAGGCACGCCGCCGCGATCAACAAATTTATCGGTAAACAGGTTCATCGAACCGCCAGCCTGCTCGAACAGCCCCCAGAATAGCGGGTTGAGCGAAATCAGGAACAGGATCGCAAACATGCGCTCGCGCGGTTCCTTTTCCAGTTTGAAGCTTTCGTAAAGGACATAGCCGAGCAGAGCGACGCCCGAAACAACGAGCAATCCCTGGATCACATCCTGATATTGCACCAACGCCCAGCACACCGCGACAGCCGCGAAACCGATGCCATAAAGCGTCCATTCCTTGCTCTGGGTCAGTGCAATCGGTGCCTCACCTGCACCGCCAAGCGTTTTCTTACCCAGCACGAAGACGATCAGGCCTGCAAGCATCCCGATCCCAGCAAGGCCAAAGCCCCAGCCCCAGCCAATGGTCTGGCCCAGATAGCCGACCAAGATCGTACCGACCGCAGCGCCAAGGTTAATCCCCATGTAGAAAATGGTGTAGGCCCCGTCGCGGCGGATATCGGTCATCTTGTACAATTGCCCGACCATCACCGAGATATTGGCCTTCAAAAAGCCCGAGCCGACGATGATGAAGGCAAGAGCGGCCCAGAAGACATTGATCGTGGGGTCATTCTGCCCCCCCACACCTTCGACCGCCATAAGACTATGGCCTGCCGCCAGCAGCAAACCACCAAACAACACCGCCTTGCGCTGCCCCAGATAACGGTCGGCGAGATAGCCGCCCAATACGGGCGTGATATAAACAAGGCTGGTATAGGCCCCATAGATCAGCGTCGATTTGCTGTCAGAGAACAGCCAATGCTGCGTGAGATAGAAAATCAGGATCGCGCGCATACCGTAATAGGAGAAACGCTCCCACATTTCGGCGAAAAACAGCATGTACAGGCCCTTGGGATGGCCTGCAAATTCCGGTTCTTTCTGAATGGCGATCTTCGCGCCAACGGCAAGGAATATCCCCAGCACGACAACGGCGATGGCTGCAATCCAGTCGCCCTCGGCCCAAAGGCCCACAGGTTTCATATCGGTCACGCGACCTCACTCCCTCATTATAGCTTTTGAAAGCTCTCCCCGAGCCCAATGCATCCCTGACTAACGTAAAATCCTGCACTGTGAAGAATTTTGTTGCGCCGCCACGCATTTTTCGACGAACGGTTCGGTCATGTTCAATGATCTCTCCTCGCTCCCCGCCTATCTTGCAAGCCGCCGTTCAGGCAAACCGCGCGACATGATGGCGCCCGGTCCCGACGCCGCGACGCTCGATGCGATATTGGCGCTGGCTGCACGGACGCCCGATCATGGCAAGCTGTTTCCCTGGCGCTTCGTCAAGATTGTCGACCGCGATGCCCTCGCCGCTTTGGCCGAGCGCGCCTTTCTTGCCGCCAATCCCGGTGCGCGGTCCGCGCAGATCGAGGCAGCCGTCGCAGGGATCAGGCATACCCCGACTCTAGTCGTTATGCTCTACGCACCGCAGGAAAGCGCGAAGATTCCTGAGTGGGAACAGCAATTGAGCGTTGGCGCTGTCGGCATGAATCTGCTCCATGCGGCTAATGCGCATGGCTTTGTTGCCAGCTGGATTACCGGCTGGGCGGCATATGACCCGGTAGTCACAGCGGAACTGTGCGAGGGACGCGAGAGGATTGCGGGCTTTTTCTTCATCGGCACGCCCGGACAGGCGCTGGAAGAGCGACCGAGGCCGGATATGGATGCGGTAGTGCGAACTTTCCCCGCCCCTTGACGCGCGCTACTGTATTATGGCACTAAGTCTGTGATGAAAAATGACAGCAAGCCGGTTTACCTCAAATTGCGCGATACCATCGCGGCTGCCATTCTCGACGGTGAATTTGGCGAGGGACAGATGCTGCCCTCGGTCCGTGCCTTTGCTGCGCAGCAAGGGTCCAATCCGCTGACGGTCGCCAAAGCCTATCAACTGTTTCAGGATAGCGGCCTTGTCGAGGTGAAGCGCGGGGTCGGGTTGTTTGTCGCCGGCGGCGCAGTGGCGCGGCTGCGCTCTACCGAACGCGAGCTGTTTTTGACGCAGGTTTGGCCGCAGGTAAAAGCGCAAATGCTGCGCGCGGGGATCGATCCTGCCGAATTGCTGGAACGCGCCTAAGCCCGAACCCAATCACTATGTTCGTCACCCCAGCGTAGGCGGGGGCCCATCCCCCACGTTGTCCATCAACACAAAGTTGGCTTATTTGCGGTTGCTCTGGGGATGGATTCCCGCCCTCGCGGGAATGACGAATTTGGGGTGTTAGCGTGGCTTGAGCGCAATACGCGCCTTTTCCAGATCTGCAGCAATGTCCTTGCGATCCGGCGCCAGCTTGTTCGCCTTGCGCAGGACATCATACGCTGCCTTGCTATGCTTGCCCGATTTCAGCAGCATCTGGCCAAAGACATGCGTCACCATGATGTTGGCCGGATGCACGCGGTAGGCAAGCCGCGCCTCGCGGAGTGCCTCGTCAATCTGCCCCGCACCTGCATAGGCACGCGCTATGTTGGCGTTCAGTATCGCGTCATTATGACCCAGCCTGACCCGCGCGCGGCGGAGCCAGACGATCGCCTCTTTCCACTGCTGCCGGTCGAGCAAGTCAAAGGCCCATAGCCGCTGCCCCGCCAAACTGTCGGGATTGAAACGCAGAAATTCGCTGATCGTCTTGCTCGCCGCGTCCTGATTGCCAGCGCGCCGGTAGGCAGCGACAAGGCGCAGCATGGTCGGGCTGGTAAACGCAATGGCCCGCGCGCGTTCATAGGCGGCAATCGCGCCGCGCACATTGCCCGCTGCCAGTTCAGCATCGCCTGCGACAAGTTGCGCTTCAACCACCCCGGCATTGCCCTCCAACAGCCGGTTGGCCTCACCAAGTGCGGCGGCCGCGTTGCCATTGGCAAGCAGCAGCCGGATATAGGGAATGACAATCGCTGCATTGCGCGGATTGCGCTGCGCGTCTGACGCCGCACCGGCAAGCGAGCGGCCTTCGGGCAACGGCCGCGATGCTTCAATCGTGGGGAATGCGGCACGGTCGAGACGCCCTGCCGCTGGGCCACGCTCGCCCAGTGCCTCCAATATGCGCGCCGCCAGCAAGATCGTATAGCTATCGGCATCGGACCGGTCGACAATGCCAGCGATCACATCCCATGCCCCACGATGGTCGCCCGATTTGTGCATCGCACGCGCGAGCAAAGTGCGCGCTTTGAGGTTTAGCGGCTGCATCTCAACCAGCTTTTCGAAATTCTCGATGGCAAGGGTCCAGTTGCCGACCTCATATTCGACAATGCCCGCAAGCAGGCGCGGCCCCGGCATGTCGCCGAAATTGCCGCCAATGCGCGGCAGCAGGCGGCGGGCGAGATCATAATCCCCTGCCCGCGCGGCAATCACGGCCTGCATATAGAATGCGCGGGCATTATTGCTGTCGAGCGAAATGATGCGCCGCGCCTGTGCCAGCATGTCGCGATAGCGCCCTGCCTCGCCCAGCGTCGCGCCATATTCCTCCAGCACCGGCACATCATTGGGGCCGACCTGCAGCGCGCGCTCGAACCAGGGCAAGGCCGCCACCACACCGAATTGCGTCCGCACCAGTCGTCCGCGCAATTCCAGCGCGCGGACATTGTTGGGGTCGAGCTTCAGCGCATGGTCAGCGGCCTCTATGGCCCCGCCCTGATTGGCAATGACCAGTCGATAGCGGGCGATTTCAGTCCATAATTTGCTGTCGTCGGGGCTGGCCTTCAAGGCGCGGTTGAAAACCTGACCCGCCGCAATCGTATCTCCCATGTCCATATAGACGCGGCCAAGGATACGGTCGGCGTGGGGGCGATGGCGCGGCGCGATTGCCTGGCTCGACAAAACGGAACGGGCGCCTTCCAGATCGCCGAGCAGCCAGAGCGCATGGCCGCGCAAATGCGCCGTCTCACTTTCGGTAGCGCCGAGCGACAATGCCTTGTCGATGGCTGCACGCGCCGCAACGGCATCGAACAGTTCTAGTGAGACCTCGGCCTGCGCGACAAAGGCATCGGCCCAGCGCGGGTCCTCTGCCGTTGCATTCATCAGTTCGATACGTGCCGAGCGATAGTCGAGCGCAGCGCGATATTGCATCGCGCGGTCATAGGCCTCCTTGGCATCGACATCGGGCCGATAGGCAGGTGCAGCGCTTGCCAGACTGGCAGCGGCAATTGCTGTCAGCAACAACGGCCTAAAGATGCGCTGCCGCCCCTGCATCAGGCATGGATTTCATATTGCTTCAGCAGGTCGTAAAGCGTCGGGCGGCTGATCCCCAGCAATTTGGCCGCTCCCGAAATATTGCCTTCGGTGCGGGCAATTGCCCGGCTGATGGCCTTGCGGTCGGCGGCTTCGCGCGCGGCTTTCAGGTTCAGCAGCCGGTCTTCGTCGTCGGCGGTGTCGAACTGCAGATCATCGACGGTTATGAATTTGCCATCGGTCATGATCACCGCGCGTTTGATCCGGTTTTCAAGCTCGCGGACATTGCCCGGCCACTGCCATTGGTCGATGGCGGTCAACGCGGCGGGCGCAAAGCCCTTGATCGCAGGGTTCATCTCGCGAGCAAAACGCGTCAGGAAATGCTTGGCGAGCAGCACGGCATCGCCCGAGCGTTCGACAAGCCGCGGGATGGTGATGGTGACCTCGGCAAGCCGGTAATAGAGATCCTCGCGGAATGCCTGCTCGGCAATCATGCCCTCAAGATCGCGATGCGTCGCGGCAACGATGCGCACATCAACAGGGATCGTCTTGCGCCCGCCGATGCGCTCGATCACCCGCTCCTGCAGGAAACGCAGCAATTTGACCTGCAGCGGCATCGGAATATCGCCGACCTCATCGAGGAACAGCGTGCCGCCATGCGCCAGTTCGATCTTGCCCTCGGTCATCTTGACCGCGCCGGTAAAAGCCCCCTTTTCATGGCCGAACAACTCGGATTCGAGCAGATTTTCGGGGATAGCGCCGCAGTTGATCGCAACGAAGGGTTTATCCTTGCGGCTGCTGGCATCGTGCAGCCCGCGTGCGAGCAATTCCTTGCCTGTGCCGCTTGCGCCAAGCAGCATGACCGAGACATTGGTATTGGCAACGCGCTCCACTGTGCGCGCGGCTTTCAGCATTTCGGGTGCGCCGGTGACCAGCGAACCGAACAGCAATTCGCCGCCCTCCGCCGGTGCCTGCAATTTGCGGTTCGCCATTTCCAGATCGCGGACGTGGAAAGCGCGTTTGACGATCAGGTGCAACTCATCGATATCGACCGGCTTCTGGTAAAAATCCCACGCGCCCGCCGATATCGCCTCCAGCGCGCTTTCCTTTGCATTATGGCCCGATGCGACCACTACCTTGGTATCGGGCTTCAGCCGCAATATTTCCTCAAGCGTTGCGAAACCTTCGCTGGTGCCATCAGGATCGGGCGGCAGCCCCAGGTCGAGCGTCACCACATCGGGCTCCTCGCTGCGCACCAGCGCAATCGCCTCCGCACGGTTGGCGGCGCAATGGACCTCGAAATCCTCATAGGACCATTTCAGCTGCCGCTGCAGCCCAAGATCGTCCTCGACGATCAGCAAAGTGCGTTTTTTCTCGCTCATCTCACGCTGCCTTGTCCATGATGTCGCTGTCGCCGTCCGCCGGTGCCGCATGCGAAGCAGGTAGCAGCAGCGTCATTTTCGTGCCTTTCCCCACCCGGCTATCGACACGCAGCGAGCCGCCAATCGAATGCGCCAGTGCCCGCGCCTCATAGGCGCCGATGCCAAAGCCGCCTTCCTTCGTTGACTCAAACGGCTTGAACAGCTGGTGCGCGACAAAGGCTTCGGTCATCCCGCAGCCATTGTCCGAAACGCGGATGGCAATGTCGTTGCCGTGCCGGAAGGAGGTGATCCGCACCGGCGATCCATCCGCCGTTGCCTCGATGGCATTTTGCACCAGATGGTTCAGGATCGTTTCGATCCGCGCCGCATCGGCAGAGGCATAAAGGCCGGCGGCAAGCTCCGTCTCTATGGGATAGATCAGCCGCTTGCCATGTATGACCGAAAGCACGGTTTTTTCGATGTCGAGCGGTTCGATCTGTGCATGGCGGGTCTGACTATGCTGCGACAGCCGCTTCAGCAGGTCGTTCATCTTGTCCACCGAGCTTTTCAGCGTTTCGACCATGTCGGCCTGAAAGGCGGGATTCTGCCCATGTTTTTCGGCATTGCGCGACAATATCGACAACTGGCTGACCAGGTTTTTGATGTCGTGCATCACAAAAGCGAAGCGGCGGTTGACGCGCTTGAACAGTGCCCAGTCATCCTCGCTGAAGCGCGCGCGTTCCCAGAAGCTGTTGATCACCGGCCAGAACGCTTCCTTGGAGAAGCGTTTGTAGAACACGTCCACCTCGTGCTTGGTCAGCGGCACGTGCGCCGCGGTCAGGCCCGGGTAGCGTTCGGCATCCACCGGCGCGCGCGGCTCCACGGGCGGCGCCTTGGGATCGTCCACCGTCCACGCCACCCACGAACCCGGCTGACCCTTGCCGAAGAAGCTC
>ERZ1066122.2076-NODE-2076-length-14049-cov-6.157853_pt1 | contig 14049 bp, 13 predicted proteins | sample MGYA00382769_ERZ1066122 | MGnify/ENA primary metagenome ERZ1066122 (study PRJEB33369, sample SAMEA5778352) | biofilm metagenome | biome: Industrial cooling water; feature: Water cooling tower basin; material: Biofilm | place: United Arab Emirates | collected...
CTGGTGGTCGATGCCGCGCAGGGGGTCGAGGCGCAGACGCTCGCCAATGTTTACCAGTCGATCGAGCATGACCATGAAATCGTGCCGGTGATCAACAAGATCGACCTGCCCGCCGCCGACGTCGACAAGGTGAAGGCCGAGATCGAGGATATCATCGGCCTGCCCGCCGACGACGCGGTGCTGGCGAGCGCCAAGACCGGCATCGGCATCGCCGAGACGCTCGAGGCCATCGTCGCCAAAATCCCGCCGCCCAAGGGCGATGCCGCCGCACCGCTGACCGCGATGCTGGTGGACAGCTGGTACGACCCCTATCTGGGCGTCGTCATCCTCGTTCGCGTGATCGACGGCACACTGAAAAAAGGGCAGCAGATCAAGTTCATGCAGGCGGGCACTACCCACCTCATCGACCGCGTCGGTTTCTTTCGCCCCAAGATCGAGCATGTGGACGCGCTCGGCCCCGGCGAGATCGGCTTCATCACCGCGCAGATCAAGGATGTGGCGCAAGCGCGCGTCGGCGACACGGTGACCGACGGCAAAAAGCCCGCCGCCGCGCCGCTCGCGGGGTTCAAGGAAGTGCAGCCGGTGGTGTTCTGCGGCCTGTTCCCCACCGACGCCAATGACTTTGAAAAATTGCGCGAGAGCATCAGCAAGCTGCGGCTGAACGACGCCAGCTTCAGTTTCGAGATGGAAACCAGCGCCGCGCTGGGCTTTGGCTTTCGCTGCGGCTTCCTCGGCCTGCTCCACCTCGAGATCATCCAAGAGCGCCTCTCCCGCGAATATGACCTCGACCTCATCACCACCGCGCCGTCGGTGGTGTATAAACTGAAACTCAGCAAATCGAAGGACGGCGGCCCCACCGAGATGGAGCTGCACAACCCCGCCGACATGCCCGACCCCAACCGCATCGAGGAAATTGAGGAGCCGTGGATCCACGCCACCATCTATGTCCCCGATGAATATCTGGGGAGCATCCTGAAGCTGTGTCAGGACCGGCGCGGCATCCAGACCGGCCTCACTTACGTGGGCGGCCGCGCGCAGGTGCAATATGAACTGCCGCTCAACGAAGTGGTGTTCGATTTCTACGACCGGCTGAAAAGCATTTCGCGCGGCTATGCGAGCTTTGACTATCACCAGATCGGGCACCGCGCGGGCGACCTTGTGAAGATGAGCATCCTGGTCAACAACGAGCCGGTCGATGCGCTGTCCATGATCGTCCACCGCGGCACGGCGGAAAGCCGGGGGCGCGGCATGTGCGAGCGGCTGAAAGACCTGATCCCGCGCCACATGTTCAAAATCCCTATCCAGGCGGCGCTGGGCGGCAAGGTGATCGCGCGCGAAACCATCGCCGCACTGCGCAAGGATGTGACCGCCAAATGCTATGGCGGCGACGCGACGCGCAAACGCAAGCTCTTAGAAAAGCAGAAAGAAGGCAAAAAACGCATGCGCGAATATGGCAATGTGAATATCCCGCAGGAAGCGTTTATTGCGGCATTGCGGATGGGGGATGATGCCTGAGCCGGATTGGGGTGTTCAGCCGCCCCAATCGTCGATTTTCAGTGCCGGTATATCGGCAAAATCGGCACTGTTGAGCGTGATGACCGTCAGATTGTGCACCAGCGCGGTGGCGGCGATCATCCGGTCGATAATCTTGCGGCGCGAGAAGCCCTGTCCGGCAACAATTTGTCCATAAACGGCCGCCATTTCCGCGTCGAAGTCGAGCTGCGGCAGCAATTCCAGCAGCACATCGAGCGCGCGTCGCCGCTGCTGCGCGAAGGCTGGTCGGGCATAGACGCCGCCTTCCAGTTCGACGCGGCTGACCACCGACAGAAACGGCCGTGCGTGCAATTTTTCAAAGCGTTCGATGATGCCGGGGTCACCGTCACGGAGCGAAATGGCAACGCTGGTGTCGAGCAATGCGGCCAAGGGTCAGTAAAGCCCCGGGCGCTGGGGGAAAATATCCTTGTCGCGCACTTCAACCTCGCCAACCGGTCCGATGGCGCGCAGGCGGCGCACCATTTCGGCAATTTTGGCCTGTTCAAGCGCCGGATCGACCACGCGGCGCAGCAGCAGATCGCCGCCCTGCCGGACAATTTCCATCGCCGTGTCAGGCGCGACGCCAAGCGCCTTGGGCAAGCGCACCGCAACGCTGTTGCCCGACCTGAAAGTCTTGGTAGGGATGGGATTGTTCATGGCTGCACCGTATATACGGGATATACGGCACTTGGGCAAGCCGAAGCTGGCGAGACAATTTTATGGGCAAAGCGGTTTTCGAGCGTCACAAACAGCCATGGACTGCGCAGGAAATCGACAAGCTGCACGCGCTGGCGAAAAAGGGCATGGGGTTGCAGCAAATCGCCAAGGCGCTGACGCGGAGCGAGGAATCGGTGAAGGCGCGCGCGAAGGCCGATGGGGTGGTGGTGGCGAAGTTGCGGTAGGGGCCAAAGGCCGGTTTTTCTGGCTATTTTCGTCCGGTATCAGAGGAAAGCTGAAATGCCTTCGAAGAAGACTGTGGTCGTCGATCATCTTTGGGACGTGTTGCAGGCTGAAGGCCGTTCCGTTGCCACCTTTGATGACGTAAGCCGTGCGATTGCTGACTGCAACGCGAAGTACGGAAATAATCTACGAGCAAACAACCCAGCAAACTTCATGAAGGACTTGCTTCGCGGCGGCAACGCCTCAAAAAACTGGCCTTCGCGCCTGACGGACCTGCGAATCACTGGACGGCAGGTTACCGGTGAGGAGCGGATTTTCGAGTTTATCGAGTTTCGCGAAGGGCAAACTGAGCCGTTTCCAAATCCCTTCGAACCAACGGGCAATGAGAAGCAATATGTTATTCAATCTGTTAGTTTGCCCCTTACCACCAAGAAGCTCGGAAGGCACGACGAAGCTTGGCTGATTCAAGTGGCAATCAATTTACGGATATTGGAGACCCATTTCGCGACGGCATCGGCGCTGCAGTTGCTGGAGCTCACACATCTCCAAACCAATGTTAAGCTGAATAGAGCCGAAATCGATGGTCTTTTCCTTGCGGTATTGGCGGACGCCAACGGTCGCAATTTCAATGCCCTTGTTACTTGTGAGGCTAAGCAACACAAGGACCCAATTCTTGGAGACCAGATAATCCAGCAGGTCGCATCCGCCTATGCCAGCGTATCGACGTTGGAAATGTCGATTGAGTTGATAATCCCAATTGCAATCAAATCGATGAAAGGACTCGGGGCAGTCTATGTCGCTGAGTTCGAAGCTTGGAGCCATGACGAGGCCGCCGCAAACGAAAGCGACCGCAAAGACCTAGTCGTGGCATGTGCAGCAGTGTATCGACTCCAGCCACCGGTGCCGGGTATTGGACATCCGCAATCCAAAACGAAAAAGCTTCGTAAACCAAACGCCTAGGTGACCGCAATCAGCCAGCCGCGGCCATTCTGACGGCCTCGATCTCCCACTGCTTGCGCTTCTTCGCTCCGCTCTTGCGATCCCGTTTGGAAGGCGGCGCATCAATCCCGAAGTATTCGGCAGCTTGCGAAAGGTTTAACCGGAGCAGATTGGTTGAGCCCAGATCGATGGCTTCGAATGGACGGACCTGTTTGGCACCGATTACTTCGATAACCTTGGCGGCGATATGTCGCGCCAGGGGTGGCGGAACAGAGTTCCCAATCTGGCGCGCGCCGTGCCACTTTGTTTCGTTGAAACGAAACCAATCAGGAAAGCCGTGTAGCCTGGCCATCTCGCGCACCGTGACGCAACGAGGGTATTCATAGTGGATGGGCCGGGGACTGGTGAATGCTCCGCGCGCTCCATCCGTCCCTGCTCGCAACGTGTTGCTTAGCCCTTCAGCCGACAGTTTGTAAAAGCGAGATACCGGTTCGGTGTTTCCAGCTTCGGTCTCAAAGAAGCGGCGCTTCGAAATATCGCTGTGTTCGGTGCGTGCACTAGAGGTCAACACCGCAGGGTCCCAATTGCGGACATAGCCATAGTGCCACGCGTCGTTGCTCAATGCCCTCAATTCACGAGCGTATGTGCTAGGCTTGCTCCACCAGGCCGTTCGTACTTCGTCGGACACAAGCAGATCCTCGAACTGATCCGCATTAGGCAAATCTGACAATGCATCAAAGGCGCTCGGCCCTTGAGGGAGATCGAGCCAACGCTTGCCGCGGCCATCCGCAGCCCGATGCGTCCTCGCGGGATATTCTGGCAGAGATCGGGGCCGCTGTGCGCCCAGCAGTATCAACCTCTCGCGATGTTGCGGTACACCAAAATTCGCTGCATCCAGCACGTCCCATGGTAAACGCACGTCGTATCCGTATGCGTCCGCCATTTCAATTATTTCGAACAGAAACTGGCGATGACCCCCGAGCGTCAAACCCTTCACATTCTCGAAGACAAAATACGACGCTTCAAGTTCACTAACGATCCTCAGAAAGTCGCGGACGAGCGCATTTCGCGGATCGTCGAATGCACGTTGCCCTATCATCGAGAAGCCTTGGCACGGCGCACCGCCAAAGACGACATCGACCTTGCGCCTGCCGATACCCGCTGCAACCCGAATTTCGTTCCCTGTCAGACCCAAGACAGAGCGCGGAATTACGGCGCAGTGAGGGAAATTAAATTTGTGAACCGCACAATGGACGGGATCGATTTCGACAGCTGCAACAACGTCAAAACCTGCCTGCTCGAAGCCCAAGGTCATGCCGCCTGCTCCAGCAAACAAATCGATTCCTATCGGTCGTGTCATCTCGCTGTATTACTCCATTTCCTTCCAAAGTAGCGCAAAATGCATCCATTGTCGATCGGAATTTCCATGCTCGACCTCTTAACGCCATCGCGACAAACCTGAATCTCCCATCATCGGTCCATCCAGGGCAGTTCCCTGCGGCATTGTTCGGAGGCGAAGGTTAGCTGGATGTCGGGGCGGTTGACGTTGGCGTCGGGGAGGTTGCCGTAGCGTTGTGACTGGTGGGGATTGCTCCAGTCGCAGGGGCCGGTGAGCAGTTCATAGGCGGCGCGTTTGGCGGGATCGCCGGCACAGTCGGCCCGGAAAATATCGCGGATGCGGCAGAGTTTTTCGGCGAGGCTTTCGACGGCGGCGGCTTCATGTTCGGCCATTTCGGCTTCGAGCGCCTCCAGTTCCGCTTCCCATTCGGCGCGCCATTTGTCTTTCAGCGCCTGCAGATTGCGCGGCAGGGAGCCGTTGGCTGCGGAGGGGTTGAGGTTGCCGCCATATTGCTCCGGAAAGCGTTGCTGGACCACCCACATCATCGCGCGCGTATTATATTTGCGGCGTTCGAGGATGACCTCGCCATCCTTGAGCAGCCGTTCGGGGGTGCCGTGGATGGCGTGGTCGATCAGCGTGTCGAGCACGCGGCGCGCCCCCGCCTCTACCGCGGCTTCCCATGCGGCGGCGAAGCTGTCGGCACCCGGGGCCTTGCGCAGCTGGTAGAGCGCGTGGGTGCTGGCGTCGATGGCGCGCGCGGCCATGGCGACGCTGCCGCAGCCCGCCAGATAGGCGATGAAGCGGCGCTGTTTTTCGGGGGTCAGCCCGTTCGAGCGCTGCCGTTTGCGCGGTACGGGATCGAACGCGTAAGGGGACGGCAGGGCATCGGGATCGAGCATCCATTCGCTGTCCGGTTCGACGTCGGACGCGGGAAGCGGGGGGAGGATGGTCTGGGTCATCGGCTGGCCTTTCCTGAGCAGAAAGCTCGCGCTTAACCCATTTGGTTAGATGTAGGAAAGCGCGGATTGGATTGGCACGCAGTCTTGTGTCCCCGCCCCTGCTGTGGCCTATTCGCGCCATAGTCCGGAGGGGGGAAAGTTCATGCGGTTCAAAATGTTCGCCATTGCCTTGCTGGCCACGTCATCGCTGGCGCAGGCCGAGCCCACGCCCAAGGAGAAATTGCTGCAACCGCCGCCGGGGGCGCAGCATTACACCATCAGCTCGACCGCCGGAAAGCATGGCGACCTGTGGGCGTGGAAGACCGAGGACGGCACGATTGCGCACCGCATGTCGATGTCGCTGCGCGGCTGGATTACCGAGACCGACCAGACGACGCTACTGGGGGCCGACGGACGGCCGGTGCGCATCGCGGTGCGCGGCTTTACCGATTCGGGCGATGCGACCGAGGATTTCAGCGTCGATGCGGGCGGCATCGCGCGCTGGAAAACCGCCGTTGACGAGGGCAGCGCGCCGTTCGGGAACAAGCGCTATTCGGCCTATGGCGGGCCTTTTCTGGCCGGTGCGCTGGATGTCGAGGCGCTGGTGGCGGCGGGCGAGCCGGGCATCGAGCTGCTGCCCGGCGGGCGCGCGAGCATCGCGATTGGCAAAGCGGCCGAGATTGATGGCCCCAAGGGCAAGCAGACGGTCAAGCTCGCCTATATCACCGGCATCGGCTTTGCCCCGTCGCCGGTGTGGCTGGATGCGGACAACCGCTATTTCGGCAACGCCGGGGTCATTTCGGTGCTGCCCGCAGGCTATGAGGCGGTGGGGCCGCAGCTGAAAGAAATCCAGGACGCCGCCGAAGCCACAATGGTGCGCGATATCGCGCGCAAGATGCTGAGCGCGGAGAACCGCACGCCGACTTTGGTCGACAATGTGCTGTTGTTCGATGCGGTGGCGGGGCGTTACCTGCCCGGCCGCGCGGTGCTGATTGCCGATGGTAAGGTCGCGGCGGTCGGTGCGGCGGGATCGATCAAAGCGCCGGCTGGCGCGGTGACGATCGACGGGCGCGGCAAGACACTGCTCCCCGGACTGTGGGATTCGCATCTGCATGTCGGCGGCAGCGACTGGAACCTGCTCCAAAATGTCGCGACCGGCATCACCAATTTCCGCAGCCCGGGATCGATGATCGATGAATCGGTCAGCATCCTGAAGCGCCGTGCGGCAGGCGAGCTGATCGCGCCCGACGGCAAAGTGGCGGTGATCATCGACCGCAAGGATCCGCTGGCGGCGCAAGGCGCGCTGACGGTGAGTTCGGAGGCCGAAGCGATTGCAGCGGTGCGCAAGATCAAGGCGGCGGGGCTGCACGGTGCCAAATTCTATACCTCGATGACGCCCGCGTGGATTGCGCCTGCCGCCGCCGAGGCCAAGAAGCTGGGGCTGCACGTCAATGGCCATGTGCCCGCCGGGATGCGGCCGATCGAGGCGGTGCGCGCGGGTTATGACGAGATTACCCACATCAATTTCATCATGATGCAGGCGATGCCGCAGCATGTGATCGACAAGGCAAACACCGCCGCGCGGCTGGAAGGACCCGCCAAATATGGCAAGGATGTCGAACTTGATTCGCCCGACATGCGCGCCTTTTATGCCGAGCTGGCCAAGCGCGGGACGATCATCGACCCCACGCTGGTGGTGTGGGAAGGCAGCCTGACATCCGATGGCAGCGCGATTTCGCCCGCCTATGCCCCCTATGCCGCCATTTCGCCGCCCGCCATTTCGCGCGGGTGGAAGATTGCGGGCTATCCGCTGTTCGACGGGCTGACGCGCGACGATTTCCGCGCGAGCTTCGCCAAGATGGCGGGGCTGATCGGGCGGCTGCATAAGGCGGGCGTGCCGATTGTCGCGGGCACCGACGGCTATGGCATGGAGCTGGTGCGCGAGCTGGAGCTATACCAGCAGGTCGGGATGACCAACGCCGAGGCCGTGCAGAGCGCCACCATCGCGCCCGCGCGGCTGAACGGCATGGCGGACCGTTTCGGCTCGATCGAGCCGGGCAAGGTCGCCAGCCTGATCCTGGTCGAGGGCGATGCGTCGCAAGATCTGGGCGCGCTGCGCCGCGTGGCGACGGTGTTCCTGGACGGTTACCGTCTGGATGGCGGCGAACTGCGCAAGGCCAGCGGGTTCGGCGGCATGCCGGAATAGCGGCGATAGCACGCCGCAGCGCGCTATCGCCAAATGCCGCAGCTTCAGCCTGCCAATGATGCCGACCGCGCTTTGCGCGTGCGCAGCGTGCCGCCGATCAGGCCAAAGCCGAGGATCATCATGGCCCAGACCGTGGGTTCGGGCACCACTCCAATCGCGGCGTAATTGCCAAACCCTACCTCGGCTATCGCCGTGTTGGTGTTAAAGCCTTCGGGCGTATCATTTGAGAAGGATACTCGGGTGATGCGTTCGGCGCCGGTCGTTGCAAAGCCGGCAAAAGTAAATTCGCCGCCAGCAAGAATTGAACCCATCGGCATAACGAAGCTATAGTTGCCGAGGTTGGTGGTGACCGAAATGGGCTGGTTAAAAGTGCCAGGATTAAAGCGACCGAATAGAAAGCTGACCAGTTGGTAATTTCCTGAAATCGCTACGTCGATCGGGCTGTTAACACCGTTCACCAGATAATCGCGGGTAGCTCCGAACTGATTGGCGCCATAGAAGGCCAAGAAATGCAAAGGGTTAGCGCTGAAAACGGCATCGCCAAGCACATAGTTATTCTGGTCAGGGGCATTTCCGGGAACTGACAATTTGTTGATTGTCCCGAGGGCAGCAAAGCTGCCGGGATCGGTGATGATGACGACCTGTGCTTTGGCGGGAGCCGCCATCAGCACCAACGTCGCAGCGATCAATGCAAGTTTATTTGTCATCGTCCTATTAACTCCCCACAATCGCCCGTGCCGGAAGAAGACAACCGCCGGACCCGCTGGTTACTTGCGCCTTCACCATGCCAAGGTCATAAAGAAGCGCTGAAGTTTCGCTGAAGGATGGCGGAGTTTGGGAGAGGCGGGGGGTCAAAACGGGACAGAACAGCGGCAGCGTCGCCGCTGGCATTTTGCCGCCGCCGTTTTCGACGAAACCGCCTGGACGCTGACCGTCGCGGGCCAGCCGGTGCCGCTGGAGCCCAAACCGCTGGAACTGTTGCGCACGCTGCTGGAGCGGGCGGGCGAGGTGGTGAGCAAAGACGAGCTGCTCGAGGCCGCCTGGCCCGGCGTGGTCGTGGTCGAAGCGTCGTTGCCCACCGCCATTCGCAAATTGCGCAAGGCACTGGGCGACGACGATAGTGCCCGACCGATTATCGCAACGGTGGCCCGGATCGGATACCGGCTGACCGTGCCAGTGCGGCTCGAGCAAATCGATAGCTTGACGGGCAACTTTACCGCGCCGATCGGGCAGTCGAGCGCACCACCCGCCGTGCCCACAAAGGTGCGATGGGAGGCACTGGCGCTTGCCGCAGTCGCCCTGTTGACCATCGGCACCATCGGCACCATCGGCACAATGCAGGCGCTGAAGAGCGGCGCATCCGCCAGTGCGTCACCCCGCGCGGTCCCGTCGGTCGATCAGAAGGTGGCAAAACTGGCGCTGCGCCGGATGGACATCAAGCAATTGCAAAGCATGGTCGCCGCCGGATGGGACCCCGAAACCCCGTTCGACGACCAGCAGAATGGCGCGCTCAACCTGTTGCTCGAACGCTGCGAATGGGACCCCGGGCACGACCGCCAGCAAATGCTGCTCGCAGCACGCCTGCTCGTCGACAATGGCGCATCGCTGACGCGGCGCAACTATTGGGGCGACACCGCCTACAGCATTGCCAAGGCGCCGCGCTATTGCGGGCATGACCATCCGGTTACGGTGATGCTGCGCCGCCTGTGCACATCGGGCGATGGTATGGTGCTGAACGACTGCGAGGCCGATTATGCCGCAGCGAAACAGCGCCGCGCCGCCGAAGTGGCAGCGCGCATTGCCAGCTAGCGGCGGATTACCACCACCAGCCCGCTGGCGTGATCGGGTGCGGTGCTGCCCACCAGCCGCGCCGCATCGGCGCGGGCGCGCGACAGGATGGCTTCGGGCACGTCGGCGCTGTGGACGACCAGATCGGCGCTGGCGAGCCAGCGGGATTGTCTGACCGTCAGATCGTCGGGGTCGGCGCTGGCGAGGGTGATGGTTTCGGTGCGCGCCAAGGACTGGGCATCGCCGGGCACGGCCAGCCATGCCGCGACTGCCGCTTCGCCGCCTTCCCCGCCCGCACCAAAGGGATCGAGCGGCGCGCTGGGTTCGAGCGCGGCGTCGATGGCGCGGCGCCGCGCATCTTTGTCGGGATAGCGGGAGCGCAGCGCTTCGCGCGCGGCGGCGAGCGCGGCGGCGAGGCTGCCGAGATTGGCGGGGAGCAAGGCTTCGAGGCGTTGCCGCAGCGCTTTTGCCAGCCCCGCCGATGCGCCGCCGGTGCCAATGGCGATGGTCATCGGCGCGCGGTCGATGATCGCGGGGGTGGTGAAATCGCACAGCGCGGGGCGGTCAACGACATTGACGAGTAGGCCGGCGGCGCGGAGTTCGCCAGCGATGGTGGCGGCGGCGTCTTCCTCATCGAGCGCAACGAAGGCGAGGCGCGGTGCGTCCGCTAGCCCATCGACGATGCGGCCGCCTGCGCGGGTGACCAGACGGGCTTTGGCCTCGGCGGCCTCGCCCTCGCCGACGACCAGCACGGGCTGGTCCTTGAGGTTCAGGAAGATGGGGAGCTGGTGCATGGGGCTGTCCTGTTGGGTTCAAACCGTAGTGCTGAGCCTGTCGAAGCACGCGGCGCGGGCCAGCGCAACGCCCTTCGACAGGCTCAGGGCTTCGGTGCTATTGGCGTGACGCTCAATCAATCCAGTCCGGCACGCGTTCCGCCGCCATGATGGTTTCGGGCAAAATGCGATCAGCGACGACGATGTGGCGTGTGCCATCGACCAGCACTTCGGGCACGAGACCCCGGCTGTTGTAGGTGCTGGCCATGGTCGCGCCATAGGCCCCGGCGGTGCGGAAGACGGCCAGATCGCCGGGCGCCACCGCATCGATATCGCGGTCGCGGGCAAAAGTGTCGCCGGTTTCACACACCGGACCGACAATGTTGGCCATCATGCGCTGGCCGGTGGGTTTGACCGCAACAAAGTCATGATAGGCGTCGTAAAGCGCGGGGCGCGCCAAGTCGTTCATCGCGGCATCGACCACCACCCACGGATTGGTCGCGCCGGGTTTGACCCACAACACTTCGGTCAGCAGCACCCCGGCATTGCCGACAATGACGCGGCCGGGTTCGAACATCAATGTCACGTCCCAATCGGCCGTCACGCGCGCGACCATTGCGCCATAATCGGCAGGCGTCGGGGGGTGCTCATCACGGGTATAGGGCACGCCGAGGCCGCCGCCCAGATCGACGTGAGTGATGCGGTGCCCGGCCGCGCGCAGTTCGGCGACCAGCGCACCGATGCGGGTGAAAGCGGCCTCGAGCGGGTCCAAATTGGTGAGCTGGCTGCCAATGTGGAGGGCGACCCCGCGCAGGTTGAGGCCGGGCAGCTTTGCCAACCGGTCATAGATGGCGGGCACTTCATGCAGCGCGATGCCGAACTTATTCTCGGCCTTGCCGGTGGAGATTTTGGCGTGCGTGCCGGCATCGACATCGGGATTGACGCGCAGCACCGCATCGGCGCGTGTTCCGCGCGCGGCGGCGATGGCGGCGAGCGCTTCGCCTTCGGGTTCATGCTCGATGTTGAACTGGCCGATCTGGCGGTCGAGGCCCAGCGCGAGTTCGGCGCGCGTCTTGCCGACGCCCGAAAAGACTATGTCGGCAGGGGCAATGCCTGCCGCGATGGCGCGCTCCAGCTCGCCGCCCGACACGACGTCGGCGCCGAACCCCTTGCGCGCCAGCACGCGCAGCACGCCAAGGTTGGGGTTGGCCTTGATCGCAAAGGCGATATGCTTTTTGGGGACGGCGGCCAGACCATCGATGAACGCATCGGCATGGCGCTCCAACGTCGCGCGCGAATAGACATAGACGGGGGTGCCCACTGCCTCGGCAATGGCAGACAGCGGCAAATCTTCGGCGTGCATGACGCCGTCTTTCAGGCGGAAATGGTCCATGAAAAGCTCGTTTATGTGTGCGGTGATGCTCAATCGAGCCGCCCCTATCCGATTTCCCGAGCGAAGACGAGGGACTATGCCGAGCGAAGACGAGGCTATGATGGCGCAGCTTCTCGCTTCGCTCGAAGGGGCCCCTCGTCTTCGCTCGGGGATACGGTGTCTGTAATCCTCTTACTGCGGGGGGAGATCGAATTCGTCGGTGGGGCGCTCTTCGGAGCGGCGCAGCAGTTCGTCGCTGCGCGCCGGTTTGGCCTCGACGTCGGGGCTGGTTTGCTGGTCGGGGCTTTCGGGCGCATCGCTGCCCGCCGGGATCACGGGCGGCGCGGCGCTGGCGAGGCGTTGCAAATCGCCTTTGTTGCCGCACGCAGCGAGCAGGACGCAGGCGAGCAGGACGAGACCATGGTTGCGTGTCATTCGGGCTTCTCCGCAGCAAGCCGCGCCTGCCAGGCAGCGATGGCCTCTCTTACCCGCACCGGTGCGGTTCCGCCAGCGCTGGTGCGGCTGGCGACCGAGGCGTCGATGGTGAGCGCAGCGAGCGCGTCGGCGGTAACGCGCGCGTCGATCGCTTTTGCCTCCTCGAGCGGCAGCGCGGCGAGGTCAACCCCCAGCGCCTCGGCGCGCGCGACGCAGGCACCGACAATGTGATGCGCATCGCGGAATGGCGCGCCGGCTTCGCGCACCAGCCAGTCGGCAAGGTCGGTCGCGGTCGAAAATCCGGTCGCGGCTACGCTGCGCATGCGATCGGTGCGGAAGGCGATCGTCTCGATCATGCCCGTCATCGCGGCTAGTGACAGCGCGAGCGCGTCATGCGCCTCGAACACGGTCGCCTTGTCGTCCTGCAAATCCTTTGAATAGGTCAGCGGCAGACCCTTCACGATCACCGCTAGCCGCTGGAACGCCGCGAGCAGCAGCCCCACACGCCCGCGCACCAGCTCGGCGGCGTCGGGGTTGCGCTTTTGCGGCATGATCGAACTGCCCGTCGACCAGGCATCGGGCAGCGCGATAAAGCCAAAGGGCTGGCTGGCCCAATTGACGATTTCCTCGGCGAGGCGCGACAGGTGCAGCGCGGCGATGGACGCGCTGGCGAGGTAATCGAGCGCGAAGTCGCGGTCGGACACCGCGTCGATGCTGTTCGCCATCGGGCGATCAAAACCTAGAGCCGATGCCGTCGCGGCGCGATCGAGCGGGAAGCTGGTGCCCGCGAGCGCGGCGGCCCCCAGTGGCGATTCATTCATCCGCGCGCGCGCATCGGCAAAACGGCTGCGGTCGCGGGCGAGCATTTCGACATAGGCGAGCAGATGGTGGCCCAGCGTCACCGGCTGCGCCACCTGCAAATGGGTGAAGCCGGGCATGATGCTGTCGGCATGTTCGGCAGCGCGGGTGACAAGCGCGCGTTGCAGCGCGGCAAGGCTGGCATCCACCTCGTCCATCGCGCCGCGCACCCACAGGCGGAAATCGGTCGCGACCTGATCGTTGCGCGAGCGCGCGGTGTGGAGGCGGCGTGCGGGTTCGCCGATCAGCTCGCCCAGCCGCGCCTCGACGGTCATGTGGATGTCTTCGAGCGCCAGATCGACCGGGACGCCGTTCGCGGCAAATTCGCTCGCAATCTGCGCGAGGCCCCCGTCAATCGCGGCGGCGTCAGCGGCACTGATGATGCCCTGGGCCCCCAGCATCGCGGCGTGGGCGCGGCTGGCGGCGATATCTTCGCGCCACAACCGCTTGTCGATGGGGATGGAGGCATTTATCGCGCGCATGACCGCATCGGGACCACCCGCAAAGCGGCCGCCCCACATGCTGTTCCGGTCCGGAGTATCGCCCATTCGCCTGATCCTGCTCGCAACATTGCCGCTGCTGCTGCTTGTCGGCGGCTGCGATAGGCAAAAGGGCGCGGACGGGCAAGCCGCCGCGCCGTTGGCCCAGCCGCACGCCGCGTTCAAGATTGACCGCAGCCAGGCAGGCAAGGCAGCGAGCGGTGCGTCCTTCACCGCGCCCGATGATGCGGCGGTGACGCTGGCGGCATTCCGGGGCAAGCCGTTGCTGCTCAACCTGTGGGCGACCTGGTGCGGACCGTGCATCAAGGAAATGCCCTCGCTTGACCGGCTGGCGGCGGAGAGCGCGGGCAAGCTGACCGTGCTGGCGGTGGCGCAGGATTTGCAGGGGGCCGAGGTGGTCGATCCCTGGTTCCAGCGCGCGGGACTGACGCAGCTCCAGCCCTTTCTCGACCCCGCCAACAATCTGCT
>ERZ1066122.2079-NODE-2079-length-14032-cov-5.928812_pt1 | contig 14032 bp, 9 predicted proteins | sample MGYA00382769_ERZ1066122 | MGnify/ENA primary metagenome ERZ1066122 (study PRJEB33369, sample SAMEA5778352) | biofilm metagenome | biome: Industrial cooling water; feature: Water cooling tower basin; material: Biofilm | place: United Arab Emirates | collected...
ATAAATAAAGCTGGGGAAAAATTACCAAGATAAAAACTAGCAAAACCAATTATCCATGAAACAACACCTAAAAATAGCCAGTACATATTCAGTTGAACAGGTTCTAAATTAGGTTTATAACGATTTTTGATTAACCAAAGTTGAGCAAATCCTAATATAAACCCACCCGTAATAGCTAAACTCGGTAAGCTAAGTAAAAGAAAGATTGATCCTTGTCCTCTGGTATCAACGTTCATAACATGTAGTACAATCAAATCATGCAAAAACATGACAAAAAAGCCAGTTATGCTTGTAACAAAAAACCATCTATAAGCAAAGTTCTTATCTCCAAACTTCCAAAAAAGCGCTGCTCCTTGTAAACTTGCTAATAAAATCCAATAAATGAAGTAAACGACAATCGATGTTTGTATATTACCGTAATCAGCAGGGCGCCAATTAACTGAGCCAAATATAATTCCACTTACTATCAAGCTTATGCAAAGAGTACTAATTAACGTCCAACTAATTACAAATCTATTTTTCATCATAAGAATATTACCAAACTATATAATATATGTCAAATTTCTAAAATATTATACGCCAACCGAATGACATATCCGTTATTTAACCGAGCCAAGAAAAATCACTAAAGGCAAGCTACATTATACTACAACGCTGTTATTTGAAAATTTGGGAATTAAGAGGATTGAACCACATAATCCGGAGGATTTCCCGCAGGGTAGACACAAAAGACACAAAGAAGAAAGAAGAAAGAAGAAAGAAGAAAGGTGTTGGGGTATTTTTTTGTTTTGGCGCCAAAGGTTTTATAATTATTATGGAATTCTAGTTTCGTACTCAAACAGCGCGCGACTGTCTTCTGATAAATCTGTTGAACCTCTCAATAACATTTCGTCGTTGAGTCGATATATTAAGTTATATCTAAATGGTTCATCGACTATGAAGACTCGCGATACTGATAAGGATATATTTCTATTGACGTTAAATCCTGCTTCTGCTGCTAATCCTAATACTGATGAACTTCTGTTTGTGCTACGGTTGTTGATGACTGTGGGATATAAACGTAGTTCGCTTAATCCTATTGTTTGACCGAGTGAACTGATTATTCCTTGTAGGGGTGTTAATATTCTATTTCCTGCTGCGGATATTATTCCTAGTCCTCCGTCTTGTTGGTTAAATGCATTAACGATAGTTCCCCCTATTAAAGATACTATTTCGGCTCTATTGCGTCTTGGGTCACTTGTTAATTCTAAGTTGTCGTTTATATTACTTGCTTGTCCGTTGACACGCGCAAATACACGCACACTGCGTAATGTACCTAAACTTGTTACTGGAACTTCATTTATTTCTCCTGATATTGATGATGTGGGTAATCGAGTTGCATTCGATTCTGGTACTATTGCTAACAATCTTACATTCAGTATTGGGTCTAAACCTAGACTTGGTGTAAACGTTGCTGTTTGCTCGTATCCCCGTTCTAATACAAATTGTGTAGCAAATAAGTTTATTTGTCCCCCTGTTAAGTTGATTACTCCTTCAGGAAGTGGTTTTTCTAATGTACCATTTATTGTTAAGGCGCCTTCTGCATCAAAGCTCAAAAAATCTTGATTTGTTAAACTCGATAAAAGTGGGTTTGTTAAATTTGTTGGCAATAAGTCACTTGTAACCCGCACATTATCTTCTAATATTAATCTTAGTTCCGAAAACCCAATGGGAGGACGCTGTGTTGTTGTATTTTGGTTAGTTGGTGTTTCATTCTCTTCTGTCTCTAAAGCTTCTTGTTGTGGTTGCTGTCGTTGTTGTCCTGACCGTTGAGTTATTGATACTTCTCCTGAAGCTAGTCTTATTGTTCCACCTAATACTGGTTTGACTACACTTCCTGTAATAACCGCATCTCCACTAACTCCCCCTTCATATAGTCCTTCTAATCTCACATTCAGGTCATTTAATGATACTGTTAAAGGATTATTTACTGTTTGCTGCTCAAATATTGGTAAACTTCCTGCTGCTGTTACTCGTTCTCTATTATATAAAGCTTCTAAATTTTGCACATTTATTACATCACGGTCAAATTGCACGGCGCCTGTTACATTAGTTAAAGGCTCTGTTAATGCTGCCGTTGTTAAAGTCGCATTATTCACGTTTGCTATTCCGGTTATCGTCGGTTGACTCAATGTTCCCCCTATCGCTACATTTACCTCTCCCGTACCCGAAACCCAGCTAACTTGGTCGGTAAGTACGTTCAACAACGATAAACCATCATCTCTTACATTCGCTGTTATATTTATTTGATTACTTTCTGGAGGAGCGCCGAATGGTAAGGCAGCAGGTATACTACCTATAATATTAAGTGGTTGTGCATCGGTTACCGCTACTGTACTACCAAAATTTAAACGCGCATTATTTAAATTAAAACTCAACTGTGCGCTTTTTATCGGTTTAGAATTTAACGTCGCATTTGCCAGGGAAACATCCCCTTTCGCACTCGGATTTGTTAAACTACCACTTAGCGCTGTTAATGCGTTTATTTCACCCGTCGCATTAACTGGTAAATTACCAAACCGTTGTAATGCTGAAATTGGTAAGTTCGATACTCGGAACTGTCCCGATAACTCTCTTTGACCCAACTGTCCCGTAAATCCTAAAATTCCACCTTCAAAACCTACCTGTAAAGGTTGTAACGTTAATGTACCATTCGTAAAATCACCATTCGCCGTTACTCCCCCAATATTGTAACTCCCCCATTCCACATTTGAACCATTTACATTAAAGTTCGTATTTAACCCCAACTCTAACGAACCTGTTACATCCAACTTGGCACTAATTAAACCTTGTAGTTCCGAAAGTGCTGGTATACCCGTTACTTCTTGTTGTTGCTCAACTGTTTCCTGTTTAGCTATAACATCTGTAATTTTCTTAAATATATCCAACTGCGTTAACAAACTCACATCCTGCGGTATATACAACTCAGTTGTTGGTCTTAATACTGAAGCTCCTGCAAATTGTGGAGACTCTACACCTGTTAATAAATCTTGAAAGTTATAAATACTCAATGCTTGTAAAAGCTTTTCGATTCTGGCTTGATTTACCGAAGCTTGAACTTGAACTTGACGATTTCCTTGTGTCTCTACACTACCATTCAACGATATTAAACTATCACCGACTTGAAATTGTCCATTATTTAAACTGGCAGTTCCATTAATAAAGCTAAAGTTTCCTGTAAATGCTTCTCCCGCTATTCTACCAATTCTTGGTTGAACCACTGCTACGGCGCCACTTGCATTTCTCGTTCTAATATTCGCAACAACGTTACCTGATATATTCCCTGCTAACGGTTGGATATTTGGGATATTTGCAGGAACAAGACTTCCTAAAACAGTTACAGGAAAGTTTTCTGCACTGGCAATTAAATTATCTCCCTCTGTTCTACCCTTTGCGACACTTTCTCCACGTTGAATTATAAACGATGTCGGAAGATTATCGGCGCCTAGATTCACTGCTATTTTATCTTGTTTGTTACCAGTTAGATTCAAAGCGGCGCCCGTTCCACCAGCATAACTCACACTTCCTGTCAAAACTGGGTCGAACGCTAAGTTATTTACAGCAAAGTTCCGTAACTCCAAATTTCCATTGGCAACAGGTGTGTTTAAATTACCCGTGACATTCCCTGTAAAATCTACTCTACCAGCCAAAGCTAAATTTGGTATTGTTACTGGCGCCTGTTGTAAGTTAAAGTTACGTGCAGCGATATTCAAATTCAAATCTGTAATTTGTGGTGTTTGACTTTCGGTGTTGACTGCTATTACACCATTTGCGGTTAACCCTGTAGTTCTTGCACTCAGTCCTAAGAGTTGACCGTCCCACTGTAAGTTACCCACTACGGGTTGTTCAAGTACCGATACCCCTTGAGTTAAATTAAAATTTCCACTTCCACGAATATTTGAGAGAGCAAACGATTTTGTTGTTCCCCCTATATTAAAGCTACTATTTAACCGACCACGTAAGTTAGACGAAAACTGATTTAAGGCAATTTGCGAAACACCACCACCAACTTGCCAACGACCGTTATTCAAACTGATATTGCTGATATTGACGGCGCCGGATGCTACATTATTTATAGTGGCAAGTCCTAATGCTCGTATATTCTCTAACTGTAACGAGTCTGTTGTACCCGTTAAATTCAACGCTGTATTCAAACTCCCTGATGAAAGTTGTTTCGGTAACTGTAATTTATCAAAGCGGTTCAATTGTACACCATCCGCACGAACAGCTACATTAAAACGTTTATCTTCTACCCTACCCTGTGCTGTCACCGTTCCACCAGCGAAGCGAATACTCGCATTTTGCAACTCTATATTATTGTTATTACTTGTGGCAATGCTAATTTGTCCCGAACTCGGATAAGTTGAACTCGGCGCCTGAAATTGTGCTATTGTCCTTAAATTACCCAGCACTCCCGAAATATTCGCATTTGCACTCACATTACCTATTGTAATTGGAGCCTTCACTTTATATGCACGCGCTATCGCATCCCCAGGTATTTGCGAAGCGTTTAAATTCAAGTTGACTCGACCTTCCTGCGCTAACTGTATATTACCTCTACCTGTAACTACTCCTCCAATTTCTGGCGCCACTTTTAAGTTTTGTAAAGCGAGTTGTAATGAAGATGTTCCTAAACGACCAGTAATATTACCATTGGCGCCAACATTACCTATATTTAGAGGAAGTGCAATATTATATGCAGAAGCAACTCTGTTTCCTGGAATGGACGAAGCGTTAAAATTCAGGTTTACATTACCTTGCTGTGCTAACTGTATATTACCGTTTGCTGTGACTACTCCTCCAATTTCTGGCGCCACTTTTAAGTTTTGTAAAGCAAGTTGTAATGAAGGAGTACCCAAACGACCTGAAACATTACCATTGGCGCCGACATTACCTATATTTATAGGAAGTGCAATATTATAAACTTGAGCAACTCTGTTTCCAGGAATTCCCGAAGCTTGTATATTTAGATTGACATTACCTTGCTGCGCTAACTGTATATTACCGTTTGCTGTAACTACTCCTCCTATTTGTGGCGCCACTTTTAAGTTTTGTAAAGCGAGTTGTAGTGGTTGACCGAGTTGACCAGAAATATTCGCGTTTGCAGCAACGTTACCAATATTGAGAGGAAGTGCAACATTATATATACCCGCAACAGAATTTCCTGGAATACCGTTTGCTTGTATATTTAGGTTGACATTACCATTTTGAGCAAGTTGAATTTTTCCACTTCCTGTAATTTGTCCTCCTAAAGTGGGTGTGACTTGGAGGTTGGAAAGAGTAATAACGGGTGTATCTGAAACATCTACACGAAAGTTGCTGCTGACCGAGTTTAGTTGTAAACGGTCGATAGTCGCGAGTTTTACTGTACTAATGGTTCCCGTTGCGGTGGGTTGTTTGATGTTACCTTGAATTTTGACGTTTGCTTGGACTTGTCCGATAGCTGTAACTGGTGACTTTGCGTTGAGGGTGCTGAGAATGGTTTGAATATTGGTGGGTAGAATCAGCGCATTCAAATTGTAACCTGTTTGAGTATTGACGGCGCCTTGTACCTGGAGTGGTATTTTGCCAAAGTTCGTAGTCAGGTTATTCGTAGAAATGTTCTGACCTTGAAACTGTAAGTTACCTTGGGTGTTGGTAATTAATTGAGGAATATTATCTACTTTCGCGGCAATTTTATTTAAATCGGCGGTTCCGGTTACACTTATAGGCGCCTTCGGTGTAATATCTACTGTAAGGAAAGCATTAACGCTACCCGAAGTCGCACTTATCGGTGATTGCACTAATTTAGTTATATCAGCAACGAGTAAATCACGCGCTTGGACATTTAAGTTCGTCGAATTTATTTGTCCTGAAACTAACTGAGTTTTACCATCGATATCTACTTTACCTTGAGTATTGCTAACAGAGGCGCCGATATCATACGATAAATTTGTTATAGTAGTGGCGCCTTGCTTCTCTGGTAAAATTCTGATAACACCATTAGCTTGATTAAAAACAACAGTAGTTTTCGGTATACCAGGTTTTGGTGTGGGTACTAAGGCCAAACTGGCATTGCGTATAATCAAACTTTCTAAATTAGTCGTAATAAAACCTTTCTCTTCTTTCCCTGTCTTTATTTGTGTAGTTAACCATTGACCGTTTTTATCTTGCTCTAAATAAACACTCGGTTCGACTAAAGCAACATTTAAATTCAGAGTTCTAGTAAAAAGAACTTGTAAAGGATTAAATTGAACATCAATAGCTTTTGCTGTAACTCTATCTGAGTCCTGTGCAGTTGCGGGTATATTGAGCGAACTAAATCGGATACTATTTAAAGTTACACTATCTACCTTACCGATTTCTATCGGTCGTCCGAGCAACTCAGCTAGATTCGTTTGAACTAAGGGTACTAAATCTTGAAGGATAAAATTTCTTAACCACCAGGCGCCACCACTAATGGAAGCGACTAAAACCACAATCAAAGCAATACTACCACGTCTCAACAGTAAAAGCCATAATCGACGATTAAGTGGTTCAGAATCACGCCCTGGTGGTAATCTCATGATGAATTTAAGTAATAATTTACACTTTTAGTTCCAATTAATGATTTATTTCAAGTAGTTTCCATACATCTAAACATTATTTCACCCTATCAGATTTTTTGACTCTGTGCGAATAATTTTAATCTAAACAGGCTATACAGCTACTTGACATCTATCGTAGGGTTAAAAATGCTTATATTAAATGGCGCCATAACTGTAAAACAATAAAAGCGCATGTTATCTGGTATACTGTCGGTTAAAATTCTGACTTTATTCTAAATGAAACAAATCAGGACAAACAAATTAGACGACCAAGACAAAATAGCTCCCAACTGGTACTCATGGTTATTTACCAAGCAAATTTTTTTAATATTCGGCGCCGTTTTAATCGGTGCCTGCGGATATAATAAAATTATTCGTCAACGGTATAAAGTAAATCATCATCAATTACCTCATGCAAGATTTATAAATTCCTCTGCTGTGGAAGTCATCAAGACATTAAAGGTTTCAGCGATAAAAAGTAACCCCTTAATCAAAACAAAGAATTTTAAAATTACATACAATGTCCTAAATAACCCCAAATTAACTAAAAGTCAAAAATTAGATAAAATAGTCAATGCTGTCGTTAACTTGACCAAACAGCAAGAATTACCATTAGAACCTTTATCAGTTACATTAATTGACATCAAAACTCAAACAATCTCAGGATACCACCAACACGTTCCTAAATATCCTGCCAGTGTTGTCAAATTATTCTGGATGGTTATATTAGAGCAATATCACAACTTGTATGTACTTGATAATAATAATGATTATCATGATAATTTAGTAAATATGATTTTGAAATCAGATAATGATGCAGCAAGTCAGATAATAGACACAATAACCGACACAAAAACTTCTTTGAATCAATTGAGTGAGTCTAAATTAGCAACCTGGCTAAATAAAAGATATCAGGTAAACCGTTTTTTTGAACAAGCTGGATATAAAGGTATCAATATTAGTCAAAAAACGTTTCCAGTCGCTGAACCAAAAATAAGCCAACCTCAAGGTACAGAACTACAATTGCAGAATAGTCAAAATACTGGTAATCGCATATCAACATATCATGCGGCACGACTGATGTATGAAATTATAACAAATCGTGCTGTTTCGGCGCCATCAAGTCAGAAAATGTTGACATTGTTGAAACGAGATTTACGCATATCCACATGGAAAAATAATCCTCCTCCCACAGAGGGATTTAATGCGATAGAGAATTTTTTGGGTGAGTCGTTGTCAGGTAAAGAAATTATATTTGCTTCCAAAGCGGGTCAAACATCAACAGGGCGCCAAGAAGTGGCTTATATAGGAAGCAAAGATGGTAGAATGCAGTATATAGTGGCAGTTTTTGGATGCTCCCGTAAATATAGTGAGAGTAACAGTATTTTTCCAGATATATCACGATTGGTATTTGAGGGGATGAGATAGTAAAAAGCGAGGAATGATACAAAATCGAGTAGAATGTGTAATCTCGATTCAAAAATCGGGATTTTCACTCATCCAACATAGCCAGTAAATGAAACGTCTACCATTTGTGTGTATTGTAATGATAGCAGCATTGTTTCAGACTGCAATTGCAACTCCTGCACGGATAATACATTTGCAACCGCAGCAAACACCTTTAACAGTCCACGTCGAAAAACAATCTTTAAATCATTTAGAGGGTTTAAAGAAATTTGTTGACGAGTACTTTGCCGAAAAAATGGATGAGGAGAAAGTTCCGGGTGTAGCAGTTGTGGTGGTTAAAGATGGAAAGATATATTTCCAACAGGGATATGGTTATGCGGATGTGGACAAGAAAATACCTGTTGTTCCAGATAAAACCTTATTTAGAGTCGCATCAATATCTAAATTATTTACTGCCACTGCGATAATGCAGCTTGTAGAGCAGGGTAAAATCAACTTGAAAAATCCTGTAAACGAATATATTAAAGACTTTCAGCTTGATAATAATTTTTCACAACCCATAACAATAGCCAATTTATTAACTCACACATCAGGCTTAGATGTCAATGATATTGGCATGTCAGCCCGAACTCAGAACTTACTACAACCACTTGGAGAGCATTTAGCAAAACGCAAACCCTTACAAATACAACCTCCAGGTATAATATCAACGTATTCTAATTATGGAATCGCATTAGTAGGTTATATTGTCGAGCGAGTTTCAAGGATACCGTTTGCTGAATATATAGACAAAAAGATTTTACAACCTTTGGGGATGCAGCATACTACCTTTCTACAGCCACCACCACCTTCATTAAAATCAGACTTAGCAATAGGTTACGAATATAAGGATAATAAATATGAAGCCCAACCTTATACATACGAACATCAAGTTCCAGCAATAGCTTTGAGTACTACAGCAACTGACATTGCCAACTTTATGATAGCCCACTTAAACCAAGGGCGCCTGCATAACAATGAAATATTACAACCTTCGACCGTCAAAGAAATGCACCGTCAACATTTTACATCAGACGCGCGCATTCCAGGTATAGCGTATGCATTTCAAGAACAGTTTCGTAACAATGTCAGAATAATTCGACACGGTGGTTTAATAGAAGGGTTTGTAAGTCAATTAATTTTGATACCTCATTCGGACGTGGGAGTGTTTGTTGTCTGTAACTCCACATCCACACTTGATTCCCAGTTTATCAGAGAATTTCTCAATCGTTATTATCCCATTGAAAATAAACCAAATCTTGCTGCTGCTAAATCTTTAAAAGCATTACGTCGGTTAAACGGGAATTATTTAGAAAAGTTTTTTGAACCGTATTATTTTACCGTGGAAATTAAACCAGATAATACACTTGTTTATGATTCTCGGCAATACGTTCAAGTTGCACCGATGCTATTTCTATCTTTAGAAGGCGATAAGTATATTAGTTTTAAACAACGTAAAAATGCTATTTATTTATTCGATGGCATTTTTACGCTTCGTCAAAAAAACTGGTATGAAAATCTTTCTTTTCAAATACTTTTGTACAAAATCTTTTTTTCCATCTTTATATTTGCTTGTTTATCCCAACCTGTCAAATTAGCTTTAATTTACTTCAATCGAAAACTTAAACTTTTTAATTTTATACATTTACCCAGGCTTCTCAGTTCTATTATAACAGAAAATCAATCATCATATATAATCAGCAGAACTAAATTGCTTATAATTTTGATTGCTTATGTCAACTTACTGTTTATAGTGATTGGTAGATTGATAATACCTTACAAGCAATTGGAGTTTTTTAGAATAATTTACGGAGTGAATACAGTGTATAAAATTTTGTTGTCTATGCCAATTATATCAGGTGGAATGACTATTATATTAACCTATTACATTTTTTTAATTTGGAAGAATAAACAAGGAAGATGCATTCAAAGAATATATTATACAGTAATTACAGGCGCCGCGTTGGTGTTTTTAATTTTTTTAAATTATTGGAACTTATTAGGGTTTAGATTTTAAGTGTCTCGTATAAGATATTTTTACCACAGAGACACAGAGTACACAGAGAGATTATAATGTAGAACGAGTGGATGTGAGTTTAGGATAGTTCGGAGTAATGTTAGGCGCCTGTGCAACAAGGGTTATACTACAATCTGTCAAACCTACAAGGCAACCATATGATACAGGTTATTGCGGAAGGATATGATTGAAGGGAGATTTGCAGCGTTTCCGAAATCACTTGGCAAGAACTTGAATGTATAGATAACAACTCAAACAAAGTATCTAAGAATACATTAAAAAAATTATGCCAGTATCCACAGATTTTATCCAAGAAGGTTCCACAGGTGCAGAAGTTAGCCGACTCCAAGAAAATTTGAAAAAGCTCGGTTTCTATATAGGCGCCGTAGATGGTAAATTTGGAGCAGCGACCAAAGCAGCAGTAATCAAGTTCCAAAAGAATCACGGATTAACACCCGATGGAATTGCAGGAGCCAAAACCTTGAGAGCAATTGATATTGAGCAGTATCCAATAGGTAGACCAACTTTAAAAGAAGGTTCAAGTGGAGAACAGGTAAAAATCTTACAACAGTTATTAAAATCTGAACTTCTCAGCAATGCTTATACTGGAACTCCAGACGGTGTATTTGGATCGAAAACAAAAGAAGCTGTTATCAAAGTTCAAAAAAGTGGGAATTTAACACCCGATGGTATTGTTGGACAAGCAACTTGGAAATATGTATACGCAGTTGCTAGTCATGAATGGCAATAGGTAAAGGGGGCAAACGAAAAAGGAGGAAAAGTTCTAATTTTTTCTTTCCTCCTTCTCCTTTTTCCTACCCTTTCATCTTACTTATTATGATGCTTTTTTCATGTTTATATCAAAATTAACAGGATGAGAACGCATAGCTTTTAATCTCTCTCTGTAATAATCTTCAAGATGGGCTACAAAACCATCTATATGCTTTATTCCTAATGCATTCATTGCAGTTAAAAAATCAACATAGCTAGCATTTTGATAATCTTTATCTTAAAATGCTACTGTTTGTTCTTCTGTACACCTTAAAAAACTTGCTAGTTCTTTATAGGTGATTTTAAAAGCAATACGCGCTTTAATTAACAAGTCTGATAAATAACCAAGGTTCTCTATTCCCAGCACTACTGGTTTATCTGGGTCATGAGCAACTAATGCTTCATATTCAACAATTTCTGCAATAATTTTCGACCGTAGAGCGTCGTTAGACTCCTGCATCATCTGCCAACCATCAGGGTCTAAACGTCCATTTTCTTCATTAGCCTTAATTTTACGATTTGCCTCTTCAAATTTTAACACTAACTCCTTAGAGTAGGATAATTCAAAATCATCTTTAATCATGGTGTCCACTCCCGTAAGTCTATAGCTATAATATACTTTTTAGTATTTTTATGCCAATCGCGCGCTAATTTCTGAATAGCTTTTAATTCTTCTTCAGACATACCATCTAAGTTTTTCAGAATAAAACTCATTCGTCCCTGGTTAGTAAGTTTATCGCGGTTACGGTCAAGAAAATCCCAGTAAAAATAGTTAAACGGACAAGCTTTTTCTCCTGTACGTGCTTTCGGGTCATATGCACACCCTTTACAATAATTACTCATTTTATTGACATAATTAGCTGATGATGCATATGGCTTTGAACCAACAATTCCACCATCTGCAAACAGTCCCATACCAATAACATTAGTTTGCATTACCCAATCATATGCATCAATAAATGCTGTATGAAACCAACTTTCTACCTGTTGCGGTGAAAACCCTGCTATTAAGGAAAAATTACTCAATATCATTAAACGCTGGATGTGATGTACATATCCAATACGCAGTAATTGAGATATAACTTGATGCAAGCAGTTCATCTTAGTGTCACCCGTCCAGAAAAATTCGGGTAACGCTTCTGTATGGTTAAAGTAGTTCTTTTCTGAATAATCGGCGCCTACATAATGATACAGTCCATACATATATTCGCGCCATCCCATAACTTGGCGAATAAATCCTTCTACACTATTAAGGGGCAGTTTCTGTTCAACATATGCAAGTTCTGCAGCTTGCACTACTTCTAAAGGATGCAGCAACCCTATATTAATATATGGAGATATCATCGCGTGCCACATTGTGTCTTCCCCTACTACCATTGCATCTTGATAAGGACCAAAGTTAGGAAGACGGACATTTACAAACCAGTCTAATACTTCTAAAGCCGAAGCGCGTGTAACTCCCCAATGAAATTCTTTTAACTCTCCATATGTAGGAATAGTGAGAGAATTAACAAAATCAATCACTTCTTGGGTTATTTTATCTGGTTCAAACCATCTTGCGGGTGGAGTGTTTAGTTTCCCTTTAGGAGGTTGACGGTTGTCTTTATCATAGTTCCAAGTTCCTCCAGTAGGTTTGTCACCAGACATTAATATATTAAAACGCTGGCGCCCTTCTCTATAAAAATACTCCATCAATAGGTTTTTACGTCCTCTTGCCCACTGTGCAAATTGTTCGTGTGTCCACAAATAATGATTATTGGGTATTAATGTAATAGGACATTCAATATTTTTTATCACATCAACGAAGGGTTTATCGGCAGGCGCCATTACCCGCACTTCGGTGATATTATTCTCTTCTACCCACTTTGTCAGCGGTGTGGCAAAATCATCAGCTATTTTATAGGTGACATCATACCCTGAATCGCGCAGTTCTTCGGCAAAATGACGCATTGCAGACCATACGAGTACAAGCTTCTGTTTATGATACTCGCGCGCTTTAACGTGTTGTAGTGATTCAATCATAATTATAGGTGCCTTTTGACTACCTAAAGAAGCAAGTGCTGCTTGTCTGTGATGAAGTTGATCACCTAATATCCAAATACCTATAGTCATTTTTACTTTTAGTTACAATATTTAATAATGATAAAATAAATTTGGCTATTTAATCTGAGCGTCAAAGTAGGTAACAAATGTCAAGCGCTACAATTAGCTTACTTTTAGAACCCGGTCAGAAAGTAACGCTTCAACCTGTTTCGTGGCAAAGGTTTGAAGCTATTTTAGATGAACTTGGAGAAAAGCGTTCTTCACGAATAGCTTATGCAAATGGTATTTTAGAAATTATGGCGCCGCTACCTGAACACGAACGAAATAAAGTATTAATAGCTGATTTGGTCAAAATTCTACTTAAATCCAAAAAGCTTGCATGGAAACCTTTAGGGTCAACTACCTTTAAACGTTAAAATATGACTGCTGGTATAGAACCAGATGATTGTTTTTATATTCAAAATTATAAAGCAGTTATTGGTAAAGAACGAATAGACTTGTCTATAGACCCACCACCCGACCTTGCACTGGAAACTGATGTGACCTCCAAAACCACAACGGATGCGTATAAAGCTTTGGGTGTACCTGAGCTTTGGGTTTATGACGCACCATCACTAAAAATCAATATTTTAGTAAACGATAAATATATAGAGACTTTAACTTCCCCAACTTTTCCTGATATCGACGTTGTAAAAATTATCCCACAATACATTAGCCGTGCTAAAGTTGTTGGAGTAAGTCTTGCACTATATGAATTTGAACAATTTATACATACGTAGGGTGAAATGGCACTTACTTAAGCACCCTAAATAAGCCAAACGTATTGATTTGATAGGTTTTTGCTTATTTTTTATGCTTTCATCTAAAGAATGTTTTGACCTGTTGCTGTAAATAATTTTTTTTATAAATGTTCTTCATAAATTGATTAATTTCCAGTTCTAACCATTGCTTTTCCACCTTGGTTAAAAATTTACACGCGCGCAAATATTTATTTCCTTTATAAGAGATATCCCTACGGCACCAGGTAAACTTTAATAAAGAATCTTCAATATTAATATAATTATTTTTAACTATAATTCTTCTATGTGACAGAAAGTTAATTAGATTATTTAAACTAATTATGATTGCAAATAAGCAAAATGAATATGAT
>ERZ1066122.2080-NODE-2080-length-14020-cov-6.487075_pt1 | contig 14020 bp, 13 predicted proteins | sample MGYA00382769_ERZ1066122 | MGnify/ENA primary metagenome ERZ1066122 (study PRJEB33369, sample SAMEA5778352) | biofilm metagenome | biome: Industrial cooling water; feature: Water cooling tower basin; material: Biofilm | place: United Arab Emirates | collected...
GATTTTCCGCTTGAGCGGACCGGCGGCGGCTTTAGGCGTGCCGTCGATCAGGCCGTGGTCGGGGACCGATACGGGGCCGGGAAAGGCAGGCCCGTGGCCGCCTCACCGGACGGCCCACAACAGATGCCCCCAACCCCGCGGGTGTTGCGCGATCAACGTCAGGGACTGTGCCGGGTCGTAAAGGCGTGGGGTCGTGTCGTCGTGTATGCGGAAATCCGGAAACGTAGGCGGGCCGAGGCGGCCACGGCCTGCTGGGAGGACATCCGGTAGGGAGAACCCGCCCCCGGGCGCTTCTCAACCCCGACCAGCTCCGCGCCGGTGGGCGGGTGAATCGATCACCGCGTTCGACCGTCGGTCCCGGTGCCAGGGCGTGCCGCCGCTTGCCGGCGGGCGAGTTCCCTCGTCAGGTGAAGAGCGCTACCTGCCGGAACACCCAGGCGTGTCGGCTAATTCGGGGAGGTCGTGAATGGAAGCTCCCACCCCGGTGCCCTTGCGGGCGGGGGTGGGAACCCGGTCGGTGTCAGCCGGTCGCGGCCTCCTGAACTTCGCCGGGGGCGAACCCGGCGGACAGCAGGGCGTCGGCAGAGAACCCGGCCTCGTGTAACTCCCGTGCGAGGAACCCGGCCGCCCGCAACTCCTCGCAGAGTTCGCCGGCGGTGTAACCTGCGGCCCACAGCTCGGGCAACCCGAGGCCGAGCCGCCAGACCTGGCCGACGGTGAGTCCGTCCTTCCGGAGGTCGGAGGCGGTCTTGCCCTCGACCCGTAGTAACGTCGCGTCCATCACTGCACCCTCCAGTCCCGTCCGCTCTGGCGTGGCGCGGGGGACGTGAGCACGGGCCCGCCATGAGACCCGGACAACATGCGCACCCGTAACGGGTGTCGTCTGTACATCGCTGCGAAAGTAGCGCGGTCGACGGGTGAGGCGCAAGGACGGAAGCGTGACAGTTTGGTGACGGCGAGCCCCACGACAAAGCCCGGGCCTTGACAGGGAAACAGGCCGTCGGGTCGTGAATCCGTGATTCCGTATAGACGGTGGTCCTGCCGGGTCCGTCGGCCGGATCGGGAGTCGGGGCCGCCCCCCCTCGGGCGCTCCGCAACCCCAACCAGCTCCGCGCCGAGGGGGGTGCCCCACGTGTCGCCCGAAGGCTGGTCAAGAGGCTGGTGAGAGGTGCCGCGACGTGAACGCTGCGACTTGCCCGCGCGGCGGTGGCGCGGGGGTGGCGTTGGGGCCGGACGGACCCCGGCGGGTGAGGCCCGGTCGGCCCGCGCACGAAACGGTTTACCCCTGCGGAGGTAGGGGTATGATGCCGCATGCTCCGCATCACCCAGCAGACCAACCCGCAGCAGGCCAAACGCTACTTCACCGCCTCCGACTACTACGCGGAGGGGCAAGAGATCGTGGGCGCCTGGGGCGGCCGCGGGGCCGAGATGCTGGGCCTGGCCGGCACCGTCGACAAGGCCGCCTTCGACCGGCTGTGCGACAACCTCGACCCTCGGACCGGCGAGCCGCTCACCGCCCGCACCCGCACCGACCGCACGGTCGGGTACGACTTTACTTTCTTGGTACCCAAGTCGGTATCGCTGCTGTACGGCCTGACCGAGGACGCCGACATCCTCGCCGCGTTCCGCGGCGCGGTCGCCGAGACCATGCAGGAGATCGAGTCCGAGGCGAAGGCCCGGGTCCGCAAGGGCGGCCGGGACGGTGAGCGGGCGACGGGCAATCTGGCGTGGGCCGAGTACGTGCACACCACGTCGCGGCCGGTGGACGGTGTGCCGGACCCGCACTTGCACGCCCACATGTTCGTCTTCAACGCCACCTTCGACGCAGAAGAGCGGCAGTGGAAGGCCGGCCAGTTCCGCGACCTCAAGCGCGACGCCCCGTACTTCCAGGCCGCCTTTCGGGTGCGGCTGGCGGGCCGCCTGCAAGAGCTCGGCTACGCGCTGGAGCGGACCCGAGACGACTTCGAGATCGTGGGTGTGCCGAAGGGGGTGGTCCGCCGGTTCTCCCGGCGGACCACCCAGATCGAGGAGTTGGCCGGGGACCTCGGCATCACCGACCCGGACCGCAAGGCCGAACTCGGGGCCACCACCCGCGAGAAGAAGGCGGACAAACTCACCCGGGGCGAGCTGCGCCGCGAGTGGCTCGGCCGGCTGTCCGACGACGACCGCCGGGCCCTGGGCAAGGCCTTCCGGCCCGCCCATCCCCGGGAGCGCGTGACCGGCGGCGAGCGGCAGGCCGTCGACCACGCACTGGGGCACGTCTTCGCCCGCGAGGCGGCGGCCCCGGAGCGCAAGCTGCTCACCGAGGCCCTCAAGCGGGGGGTGGGGGCGGTTACGCTCGACTCGGTGAAGGCGGAGCTCGCCGCCCGGCCGTTGGTGCGGGGCGCGGTCAAGGGCCGCGAGCTCGTGACCACGCCGGAGATGCTCACCGCGGAGGGTCGGCTGCTCGCCTTCGCCCGAAAGGGCCGGGGGCGGTACCGCCCGCTCGGCGACCCCGACCGGCCCGTCTCCCGCGACTGGCTGAACGCGGGGCAGCGCAAGGCGATCCGCCACGTGCTCGGCAGCCGGGATCGGGTGACCCTGATCCGCGGCGCGGCCGGCACGGGCAAGACGACGCTGGAACAGGAACTCGGCGAGGCGCTGGAGGCGGCGGGCCGCGCGGTGGTGGCCCTGGCCCCGACCACGCCGGCGGCGGGGGTGCTGCGGACGGACGCGGGCTTCGCCCACGCCGACACGGTGGCACGATTCCTCGTGGACACGGCGATGCAGAAACACGCCGCGGGCGGGGTGGTGGTGGTGGACGAGGCGAGCCTGCTCGGCACCCGGGACATGAACCGGCTGTTCGACACGGCCGCCGCGGTCGACGCCCGGGTCGTGCTCGTCGGCGACCGCCGGCAGCACCAGGCGGTGGCGGCCGGGGAGCCGCTGGCCCTTCTCGAAGATAAGGCCGGGTTGCCGGTGGCCGAGGTGACGGAGATCCTCCGTCAGTCGGGCGACTACAAGAAGGCGACGGCGGCCCTCAGCGAGGGGCGGGTGGAGGAGGGGTTCAACGAACTCGACCGGCTCGGCTGGGTGCGCGAGGTGCCCGACGGGGAGCGGGAACAACTGCTGGCCGCCGAGTACCTGAAGGCGGTGGCCGAGCGCAAGGCGAACGGCGAGCACAAGACGGCCGTAGTCGTCTCGCCGACCCACGCCGAGGGCGGCCGCATCCAGCGGGCCATCCGCGACGCGCTGAAGGCCGAGGGGAAGCTGACCGGCGAGCGGGTGGTCCCGACCTGGGTGCCGGCCCGGCTGACCGACCCCGAGAAGGCCGACCTCGTGAACTACGCCCCGGGCGACCTGGTGCGGTTCCATCAGAACGCCCCCGGGCACCAGAACGGCAGCCGGTTGGTGCTGGGCGAGGGCGACGTACCGCCGGTTGCGGCGGCCGACCGGTTCGAGGTGTTCCGGCCGGGGACGCTGGCGGTGGCCGTCGGAGACCGGCTTCGGGTGACGGCGCGGGGAACGACCAAGGATGGCGCGCACAAGCTGGCCAACGGGGCGATCCTGACCGTGCGGGGGTTCACCCGTGGGGGCGATCTGGTTGTTGACCACGGCTGGGTCGTCGGCCGGGACTTCGGGCACCTGGCGCACGGGTATGTGGTCACCAGCCACGCAAGCCAGGGGCGGACGGTGAACACGGTGTTGATCGGCGAGGCGGGCGAATCGCTGGCGGCGGCCGACCGGCGACAGTTCTACGTGTCGGTGTCCCGCGGCACCGACCGCACCCTGGTGTTCACCGACGACAAGAAGGAGCTGCTTGCGGCCGTCAAGCGGCCGGGCGATTCGGTGTCGGCCCTGGCGGTCGCGGAGGCCGCCCGGAAACCCCCGCTCCGTAACCGCCTTCGCAAACACGTTGCGTTTTTGCACCGGCTTGCTACCTTCGCGCGCACCCACCAACCACCCGCCCACCTCGCCCATCACCCCATGACACCCGACCGGGAGGCCGCCCGTGACCGATAACGGCCCACAGCAACTGGCCGACACCCTCCGCCGCCCGTCCTTCCTGCAAGGGCGGTTGGCGGCTGAACCGACCCCGCCCGTGACTGAGGACGCGGAGGCCGACGCCTGCCCGGCGTTCGGGTACCTCCGGGGCACCAGGGACCGGGCGCTGGCGTTGGAGCTGCGATTCCGGGACGGGGACAGCGAGTGGCTGCCGTACTCACACTTGGCCGGATGGCGGTACAACCCGTCGGTCGGGCTGCTGCTCAAATACACCGCCGACCTCGTCACGCTGGTGCTGATCCGCGGCAGCAACCTGGACGCGGCTGTCGGCACCGGGGCGGTGAACCTGACCGACCAGGGGCTTCAGCGCCACCGCGTCCTATGGGTGCGGGAGATGGACGAGGGGGAGCTTCGGGCGGTCGGGGACCGGGGGCCGACGGTCGACGCCATCGAGGTGGCCGAGTTCGAGTCGCACGCGGCCCTGGCCGAGTGGCTGGGGCGTGTTGCGCCGGGGTTCTGCCGGTGAACGGCGGCGCGAAACGGGAGCGGTCCGACACTTTACCGGTGACAAACGCCGGGCGACCGGATACGGTCGGCCGATGACCGACCGCACGACGCTCAACCTCCTCGGGTACGCCCGCGCCATCACCGCCGCCCCGTCTTCTTCGTCCGACGCGGCGGCCTTCCCGCCCGGGGTCGCAGGACCGTGTACGTAGTCACCGGGGCGGCCGGCTTCATCGGGTTCCACCTGGCCCGCGCCCTGCTCGCCCGCGGGGCGGCCGTCGTCGGCGTGGACGACCTCAACCCGTACTACGACGTGGGCCTCAAGCACGCGAGACTCCGACACCTGACCGACCTGTCCCCGACCGCCTTCGCCTTCCACCTGGCGGACGTTGCGGACGCGGCGGCCTTCGCCGCCGCGGTCGGCCGCTACGCCGGCCGGGTCACCCACGTCCTCCACCTCGCCGGGCAACCGGGGCTGCGCCACAGCCTGGCCGACCCGGTCGGCCCGGTCCGGGCCAACGTCCTGGGTCAGGCCGTCGTCCTGGGGTGGGCGTCCGACCTGCCGGCCCTCCGCCACCTCGTCTACGCCAGTTCGAGCTCGGTCTACGGGACCGGCAGCGAGCCGCCGTTCGCCGAGGACGCCCGGGCCGACGGCCCCACGTCCGCTTACGCCGCGAGCAAGCGGGGCGCGGAGCTGGTCGCCGCCGCGTTCGCCTCGGCCCGCGGGCTGCCGGTCACGGGCGTCCGCCCGTTCACCGTGTACGGGCCATGGGGCCGGCCGGACATGGCCTACTACGAGTTCACCCGCCGCCTGCTGGCCGGGGAGCCGGTGCGGCTGCACGGCGGCGGTCGGATGCGGAGGGACTTCACCTACGTCGACGACGCGGTCGCGGGCATCCTTGGTGTCTTGGAACGCCCGCCGGGACCGGGGCGGCACCCCGTCTACAACGTCGGCCGCGGTCGGAGTGAATCGACCGAATCCCTCCTCCGCCACCTGGAGCGGTTGCTCGGGGCCGTCGCACGGGTCGAGTTCGTGCCCGCGACCGCCGGCGAGCGCGAGGTCACCGAGGCCGACATCGCACGGCTGAGGACCGACACCGGGTTCGAGCCGCGGGTGTCCCTGGCGGAGGGGTTGGAGCGGTTTGTGGCCTGGTACCACGGGTACCACCGCGGGCGGCCGTGACCCGCCCCGGGCCGGGCGGCCCAGCGCCTCCACACGACCGGCGGGAGGTACACCCGGCCGGGACCGGAATCGTTCGCGATAGCGTCCTATTCGCCCTCGGGGGACTCCGCAGTGTGGTCGCGTGCCGGCCGGGTCGGCGTTAATCTGCCCCCGCGACACGCCCTCAGCAGCACCCGGCCCGCCCACTCGGCTAGAACGACCGCGGCGGCCACCGGGTGTCGCACCGCCCGGCCCGCGAACACCGGCCACGCGGCACGCACGGGCACGCCCGAGCGGACGAGGGACAAGGTGTCCGAGAACCGCTGCCGGAGGTCGTAGGCGGTCGCCTGCCACCGTGTCACTTGCGGGTCGGGGGCGGGTAGCGGCGGGCGGACACCGACCGAGCGGGCGACGTCCCGCCACCGCGGGGCGTACGGGTGCCGGCACGCCGACTGCCAGGGCTTCTCCCGGCGGGTGAAGTGGACGACCGCGGGGGCGGTGAGGGCATCTTGGAACTCGCCGGCGGGGTACGGGGCGGCGGCCGCGGGGATGGCCCACAGGGGGGACTGGGCGTTCCACCGCGGGTGGAGCGGTGTCCAGTCGCCTGCCAGGGCCACGTTCAGCGGGCATTGGTCGTGGGTGTGAAAGGCGTGCCGGAACCGCTCTGCCAATCGCATCGCGCGGGTTCCCACCTCCCGGTGCCGCCACCGGGCGAGGTCGATCAACAGGACGCCGGAGTTGAAGTAAGGGCAGCGGGGGGGCACGCCGAACGCCGTGCAGGCGTCGCGGCCGTAGTGAGACTGGACGTAATGCATGGTCGGGTGCCACACCGCCGCCGCTGTGTGTCCCCTGAGCGGGGTCGCCCAGAGGGCCGCGAGGTCGCGCTCGACCAGCAGGTCGCTGTCCAGGTAAAGGACGCGGGTCACGTCGGCCGGGAGCAGGTCGCCGAGCAGCAGACGGAAGTACGCGGCGGGTTGCCCGGCGTGCCCGCTGTAGCGGACCCGCGAGACCCAGTCCAGCGTCGGCGGGAAAACCAGCTCGGCCGCCACTGGGTGGCCGGCCCAGGCGGCTCGGAGGTAGGCGAGGTCGACCGCCTGGAGGTCGGCGGACAGGACGAACAGCCGGACCGACGCCGTGGGATCTAGGTGCTCGAGCAGGGACCGGACGGTGACGGCAAGCGGAGCGGCGTACCACCGATCGACGCAGACGGCGACGCAGATGCGGTCCGGGTCCGGGAGGGTCACGTCACGCGGTTCCACAGGTCGGCCGGCGGCTGCTTGCCGGTCGCCGCCTGCCACCGCTGAATCTTCTCCAACAGGTACGGCTCGTTCATCCGCTTACTCTCCGCCCAGTCCTTGACCCGGTAATATTCCGTGCGGTTGCCGTGCGGGATGTGGTCCGCCGCGTTGTCGGGCAGGAAACGGTAGTCGAGGCCGCGGTAGTACAGGGCCAGCCGCATGTCGGCCGCGTTCCGCCCGTACCCCTCGTACCGCTCGTCGTACCCCCCGGCGGCCGCCAGCGAGTCCGCGGGGACCGCGAGCAGCCCGCCGAGGCCGCCGTTGCCCCTCCGCTTCCGGAAGCACAGGAACCGGTCGGGGCTGGCCATCGCAAGGAGGATGTCGACGAACCCGTCGACCACCAGGGTGTCGACGTCGATGAAGCACAGCAGGCGGGAACCCAGCCCCCCCGCTGCAGCGGCCCCGAGGTTCCTCGCCCGGTTCAGGTGGAAGACCGGCTCGTCCCGGACCCGGACCACCACGCACCCGAGCGTCTCCGCCCAGTTCCCGGCCCCGTCCGGGCAGTCGTAATCCACAACGACGACCCGCCCGCCTCGCTGGCGAACGAGGACGGGGAGCGTCTGGCGGAGGGACGCCAGCCGCCCCTTGCAGGTCACGACGAAGCACACGTCGCTGAAGGCGGTCACCACGGTTCACCCTCGCGGCGCACCGCGGGGTCGCCCCCGGTCACCCGGAGCGGGACGGCGAGGGTCCACAGCCGCCACGTCCCGAAGACGAGGAGGTTGACGCCCTTCTCGCCGATCACCCCGGCTAGCCCGACGAGCCGGCCCAAGACGGGGACCGAACTCACGCCGCTGCGTCGGAGGAGCGGTTTGACGAAAACGGCGGTTCGGCGGAACCCGATCGCCCGGTACCGGTGGGCGAAGCCCGGGTCGCGCCGGACCCTCCACTTCCGGGCTAGACGGCGCAGACTGAGGAGCCACCACAGGTCGTTCCAGCGGAGGCAGTAGAAGAGGCGGTCGCCCCGCGTGAGCGATGCCGGGGGCAGGTACGTCACCACGGCCCGCGGGTCGAAGTAGATGTCGCCACCGACTTGCCGCACCGCCAGGCAAAAGTCGATGTGCTCTTTCGTGCTATACATTCGCTCGTCGAGGCCGCCGACTGCCGAAAAGATGTCGGCCCGCACCAGCATGCAGTGGAACTCCGCCAGTTCCGTCGGGCGTGGAGTGTCCGCGCGCTGGTCACGGACCGGTTGGCCCTGGTCGAACATGACCTCGATCAGCCGCCGGCTCCGGCGCGGGCCTTCGACCACCCGCGCCAGCCCACCGGCGCAGTGGACGGTTGTGTGGGTCGGCTCCCCCTGGCAGGTGAGCGGGGTGACGACCGCCGCACCGGTGGCGGTGGCGCAGTCGAGCATGGCGTCGAGCCAGCCCGGCCGGAAGACCACGTCGTTATCGACGAAGGTCAGGAACGGGGTGGCGCAGTGCCGCACCGCCAGGTTTCGCGCCTGGTTCGGGGTCAGGTAGTGGTTCGTCCGCACGACGGTAGGCCGCCGGGGAAGGGAGGCGAAGACTTCGTCCAACTCGGTGCGGACCGCGGCCGGGTAGCCCGCGTCGACGAAGAGCAAGTCGAACGGGTGGTCAGTCGAGCTGCGCAAGCTGCGGATGCACTCGGGCGCCCGGGTGAACGTCTCGCGGGGGACGACCGCGACGGTGACCTGTGGCCGGAGCGGGCCCGCGGAGGTGGGGCCGGGCGGTGAGTGAAGCATATCTTGACTGTTCACGGTTGCATTGTTTGCATTTTTCTCCTGACTGATTCGTCTACAACTGCCCGATCCCAAAGACCGGGTCAACTGAAATTCTCGGGCGGCATGGCCTCGTTCGTACTGATCCGCGGAAACAGCCGCGACAAGCCGTAGGCGGACCGCAGCGTCGATCTGATCCGGGCCGGTCTCCTGCGGCTCGGAGTCCTTTGGGTCCGCGAATGAAGCGAGGGGGAGTTCGCCGCGACCGACGGTGTAGAGCAGCCCGTCCGAGTTTCTGATTGCGCCAGCTGCTCGCCCTTGGTAATGGGCATCGGGTATGCGCGCACAGAAACCGACACAGAACATACTCGTCTATTGTTCCCTGGCACCGTCCGTGGCCCTGATGCTCTGGCAGAGTGCCGCGTGGTTTCTGTACGAGGCCACCGGGCCACTCTGCTGGGACGCATCGATCTTCATGGCGGTCGGCCGCGGGATGCTCAACGGCTACCTGCCGTATGCCGACCTCTACGAGAACAAGCCGCCGGGCGTCTTCCTGATCGCCGCGGCCTCGCTGTACCTGTTCGACTCGCAGGCTCTGGCCGCTGTCCTGGAAACATCCATCCTGTTCTGGTTCCCGTTCCTGTTCGGCCGGTTCGCCTGGCGTCGCACCAGAGGGTGGGACGAGGTCGCCCACCGGGCGTTCCTGGCGACCACGGCGTGCCTGTACGGCACGGTGCTTGCGGTCTACACCCTGCATCAGGCCGGGCAGTTCGAGGCGGAGTCGTTCGGTGCCCTCTTCGGGCTGGGATACCTGGCGGTCGCCGTGTCGCCCGGCCGGATGGGAGCCGGGAGGATCGTCCTGGCGGGGTTGCTCCTGCTGGCGTCGGTCGGCACCAAGGAGCCGTTCGTCCTCACGCTGCTGGCCGGCATGCTGGTCTACTTCAACGGCCGCCTCGGCGAACTCCGTCGCCGGTTCCTGTTGCCGCTCGCCGTAGCGATCGCCTTGGGCGTGACCGCCCTGGTGATGATGGGGATTCTCGGACCCTATCTCGAACTGTACTTGGTGAAGCACATGCCCGACGCGGTCCACGGTTCCCGCGTTGGCTCGGTCGCGTGGGCGGCAAATCACCTGGCCGACACGGTCGCCGCGATTGGCCGCAACCTGGGCTGGGGCGTCCGGAGTTTGCCGCTGTTGATCCTGCTCCTGGCGGCCCTGACGCTCCGCGAGGCGGCGGGGTCCGGGCGGCCTCAGGGCAGCGTTTGGGGGCGCTTAGCGGTCGTCCTGTTCGCCTTCGCAGTCGCCGTCTACACGGTCACGCTCAGGAAAGACGTGTACGGTCACCAGTATGTGTTCCTGGTGCCGCTGTACGCCGGCATGGGGTTCCGCGTGATAGGGGCGCTGGCGGATGGCAAATTTGCGAATGCAGTCTGGAAGTCCGTCGCGCTGTACTTTCTTTGCAGCATAACCTTGGGTACCCTGGCCGGCGCGTTGTACGTCGCCGGAGCAATCCGCTATGACACGATAAAGGTCATGGAAGGCAAGGCAGTCGCGGCGACGGTCGATCGGGTGCTGGAAAACTGTCGTGTGCCGCGGTACTTTTCCCTCAGCGGGATCGAGCGGGCGCACCCGGTCGCGTTCACGCGACATTCGCCACTCGGGCCGCTCCCCCTCCAGATGGCCAACTACCTCATGGGGGACGACTATCGGAGCGGCTTCCTGTCGGCGCTCCATTCGGCACTCGTCGTACTGCGCGCTCGCGGGTCCATGCCGGCGCTCCACGATCTGGCACCGCTGGTAGACGTGGTCATCGAGAGTGATTTCACCGCGGACCCGCCCGCCTGTGCGGCCGGCATCCCGATGGACGAGATGGCCGATTACCGACTCTATTACCGCAAGTCCTACGAAGGATTCCCGCCACCCTCCAATGATGCCAGTCGGTGAGCCAACCACATGTCTTTCATCAAATCGGGGTACACCCCAGACTGACATATCGCGGTGAACGGTAACCCCGTGTCAGTTATGGTCATCATGGCCATTTCCTGACAGCCGTCCGACGGGGTCTTTGACATTTCTTGACATTGACCGCCTGCGCCGGGCATTCGCACCCAGTGAGAGTCGAGTGACGGTTGCGCGACGCGCCGACTTGTGGCAGAATGGTGCCAAATACTACCAAACGCCACGGAAGGGTGAGTTATGTCGCAATCGGTAAAACTGTCGGATCAACTGTGTGACGAGGCGCGTCGGGCGGCCGAGTTGTTCAGCCGGTCGGTGCCCAAGCAGATCGAATACTGGTCCCGAATCGGCAAGCTGGCGGAGGAGAACCCCGACCTCCCGCTGAGCTTCATCCGCGAGGTCCAGGCCGCCCGCCGGGACGCGGCCGCGGGCGACCTGGCCGACTACGAGTTCGGCTGACCCGTGCGGGTTCGGACGACTCCGGGCTTCCGCAAGCGCGTCAAGCGGCTGCACGCCAACCAGAAGGCCGATCTCGACGGGGCGGTCCGCCACGTCCTGTCGAACCCGGCGGCCGGTGACGCGAAGGCCGGCGACCTGGCCGGGGTCCGCGTGTACAAGTTCCGTCTGGTGAACCATCTCACCCTTCTCGCCTACGAGTTTTCCCCGGCCGACGACGCGATCATCCTACTTTCCGTCGGCAGCCACGAGAACTTCTACCGCGACCTGAAGGCGGACGCCCGCCCGAAGGGCCCGCAATGACGGCGAAGGGGCAGCGGATCGGGTACATCCGGGTCAGCACCGAGGACCAGAACCCGCAGCGCCAGCTCGACGGCGTCGAACTGGACCGGGTGTTCGTCGAGCGGGCCTCTGGTAAGGACACGGACCGCCCGCAACTACAGGAGCTCCGCAAGTACGCCCGCGAGGGGGACGCGGTGGTCGTCCACAGCATGGACCGGCTGGCCCGCAACGTGGACGACCTCCGGCGGCTCGTGCAGGACTTCACCGGCCGCGGGGTCGTCGTCGAGTTCCGCAAGGAGGCGCTCACCTTCACCGGCGACGACGGCCCGATGTCGCAACTGCTGCTCACCATGCTCGGGGCGGTGGCCCAGTTCGAGCGGGACCTGATCCGGGAACGGCAGCGGGAGGGGATCGAGGCCGCCAAGCGGAGGGGCGTGTATCGCGGCCGGACCCGCTCGCTCACCCCGGACCAGGCCGCCGCGCTGGCCGCCCGGGCGGCGGCCGGGGAGTCCAAGGCCGCTCTCGCCCGCGAGGCCGGGGTGAGCCGGGAGACGCTTTACCAGTACCTGCGGAAGCACCGAACCCCGTCCCCCGGGGGCGGGTGATGGACGGCCTGCTGCGGCTCCGGCTGGAGGCCCACAACCCGGGCCGCAACCACCACCGCTGGTACGAGGTCCGGCTCGGCCGCGACCTGTTCGGCCATTGGGTGGTCACGATCGGGTACGGGCGGGCCGGGTTCGCCGGCCAGACACTGGTCCACTCGGACGCCGACGCCGGGGTCGCCCGCGACATCATCCGCCACTACCTGGACCGCCGGGCGTCCGCGCCGGGGCGGATCGGCTGCGAGTACCGGGTGTGTGACGTTTCGGCGGCGGAGGGGATTCGGCCCGGCGACTGGCTACCGCCCGATTGCCTCACCGGCTTCGACATCCCGCACAGTACCGCGCACGACGGATCGTGACCCCGGCCTACGACTCGCCGCGCCGCCACCTCCACGGGGGAACCGGCCGGTCGTCGGCCCACAGCCCGCGTTTCGCCGCCCGGGCGGCCCTCTGGGCGTCCCGAAGCACGCGCCGCAGGTCGTACCGCGCGGCGTGCCACGCCCACCCAAGTTGTACCATCGCCAGGTTGACGTCGGTGCTCCCGCGGCTGATGACCCCAACGACCCGCCCGTAGCGGTCGGTGCCGACGGCCCGCAGCGACACGACGTTCCCCAGGACCATGCCGGCGAGGGCCGCCCGCGACTCGGCCCCGAACCGCTGGCCGGACTCGGGCGCGTCGATCCCGAACAGCCGCACCCGCCTCCGACCTTGGGCCGTCCCCAGGACGACCGTGTCGCCGTCCGCGACCTCGACGACCCGCCCCGTCTGACTGGCGGGAGGGGGTTCCGCGTGCGTCGCGGGGGCGTGTATGAGGCAGCAGGAGAGGGCGAAAGCGGCCAGCCACCTCGAACCCAAGCCCCGTCGCGCCGCCGGCGCGAAGGCGTTCCGTACCGGCGTGTCGTCGTGAACACGGAACGGCATGTCGTCGTGAACACGGAGCGGCGTGGGTGCCGTCACGGCGTCGCGTGGGTCAGAACAGGGGACGCTGGACATTTCGCAGCCTCCGGGCCGTGACCCGCTCGGCGAACGACGGCCCGGCGTCCGGGCTCGCCCCGTCCGCGTCGTCCGGTCGGCCCTCCGGACCGGGGAGGGGATTCTCCGGGCCGTCGCCGGCCGTGAAGTTCGGTGCTTCCTGCGAGGGTTCGTCGCGGGCGCGCCGGGGCCGGGGCACCGGCGGCTCGGGGCGGGCGGCGTGGGCCGACTGTAACGCCTTGATCTGCTCGGCCAGCGCGGTTGGTGTCGGTGCGTCCGACAGGTCCGGGGTCTGCGGCGCGGCCAGTGCAATTTTCAGCCTGTCACGCAGGTCGGTCAGGGCCGCGAGGTAGTCGGCCTGTGCGAACGGCCTCCCGAGGCGGGCCTCGTAGTCCCGGAGTTGTGTGCGGGTGAGGGCGAGGTCCTGGCGGACCCGGTCGCAGTCCCGGTCGTAGGATTCGGCGAGGCGCGAGACGGCGTTCAGCACCGCCCGCGGCCCCTGCGAATCCCGGGAGAGGTCGGCCTGGCGGACGCTCCGGCCTTCGAGGGAGACCGAGGCGGCCCCGCCCGCATGCCGCTCGATCCCGAACGACAGCCCGCGGTAGGAGCCGAGCGGCAGAGTGCGGGTGCGGTCCGGGTTGTCGGGCAGGCGTTCCATCACCCGACCCAGGACGGGCACGGCCTCGGAGAAGCCGTACCTGCGGCCGGCGATCACCACCGCCCCGCCGTCCCCGGCCGCCGCGGTCGCGCGGTCGGCCTCCAGGCCGGCGAGCCTTCGCTCTTGGCGGGCGACCACCTCGGGCAGTTCGCGGGCCTTGCGGCGGGCGGTGTACTGCTCGTCGGCGTGGTTGCGCCGCAGCACCGAGAGCCGCTGCACCTCGGCGTCGGCCTCGGCGAGCGTCAGCACCGCGGGGTTGCCCGACGCGATGGCCTTGACCTCGGCGTAGGACAGCTCCTGGCCGGCCACGTCGTCGGCCCGGCGGACCCCGACCCGGCCGGTCATCACCTGGCCGATGAACCGGGCCTTGGTCTCCAGCGCCTGCCACATGTAGGCGTCGAAGCTGCCCTCCGTGACGTACCGGTAGACGGCCACCTCCGCGTTCGTATTCCCCTGGCGGAGGA
>ERZ1066122.2092-NODE-2092-length-13944-cov-7.655483_pt1 | contig 13944 bp, 12 predicted proteins | sample MGYA00382769_ERZ1066122 | MGnify/ENA primary metagenome ERZ1066122 (study PRJEB33369, sample SAMEA5778352) | biofilm metagenome | biome: Industrial cooling water; feature: Water cooling tower basin; material: Biofilm | place: United Arab Emirates | collected...
CGCCAAGAAGGAACCGCTGCTGGCGCTGGCGCAGGAACTGACCGGCAAGGTCGCCTTCGAGGAGGTGTTCTTCGTCTCCGCGCTGACCGGCGACGGGGTGGCCGAACTGAAGGAGCGCCTCGCCGCGATAATGCCGCGGGCCGAGTGGATGTATCCGGAAGACCAGGTGTCCGATGCCAGCGAACGCCTGCTCGCCGCCGAGATCACCCGCGAACAGCTCTACCGCCAGCTGCACGAGGAACTGCCCTACGACAGCGCGGTACGGCCCGAGCTGTACCAGCACCGCCCGGACGGCAGCCTGGAAATTCACCAGCAGATCGTCGTCGCGCGCGCCAACCAGCGCGCCATCGTGCTGGGCAAGGGCGGCAGCCGGATCAAGGCCATCGGCGAAGCGGCGCGGACCGAACTGGCCGAGCTGCTGGGGGTGAAGGTGCACCTGTTCCTGCACGTCAAGGTCGAGGAAAACTGGTCCGAGAGCCGCGAGATCTTCGAGGAGATCGGGCTCGACTGGGTGCGCTGAAGGCGCGGGCGGGTGACCGGCAGCGGCCCCGCACTGCTACCCCTCGGCGCCGCGCTGGCGGCGGGGCTCCTGATCGGGATCGAACGCGGCTGGAAGCTGCGCGGCGAGGCCGAGGGTTCGCGGGTGGCGGGGCTGCGCACCTTCACCCTGTTCGGCCTCGGCGGCGGGCTGGCAGGCGTGCTGCAGACCATGGGGCACGGCCTCGTCGCCGCGATCCTGCTCGCCGCCAACGGCGCGATAATCGCCATCGGTTACTGGCGCCTGCGCGGCGAAGCGGGCGGCGCCGATGCGACCAGCGCGGTCGCGGGGCTGCTGACACTGGCGCTCGGCTTCCTTTCGGGGGCCGGGCAGCCGGCGCTGGCGCTGGCCGGGGCGGCGGTGGTGACCGCGATCCTCGCCCTACGGCGCGAGACGCGCCGGCTGGTCGGCCTGCTCGACGAAGCCGATGTCAAGGCGCTGGCCCGCTTTGCCGTCATCGCCGCCGCGATCTATCCTTTCCTGCCCGACCGGCCTTACGGCCCCTATGACGCCTGGGACCTGCGCACGCTGTGGCTGGTGGTGATCATCGTCACCGGCTTTTCCTTCGCAGGCTATGCCGCCAACCGCATCTTCGGCACGCGCCGGGGGACCATTGCCACCGCGCTCATCGGCGGGGCCTACAGCTCCACCGCGGTGACGCATTCGTTCTCGCAGAGGCTGGGCGCCGGCGCTGGCGGAGGGGCGGAGAACGCGGGCATCGCGCTGGCATCGGCGGTGATGTACCTGCGGGTCATCGTGCTGGTGGCACTGCTGGCGTCGCGGCTGCTGGTACCCTTCGCCGTCCTGGTCGCGCCCGCGCTCGTCGCGGGCTTCGCGGCGAGCTGGTGGCTCTATCGCCGCGCGGTGCATTCGACCGGCCCCGCCCCGCCGGGCAATCCCGTCGCGCTGCTGCCGGCGCTAACCTTCGTGGCCTTCGTCGCCGCCGCTGCGGTCGCGGCGCGCTGGGCCGAGGCGAATTTCGGCGAACAGGGCATCGCCCTGCTGCTGCTGGTGATGGGCACAATGGACGTCGATGCCGCGATCGTCACCGCCGGGGGCCTCGAGCCCGCCGCCATCGCCGCCGACCTCGCCGCCCTGGCGATCGGGGGGACGATCCTTGCCAACATGGCGGTCAAGCTGGGCGTGACCCTGGCCTATGGCAAGGGCGCGGCGCGGCCGGCGGCGCTGGCGCTGGGCACCAGCATGGCCGTACTGTCGGCGAGCCTCGCGGTCGGTTACGCGCGGCTCGCTGCCTAGGACTTCGCTTTTCTTGCGGTCGCCTTGCGGCAGCGGCCTAACCGCCCTGGCGACCCGCCAGCACACCCCGGCAGTACGCGAGGTGAAAACCGGTCCAGGCGCAGATGCCGAGCCATTTCAGCCCGTCCTCGACGAAGATCTGCCAGGGGTGCGTGTCGCCAAGCGCCCGCGCCAAGAGGAGATCGGCCGCTTCCGACAGGCCGAGCAGCCCGAAGGAGGCAGGCAGCAGCCTGTTGCCGGCGGCCGTGACCTGGCGGCGGAACCGCAGCAGATAGGCGAGGAACGCCAGGGCAAGCAGCGCCAGCATCGCCTTTTCGGGAATGCCCGCCAGCGGGCCGAGGGTCTCGTGCAGCAGGAAGAAATCGTCGAACCAGAGATAGGCCGAGAGCGCCCCGCTGGCCGCGAGGAAGCGCCGCACCTCGTCATCCCCGGCCAGTCGCTGCAGCCCGGCGGTGAAGGCGCACAGGGCCGCCACCGCGAACCAGAGAAAGGCGCCGAGACTCGATAGCGCGCCGGTTAGCGGGCTGACCTGCGCGCTGGCGGTCACGTCGCGCATGGCAAGCAGGACCAGCCCCGGGTCGCGCCACAGGCCCAGCAGCGCGATGGCGACCAGCGGCCCGGCCGCGCCCAGCGCGAAGAGCAAACGTCCCTCGCGCGTCCTGCGGGCGCGTTCCATTCCCCTCATAGGCATCGCCTCCGGCCCCGGCGAGGTCCGCCGGTCTTGCGACCGTGTCGGATATCCCGCTGCGTGTCCCGCTTGTTACAGAGCCGTGTCGGTTCTGCGGCTAAGCTGCGCAGCCTGTCAAGCGGCGCGGGAAAGGCCGGCCCGCAGCCGGACGACGGCGCGGATCAGCCAGCGCCCGTCGTCTTCGCCCCCGTTTTCTTCGCCCCCGCCTTCTTCGCCCCCGTCTTCTTGGCCGGCGCCTTCTTCTTCGCGGGCGCCTTGCGTCCCTTCTTCGTCGCCGGCCCCTTGGCCGCGCGCGCATCGATGAGGGCGATGGCCTGGTCCAGCGTCACCTCCTCGGGCCTGGCATCGCGCGGGATGGTGGCGTTGGTGGTGCCGTCGGTGACATAGGGGCCGTAGCGGCCGGGCATGACCTTGATCTCGCCGCCGCTCGCCGGGTGCGCGCCCAGCGTCGCGATGGCCTCGGCCTTGGCCCTTCCCCCCGTGCCGCCGCGATTGGCGGCCTGGGCGAGGATGTCGACCGCGCGGTTCATGCCGACCTCGAAGACCTCGCGCGTGTTCGACAGCTTCCCGTACTTGCCGTCATGGCGCAGATAGGGACCGTAGCGGCCGATATTGGCCTCGATCTCCAACCCCGTCTCGGGATGCGCGCCGACGATGCGCGGGAGGGCGAGCAGTTTCAGCGCCCATTCGAGGTCGAATTCGGGCAGGTCCTTGGGGATGCTGGCGCGCTTTGCCTCCTTGCCCTCGCCCAGCTGGACATAGGGGCCGAAGCGCCCGCTCTTGCGTTCAACCGGCAGGCCGGTTTCGGGGTCATTGCCCAGCACCGCATCCTCGCCGCCCGCATCCGCGCCGCCGGGCTGGGCGAACTGGCGGGTGTATTTGCATTCGGGGTAATTGGCGCAGGCGACAAAGGCGCCGAACTTGCCGCCGCGCAGCGCCAGGCGCCCCTCGCCGCGCCCTTCCGCCTCGCACAGCGGGCAGTGGCGCGGGTCCTTGCCGTCGGCGCGCGGGGGGAAGAGATAATCCTCGAGAAAGGCGTCGAGCGCCTCGGTCACTTCGGACGGCTTCTTGTCCATCACCTCTTCGGTCTTGGGCTTGAAGTCGCGCCAGAAGGCTTCGAGCAGCTCCTTCCAGTCCTCGCGCCCGTCGGAGACGGTATCCAGCTCGTCCTCCATCCCGGCAGTGAAATCATAGGCGACGTAGCGTTCGAAGAAGCGTTCGAGGAAGGCGGTCAGCAGCCGCCCGCTTTCCTCCGCGAAGAAGCGGTTCTTCTCCATCCGCACATAGGCGCGGTCGCGCAGGGTCTGGATCGTGGCGGCATAGGTCGAGGGACGCCCGATGCCGAGTTCCTCCAGCCGCTTGACGAGGCTCGCTTCGGAAAAGCGCGGCGGTGGCTGGGTAAAATGCTGCGCCGCCTCGACCGCCTTCTTCGCCGGGCTGTCGCCCTTGTTCATGACCGGGAGCAGGCCCTCGTCCTCGTCCTCGGCATCGTCGCGCCCTTCCTGGTAGACGGCGAGGAAACCGGGAAACTTCACCACCTGCCCGGTCGCGCGCAGCTCGTGCCGCCCGGTCGGATCGCGCAGGGTGACGGTGGTGCGCTCGAGGCTGGCGGCCTCCATCTGGCTCGCCATGGCGCGCTTGAAGATGAGTTCGTAGAGCCGCCCCTCGTCGCCCGAGCCCGCGCGGTCGCGGGTGAAATCGGTCGGGCGGATCGCCTCGTGCGCTTCCTGCGCGTTCTTGGCCTTGGTCTGGTAATGGCGCGGCTTTTCGGGGAGGTAGTGCGCCGAATAGCGCTCCGCCACCGCCTTGCGGCAGGCGCTGATGGCGCTGCCGTCCATCTGCACCCCGTCGGTCCGCATATAGGTGATCGCGCCGGCTTCGTAGAGCGACTGGGCAAGGCGCATGGTGTGGCTGGCCGAAAAACCCAGCTTGCGCGCCGCCTCCTGCTGCAGCGTCGAGGTGGTGAAGGGCGGCGCGGGATGGCGCTTCAGCGGCTTGGTCTCGATCTCCTCGATCGTGAAGCGAGCATCCTCCACCGCGGCTTTCGCGGCCATTGCGCTGCCCTCGTCGCCGAGCGTCAGCTTGTCGAGCTTCCTGCCGTCATACCTAACCAGCCGCGCAGTGAATTCGGTGCCGTCCTGTTCGAGACGGGCGATGACCGACCAGTATTCCTGCGCGGTGAAGGACTCGATCTCGCGTTCGCGGTCGACGATGATGCGCAGCGCCACCGACTGCACGCGGCCCGCCGACTTGGCGCCCGGCAGCCGCCGCCACAGCACCGGCGAAAGAGTGAAGCCGTAGAGATAGTCGAGCGCGCGCCGGGCGAGATAGGCGTCGATCAGCGGCTGATCGAGTTCGCGCGGCGCCTTCATTGCGTCGGTCACCGCCTGCTTGGTGATGGCGTTGAAGGTGACCCGCTCGACTTCCTTGGGCAGCACTTTGCGCTTGGCCAGCAGCTCCTTGACGTGCCAGGAAATCGCCTCCCCCTCGCGGTCGGGGTCGGTGGCGAGGACCAGCCGGTCGGCCTTCCTGGCCGCGTCCGCGATCTCCTTGAAGCGGCTCTGCTTGTCGCGGTAGAGTTCCCAGTCCATCGCGAAGCCTTCGTCCGGGCGCACGCTGCCGTCCTTCGCTGGCAGGTCGCGGACATGGCCGTAGGAGGCCAGGACCTTGAAGTCCTTGCCGAGGTATTTCTCGATGGTCTTGGCCTTGGCGGGCGATTCTACGATGACAAGTTGCATGGTGTTTTGCTGGCAATCCCTACGCGTATACGTACGCGCGAGGGTGGGACGGGTTGCGCGGGGGCGTCAAGTGGGGGGTCTGACCAGAACGCTGATCCGGGTCGTGGCTCGCTGGGATCAGGGGACGGCGGCGACGAAAGGGGAAGCCGGGCCCCGAATCAGGTCCGAGGCGACGGACGTGTGTGCCGGGCGTGTGTGCTCGAGACTTGCCCGGAATAATGACTCCGACCCGGTGCCGTCGTTTCAGATCCTTGACGCCACACCCCCACCCGTCACCCCGGACTTGATCCGGGGTCCAGCTTCTTCAGGCGCACAGCTCCGCGAACAAGTCCCGCCACTCCGGATTGGCGCGCTCGATGAGGTCGAATTTCCAGTCCCGCCGCCAGCGCTTCAGCCGCTTCTCGTGGGCTATGGCCTCGTCGATCGGCGCGGTGAAGTCTGCCCAGACGAGGCGGGTCAGCGCGTGGTCCCTGCAGAACTGCGACCCTGTGCCATCGCGGTGCTGGCTGACGCGCGCGGCGAGATCGGCGGTGACGCCGACATACAGAGGCCCGCGATAGCGATTGGCCATGATGTAGACCCAGCCCCCTTGCCGGTCTGCCGTCATCGGTTGGTGCCGCAAGGGAAAGCCTGGCCCCGGATCAGGTCCGGGGCGACGAAGGAAGGCTTCAAGCGCACAAGCTCACCCGGCCTCCCGCGTGCCGTTCCAGCCTGCCCGCCAGTTCAAGCTCCAGCAGCGCCATCTGCACCGCCGCTGCGCTCGCGCCCGACTGGCGGATGATCTCGTCGACCGCGACCGGGGCGAGCGTCAGCAGGCCTGCGACATTGGCGGGTTCGGCCTCGGCGAAATCCTCGGGCGCATAGGCGAAGGCGCTCGCCGGTTCGCCGAAGGTGCTGCGCGGGGTGCCGTCGAAGCCGCTGAGCAGCTCGACCACGTCTTCGGGCGAATTGACCAGCACCGCGCCTTCGCGGATCAAATGGTTGCAGCCGTGGCTGCGTGGTTCGAGCGGGCTGCCGGGGATCGCCATGACCTCGCGCCCCGCTTCGCCCGCGAGCCTTGCGGTGATGAGGCTGCCCGATTTCACCGCCGCCTCGACCACTAAGGTTCCGGATGTCAGCCCTGCGATGATGCGGTTGCGGCTGGGGAAGTGGCTGCCGCGCGGTTCGGTGCCGGGTGGCTGTTCGGCGACCAGCAGGCCCTCTGCCGCGATCCGTTCCTGAAGCTGGCCATGCTGCGGCGGGTAGGCGATGTCGATGCCGCTGGCGATCACCCCGATGGTGCGCGGAAACGCGCCCTCGTGCGCCGCGCCGTCGATGCCGCGGGCAAGGCCCGAGACCACCGTCAGTCCCGCCCCGGCCAGGTCCGCAGCGAAATCGCGCGCCAGCTTGACCGCCGCGGCGCTGGCATTGCGCGCGCCGACCACGGCGACGCAAGGCGCGGCCGTCAGCGTCAGATCGCCGCGATAGAGCAGGATCGGCGGCGCGCCCTCCACCTCGGCAAGCAGCGCGGGATAGCTCGGCTGGTCGTGGAACAGGTAGCGCGCGCCCGCGCGGCGGGCCGCCTCCACCTCGCGCTCGACGCTGTCGGCGCTGGCCGGGCGATAGGCCTGGCCGCCGCGCGCCGACAGGTCGGGCAGCACCTCCAGCGCCGCCGCCGCGCTGCCGAAGCGGGCGAGCAGCATGGCATAGCTGACCGGCCCGATGCGCGGGGATCGCAGCAGGCGGATGCGCGCAAAGGCTTCCTCCTGCGAAAGCGCCGGGGCGGCGGTGCCGTGCATCAGCCCTTGCTGCCGACCTTCGGTTCGGTGCCGGCGAGCAGGCGGCGGATATTGTCGCGGTGGAGCCAGAACACCAGAACGGCGATGATCGCCAGCACCCTGATCCAAGTCGGCGCGTCCAGCACCGCGGCCGCGATTACCGCGGCGACAACCGCGCTAAGCCCTGCAAGCGAGCTGATCCGCGTCAGCGCCAGCACCGCGATCCAGGTGAGCGCATAGGCCGCGCCGATCGGCCAGGCGAGGCCGAAGCTGACGCCCGCATTGGTGGCCACGCCCTTGCCGCCCTTGAAGCCCAGCCAGACCGGGAAACAATGCCCCAGCACCGCGAACAGCGCGGTCCAGCCGACATCGAGCGGGAACCAGCGCTGCGCCAGGTACACCGGCACGAAGCCCTTCAGCCCGTCGAGCAGCAGCGTTGCCGCCGCCAGCCCCTTGCTGCCGGTGCGCAGCACGTTGGTGGCGCCGATATTGCCGCTGCCGATGGCGCGCACATCGCCCTTGCCCGCCAGCCGGGTGAGAATCAGCCCGAAGGGGATCGAGCCCGCGAGATAGCCGAGCAGCGCGGCGTAGAGCACGGTGATGGTCAGTTCCGTCGGCATAGCGCCCCCGTGCCTTGCCCCCGAGCTTGTGACGGGGCGGTTTTCGCTTATGGGCGGTCCTAGAAGATATTGCCGGGCTTGGACAAGCGCGGCCCGAACGGAAATGGACCCTTGCGAGCCGACGCCCCCATCCTGCTGTTCGATTCCGGGGTTGGCGGGCTGACCGTGCTGGCGGCGCTGCGCCGAACCCTGCCGCAGGCCCCGGTCATCTATGCCGCCGACATCGCCGGCCTGCCCTATGGCGCGAAAAGCGAGGCCGAGGTCGCGGCGCGGGTTTGCGGCCTGCTCGGGCGGATGGCGGAACGCTGGCACCCGCGCCTCGTCTGCATCGCCTGCAACACCGCCAGCACCATCGCGCTGGGCATGGTGCGCGAGGTGCTGGAAGTGCCGATCGTCGGCACCGTGCCCGCGATCAAGCCCGCCGCGCTGGCGACGCAGAGCGGCACCTTCGCCGTCCTCGGCACCGCGGCGACCGTGCGCCAGCCCTATGTCGACCGGCTAGAGGCGGAGTTCGCCGCCGGCAAGCGGATGCTGCGCCACGGCGCGCCGGGCCTCGTGACGCTGGCCGAAGCCAAGCTGCGCGGCGCGCCCATCGCTCCCGAGGCGGTGCGCGCGGAGCTGGCAGGACTGCTGGCGCAGGATGGCGCCGGCGACATCGACACGCTGGTGCTCGCCTGCACGCATTTCCCGCTGCTTGCGGACGAGATCGCCGCCGCCTTCGCGCATCCGCCCGCGCTGGTCGACGGAGCGGAAGGGATCGCGCGGCGCATCGCCTTCCTGACGCAAGGGCAGGCCTTCGCCCGGTCCGCGCCCGATTGCGCGGTCACCACCGGCGGGCTTGCCGATTTCGAGGCCCTCGCCCCCGCCTTCGCGGCACAGGGCATCACCGTGCTGCGCCGTTTCTAACTGCGAATCGTTCGCAAAGATCGCGGTGGAACTGGCCTGCGCTCGGGAGTATGGGCGCCCGACGAGGCCCGAATGACGCGATACACCCAGATCTTCGACGAAGCGATTGCCCGGCTGCACGAGGAAGGCCGTTACCGCGTCTTCATCGACATCCTGCGCAACAAGGGCGCCTTTCCCAATGCGCGCTGCTTTGCCGGGCACAACGGGCCCAAACCGGTCACCGTGTGGTGTTCGAACGACTATCTCGCCATGGGCCAGCATCCCAAGGTCATCGCCGCCATGGAAGAGGCGCTGCACGATGTCGGCGCCGGTTCGGGCGGCACGCGCAACATCGGCGGCAACACGCATTACCACGTCGAGCTGGAAGCAGAGCTTGCCGACCTCCACGGCAAGGAAGCCGCGCTGCTGTTCACCAGCGGCTATGTGTCGAACGATGCGACGCTGTCGACGCTCGCCAAGCTGCTGCCGGGCTGCGTGATCTTCTCGGACGAATTGAACCACGCCAGCATGATCGCCGGCATCCGCAATTCGGGCTGCGAGAAGCGGGTCTTCCGCCACAATGACGTGGCGCACCTCGAGGAACTGCTCGCCGCCGAGGACGAGGCTACGCCCAAGCTGATCGCCTTCGAGAGCGTCTATTCGATGGACGGCGACGTCGCCCCGATCCACGCGATCTGCGACCTGGCGGAAAAATACAACGCGCTCACCTACATCGACGAGGTCCACGCCGTCGGGATGTACGGCGCGCGCGGCGGCGGCATCTCGGAACGCGACGCGGCGGCGCAGCGCATCGACATCATCGAAGGGACGCTGGGCAAGGCCTTCGGCGTCATGGGCGGTTACATCGCCGCCGACCGGCGCGTGATCGACTGCATCCGCAGCTATGCCCCCGGCTTCATCTTCACCACTTCGCTCTCGCCGGTGCTGGCAGCCGGCGTGCTGGCCGCGGTGCGCCATCTCAAGGCCTCGAGCGAGGAGCGCGAGGGCCAGCAGGCCGCCGCCGCCTATCTCAAGCAGGCGATGCGCGATGCCGGCCTGCCGGTGATGGATTCGGTCACCCACATCGTCCCGCTGATGGTCGGAGACCCGGTGCGGGCCAAGAAGATCTCCGACACGCTGCTCGCCGAATACGGCGTCTATGTGCAGCCCATCAATTTCCCGACCGTGCCCCGCGGGACCGAACGGCTGCGCTTCACCCCCGGCCCGGCGCACACGCCCGCGATGATGGACGAACTCGTCGCCGCGCTGGTCGAGATCTGGGACCGCCTCGAACTGGAGCTGGCGCGCGCCGCCTAGGCGGCTGCCTGCGGCCCGGTTTCGCCGCCCCCGTGGCGATGGCAAGCACGGCCCCTCACCCCGCTCACCAGCCAGGCCGCTGGCTGCGCGAGAACACCCCCCTCGTCGGCGTCTCGCTCGTGTTGCTGCTGGCCTTCGCCGTGCTGGCACTGGCGGCGCGCGGCCCGTGGAGCATGGCGGGCGGGTTCCAGCGGGTCATGCTGCCGGCGGCGCTGGCGGCGGAGCTGGCCGAACTGCCCGGCAATGCCGACGATAGTTTCGTGGTCGTCTCCGAACTAGATCCGGATCGGGCGCGGGCGCGCAACGCCGCGGTTGCCTTTGCGCCCGAGGGGCCGGGCCGCGCCCCGCCCTTCGCCTTTCGCGGCAATGGCATCGACCGGATGCGCGCGCGCGATTGCTTGGCGCTTGCCGCCATGGCCGAGGCGGGTGGCGGTGATCCCGACCAGCGCGCGGTCATCCAGGTCATTCTCAACCGCGTCCGCCATCCGGCCTTTGCCAAGACGGTGTGCGGCGTGGTGTTCGAAGGGTCCCAGCGGGCCACCGGCTGCCAGTTCAGCTTCACTTGCGACGGTTCGCTGGCGCGCCGCTATCCGGCCTATCTGTGGACTGCCGCGCGGCAGCGCGCCGAGGAAGCGTTGGGCGGATATGTCCACAAGCCTGTCGGCAATGCGACCCATTACCACACCGACTGGGTCTATCCCTGGTGGAGCGGCAAGCTCGACAAGATTGCGCAGGTGAAGACCCACCTCTTCTTCCGCTGGCGCGGCTACTGGGGCAGCACGGCAGCGCTCAATGCCCGCTATGGCGGCGGCGAGCCCGATCCCGATCCGCTCAAGGCCGAAGCCCAGGCGGTCACCGCGGCCAATCCCATGGCAAGCTTTGCCGACACGGGCGAGGCGCTTAAGAGCTTCGAGGCCGCCGCGCCGTCTCCTGCCGTCGCTGCTGAAACTGCCGCCCCGGCCCCGCGCCAGCCGGCTGCCGGGGTGCACCTGGTGCTCGTCTCGCCCGGCGACAGCCCGGCGGCCCTGGTGGAGCGCGCCCGCTCGCTATGCGCAGGAGGCGTCTATTGCCAGGTTTATGGCTGGAGCGACGCTGCAGACATGCCCGCGCGACTGCCGCTCGGCGAAACCGCGCGCGCGCTGCTGCGCTTCAGTTTCCGCTCCGGCGGCGGCGCGGGGAGCGAAGCGGTCTATATCGATTGCCGGATGTGGGCCTCGCCAGGACCCGCCACCTGCCTGCCACGCGCCCGGCCGTAGCGGATTTGGCGCCGCGGCGCAGACGCGCTACGCCGCGTTCGCATTAGGGAGACACGGGCGATGGAATTCGAAGAGGTCGTGCGCGGGCGGCGCAGCATCCGGGGCTTTCTCGACAAGTCGGTGCCGCGCGACTTGATCGCCGAAGTGATCGAGACCGCGATGCGCGCGCCCTCCAGCTTCAACAACCAGTGCTGGAACTTCAGCGTCGTCACCGGCGAACCGCTCGAGGCGATCCGCCGCGGCAACACCGAGGGCATCCTCGCCGGCAAGCCCGACAGCCGCGAATTCCGCACCTTTACGAGTGTGCCCGAGGAACATCGCGGCCGCCAGATCGGCATCGCCAAGCAGCTGTTTGCCGCCATGGGCATCGCGCGCGAGGACAAGGACGCCCGCCAGGACTGGGTGCTGCGCGGCTTTCGCCAGTTCGATGCCCCGGTCAGCATCGTCGTGACCTACGACCGGGTGCTGCTCGGCAGCGACATCGCGCCCTTCGATTGCGGCGCGGTCACCAATGCGCTGGTCAACGCCGCCTGGGCCAGAGGGCTGGGCTGCGTCATCAACTCGCAAGGGATCATGCAGAGCCCGGTGGTGCGCGAACACGCCCGCATCCCCGAGGACCAGGTGATCATGATCTGCGTCGCCATGGGCTGGCCGGACGAACGCTTTCCCGCCAATGGCGTGGTCAGCGAGAGAAAGAGCATCGACGAGGCAGTGCGCTTCGTCGGTTTCGAGGAGGAGTAGGACGCGATGGCCGATGACCTGACCCGGCTCGACGAGGGTTTCTGGCGCGTGCGCGGCAGCTTCCGCGTCGGTCCGATCGATGTCGGCACCCAGTGTTCGCTGGCCCGGCTGAGCGACGGTGGCTGGGTCATGCTCGACAGCTACACGCTGCCCGGCCCAATCCTTGCCCAGGTGCGCGAGATTACCGGCGGCAAGCTGCGCGCGATCGTCAATCTCCATCCCTTCCACACGCTGCATTGCGAATGGGCGCACCATGCCTTTCCCGAGGCCGCGATGTTCGGCACCGCGCGCCACCAGGCGAAGCTGCCCGCCCTGCCGTGGCAGGCCGAACGGTGCGAGGACGGGGTGCTGGCGCGCGAATTCGGCGACAGTTTCGCCTTCAGCCAGCCCGCGGGCGTGCCGCTGGTGTGCGCGGACGAGAGCGTGCATTTCTCCTCGATCCTCGCGCTTCACCTGGCCAGCGGGACGATCCATGTCGACGACACGCTGGTCTATCTGGTCAAGGGCTTCCCCCTTTCGCTGCTGCCGATGACGGGGCGGCTGGGATTTCATCCGACCTTGGCAAAGGCGCTCGAGCCGCGCGCCGGCGCAGCCGCCGAATTTCGCGCCTGGGCGCGTGCGCTGGGGCGCGACTGGCAGGATGCCCGGCGCATTGCCGCTGCCCACAATGCGGTGCTCGAATTGCCGCAGGGCGATTTTTCCCGTCGGCTGGATGCCGCGCTCACCAGCGTCGAAACGGTGCTGGCAAGCCACGAAGCGAAACACGGCTGAACGCCGCTCTCGGTTCGCCGCAAGCGCCCCTCGCCGTGTCCCGACCCTATGGCGCACTTAAGCCGCTCTTCACTATCCGCGGCGCCATAAGCAGCGGCGCGAAGGGTTTCCATCGGAAGGAGGCCACGCGCAAGGACGGGAGCAAGACGTGGAGCAGAACATCATGCTGGCCGTGACCGGCTCGTTCAGGGCGCTTACCAGCAAGGCCGGGCGACCGCGGCAGACGCGCGATCCGGCGGCCCGGACGGGCGGGGACAATCCCGCCAGCCCGCCGCGCGGCGCCGCGCGCAACTAGGCGTTACACCCCGGTCCCGCCGCAACCCCGCGACGGGACACACCACAGAAGGGTCGCCCGGCATCCTCCGCCGGGCGGCCCTTTTCGCCTTGCAATCAGCTTCAGCGCAGCGAGACGACGTTGTCCGCGACCGGGCGGGTGCGGCTGCCGTCGTAGAGGCTGGCCATCGGCTCGTCCCCGACCACGATCTTGCGGGCCGAGCCGAAGCCGTTGAAATCGGTCTTCATCGCCGCGCCATAGGCACCCAGCATCCCGATCTCGATGAAATCGCCGGCCTGGATGTCCGCCGGCAGCTGGAAGGGCCCTTCCATGTAGTCGGCATCGTCGCAGGTCGGGCCGTAGAAGGCGAAGTCCATCTCCGGCTTGATGAGGTCGTCCTCGAGCGCGCGGACCGGGAATTTCCAGCCCACGTGCGCGGCATCGAACAGCGCGCCATAGGCGCCGTCGTTGATGTACAGCTCCTCTCCGCGGCGCTGCTCGACCTTCGCGACGAGCGAGGAATATTCCGCGCACAGCGCCCGGCCGGGTTCGCACCACAGTTCGGCATTGTAGGCGATCGGCAGCGCCTCGAACTGGCGGTGGATGATGGCGAAGTAATCTTCCAGCGGCGGCGGCTCCATGCCCGGATAGACCGAAGGGAAGCCCCCGCCCACGTCGATCATGTCGATCACCACCGACGCCTCGGCAATGGCCGCGCGGGTCCGCTCCAGCGCCTGGACATAGGCGAAGGGGGTCATCGCCTGGCTGCCGACATGGAAGCAGATGCCCAGCCAGTCGGCGTGCTGGCGGACCTGCTGGAGCAGGACCGGCGCCTCGGTCAGGTCGCAGCCGAACTTGCTGGCGAGGCTGAGTTCGGAATATTCGCTCGACACGCGCAGCCGCACGCACAGCTTGAGGTCGGCGGCGGGAGTGCCGTCGGCGGAAGCGGTGGCTTCGAGGATCTTCTCCAGCTCTTCGAGCGAATCGAGGCTGAAGGTGCGCACGCCGTGCTGGTGATAGGCCTCGCGGATCGCGCTCGGCGCCTTCACCGGGTGCATGAAGCACAGCACCGCCTGCGGCAGTGTGGCGCGCACCAGCCGCA
>ERZ1066122.2093-NODE-2093-length-13943-cov-44.444700_pt1 | contig 13943 bp, 11 predicted proteins | sample MGYA00382769_ERZ1066122 | MGnify/ENA primary metagenome ERZ1066122 (study PRJEB33369, sample SAMEA5778352) | biofilm metagenome | biome: Industrial cooling water; feature: Water cooling tower basin; material: Biofilm | place: United Arab Emirates | collected...
CGTCGAAGCCGTACCAGCGCTCCTTGAAGAAGAAGTGGCCGCTCATCTCGCCGGCGAGCTCGGCGGCCGTCTCCTTCATCTTCGCCTTGATCAGCGAGTGCCCGGTCTTCCACATCAGCGGGCTGCCGCCGTGGCGCAGCACGAAGCCGGCGAGGTGCCCCGAGCACTTCACGTCGTAGATGATCGCGGCACCCGGATTGCGCTCGAGCACGTCCGCGGCGAACAGCATCAGCAGGCGGTCGGGGTAGATCATCTCGCCCTGCCGCGTGACGACGCCGAGGCGGTCGCCGTCGCCGTCGAAGGCGAGGCCGAGGTCGGCGCCGGCGCGCTGCACGGCCTGCACGAGGTCTTCGAGGTTGTGCGGGTCGCTCGGATCGGGGTGGTGGAACGGGAAGGTGCCGTCGATGTCGCAGTACAGCGTCTCGACGTCGGCGCCAATCGCCTCAAGCAGCCGCGGGCCGAGGTCGCCGGCCACGCCGCTGCCGGCGTCGACGACGACGCGCAGGCGGCGCTCGATCTGGATGTCGCCGGCGATGCGGTCGATGTAGTCCTGGCCGATGTCGACGGTGTCGAGATCGCCGCGACGCTCGGCTACCGGCATGCGCCCTTCCGCGATGCGCACGTAGAGGTCGCTGATGGCGGCGCCCGACAGGGTTTCGCCGTCGACGACGATCTTGAAGCCGTTGTAGTCGGGCGGGTTGTGGCTGCCGGTGACTGCAATCGCGCTGCCGAGGCGCAGCTCGTGCGCGGCGAAGTAGGCCACCGGCGTGGGCACCATGCCGACGTCGGTCACGTCGATGCCCGACATGCGCAGGCCGTCGATCAGCGCGCGCGCCATGTCCGGCGAGGAGACGCGGCCGTCGCGGCCGACCGCGATGCCGCGCAGGCCCTTCTCTTTCATCAATGCGCCCACCGCGCGGCCGATCAGGCGGGCGACGTCGGTGCTCAGCGTGGTGCCCACGACGCCGCGGATGTCGTAGGCGCGGAAGATGCTGCGCTCCACGAGCAGGTCCGGCGTCGCGGGACGCACCTCGATGGGCTTCGGCGCCGGCTTCGGCGGCGCGGCCTCGGCCTGCGCCTGCAGCTCCGCGAGGGTGGGCTCGGCCTCGGCGGGCGACTTCGCGCGCCGCTCGCCGAGCCGCTTCGCGAAGGCGCTCGCGCGTTCGCGCGGCACCAGCACGAGGGCGAATCCGCACAGCGCCACCAGCACGCCGGCGATCAGCTCGGCAAGGCCGCTCAGTCCGAACAGGCCCGGATCGGCATAGGGCGAGGCGCCGACCAGCCGCAGCCGGCTCCCCTCGATGGCCAGCGCGCCGCGCTCGGCCGCGTCGGCGAGGCTGCGATCGCCCGCCTCGATCAGCGATCGGCTGCCCTGACGCAGCGCCGCGTACGAACCCTGCGGCGCGGCCGCCTCGACCTTGGCCTTGAGCGCATCGAGCGGGCGCCGCACGTAGGCGAGCGCGATCACGCCGCCGTCGCCGGGCACCGGCGCGGCGAGCGCAAGCCAGGGCCGGCCGGCGTCCTGCACCACGGCGGCCTGCACGCTGCCGCGATCGAGGGCCGCGACGAGCACGCCGAGCTTGCCGTAGCCGAAGCGCTCGGCTTCGGCCCAGGCCGGCGCGAGATCGACCGGGTGGATCTCGACCGCCTCGATGCCCACCCAGTCGCCGGCAAGGGCCGCGCGGGCGCGATCCGGCTCGTCGGCCAGCAGCGCGTCGCGCACGCCGGGCAGCGTGCGCTGCGCATCGAGGCGCGCGCGTTCGGTCGCCAGCGCCGACTGCAGCGCCGCGCCCGCCGCCGCGCGGGCCTCGCCCGACGCTTCGGCGAGGCTGGCCGCGCTGCGCAGCGTCCATCCGCCCCAGGCGAGGGCGGCGCCGGCGACGATCGCCACGACGGCGATCACGATGTTGGCGATGCGGATCTTCGGGCGGGGGCGTTCTACGTTCGACATGCCGGGCTCTCGGTCAACGCGTTCCAGTGTGGCCGAAACCGCCGGTGCCGCGGGCCGACGCGTCGAAGGCCTCGACGACGCGCCACGCCGCGCGCGCGACGGGAAGGAAAACCAGCTGCGCGACGCGGTCGCCGGGCTGGATCGTGAGCGGCTCGCGGCTGCGGTTCCAGAGGCTGATCATCAGCGGACCCTGGTAATCGGCGTCGATCAGCCCGGTGAGGTTGCCGAGCACGAGGCCGTGCCTGTGGCCCAGCCCCGATCGCGGCAGCACCACCGCGCACAGCGAGGGATCCCCGATGTGGAACGCGAGGCCGCTGGGCACGAGGGCGGTGTCGCCGGGGGCCAAGGTCAGCGGCGCATCGACCATGGCGCGGAGGTCCATGCCGGCCGACTGCGCCGTCGCGTAGTCGGGCAGCGGGAAATCGCGCCCGAGGCGCGGATCGAGGATGCGGAGGTCGACGGCGCGGGTCATGCGTCGGCCAGCCGCTCGGCGATCCACGCCACGAGGCCGCGCGCCAACTCGGCCTTGCCCGCGGTGCCGAAGGCGCGCTCGCCGCCGGCCCAGTGCAGGGTCAGCGCGTTGTCCTCGGCGTCGAAGCCCGTGCCGGCCACGCCGACGCGGTTGGCGGCGATGCCGTCGACCTTCTTCGCCATGAGCTTGGCGCGCGCGTAGGTGTCGACGTCGTGCGTCTCGGCCGCAAAGCCCAGCACGCAGCGCGGTCGATGCGCGTGGGTGGCGACCTCGGCGAGCACGTCCTCGGTGCGTTCGAGCGCCAGCACCATCGCGCTGTCGCCCTTCTTGATCTTGCGTCCGGCGATGGTCGCGGGGCGGTAGTCGGCCACCGCCGCGGCGCCCACGTAGGCATCCTGGCCCGGCAGCCGCGCGAGTACCGCCTCGCGCAGCTCGGCGGCGCTGCGGACATCGACGCGGACGACGCCGCGCGGCGTGGCGAGCTTCACCGGACCCGCCACCAGCGTGACCGTGGCGCCCGCGTCCGCCGCCGCCTGCGCCACGGCGAATCCCATGCGGCCGCTGCTGCGATTGCCGAGGAATCGCACGGGATCGATGTCCTCGTACGTGGGCCCGGCGCTGACGAGGATGCGTCGACCCGCGAGCAGGCGATCGGTTCGCGCGGTGACGAGCGCCTCGAGATCGGCCACCAGCGCCACCGGCTCGCGCATGCGGCCCTCGCCAACCTCGCCGCAGGCCTGGTCGCCGGCATCCGGACCGAACACGGACACGCCGCGCGCGCGCAGCGTCGCCACGTTGGCCTGCGTCGCCGCATGGGCCCACATGACGCGGTTCATGGCCGGCGCGACGGCGAGCGGCGCTTCGGTGGCGAGGCACAGCGTCGTCAGCAGGTCGTCGGCGCGCCCGTGCGCGAGGCGCGCGAGCAGGTCGGCGCTGGCCGGCGCCACCAGCACGCGGGTCGCCCAGCGCGCCAGCTCGATATGCCCCATCGCGGCCTCGGCCGCGGGGTCCCACAGCGAATCGCGGACCGGATGGCCCGACAGCGCCTGCAGCGTCGTGGCGGTGATGAAGTGCGCGGCGCCCGCGGTCATGACCACGCGGACCTCGGCGCCCGCATCGCGAAGCCGTCGCACGAGATCGGCCGACTTGTAGGCGGCGATACCCCCGCTGACGCCCAGCAGCACCCGCTCTCCGTGCAATTCCGCCACGCTGCGCTCCGATCCCGAACGAGCCGGAAGCTTACCGCAGCATGCGCCGATGCCGGACGGCCGCACCGGAGGTGACGCGCCACGCTGGCGACATGACCCTACGCAACTGGCCCGAGAGCGAACGACCCCGCGAACGCCTGCATGCCCGGGGTGCCGAGGCCTTGTCGGACGCCGAACTGCTCGCGCTGTTCCTCGGCACCGGCCCGCGCGGCAGCAATGCGCTGGCGCACGCGCAGTCGCTGCTCGCGCGCTGCGGTGGGCTGCGCGCCCTGCTCGACCGCAGTCCGGGTGAGCTGATCCGCCTGCCCGGCATCGGCACGGCGCGCGCGGCCCTGCTGCATGCCGCGCTGGCGCTGGCCCAGCGCCATCTCCGGGCCGATCTGGCCCGCGGCGCGGCGCTGGCGTCGCCGGCGCAGGCGGGCGACTACTTCCAGCGCTGGCTGCGGGCGTCCCCGCGCGAGCGGTTCGCGGTGCTGTTCCTCGACAACCGGCATCGCGTCATCGCCGATGACGTGCTGTTCGAGGGCGGCATCGATGCCGCGACGGTGCATCCGCGCGTGGTCGTCCAGCGGGCGCTGGCGGTCAACGCCGCGGCGGTGGTGGTGGCCCACAACCATCCAAGCGGCGTGGCCGAGCCCAGCGCCGCCGACCGGATGCTCACGCAGCGCCTCAAGGACGCTCTCGGCCTCGTGGAGATCCGCCTGCTCGACCACTTCGTGATCGGCGACGGCGCGCCGGTCTCGATGGCGGAACGCGGCTGGGTGTGAGCGCCGCCTATACTCGGCGTGCCCCCCGTCCCGCCATCGGATGCCGCCATGCCGATCGACGATCGCTTCGACGCTCCGGCCGATGCCGTCGAGCGGGCGCTTCCCGCCGCGCCAGCCGCCGCTGCGCCCGATAACGGCGCGGGCGCCGCGCTGTCGCGCCGCGCCGACGCGGCCTGCCGGCAACTGGGCATCGCGCGGGAGCCGGTGCGGCTGGCGGTCCGCATCGGCGTACTGCGCATGGCCCGGCGCTACGGCCGAGACGGGATGGACCCGCACGCCTACCACAACGACGCGCACGCGCTGGGCCTGCTCGAGCGCACCCTCCCCGCCCTCGTCGCCGCCGCCCCGCTCGACGCCGGGGCGCGCGAGGCGCTGGCGCTGTTCTGCGCCTGCCACGACCTGCGGCAGCGCGAGCGCGGGCCCGGCGTGGGCCCGGTCGGGGCGAACGAGGCGGCGAGCATCGCCGAGGCCGAGCGGCTGCTCGCGGCGCTCGGTCTCGAGGATCGTCGGCTCCGGCTCGCGCTGCGGCTCGCCATCGCCGGCAGCACCTTTGCCGCCGGCGACGTCGACGGCGATGACGCGGCGCGCGGCGCCTTCGCCCATCGCCTCGCGGCCTGGCTCGACGATCATCGCCCCGGCTGGCGCGGCGACGACGACGCGGTCGAAGCCGAGCGCGTGGCGCGGATTGCGGCCGACGTCGATACCGGCGCCATCGGCGCGCCCTACGTCGAGTTCGCGGCGCAGGCGGCCGCGCTGGCGGTCGAACTGCAGGCGCGGGCCGGCCGCGCGCTCGACGGCGCGGCCGCGGCCGCGTCCTGCCTGGCTTTCCTCGGCTCGGGCCAGCAGCGCTATGTCGAGACCCTCCACCGGTTCGCCTCGCCCGAGGGGCGGGCCGCGTTCGGCCCCCAGCGCGACCACAACGCGCGGCGCGCGATCGAGACGGCACGGCGCCTCGCCGAACGCTTCCCCCATCCACCGCGCGACGGTCATATGGTGTTGGCCGCGTTCGCCGACATCGCCGACGCCGCGCGCTAGCCGCGACGCGTGCCGTCGCGAAAAAAGCGAAGGCCGACCCGGAGGTCGGCCTTCGCGCAGCGGTCCGTCAAGGCGACCGCATCAACCGCTTACGGGTTGAACGGGGCGGCCCAGCCCAGCGTCCAGTCATCGGCCGCGGCGTTGCTGCGGAAGGCGCCCACGTAGTCGGTCGCGATGAACCAGTCGTTGAGGCCCGGAACATTGGCATTGGCCGGCGGGAACATCGCGCTGGGCGCGGCGCCGTTGGGCAGGAAGCTGTTGGCCGCGAGCGGGGCGGTCGTCAGCGCCTCGTTGCCCGACTGCGCGCCGAACCAGCGCTGCGCGTAGTTCGCCGACAGGCCGGCTCCGGTGCGGGCCGTGGCGCCGCAGCCGTTCACGCGCAGGTTGTTCGCCGTGAGCACGCCCGACAGCCCGAGGTCGGGATTGCCGGCCGCGGTCTCGGTCGGAACGCCCTCGATCGAAACGCACGAGCGCGTGAAGCCCTGCGCGAGGATGTTGAAGAAGTTGCCGCCGGTGCCGCTGTTGAGCTGGATCGCGTCGCGGCTGGTGCCGCCGGCGCCGCGGAGCGTGACGTTGGCGACCGTGCCGCGGGCGCGCGGGTTGGCGTCGGCATTCGTCGGGCTGTTCGAGAGCTCGAAGCCGTGGTCCTGGCCGGCGCAGCCGCGCTGGTCGACGACGCCGAACTGCAGCTTGCCGGTGAAGCCCTCGTCCCAGTCGAAGCCGTCGTCGCCCGGGCAGGTCACGATCGCGTAGCGCAAGTTCACGGTGCCGCCGAACCACTCGAAGCCGTCGTCCTGGCCGCGGAAGGCCTGCAGGTACTCCAGCGTGGTGCCGGTGCCCACGGCGTTGAAGGTGAACGAGTTGAGCTCGCGGTTGGGCGCGAACACGAAGCCGGCGTAGCGCACCTGCATGAAGCGCACGACGCCCGAGCTGTCGCGCGGATCGGTGCCGCCGTAGCGGTTGGTGGTGTCCCACTCGGAGACGCAGTTCGGGTTGCAGTTGGCCGGCGCGTTGCCGGAGATCACGAGGCCGCCCAGCTGGCCGGCCGCCGGGGCGGCCGGGGCGCCCGGCAGCTCGTTGGCGGTGGTCATGATGATCGGGAAGTCCCGCGAACCCTCGGCGAAGATCTTCGAGCCGCGGTTGACCGCGAGGTGGTCGAACGAGTTGGCGCTGCCGCCGGTCGACACGAGCAGCGTGCCCGGCTGGATGCGCAGCGTGGCGGCGGTGCCGCCCTGCGCGACGTCCGTACCCACCTGCACCTTGCCGTTCATGACCCAGGTGACGGCGTTCGACAGCGTGCGGTCGCCGGTGATCGTCGCCGGCAGCAGGCAGGCGCGCGGGCCGAACGCGGCCGGGGCCGGCGTCGCGAACGACGGGCAGGCCGTGAACGCTTCCTGGAAGGCGCAGGCCGAGGCGTCGGCGCCGCCGAGGCGCTGCAGGGTCTGCGTCCGGTTCGCGAAGCCCGAGCCGGCGTTCATCGTGTAGCTGATGACGATCTGGTTGCAGCTGTTCACCGTGACCGACGCGGTGCCGATCTGGGTCAGGCCCTGCGCACCCGGCGCCGCCCAGGTGCCCGCGGCGTTGCGAAGCACGGGCACGTTGGTCGAGCTGTTCTGGAATTCCGACCAGTTCTGCTGCAGCGAGATCCAGAACGGGTTGCCGGCGTTGTCGTAGACGAAGTCGGCGGCGAAGAAGGTGCCGCCCGCGCGCTGCGCGTTGGGGATGAAGTCGACGAGCACGCCGCGGCCAGAGGCTGCGGGGTCGAACCAGCCGCCATCGAAGGCTTCCGACATGCGGACCGAGGCGTGGGCCTGGACGGCCGCGAGGGCGATGGCGCTGGCCAGCGCGAGGCGGGTGAGGCGGATCGGGGCGGACATGGGCAACTCCATGGGAACGGAAACAGGCCGGGACGGCGGCGGTTCGGCGGCGGGCCGGCACGCCGAAGCCCCGACATGCTGGGCGCGGCGGATGACAGGCCGACGAGCGTTTCGTGACAGCCGTGTGTCATGCCGACCCGGCACAGCCGCCCACCGCGGCCCCATCCGGTAAACTCCGCGGCTGCCCACGCGGGCCCCCCCGGCCCCGGACCCTGACGTGAAAGACCACCTCCGCGAACTGCTCGCCCAGGCCCTGCTCGACCTTCGCCGCCACGGGCGGCTGTCGGCCGAGGCCGCGCTGCCCGACATCGTCGTCGACCGCACCAAGACGCCCGAACACGGCGACTACGCCACGAACCTTGCCCTGATGCTGGCCAAGCCGGCCGGCCTGAAGCCGCGCGAAGCGGCCCAGCTGCTGGTCGATGCGCTGCCGAAGTCGCAGCACGTCGCCCGCGTCGACATCGCCGGGCCCGGCTTCCTCAATTTCCACATCTCGCAGGGCTGCCGCCTGGCGACGATCCGCAAGGTGTTCGAGCAGGGCGCGGCCTACGGACGGGGCGCGCCGGGCTCCCTGGACTCGGTCACGGTCGAGTTCGTCTCGGCCAACCCGAACGGCCCGCTGCACGTCGGCCACGGCCGCGGCGCGGCCTACGGCGCCACCGTCGCGACCCTGCTGGAGGCCGCCGGCCACACCGTGCAGCGCGAGTACTACGTCAACGACGCCGGCCGGCAGATGGACATCCTCGCGGTGTCGGTGTGGATCCGCTACCACGAGCTCGCCGGCACGGCGCTGCGCTTCCCGGACAACGGCTACAAGGGCGAGTACGTCGTCGAGATCGCGCGGAAGCTGCGCGGCAAGGTCGGCGACGCGTTCAAGCGCGGCGCGACGGAGATCCTCGACGGCGTGCCGGCCGACGAGTCGCAGGGCGGCGACAAGGAAGCCCATGTCGACGGCCTGATCGCCCGCGCCAAGGCGCTGCTCGGCGAGGCCGACTACCGCAAGGTGTTCGACGCCGGGCTGGCGTGGTGCCTGGCCGACATCAAGGACGACCTGAAGGGCTTCGGCGTCGTCCACGACACCTTCTTCAGCGAGCGCTCGCTGATGACCGACGGCTACGTGCAGCGCGCCATCGACACGCTGCAGGCCAATGGCCACCTGTACGAGCAGGACGGCGCGCTGTGGTTCCGCGCCACGACCTTCGGCGACGACAAGGACCGCGTGGTCAAGCGCGAGAACGGCGTCACGACGTACTTCGCTTCCGACCTCGGCTACCTGCTCAGCAAGTTCGAGCGCGGCTTCGAGCGCGCCCTCTACATCTTCGGCGCCGACCACCACGGCTACATCGCGCGCCTGAAGGCCGCGGCGCAGGGCCTCGGCCTCGACCCGGCGAAGATCGACATCGAGCTCGTGCAGTTCGCGATCCTGTTCCGGGGCGGCGAGCGCGTGCAGATGTCGACCCGCGCCGGCAGCTTCGTGACGCTGCGCGAGCTGCGCGAGGAAGTGGGTGCGGACGCGGCGCGCTTCTTCTACGTGATGCGCGGCAACGACCAGCACCTCGATTTCGACCTCGACCTCGCCAAGAGCGAGTCGAACGAGAACCCGGTCTACTACATCCAGTACGCCCACGCGCGCATCGCCTCGATCTTCCGGCAGGCCAGCGAGAAGGGCTACGCGTGGAACCGCACGGCCGCCGAGGCCGCGCGCACTCGCCTCGGCGAGCCGCAGGAGAACGCGCTGATCACCGAGCTGATGCGCTTCCCGGAAGTGGTGCAGGCCGCCGCGCAGCAGCGGGCCCCGCAGATCGTGGCCAACTACCTGCGCGAACTCGCCGCAGGTTTCCACGCGTTCTACAACGCGCTGCCGATCCTGATCGCCGACGAGGAGCTGCGCCACGCGCGCCTCGGCCTGTGCGCGGCCACGCGCCAAGTGCTGGCCAACGGCCTCGCGCTGCTCGGCGTCTCGGCCCCGGAGAGCATGTGATGGCGGCGAAACGCGGCGGACGCACCCAGGCCAAGCGTGGGGGCGGCATCAAGATGGTGGCGGTGCTGGCGCTGGGCCTGGTGATTGGCCTCGGACTGGCGGCGGCCTACCTCCTGTACGGCGATCGCGAGCGCCTCGACGCGCTGCTGCCCCAGCCCGACCCGCAGGCCGAAGCCGCGCCGTCGAGCCGCGAGCGCGAGCCCGTTGCGCAAGAGCCGGCATCGCCGCCCCGCCCCACGTTCGATTTCTACACCGTGCTGCCGGAAAAAGAGGTGGCGCTGCCCGGCGAAGCCACGCAGGGCGCGGCAGCGTCGGGCGCGAACGCTTCCGCACCGCCCCCGCCAGACAACGGCACCGCGGGCACGCCGCCGGTCGCGACGACCGCGGCACCGCCGGCACCCGCCGGCGGACTGCAGCTGCAGGCCGGCGCATTCAGCAACGCCGGCGATGCCGAGGCGCTGCGCGCGAAGCTGGCGCTGCTGGGACGCAGTGCGCGCATCGAAGCCGTGCAGGCCGACGGTCGGACGCTGCATCGCGTCCGCCTCGGGCCGTTCGCCACCGAAGCCGAGCGCGCCGCCGCACAGGCCCAGCTCGCCGAGGCGGGGATCGGCACGACTCCCGCGCGCTGAGCTCGCGGGTGCGCCGGGCGTCGCGACGGCGCCGCCGGGACTCAGCGCTTGAGCCGGATCAGCGCCGAGGTGTCGAGCTCGCCGTCGCCTCTCGCTTCCAGCGCCGCGTAGTCGGCCAACGCGCGGTCGATGATGGGGTGCTGGATGCCGGCAGCCTCGGCCATCGCCTGAACGATGCGCAGGTCCTTGGCCATGTGCGCGCACTTGAAGCCCGGCTTGAACTCGTCCCGCAGCATTGTCGCGCCGCGCTTGTCGAGGAACCAGTTGCTGGCCGCGCCGGCCATCAGGGTGGGGAGCAGGCGCTCGGCGTCGAGGCCCAGCTTCTCGGCGAAGGCGAGGCCCTCGCACACGGCCTCGTTGATGCCGGCCACGAGGATCTGGTTGACCGCCTTCGTCGCTTGGCCCGCGCCCGTGGGCCCCATCAGCGCGATGCGCGCGCCGTAGGCCTCGAGCGCCGGACGCGCGCGCTCGAGGGTGGCCTCGTCGCCGCCGACCATGATCGAGAGCTTGCCGTTCCTCGCACCCTCGACGCCGCCGGAAACCGGCGCATCGAGGAAGCCGATGCCGCGGGCGGCCAGCCGCCTCGCCGCCTCTCGAGCCGTTTCGACGCCGACCGTGCTGTGGTCGATGACGATCGCGCCGGGCGCCAGGTGCGCCGCGAGGCCGTCGACGTTCTCCAGCACGTCGGCGTCGGCCGAGACGCACAGCGCGACGACGTCGCAGCCGGCGTAGTCGGCGAAGGTCGACGCGGCGCGGATCGCGACGCGTGGGCCGGTGGACGCCTCGTCGCCGGCTTCGCGCGAGCGCGCCGCGGCGAAATCTCCGGCCTTCGACGCCGTGCGGTTCCCGACGACGGCGAGCAGCCCGCGATCGGCGAGGTGCCCGGCCATCGAGTGCCCCATCGCGCCGAGGCCGATGAAGCCCGCGCGGCCGGACGGCGGGCGACCCGAGGCCGCCGTGCGCTCCATCGTCGACGCGCTCATTCCAGCGGCTCTTCCGACAGGTACGTGTAGCCGGTCAGCCCGGCCTCCAGCGCGGCGAGGAACTCGTCCGCCGTCGCCGCCGGCAGCGCCGCGGCTTCGACGTTGGCACGGTAGCGCTCGCGGAGGTCGGCGAGCTTGTAGCCGACGTAGTCGAGCATCACGTCGGTGGTGTCGCCGCGGCGCTGCGTGTCCAGCGTGTAGCCGCCCTGCCCGTCGAGACGAACGGCCACGGTATCGGTGTCGCCGAACAGGTTGTGGATGTCGCCGAGCGTCTCCTGATACGCGCCGACCATCGCGATGGCGAGCAGGTAGGGTTCACCGCTCTTGAGCGCGTGCAGCGGCAGCGAGGCGTCGAGCGCCTCGCTCTCGACGTAGGTGTCGATGCGGCCGTCGGAGTCGCAGGTGAGATCGGCGATCACGCCGCGGCGCGTCGGCTCCTCGTTGAGGCGATCGATCGGCAGGATCGGGAACACCTGCTCGATGGCCCAGACGTCGGGAATCGACTCGAACACCGAGAAGTTGACGAAGTACTTGTCCACCAGCCGCTCGTTGAGCTCGTCGAGCACCGGGCGGTGGCTCTTCTCCTCGGCCGACAGGCGCTGCCGCACCGCGTGGGCGATGGCATAGAACAGGTCATCGAGCTGGGCGCGCTGCTCCACGCCGAGCTGGCCGAGTGCGAACAGCGTCTGGCCTTCGGCGAGGTGGTGCTGGGCCTCGTGGAACAGCTCGACCGGCGGGCGCACGTCGAGCTCGGCCTGCACTTCGCGCAGATGGCGGATCACCGCCGGCTCTCCGGGCTTCGCGGCGCCGACGCGGCCTTCCGGCGCGCGCTCCACTTCCGACACATTCACCACCATCACCGCGTGGTGCGCGGTCATCGCGCGACCGGCTTCGGTGATCAGCCGCGGCTGCGGCAGGCCGTGCTCGGCGCAGGCCTCGGCCAGCGGCTGCAGCAGCGTGTAGGCGTACTGGTCGAGGCCGTAGTTGATCGAGCAGAAAGACCGCGAACGCGTGCCTTCGTAATCCACGCCGAGGCCGCCGCCGGCGTCCATCAGGCGGATCGGACAGCCGCGCTTCGACAGCTCGACGAAGTAGTTCACCGCCTCGCGCATGCCGCTGGCGATGTCGCGCACGTTGCTGATCTGCGAGCCCATGTGGAAATGCAGCATCGCGACCGTGTCGCCGAGGCCGGCGGCCTGCAGCTTGTCGACGGCGTCGAGCACCTGGCGCGGCGAGAGGCCGAACTTCGCCTTGTCGCCGCCGCTGTTCTGCCACTTGCCGGCGCCGAGCGAGGCCAGCCGCAGCCGGATGCCGACCACGGGTGCCACGCCCAGCGCGCGCGACTCCTCGATGATCAGCGCGACTTCCGACGGCTTCTCGATCACCAGGATCGTGTCGAGGCCCAGCGTGCGGCTCATCAGCGCCAAGCGGATGAACTCGCGGTCCTTGTAGCCGTTGCACACCACCACGCTGCCGGGGCGCGCGAGGGCGAGTACGGCCATCAGCTCCGGCTTGCTGCCGGCTTCCAGCCCGAAGTCGGCCATGTACGGCGCTTCGCCCACCGGCGCGCCGACGCGCGCCAGCTCACCGGCCACGCCGGCGTGCTGGTTCACCTTGATCGGGTACACCGCCGTGTAGCCGCCGCGGTAGTCGAGCTCGCGCATCGCCTGCGCGAACGCCTCCTGCAGCTTGCCGAGGCGATGGCCGAGCACGTCGGAGAAGCGCACGAGCAGCGGCAGCTTGTGGCCCATGCCGCGGGCGCGCTCCACCACGTCGGTCAGCGCGATCGCCGGGCCGCCCTCGCCGTTCGGGCGCGCCACCAGCCGGCCGCGGCCGTCGATGTCGAAATAGCCGTCCGACCAGTACGGCACGGAGTAGGTGTGGCGGGCGCGGTCGAGCGTCCAGGCGGTCATGGGCGAGGCCGTGCGGAAACAAAGGGCGCGTAGTGTACGACCGGGGGGTGAACGGGGGGGCTGTCACCGAGGGCCTACAATGCCGGCTGATGCCCGAGGAGCACCCCATGCAGCTGACCGCCGTCCTCATGCCCGCGCCGGAAGGCGGGTTTACCGCCCTCAATCCGGAAACGGGCACCACAAGCCAAGGTGAAACGTTGGAAGACGCCCTCGCCAACCTCCGCGAGGCGACCGCGCTGTACCTCGACGAGTTCCCGCTCACCGCGCACGGGCGCCCGGTGCTGACCACCTTCGACCTGCCGGCCCATGCCGCCTAGCCTGCCGCGCGTGTCCGGCGCCGACGCCGTGCTCGCGCTGCAGCGACTCGGATCCGTGGCGGCACGACAGAAAGGCAGCCACGTGGTGCTCAAGCGCGGCAGCGTCGGCTGCGTCGTTCCGCTGCACGCTGAATTGAAGGTTGGCACGCTGTCCGGTGTGCTGAAACAGGCGGGCGTGAGTGCGGACGAGTTCATGGCGCAGCTCTGATGGCGCACTTCGAAATGCCGTGATGCATTCATCGTCCGACCGCTAGAATCGGCGCCCCAAAAGGTTGTCGCCGAGCTCGCGCCCGACCTACGCCGCTTCGCCTTCCTTCCTTCGATGAGCACTGACGATGAACTCTTCCCCGACTTGGCTCCACGAGACCTTCGACCACACGGGCTCCGCGTTCGGCCTGCGCGTGACGGCGAAGCTGGACGAGGTGCAGTCGCCGTTCCAGAAGATCGAGATCTACGACAGCACCGACTGGGGCAAGGTCATGCTGATCGACGGCGCGATGATGGTCACCACGCGCGACAACTTCTTCTACCACGAGATGATGGCGCACGCGCCGCTGTTCACGCACGCGAATCCCGAGAACGTGGTGATCATCGGCGGCGGCGACTGCGGCACGCTGCGCGAGGTGCTGAAGCACCCGGGCGTGCGCACGGCCGTTCAGTGCGACATCGACGAGCAGGTCACCGTGATGGCGCGCAAGTACTTCCCGGAGCTGTGCGAGCGCAACGACGACCCGCGCGCGACGGTGATGTTCGATGACGGCATCGCCTACATGAAGAACGCCGCGCCCGAGAGCATCGACGTGGTGATCG
>ERZ1066122.2095-NODE-2095-length-13932-cov-7.075809_pt1 | contig 13932 bp, 8 predicted proteins | sample MGYA00382769_ERZ1066122 | MGnify/ENA primary metagenome ERZ1066122 (study PRJEB33369, sample SAMEA5778352) | biofilm metagenome | biome: Industrial cooling water; feature: Water cooling tower basin; material: Biofilm | place: United Arab Emirates | collected...
GCGCTACACTCAACCTACAATTATCTTTCCAGATTTATGAAGATTCTACCCTGCGGGAAAACTCCGTTTACGCTGCGCGACTAATTACATTTTATATTTTAGTTTATCTTAAAGCCCCCCTTATTAAGGGGGGTTGGGGGAATTAACTCAATTTCTCACCGCGAATTGCGTAATCTAACAATTCTATTGGATGCATTACTTCAACATTTTTACCTTGTGCTTTTAAATGTTTGCTAATTTGCAGCGCGCATCCTGGGTTTGGTGAAGCTATTAGCTCGGCGCCAGTATTAAGTAAATTTTGCACTTTTTGTTGCCCAAGTTCTTCTGCTACATCAGGTTGCAGCATGTTATATACACCAGCACTGCCACAGCATAATGCCGCATCTAACGGTTCTTTTAATTTGATATTAGGTATTTGTCGTAAAAGTTGACGTGGTTGGACGCTAATTTTTTGACCATGTAGTAAATGACATGCATCTTGGTAGACTAATGTCAAGGGTTTTTCGGTAATTGGTGATAGTTTTGTTGTTAAGCCAATAGTTGCTAAAAATTCTTGTGCATCTCTGACTTTTGCTGCAAATTGCTTGGCTTTTTCGCTGTATTCTGGGTCGTTTTCTAAAATGTGACCGTATTCTTTTAAGGTGTGTCCGCAACCTGCTGCATTAATAATTACATAATCGACGTTGGTGTCGGCAAAACTGTCTATCATTTGCTTTGCTAATGCTTGTGCTTGTTGGGTTTGTCCTTGGTGTTCTGGTAGTGCTGCACAACATCCTTGTGATTTGGGAATTACTACTTCACAACCGTTCGCTGTTAGTACACGTACTGTTGCTTCGTTGACTGGTGAGAAAAATAAGCGTTGAACACAACCTAAAATTACACCAACACGGTAGCGCTTTTCTCCTTGTGCAGGAATTATTGTTGGTAGGTTACTCTGAAATGACTTTAAGGTGATTTCTGGTAATATCGAATCCATCGCGGCTAGGCGAGGAGAAATTAGTTTGAGTAAACCTGTTGCACGTACTAGTTTTTGTAAACCTAGTTTTTGGTAGATAAACAAAGGAACTAAAAAAACACGTAAAAGATTCGGGTAAGGAAATAACGTGAAGATTAATTTACGTATTAATGTGTCAAACCAGTTACGAGAGTAGTTACGTTCGACTTGATGACGAGTTGCCGATATTAGTTTGTCGTACTGTACCCCAGAAGGACAAGTTGTTACACAAGCTAAACATCCTAAACATGAGTCAAAATGTTGTGCGGATGCTTCGTTGAGTGCAATTTCACCTTCGTTTATTGCGTCCATTAAATAGATACGTCCACGTGGGGAGTCCATTTCTTTGCCAAGTACTCTGTAGCTTGGACATGTTGAGAGACAAAACCCACAATGAACACAGCTATCTATAAGTTTGGGGTCGGGTGGATGGTTTGCGTCGAACCCTTTGAGGTTTTTTATGTTGGCAGTTTCGTTGATTGGATTTTCTGAAGTTTGCATAGGGTCAGGAGGGAGGAGAATAGGGGTCAGGAGGGAGGAGAATGGGGGTCAGGAGGGAGGAGGGGATGTTTAAGCTATAAATTTATCTGGGTTTAAAATATTCTCTGGGTCAAACTGCTGTTTTATCTTTCGCATCAAATCTAGACCATTTCCAGTGTAACCCCATACATCTGTTTTCTGCTTGACAGAAGCAGGCGCCTCTAAAATCGTCAAATATCCACTGTGCTTTTGACATAACGCACGCGCTTCTAATACTTTGTCTAGATGCGTAAACTCTAATACTCCTAAACCACTACTGATATGAACCATTCCTATCTCTCCTAAACTCAGCACATCAACTGCTTGTGTCGGTAATATTCCTATTTTGCACTTAATTAAGTCCGTATTACTAGAAGAATGGATTTGTTGTTGTAATTTCTCCCATAAGCTTGCGTCATCTTCTAATTCATATAAACTTCCTTGCAAACCTAATTTCTGCCCAACCTCTAAAAGTCGAATTGCTTGTTCCTTAACACTTTCGGCAATACTTTGAAAGCGAACAATTAATCCTAGTCCTTTGCCTAACTCTAAATTTGTTACTAGTTGACTCGATAGTAAATCTGCTTGTGTAGGAGTTAACGCTGAACCACGTAGAATGTCTGCTGCTTGCTGTATTGTATCACTTTCACCCGTTAGTACAACGGTAGAAGATGCTGACTGCATAGGATATAACCGAAATGTCGCTTGGGTAATAATTCCTAAACTGCCATAAGAACCAGTAAATAATTTCATCAAATCATACCCGGCAACATTTTTTACTACCCTTCCCCCAGCTTTTGCAATTTGTCCGTCTGCTAAAACAAACGTAATACCAAGCAATTGGTCGCGAACACTGCCGTAACGCTGTCGTAATGAACCAGTATCTCCTGTAGCAATAACACCACCAATCGTTGATAATGGATTGGGGTCAAGGGCAAGAAATTGTTTAGTGTTTCCTAACATTTGCTGTAAAGCCGCAAATTTCATGCCAGAATATACTGTTACCGTCAAGTCACCAACTGCATGTTCGATAACTTGATTCATCCGTTCGGTACTGATGACTATATCTATATTACTTGCCAAATTGCCCCAACTAAGTTTGCTGGCATTGCCGCAACTCAAAATTCGCCATTTATTGCCGTGTGCAATAGTTAGAAGTGAAGCTAATTGACCTTCTGACTGTGGATAAACGATGCAGCTAGGAGGTGTGACTGTAGGTAAAAACGCACGACTAATACGGGAAAGGTGACTAGTTTCTATAGAATCCCACATACAAACCGCATCTTCTCCAACTATTGCTGCAATTTGTGGAATTTGTTTTTCTGATAACATCGCTTTCATTCGCTCACCTATTATTCCCGTTATTCCCGACTTAACTATTTTATGCCTTTAATTCTCGTTACAGCAGGTACATATCGAGTGGAAATACAGATTTATTGTTTTGAATGTACCCTAACTCATTAATATAGTTTTATACAAAAAACAAACTAGCTAAACAATTGTGACATAAACAAGACTTAACATATTAATATTCATTTCACTTGCACCTGAGCTATGAGAACGAACGCTTATGCCAACAGTAGAAAGTATTGTTCCGACACTAACGTTTACCAGTAATACGCCTTTACCCCATGTAATTAATTTTATGGGTGCATATTCAGAATCTACATGTCAAACGGTGCCATGTGATTGTGTTTATGTTGTCGAACAATCACGTTTAGTTGGTATATTTACGGTTAATGATTTAGTAAAATTACTGCTCTCTAAAGTAGATTATACTACTATTACAATTGGCGAAGTTATGCAGGCGCCTGTAACGGTTAACAAAAATATTGAAATTAGTACAGCATTATCACTCTTCGGAAAACAATATCATAAATCCTTAGCTATTGTTGATGAAGACGGTTCTTTTTTAGGGATTTTAACACCAGAGACAATTGCAGCACAATTACAAACTCAGTTGAATGAAACTAAGCAACATGCAATTCGTGCAGAAAAATTAGCAACAGCTAATCAGCAACTACAACAGAAAATTTACTTTTCGGTTAAAACCGAAGCACAGCTACTAAAAACAACATCTGAGTTACAGCAGATATTTCAAGCATTTCCCGATATTTATTTTCGTCTTGCTGCTGATGGAACAATACTTAGTTACTATGCTCAAGACGAATCAGCACTATATTTACCACCTGAAGAATTTTTAGGTAAACCTGTTAAGGATGTTGTACCATCCGAGGTTAGCGAAAAGTTTAATACTGCAATTGTCGAACTTAACCAAACAAAATCGCTAGTAGCAATCGAGTACTCTTTATTGATGCACGATGGAGAGAAAAGTTTTGAAGCACGTTTACTACCATCGATTCAAGAGCAAGTTATCGTAATTATTCGTGACATTACACAGCGTAAACAAGCGCAAGCTGCTTTGCAAACAGCCAAGGACTCACTTGAGCAAAGAGTTGAAGCTAGAACATATGAGCTAAAAAAGGCTGAAGAACGTTATACACGAGCGATTTATGCCGGAAAAGTGGGAATATGGGAATGGAATATTGATACTAATGAAATATATATCGACCCTAACTTAAAAGCAATGTTGGGTTACGCTGATAACGAATTATCAAATTGTTTTGAAGCATGGTTAAATTTAGTTCACCCTTCAGATATTGATGCGCTCAAAGTCGAGATAAATGCTTATATTGAAGGGTTGATTCCTAAGTATGAGATAGAGCATCGAATGCGACATCGTGATGGTCAGTATATTTGGTTTTTAGCACGCGGTACAATGTTGTGTGATATTAACGAGAAAATATGCTTCATGGCAGGCTCAAATACAGATATTACCGTCAGTAAGTATACAGAAGCTCGTTTAAAAGGCTCTTTAAAAGAAAAAGAAGTATTACTTAAAGAAATTCATCATCGCGTCAAAAACAATTTACAAGTCATATCTAGTTTACTTCGACTACAAGCACGATACATTAAAGATGAAGAAGCACTAGATATTTTGCGTGATAGTCAAAATCGTGTGCGTGCAATGGCAATGATTCACGAGAGTTTATATCAATCGACTGATTTGGGTAAGATTAAGTTTTCTGAATATATTCGTAACTTAAGTAATAATCTCGCATGTGGGTACTCTCTTAATAAAGACATAAAAATTAACTTACAAATTCATCAAGTAGAGTTGAGAATAGATACAGCGATTCCCTGCGGTCTCATTATTAACGAGCTTGTTTCAAATGCAATCAAGCACGCATTTATTAACGCTGAGTTTGGAGTGATATATATAGAATTTTTAGATTTAGGAAATAGTAAATACTCTTTCAGTGTCAGCGATAATGGAATTGGTGTTCCCGATGATATTGAATTACGTAGAAATCAATCTTTAGGGTTACAATTAGTTTGGAGCTTAGTTGAGCAATTAGAAGGTTCGATTATTTTTAATAACAAACTCGGTACCTCATTCACAATCACATTCGTCGAACAATAAGGAGGAATTAACTCATGAAAAATATCCTAGTTGTAGAAGACGAGCGCATTATCGCTTGCGATATTAGAAACTCTCTAGAACGTTCAGGTTATAATGTACCCGCAATTGTCGCATATGGAGAACATGCAATTGAAAAAGCTGAAGCATTAGAGCCAGATTTAATATTAATGGATGTAATGCTTAAAGGTGAAATGAGCGGTATTGAAGCAGCAGAAGAAATTTATTCTCGGTTTCATATTCCTGTTGTATATTTAACAGCTTATTCGGATGGGAATACACTTGCAAAAGCACAACAGACCCAGCCATTTGGATATATTCTAAAACCATTTGACGAAGCTCAACTAATTACTACTATTGAAATTGCACTTTCTCGACATCAAAATGAAATGGTCATGCGAGAAGCGCTAGCAAAAGAAAAAACACTACGTCAACTAAAATCGCAGTTTGTTTCAAGAGTTAGCCATGAGTTTCGTAACCCTTTAAGTGCCATAATTACTTCAACCGAATTACTTGTAGTTCACGGTGCCCAAATCAACGATAATAAAAAAACTGAATATCTCAATCATATCAAAAAAGCTGCAACGCATATGACAGAGTTATTAGGTGATGTTTTACTCGTTGGTCAAGGTGAAGTCGGTAAAGTTCATTTAAAAAGGGCGCCTCTAAATTTAGAACAATTTTGCAAAGACCTAACCGAAGAAGTTCAACTTTGTACCAAAAATTCTAATCCCATTATTTTCACCGCTCAAGGAAGATGTGCAAAGCAAGGAGAAGATAGCACATCAACTTCTAACTTACGGTGCTTAGAGAAAAACCCAGCAAATACAACAACTAATATTACCTCTACAAAAGAAGCAACCACCCAGTTACCCATTCTCGACGAAAAGCTGCTACAACACATTTTAACAAACTTGCTCACAAACGCTGTCAAATATTCACCAAACGGTGAACCCGTCAAATTTGATTTATTCTGTCTTCAGGAAGAAGCTATCTTTCGTATCCAAGATAAAGGTATTGGTATTCCCTACACAGACCAAGAGGAATTATTTAATGAATTTCACCGCTGCCGCAATGTTGGTAAAATTCCTGGTAACGGCTTAGGGTTATCCATCGTCAAACAGTATGTTGAACTACACGGTGGAGATATAAGTTTCGTCAGCAAAGAGGGAGTTGGAACCACTTTCATCGTTTCTATCCCCCTCAAATAGCTTTTAACCAAAATCATCCACATATGGTATATTTATAACACGGTATCCCTACCCAGTAACCGTAGATTATAAATAAAGGTGGTTAGTCAGTGGGCATAGTAGTTGAAAGCGTATCCAAACAGTTTGGAAGTTTTAAGGCAGTTGATAACGTTAGTCTAGAAATTAAAAGCGGTTCGTTAGTAGCGTTGTTAGGACCTTCAGGTTCCGGTAAATCTACATTACTGCGTTTGATTTCAGGTTTAGAACTGCCCGACACAGGTAGAATATTGTTAACAGGCAAAGACGCGACTTATCAAAGTGTTCAAGAACGGAACATCGGATTTGTGTTTCAGCACTATGCTTTATTCAAGCATTTAACGGTGCGGCAAAATATCGCCTTTGGTCTAGAAATTCGTAAGGCGCCAAAAAATAAGGTAAAAAACCGAGTTTCAGAACTACTTGAATTAGTACAATTGAGTGGACTTGGAGATAGATACCCCTCACAGCTTTCGGGAGGACAACGGCAGCGTGTCGCATTAGCACGAGCATTAGCTGTGGAACCAGAGGTATTATTACTTGATGAACCATTTGGCGCCTTAGATGCGAAAGTTCGTAAAGATTTGCGTGCATGGTTACGACGTTTGCACGATGAAGTGCATGTAACCACAGTATTTGTAACCCATGACCAAGAAGAAGCAATGGAAGTTTCTGATGAGGTTGTCGTAATGAATAAAGGTGCTGTCGAGCAAATTGGGACACCCGCCGAAATTTATGACCACCCAGCATCAGCATTTGTAATGAGTTTTATTGGTCCAGTAAACGTTTTACCCAGCACATCAGGGTTATTTCAGAGTAATGGGTTTGACTCAGCACATCCAAAAATGTTCTTACGACCCCAAGACGTAATCATAGAAACAAACCCTAACGGTACAACAGTACCTGCAAGAATAAGTCGATTAATCAACTTAGGTTGGGAAATACAAGCCGAGTTAACGTTAGAAGACGGACAAGTAATGACAGCGCACTTATCGCGCGAACGCTTCGACGAATTAAACCTCGAACCACAGCAAAAAGTCTACGTCAAACCCAAAGACGCAAAATCATTTCCCCTTTATTATTCAATTTGAGCATCAAAACACCAATATCCACAAATGATGTAGAGACGCAAAATTTCGCGTCTCTTTATTTTTTGCGTATATATATTCCTATTCCTTTTGATGTAGCAACTTTCTATCTGTGGTGGAAGTGAAATATAGTTAAAGCTTTTATCCTAGTTAAGTGTTTATTAACTCAATCTAAATATCTCAAACTAATTTCAAAGGAATTTGAGATAAATAACTTCTGTTCTAGCAATCGAATTCAAATTGTAATTATTGCATCGCCAACATTAACTCACCAGAATGTACCTCGAACAGAAACCGGGCTTCTTGCCAAAGATATTGCAATGAAACGTTGATTTTTGGTACAGAAGCCCGGTTTCTTTTGGCTTATTGCGAATGATGCAAGATATTAAGTTAACCCATTATCCTAAAAAATCGGAGCAACTAAAACAATGAAACCTTCCAAGATATCCAAACTACTATTGACCAGTGCCTGTATTTTCGGTATTGCGACCTTACCTATATATTTACCAGCTTCAGCGCAAACAGGTGGTTCAGGTTCAGGCGCCTCTTCGTCGGGTAGCAGCACAGGTGGTACAACAGGAACTGGCACAACTTCTGGAACGGGTAGCACAGGTACTACTGGTACAGGTACTGGTTCATTAGGTACAGGCACAGGTACTACTGGTACAGGTACAGGTACTGGCTCATTGGGTACAGGTACAGGTATTACTGGTACAGGTACTACTGGTACGGGCACTGGTTCATCAACTTATGGTACAGGTACAGGTACTACTGGTACGGGCGCCACAGGTACTGGTACTGGTTCATCAACTTATGGTACAGGTACAGACACCACAGGTACTGGAACTGGTACAACAGGCACAACAGGTACAGGAACTGATTCAACATTAGGTACAGGCGCCGCAGGTACAACAGGCACAACAGGTACAGGAACTGATTCAACATTAGGTACAGGCGCCGCAGGTACAACAGGTACAACAGGTACAGGAACTGATTCAACATTAGGTACAGGAACTGGCGCCGCAGGTACAACAGGCACCACAACTGGTACTACTACGAATGAAACAACTACAACAGGTGGGGCAACAACAGGCACTACTACCGATGGAACAACCACTGGTACAGGTACAACAATCGATACTACTAATTCTCAACGCACAACGGGAGTCCAAGAAGAGCGCGGTACCAGTTGGGGATGGCTTGGTTGGTTAGGATTACTTGGTTTAGCTGGTCTTCTCAAACGCGATGAAAAACCTCATGCTTATCGTGACCCCAATGAAGTAGGCACAAGATATTAAGCTTTTGTAATTTCAAGAAAGGATTTTATCTAATTCTTGTGAAATAATTCTTGTGAAATAATTCTTGTGAAATAATTCTTGTGGGATGGGCATCCTTGCCCGTCCCTTACATAATTACCATTAAGGCGCCGGATTAGAATTTGAGTTATCTGTATTTTTTCCCAGCAATGCTTGAAAGATATTAAAAAACAGCGAAGATATTACTGAAAAGAATAATACAAATAATAAGCCAGAGAATGCTGCAAACGGCGAGAAAATAAATAATAAGACAAATAAACTTATTACAATTGATACTATCGTTTTATTCATTGTTTTATTTTCCCTTGTTTATACTACTCCTATTTTAAATAAACAATTAAATTATTTGTTTGGCTACATCCTTAAGAAGGATTGCATTGATTTTAATTATTATAGTGTTTATGTTGGGTTTCCCTGCGGGACACTACGTGAACGCAAAGCCTCCAACGGCACTCGCTTCAACCGGGGGAACGCCGGCAACGCGGTGCCTCCCCAACCTACAAGTTAAATTTTTTGTAGAGAAAGATGTTTCCATTGAGATAGTATTTGGGTAATTCTACGTTTGTTTCTTTCTTTTTTTAATGCTTCTAGGGGTGTGCGAACGGATGATACTGCTTGCTGTCTAAATTCTAGGTTTGGTTTTACTGCTACTTTTAAGCCTTTTTCTAGGTGTAATATCAGTGTGTCTAGTTCTTTTGTTGATACTTTATTTACTGTTTCTTGTGCGTTTGTGGCTATACTTCCTAAAGCATACGCGGCACTATGTCGTACTGATATATCTTTATCTTCCATGCTTGTTACTAAAGCGGGTAGTGATGACAGCGCACGTACTCCAATATTACCTAGTGCTGTCGCTGCTGTTAATCTCACCCAAGTTTCTTGATCTTTTAGAGTTTCTGTCAATGTGGGAACTGCGCTTTCAGCATAATTACCAAGGCGAGTTAATCCGTGTGCTGCATTATAACGTACAGATGCGTTTTCGTGTTTTAAATTAGCTACTAAGTAAGGTATCATGGCTCGTTTGCCGATACTGCCAAATGCTTCCACTGCGGCAGAGCGAACTTTTGGGTCTTTGTCTTGTAATGCTCTTGATAGTGCTGGTAAAGCTGGCGCCGCATCATTGCCTATTTGAGCTAATGCAGTAGCAGCAGCAGCACGGACTTCAGGGTTTTGATGCTGTTGTAGTGCCGTAATTAAAGCCTGAACTGCAGGTTTACCTATATTTACTAATGATTTTAGGGCTTGTTGATTTTGATTGGTGTTGCTTAGTTGCTGGATATATGAATTTATTTGTGATGGGTTGGTTGATTGCGCTAAGGCTGAGTGCGAAAATAAGGGTGTGATAAATAAGGGTGATATAGCAATTAATATTGAGGCTTTACGTGACGCGCGGGAAATAGTTTTCATATATATATATCTTAGTGAATACTAGCTACTGTTTAAAGCATCTAAGAATAATAACGAACTTTACTGTAATTTGTTTCTGGACTCTCCTCTTCTCTGCGCTCTCTGTGTCTCTGTGGTAAAAAATTATTTCACCACAGAGACACGGAGGACACGGAGAGAGAAAATAAAAAGCCTCCCTAATTTAAACATGGGAGGCTGGTATTGAGATTAAGGGGGAGATAAGGGGGGTTATATCAGTAAAGCTGTGGCTGCAACGGCGCCTGCAATTGCTGAGAAAATAGCGGAGACAACTGCTGTGAGGAATAACCACCAAGCGGCATTGGCTGCGGCTTTACGGGTTTCTTCCGCTTGACGTTGTGCTTGTTGTTTAACGTCTTCTAGGCGCCGTTGTGCTTCGTGTTGGATACGTTCTGCACGTTGTAATACGTTGTTGCGCGCGCGCTCAACTTGGTCAATAACTCGGTTGGCATCATCTTGAGAGATGTCATCACGAGAACTCATTATTGCAACCAAGGTTTCACGGTTAAACGATTGCAAGCGGTCTTTTAATGCATCGAATCCTGCTTGTGGGTCATCGAACAATTTACGAACGTCACGTTTGATGCCATCGTAGTTTAATTCCGGACGGTCAAGCGAATTTAGGTAGTTACGAATTTTTCCGAATACTCCATCGATTGCGTCTTGAATGCGTCGTTGTATTCCTCGTACTTGCTCGACAAATTGGTCGCGTACCGAGAAGATGTTATCTGCGATTTGTTCAGCTTCGGCATCTGTAATATCTTCACGAATTTTGAGCAGCGCTACTATTGTGTCGCGGTCAAAGTGCGAAAGACGCTCGGATATAGTGTCTACTCCAACTCGTGGGTCGTGTAGTAGTAAATTCAAGTCACGTTTGATACCTTCTGGGTTGAGTTCTTCTTTACCTGTTTGGCGTAAATACTCTTGCAGGTAAGCTTGGAAGGTTTCTACTCGCTGCTGTGTACGAGTGGCTATTCGACGTGGAGCGCCTATAATGTCACGAATCGAAGTTTGTACCGAATCGATAACTTGGTTAACTTGCTCTTCGCTTAAATCGCGTCGCTGTGATAGTAATTGTACGAGAGTATCTCTGTCAACTTTAGACAAGCGATTACGTAAAGCAATTACACCTTCTTGGGGGTTTTGGAACAGTTTGTTTAAGTCGCGCTGAATACCTTCAGGGTTTAATTCTTCTTTGCCTGTTTTGCGTAGGTAATCTGTTAGCGTAGCTGTTACGTTGTCGTATTGTTCTTTGGCTTTGTCAGCTATTGCTGATGGCGCCTTTTGAACATTATGCCACGACTCTGAAACTGTATTGAGAATTTGATTTGCTTCACTTTCCGTCATATCTTGACGTTGCGCGAGCAATTTAACCAGAGTATCACGGTCAAATCGAGATAAACGCGCTTGAATTGCCGAAAGTCCAGCTTGGGGGTCATCAAGTAATCTTTTCAGGTCTGCACGAATAGCATCAGGATTTAGTTCAGATTTACCAGTATTTCGCAGGTAAGATTCTAAATTCAACCACAAAGTCTCAGCTTGATACTTAGCTTGCTCTGCCAGTCCTTTCGACTCAATTAAAGCTTGGTCGCGCTGCTTTTCTAACAGTTCAATAACATAGGTAGCTTCGCGAGGTTGAATATCATTCCGTTCGAGTAAAATGTCAAGCATTTGCTGACGGTCAAGTACTAATAACCGTCGTGATAACGTTTCGTAGTCTGCGTTTTTGTCTTCGAGTATGGGTTTAAAGTCTCTCTCAATAGCTTCGGGTGTAAAGTTGTCTTTTGGAGTGACGAGCAAATAACTTTCAACTCGTCGCTGTAAGTCAAGCACTATTTCGCGCTCTTCTGCTGCTGTGACGCTTACCAAAACTTCTTGACGAACTGCTTCGAGTTGGTCGGCAATACGTTGAATTTCGGTTTGTGTCAACAACCCACGCTGCTGAAGAATATTTATAAAGTCATTACGTCCAAGATTTTCTACTTCTTGACGGACTCTTGCAGGGTCAGCAGCAGGATCATATATAACGTCGCGGAACTCCTGAGCAATTTTTTCGTTACTTAACTGCCATGCGTAGGTGTTAAGTAAATAATTTTCAACGTCCGCACGAATTGCACTAAAAGGTTTCGTTGGTGTTGGTATACCTAGTTTATCTGCTTGGTTACTAACTTTATCTTTGGCTTGACTTAAGGCGCCTATAATTTTCTCAACGTCAAAATCAGATAAATCTGTACGTCCTAGTACAATACCCGATAACGTTGAAAATCCTTGTTGTAATGTTCTTTGTAATGGACCAGGAGCTGCTTCTTTTGCCGCTCTATCATCAGCTTGTTTTGCCGAACGTGTTTCTGCAATTAAAGCTTCTAACTTAGCGTTCAGTTCATCTGTTTTAGTTTGTCCTGGTGGTAAAGACTTGAGGTAATCAACTAACTCACCTAAACGGTCTTTTTGAGGTTGTTGATTAACTACTTGCTGCCATACTCCATATAATGTATCCGCGATACGATTTGCATCACGTTTGGAAATATCAGTACGTTCGCTTACTAAATCAATAAATTTGTCTTTATTAATATGGCGAAGGTCACTACCTGCAATGTCTTTTAACTGAGGGTCATTGAGTAACTTTTCAAACTCGCCTCTAATTTTACCCAAATCTAACTCAGGTGGACGAAGCATTTCGAGATAATCTTCAATATTATCTCGGATGTGGCCTGGGTCAATGGCACCACCAAATTCTCTACGAACTGCTGCTGCTGCTGCTTCTGCTGTTGAGACAACTTGATTATTTACTGCTTTGGCGCCTAATGCGGCAGTTGCAGTACCCATAATCGCTTGCAGTCCAGATGTTGCAGTATTGACAACATTACCAATTAAAGAACCTACCGTTGTAGAACTTACCCATACTAATAGTAAAAAGTAGGCACCCCAAATTACTAGCCCTAATATTGCACCCAACCCAGGACTGAGAACTAATAAGCTTAGTTTAACTGCAAGAAACGATGCAATAGCTAGTGCAATGGTAACGGTAACTAAAGTCCACATACCCACAGCAGTTCCAATTTTACGGATTGTCCCGCCAAAACTGCCTGCTTCATTATGGGTCGAATGTGAGTCGGAGTCAGAGGAACGTCCTAAATAGGTAATACCAGCAGCAACCGATAAATTTGTTAAAACTAGTTGAATTGCAAAAGCCAAAATCACACCAGCGATTAGAGCTACAAAAAACCGGGGGCCTGCTGTAACCACCGAAGCTTGCGCTGGTGAGATTTGTGAGGTGTCTATTGGCGCCGCTTGCATAAACCACAATAGCGGCTTAATACTAAACAGCCCTATATCTAATTTATCAAACATTGTATCTGCTTCCTCTAATCGTATTAAAACATTGGGGAATAAAATTACATAAGGGAAAGTTATTGTATGGATTGACCCAACTCTTAAGTAATAGAATCGGCTATACAACACCTTTTGGGCATCTCTCGCTAGTTTGAACCCTACCTCCAGCGTTAGATAGAAATGTCATCATCTTTAGTCCAAAAGCGCCAATAAACCAGGTTTGTACTAAGAAACCCGGTTTCTGTTACATTCGTTACATTTCGTTACATTTTGTTTTTTTTAACATCCTATAGGTGGATATTTTCACGTAAATACTATTGAAAACAATAGTCCACAAGTACGTGCATGTTGTGCCTGTAGACAGAAACCAAAAAACTTTTTAAAAGTTAAATTAAAGACAAGAAAAACACAACAGCCGACTAATTAGATAAATAGCTAATTAGATTAAGAAATTAGGCTAAAACATTGCGCTCGAAATGAAATTTAGGGGAAATAAAAATGGAAACTCGTGAAACTCGTCCTTCAAGTGATTTACCAGCAGTAGCTAAAG
>ERZ1066122.2096-NODE-2096-length-13929-cov-36.709817_pt1 | contig 13929 bp, 11 predicted proteins | sample MGYA00382769_ERZ1066122 | MGnify/ENA primary metagenome ERZ1066122 (study PRJEB33369, sample SAMEA5778352) | biofilm metagenome | biome: Industrial cooling water; feature: Water cooling tower basin; material: Biofilm | place: United Arab Emirates | collected...
CCGCAGGCGCCGCGCGCGCCGACGGCCGCCGCGGCGCCGACAGAGCCGCAGGCGCCGCGCGCCGCGCAACCGCCCGGTGACCAGCCGGGCCGCGACGTCACCGTCGCCGGGCAGGACCGCGTCATCGGCCCCGACGAGGTCGTCTACGACGTCGTCGTCGCCGGCGGCGACCTGCGCGTGCTCGGCCACGTGCGCGGCGACGCGCTCGTCGTCGACGGCAACCTCATCCTGGAGGACGGCGGGCGCATCGACGGCAACGCGCTGGTCACCGACGGCGAGATCATCGACCACGGCGGCCGCGTCGCCGGCGAGATGCGCGTGACCGAGGACCTCTCCGGCCTGGCCGGTGCGGCGGCCTCGGCTGGCGCCGGCCTCGACGAGGTCAACCGCGAGCTGCGCGACGAGATCCGCCGCGAACTGCGCGAGGCGCGCGCCCCCACGCCCGTGCGGGTACACCGCGAACGCTCCTGGTTCGACCCGATCTGGCGCGGCCTGGCCGACATCTTCGGCGCGCTCGCGCTGGGGCTCGTGCTCGCCGGCCTCGGCGCGGTGCTCGTCTTCTACGCGCGGTCCAAGCTGGAGACGGTCAGCGACACCATCCGCGCCTCCACGCTGCGCTCCGGCGCGGTGGGCCTGGCGGCGGGCTTCCTGATCGTGCCGGCGTTCGTGGTGATGGTCGTGGCGCTGGCGGTCTCCATCGTCGGCATCCCGCTGCTGCTGGTCGCCGTGCCGCTCTACCCGGTGGCGGTCGTCGCGGCACTCGTCTTCGGGCTGCTGGCCGCGCTGCACGCGCTGGGCGAGCGCACCGTGGAGCAGCAGCGGCAGCAGTTCGACCTGCGCTACCGCAACTCCTACGCGTTCCTCTTCCTGGGGCTGGCGATGCTGGTGCTGCCGCTGATGGCGGCCGGCCTGGTGGAGATGACGGGCTTCCTCGGCTTCGTCGCCGGGCTGCTGAAGGTGCTGGTGATCGTGAGCGCGTGGGCGGCCAGCACCATCGGGCTGGGCGCGGTGATCCTCTCGCGGGCCGGCACGCGCCGCACCTTCGCCGACCCGCTGCCCGGCACCGCGCTCGGGCCGGAGCCGGCGTTCGACCCCGGCGCGGAGACGAGCCATGTCTAGGCGCACCCACACCGCGCTGCGGCTGGCGGGCGTCGCCGGCCTGGCGCTGACGCTGAGCGTGCCGGCCTACGGCCAGAAGTGGCGCAGCGTCGAATCCACCCGGCAGCGGGCGGACGAGCGGCGGCTGAACGTGGAGGTCGAGTACGGCGCCGGGCGGCTGACGCTGGCGCCGGCACCACGCGGCTTCCTCTACCAGATGCAGGTCCGCTACGACGAGCAGCAGTTCCGCCCGGTGGTGGACTTCGACCGTGCCTCCGGCACGCTGCGCCTGGGCACCGCCGGGCTGGACCGCGACCGCGGCAGCAGCCTGCGCCGCCGCTCTTACGGGGAAGCGCACGCGACCATCCGCCTGAACCCCGAGGTGCCGACGCGGCTGAGGCTGGAGTTCGGCGCCGGCGAGGCCGACATCGACCTGGGCGGCATGGCGCTCGAAGAGCTGCGCCTCGCCACCGGCGCCAGCGACAGCCACGTGCGCTTCGGCGCGCCGAACCGCGTGGCCGCCGAGCGGGTGGAGATCGAGGCCGGCGCCGCCGAGCTGGAGGTCGTGGGGTTGGGCAACACGCGCGCCGAGCAGATCCGCTTCTCCGGCGGCGTCGGCAGCACCACGCTCGACTTCAGCGGCGAGTGGAGCCGCGACGCGCGCGTGAAGGTGGACATGGGGATGGGCTCGGTGCGCCTGCGCCTGCCCGAGTCGCTCGGCGTGCGCATCCAGAAGGACGGCTTCCTCACGAGCTTCGACGCCGACGGGGTGACGCGCCGCGACGGCAGCTACTTCAGCCGCAACTGGGAGAACGCCGCGCACCGCGTCACCATCGACATCGACGCCGCGCTCGGTTCCATCGACGTCGAGTGGATCCGCTGACGGGAAGCAGGGGTCGGGGGCCAGGGGTCGAGGGTCAGGGAAACGGCCCCTTCTCGTTGCCGCGGCTCGTGCAGCGCGCGGTGGAGGACTGAACCGGAGGAAGGAACGATGCTGACCGCACTGCTGGCGATGCTGGCGATGGGCCTGATCGGGCTGGTGCTCTTGGTGGTGATGATGGCGCTGGTGGGGATGGCGATCTCCGCCGCCTTCGGGCTCGTCGGCTTCCTGCTCTTCAAGGTCGGGCCGCTGCTGCTGATCGGCTGGGCGGTGACGAAGCTGCTTCAGCGCACCGGCGCCCGCGCCCGCCACCGCCGCCTCTCCGCCCCCGACCAGCGCTGGCTGGATGGGAGGTGAGGGGTCGGGGGTCGGGGGTCGGGGGTCGGGGGTCGGGGGAAAAGTAACACCCCGCTGTGGAAGCTATCCACAGCGGGGTGTTGCCGTTGTAGTTCCCCCGACCCCTGACCCCCGACCCCTGACCCCTGCTCCTACACCATCCCCACCACGCGCTCGGCGAGGGCGCGGAAGGCCCGGCCGGCGGGCGACTCCGGCCGGGCGAGGACGACGGGCAGGCCGGCGTCGCCGCCCTCACGCACCGCCAGCTCCAGCGGGACCTCGCCCAGGAACGGCACTCCCGCCGCCTGCGCCAGCCGCTGCCCGCCGCCGGCACCGAAGAGGTCGTGCCGCTCGCCGCAGGAGGGGCAGACGAAGCCGCTCATGTTCTCCACCACGCCCAGCACGCGCGCGTTGACGCGCTCGAACATCTTGATGCCGCGCAGTACGTCGGTCGTCGAGACGGTCTGCGGCGTGGTGACCATCAGCGCGCCGTCGAGGTTCACCGTCTGCACCAGCGAGAGCTGCGCGTCGCCGGTGCCGGGCGGCATGTCGACGATCATGTAGTCCAGCGGCCCCCACTCCACCTGCTCCAGGAACTGCTTGAGGATGCCGGAGATCAGCGGCCCGCGCATGATCGCCGGCTGCGCCTCGTCGAGCAGGAAGCCGAGGCTCATCAGCCGCACGCCGTGCGCGTCCAGCGGCTCGATCTTCTCGGCGCCCGGCTGGCCGGCGACGACGCGCGGCCGACGCCGCTCGCCGAACATCAGCGGGATGTTGGGCCCGTAGACGTCCGCGTCCAGCAGGCCGACACGGTGGCCGAGCTGCGCCAGCGCCGCGGCCAGGTTCGCGGCGACGGTGCTCTTGCCCACCCCCCCCTTGCCCGAGCTGACGGCGATGACGTGGCCGACCTCCGGCAGCAGGTCCGGCGCGGGCGTCGGGGCCGGCACCGTGCCGGGCGCGGGGCGGCCCGGGCTCGGCTGCGCCGGCCGGGCGCCGGCGCCGGCCGCCGCGGGCAGCCCCACGTCGATGCGCACCTTGCTGACGCCCTCCACCGCCTCCGCCGCCGCGCGCGCCTCGCGCACCAGGGTGCTCGGGTCCTCGGGCCGCAGCGCGAAGCGAAAGCGCACCACCCCGTCGTCCAGCACCTCCAGCGCGCGCACCCGCCCGGTGGAAACCACGTCCTCGCCCGCCGGGTCCCTCACCTGCGTCAGCGCCGCGGCCACCCGGCGCAGCAACTGCTCCGACGCTCCGTTCATCCCCACCTCTCTCCCCGCCGGGCCGCGCCCGGCCTGTAAACACGAACGCCGACGCCCGCAGAGGACGTCGGCGTAGATCGCCGAGCGCGAGCGCTAGATCGCCTGGACCTCACGGACCTCCGGTACCACCGCCTTGATCCGCCGCTCGATCCCGTTCTTCAGCGTCAGCGACGAGATCGGGCAGCAGCCGCAGTTGCCCACCAGCCGCAACTGCACCCGCCCTTCCTCGCCGTCGTAGTCGATCAGCTCCACGTCCCCGCCGTCCTGCCGCAGCGCCGGCCGGATCGACTCGAGCGCGTCCTCGATCTGTGCGCGGATGTCCATCGTCCACCTCCGGGCTGGGACCCTCGCCAGTCCCCAAACTAACCCGTTGCACCGGAGAGGGTCAAGCAAGCCGGCTGCCGGCTTCCCGCTACCGGCTGCCGGCGAACCCCCGGTGCAGCCGGCAGCCGGTAGCGGGTAGCCGGCAGCCCCCTCCTCCCGCTGTTGACAGCGTGCCCGCGCCGCTGTATCAATCATCTGATTCAATCATTCGATTGAAGCCACCCGCAGGAGGATGCCGCCGATGACAGAGGCAGAACGCTCGGTGCGGGAACGCATCGTCCTGGCGGCGATCGAGTGCATCGAGCGCGAGGGGGTACAGGGCGTCACTATCCGCGGCATCGCGCGGGAGGCGGGCGTCAACAGCGCGGCGATCAGCTACTACTTCGGCTCGAAGGAGGCGCTGCTGGAGACGGCGCAGTGGCAGACGCTGCGTGAGGGGACGAGCAAGGCGCTGGAGGAGCTCGACGCCCTGGCGGCCGAGACCGGCGACCTGCGCGCCGCCGTCGGCACGCTGCTCACGCACCTCTTCCAGGGGATCGCGCGCTACCCGCGCATCACCCTCTGGCACCTGCACCGGCCGCTGGTGGAGGGCGAGTACGGCGGGCCGGTCGCGGAGCAATGGGACGATTTCCTGGCCGGCTTCCTCGCCCGGCTGCGCCCGCTGTGGAAGCAGCGGAGCTACGACGAGCAGCGGCTGGACGTGGCGCAGATGTGGTCCGCGCTGCTGCTGGCGGGGATGGCGCCCGGGCTCTACGCCGAGTTCGCGGGGGTGGACTTCCGCGAGCCGGAGGACGCCGCGCGCTTCGTCGAGCACCTGCTCGCCCGCTACCTCCCTCCCGGCGTGCCGCCGTCCGGCGGATGAATCGCGCCGCTGCCGGGCACGGCAGCCGTGCGGCCGGCAGCCCACCCGCAACGCAAGAGGAGGTACGCCATGCGTACCTGGTCCGCAGTTCTCGCGGGGATCTGCATCGCCGCACTCGCCGACGTGCCGTGTGCGGCCACAGCCGTCACCGATGCGCCCGGCGGCCCGCGCGCAGCCGTGGCGGCGCAGGCGACCGGCACGATCGCCGGGCAGGTGCTGGACCGCGACACCAAGGCGCCGCTGGCGGGGGTGACGGTGTCGGCTCGCGAGACCGGCCTCTCGACGATCAGCGACGCGCAGGGCCGCTTCACGCTGCCGGGCGTGCCGGTGGGCAGCCACAGCCTGCGCTTCGCGCGGCTCGGCTACGAGCCGCTCACCGAGGCCGACGTCATCGTGCGGCCGAGCCGCATCACCACCGTGCTGGCGGAGCTGCGCGCGGCGGCGCTGGCGGTGGAGGGGCTGGTGGTGCGGCCGGCGCAGTTCGTCCCCCCAGCGAGCCAGCCGACGAGCCACGTCGCCTTCTCGGCCGAGGAGGTGCGGCGCGCACCCGGCTCCGCGGGCGACATCAGCCGCGTGATCCTGGGGCTGCCGAGCCTGGCGAAGGTCAACGACCAGAGCAACGGCCTCATCGTGCGCGGCGGCAGTCCGAGCGAGAACGCGTTCTACGTCGACGGCATCGAGGTCCCCAACATCAACCACTTCCCGACGCAGGGCGCCTCGGGCGGGCCGATCGGGCTGCTGAACGTCGACTTCATCCGCGAGGTCGGCTTCTCGGCCGGCGGCTTCTCCGCGCTCTACGGCGACCGGCTCTCGTCGGTGATGGAGATCCGCTTCCGCGAGGGCAACCGCCGCAAGCTGGACGGGCAGCTCGACCTGAACTTCGCCGGCTTCGGCGGCGGCGCGGACGGCCCGCTCGCCGGCGGGCACGGCGCCTGGCTCGTCTCCGCGCGGCGCAGCTATCTGGATCTGCTGGTCGAGGCGGTGGAGGTGGGCACCAGCATCGCGCCGCGCTACGGCGACGTGCAGGGCAAGCTGGTCTACGACGCCTCGCCCGCGCACCAGCTCACGCTGCTGGGCCTCTGGGGCGACAGCCACAGCCGCTCGACGCGCGCGGTCGCCGAGGAGAACGCGATGACCGTCTACGGCGAGCAGGACTACGCGAGCGGCACGCTGGGGCTGAGCTGGCGCGCTCTCTGGAAGCGACACGGCTTCTCGGCCACCGCGCTCTCGTACAGCCGGAACGCCTACGACGAGGACTACGCCGAGACCTCCACCGGGCTGGCGCTGCTGCGCAACCGTTCGCGGGAGAGCGCGCTGCGGCTGCGCAACGTCAACCACCTGAAGCTCGGCGGCGGCACCTCTCTCGACGCCGGCGCCGAGGCGAGCTACCTCTTCGCGGACTTCGACAGCCGCTACGCCGAGCACACCGACGCGCTCAGCCACCCCGCGGCCGCGCTGCACCTGGACGAGCGGCCGCGCGCCGCGAAACTGGGCGCGTTCGCCAGCGTCACCGTGCAGCCGCTCGCGCGCTGGACGCTGACGGGCGGGCTGCGCGCCGACCACTTCACCTGGACCGGCCACAGCCAGCTCTCGCCGCGCCTGGCGCTCTCGTACGCGCTCAGCGAGCGCACCTCGCTCAACGCCGCGGCGGGCGCCTACCACCAGGCGCTGCCGCTGCTGCTGCTCGCGCAGGACGAGGCGAACACGGAGCTGGCGGCGCCGCGCGCCGTCCACTATGTCGTCGGCGTCACGCACCTGTTCGGCGAGGACACGCGCCTCACGCTGGAGGGCTACGAGAAGCACTACCGCCGCTTCCCCGTCGATCCGCGGCAGCCGCAGCTCTTCGTGCTCGATGAGCTGACCTACGGCCACGGCTTCTTCGGCAGCCATGCCCGACTGGTGGACGCGGGGCGCGCCGTCTCGCGCGGTGTGGAGGCGATGCTGCAGCGCAAGCTGGCGCAGGGCGTCTACGGCCTGGCGAGCGCCGCCTGGTTCCGCACCCGGTATCGCGGCGCGGACGGCGTGTGGCGCGACCGCGCCTTCGACAACCGCGTCATCCTGAGCGCGGAGGGCGGCTACAAGCCGAACCGCCGCTGGGAGGCGAGCGTGCGCTGGATCTACGCCGGCGGCCCGCCCTACACGCCACTGGACGTGGAGGCCTCGCGCCGGCTGGGCCGCAGCGTGCTCGACGCCGAGCGCATCCACCAGGCGCGCTACCCGGCCTACCACTCGCTCAACCTGCGCACCGACCGGCGCTTCCACTTCCGGCGCAGCAACCTGGTGGCGTACCTGAGTCTGTGGAACGCCTACGACCGGAAGAACGTCGCCACGTACTACTGGAACGCGACGGACAGCCGCGTCGCCCCCATCTATCAGTGGGGGCGGCTGCCGCTCTTCGGGTTGGAGTACGAGTTCTGAACGGCAGGATTCGGGATTCAGGATTCGGGATTCAGGGAAGAGGCTGCCGGCTGCCGGCTTCCAGCTTCCGGCTACATCTGGGGTTCGCTGGCAGCCGGTAGCCGGTCGCTGACAGCCCAACCCCCTGAATCCCGAATCCTGAATCCCGAATCCTCTCCCGGGGTGGTGCGGCCGGGCCGAGCGCGGTACAATTCTCGGCCGGCTTGTCCACCCACCGCAGAGGAGCGACATGAGCAGCATCGCACACGTCCCGCCGCCGCGCAACGAGCCCGTTCTCGGCTACGCGCCCGCCAGCCCGGAGCGCCAGGCTCTGAAGGCGCAGCTCGCGGCGATGGCTGGCGAGCAGATCGAGATGCCGGTCATCATCGGCGGGCGCGAGATCCGCACCGGCAGCACCGGTGCGTCGGTGATGCCGCACGACCACCAGCACGTGCTCGGCCGCTACCACAAGGCGGGCGAGGCGGAGGTGCGCGAGGCGGTGAAGGTGGCGCTCGCCGCGCAGCGCGAGTGGGCGGCCTGGCGCTGGGAAGACCGCGCCGCCGTCTTCCTGCGCGCCGCCGAGCTGCTGGCCACGCGCTGGCGGCCGGTGCTCAACGCCGCCACCATGCTCGGCCAGAGCAAGACGGCGCACCAGGCGGAGATCGACTCGGCCTGCGAGATGATCGACTTCTTCCGCTTCAACGCGCACTTCGCCGAGCGGCTCTACCAGGAGCAGCCGGAGAGCGCGCCCGGCGTCTGGAACCGGCTGGACCACCGCCCGCTGGAGGGCTTCGTCTACGCCATCACGCCGTTCAACTTCACCTCCATCGCCGGCAACCTGCCCACCGCGCCGGCACTGATGGGCAACGTCGTCGTCTGGAAGCCGGCGCACAGCGCGCTCTACAGCGCCTACCAGATCATGCGGCTGCTGGAGGAGGCCGGGCTGCCGCCGGGCGTGATCAACTTCGTGCCCGGCAACGCCAGCACCGTCAGCCAGGTGCTGCTCCACGACCCCAATCTGGCGGGCATCCACTTCACCGGCTCGACGGGCGTCTTCCAGACGCTGTGGCGCACGGTGGGCGAGGGCATCGCGCGCTACCGCGCCTACCCGCGCCTCGTCGGCGAGACGGGCGGCAAGGACTTCATCGTCGCGCACGCCAGCGCCGACGTCGAGGCGCTGGCGGTGGCGATCGTGCGCGGCGGCTTCGAGTACCAGGGCCAGAAGTGCAGTGCGGTGAGCCGCGTCTACGTGCCCGACTCGCTCTGGCCGCAGCTCAAGCCCCGGCTGCTGGAGATGCTGGGCGAGCTCCGCATGGGCGACCCGGCGGACTTCCGCAACTTCATGGGCGCCGTCATCGACCAGGGCGCGTTCGAGAGCATCACCGAGTACATCGACCACGCGAAGAACGCGGACAACGTCGAGATCCTGCACGGCGGCGGCTACGACGGCGAGAAGGGCTATTTCATCGAGCCGACGCTGGTGCAGGTGCAGGACCCCTACTATCGGCTGATGTGCGAGGAGGTCTTCGGCCCGGTGGTGGCGCTGCACGTCTACCCCGAGGCGCAGTGGGAGCAGACGCTGAAGATCGTCGACGAGAGCGCGCCCTACGCGCTGACCGGCGCCGTCTTCGCCAACGACCGCCGCGCCGTGCTGCAGGCGGACCAGGCGCTGCGGAACGCCGCGGGCAACTTCTACGTCAACGACAAGCCGACCGGCGCGGTCGTCGGCCAGCAGCCGTTCGGCGGGGCGCGCGCCAGCGGCACCAACGACAAGGCCGGCTCGCTCTTCAACCTCATCCGCTGGACGAGCACGCGCACGATCAAGGAGACGTTCTCGCCCCCGCGCGACTGGACGTACCCCTTCATGGCCGAGAAGTGAGGCGGCAGCAAGCACGTGATCGTAGCACGAAGCCGTACCGCAACCACGCACCAAGTACACGAGGGCTCCCAGATGCCGGGAGCCCTCGTTGGTTGCACCTGCGCCGCGGACATGCTACCGCTGCAGAGGAATCACCACATCCACTCGCACGCTGTCAGCCGGGTATGCGGACTGCTTACTGAAGCGTAAGGGGCCACTGCTCGACGGTGTCGCACCTGAATCGAAGTTCCCGTGTACAGGCGCGCGCACCATGACGCACGTCACCTGCACTCGCTCGGTGCTGAAGAGAGTGGGCAGCAACCGGTAAGCACCGCTACTGTCTGTCCGCATCCACACCCCGTTGTGAGACTCCTGGAAGGCGTCAAACAGGTTCGGAGCGGGGCATTGTCCATGCCGATCAGCGACCGCACTCACCCCCACACCTACAGCCGGGCTTCCGTCGGCCCATGTCACCCGTCCATACACGATGGCATGCAGCTTCGCCGGCGGCACAAAGTCTCCAGCCTCACAGCCGAGCAGTAGCAAAGCCCCGATCGACAGGCCAGCCTTACGAAGGCACATGTGCCGCATCAGCAGACCACTTCCTGTACCGGGATCTCTACAGCATCAGGCTCCGTCGTTCCGCAGTTGATCAGCCCGCCACCGCCCCCACTACTGTTGATGAACGGCGAAACCTGGAGGGCACCGAGGTCCATTTCGATGCGCTGGAGTGGACTGTAGAACACGTTGTGTGCCCCGACTACATTCCCGATAATCTGGAAGTAGTCTCCCCAGTGAATACCCTTCAGGTCGATGTTGCCGTTCCCCAGATCCGCCCATACGGGACCACCACTGTCTCCCTTGTGGCGCCAGTAATCGCCCTCATGCTGGCATTTCAGCCTGGGTTATTCACCAGATCTGCCCAAGTGCCTGTCTCGACGGCATCTTAGCCGATTCGGGGCTTCACCCAAGAGGTGAAGCGGGAAAACGCAGAAATGCCTATCCGCGTGGCATCTACGAGATCGTGGTGAATAAGCCAGGCTCAGTGAGGCGAACCTCGGGCTACCGGCCGGATTCGCGTCACCTGCATCAGAACTGGCCGGTGGTGGTGCGCCGTGTGAGCGTGGAACAACGTTCCGGTGGCCACCACGGGGCAGCCGACCAGCGCCCCGTACTCGTGGTACTGCTCAGCGGAAAGAACCAGCTGCAACTCGCGGACGTTCCGCTCCGGCTCGTCGATCGGCTCGATACCGCCCACGAGTGATACCGGCGTGCCCAGGCGCAGCAGCCAGTAGCTCGCAGGCCGCTCTCCGGGGAGCTTCGGATCCGAGCTGTCCGCGACCGTCCACCGAACGATCTCGCCGGTGAGCGTCACGGGAGCCGGCCCGTACGATACCTCCACTCCGCGGCTGGAACTGCACGCGAGGAGCACCAGGGTCGCGAAAGCTGCCGCACCGCCGGAGAAGACCGGGTGCCGCCGGGCCACGCCAATCATGCCCCGGCCAGAGCAGGGAAGTTATTGTCGGTACGTCGATCGGGCACGGACCGGAGATAGAGTTTCCCGTTCCGGGAGCGGGCGATGACCGCATCCAACTCGCCGGACCCGGCCAAGTGGAGCGCGGTGCCCAGATCGACGTAAGAGGGATAGCCTTCGATCTTGAACTCCAGTAGGGCACCGCCCCTGACGCGCCGGGTACCGATCACCTTCCGCTTCACGGTGACCTGACCCACGACATAGCCTTCGATCCGTTGGATGGCGTCGAGCACCCGCTCGAATTCGTCGGCCGAGAGGCTGGACAGAATGCGATCGACGGCCAGGCCGGTGAGCTCCGCCACGAGCTCTCGGTACTGGTCGGTCTGGTTCTCACTCGGGGGAGCGTACCGCTCGATCGCTGCGTAGATGCTCAGTGGAGCATAGGTGGGTCCGCGGAGCAGAGCGGCGAGGGCAGCCCGTCCGGTCGCGAGGTCGGGGAACACTGCGAACCCGCCAGCGCTGCCTATCGCGCCGTGTCGCCGGGCGAAGTCACCGAAGCGGAGATTGCCCGGATTGTGGTTGCGCCACGCCCACGAGCCGCCCGAGTATACGGTGCGCCGCCCCTGCTCGTCGTAGTAGACGACCGTAGTGCGATCTCGCAGCCCCGCCTCCGCACGCACATACCTGGACTGTGTCTGCATGCCTCACCTCGCGGCTCAGTGGTGACGCCAGCAAGCGTTCCTCCTGATGGTCCAAGCTATATGCGCAGTCAGCGCACACAAGCACCACGGAGTGCGTGTGGACCGGCCCGCAGATCTCGCCCCCTTCCCGGGGGATCTCGTTCGACAGCGCCGGCTCGCTCTTCAACCTCATCCGCTGGACGAGCACGCGCACGATCAAGGAGACGTCCTCGCCGCCGCGCGACTGGACGAACCCGTTCATGGCGGAGAAGTGAGGCGACCGCCGGGGGCTTCATGCCCCCGGCATTCGTTTCCCCCGCGGCTCCCCGACCGTGCTCCCCTTCAGTACCGCAGCGTCAGCCGCAGGAGCGAGAGCGGCGCCCAGCGCGTGCTCTCCTCCACGCGCAGCGGCGGGCCGGTAGGCGCCGGAGGTGTCGGCTGCCCCGGCTGCCAGCCCGCGGGGTACGCGTAGACCTCGCGACGCATCGGTAGCCGCATCCATTCTCGCTCGTACGAGAGCACGACGTGGTCGAACAGCGCGATCCCCACCGAGCCACCCGTCCACGGCAGCCAGCGCGCCGCAGACGGCTCGGTATCGCGCCACCCGTCCCAGTCGTGACCCGGCCGGCCGCGCGTGGCGCCTGCGCCCAGCGTGCCCTCGATCTGCACGGCGCCGAGCGGCAGGCGCCCGCCGACGCCAGCGGAGAGGCGGGTCGCGTCCTCCAGCTCCAGGCCGCCACGCCAGGAACTCAGAGTGGAGCCGGGCCGGCCATCGCCGGCGCTCCCAGGCGGGTAGCAGTACTGGTCCGTGCCCCCGAAATCCGAGTAACGGTCGGCCGCCACCCAGCCGAAGGCGCGGTCGCGCGTCCGCACCTCCACGCCGTAGAGCGCGCTGCTGTACCCGCAGCCGCTCTGGTAGTCGGCACTCGCGCCCACGAAGCCTAGCCGTGCGGAGACGCGCACCGGCAGCCGCGGCGTCTCCTGCGCGGCGGCGCCCGCAGCAACGACCAGGGCGAGCGCCGTCGCCAGGACCAGGACGCGACGCAGCCGAAGGCCGCCACGCCACCACCTCCATCGTGAACTCACGCCCGCTCTATCGCCGGGGTTCCGTCTCCGTGCGACCACGCACGTCCGCCACACGTAGAACGAGCCGCGCCCCCGCCATCTGCGGGTGAACCCGGCGTGCTGCGGCCGAACTCGCGCCGCGTGGGGAGTTCCCCCACGCACTGCAGGCGATCCCCTCTTCCCCGCTGTGCGGCAGACAGTTACTTCCTTGTGCGTTCCGCGGCGACCGGGGCCGTTTGCACGACGGGTCCGGCCGCTGTATCTTTTGCGGTTCCCCTGCTTCGCAACTCGATCCGCGAGCTACACATGGCAACCAAGTACGTCTACTTCTTCGGTGACGAGAACACCGAGGGCAACAAGGAGATGAAGGCCCTGCTGGGCGGTAAGGGCGCGAACCTCGCCGAGATGGCGAAGATCGGCCTGCCGGTGCCGCCGGGCTTCACCATCAGCACCGAGGCCTGCCGCTACTACCTCAAGCACCAGGACTACCCGCAGGGGCTGAAGCAGGAGGTGGAGGAGCACCTGCGCCGCCTGGAGAAGGCCACCGGCAAGAGCTTCTTCGGCGGCAAGCACCGCCCGCTGCTGGTCTCCGTGCGCTCGGGCGCGATGTTCTCGATGCCGGGCATGATGGAGACGATCCTCAACCTGGGCCTCAACGACGAGACGGTGGTGGCGCTCGCCGAGGAGAGCGGCGACGCGCGCTTCGCCTACGACAGCTACCGCCGCTTCGTGCAGATGTACTCCGACGTGGTGCTGCTCATCCACAGCGACCACTTCGAGAAGCTGCTGGAGGCCAAGAAGCACACGCGCGGCGTCGAGGGCGACATGGACCTCTCGGCCGACGACCTGAAGGAGCTGGTCGCCGAGTTCAAGGCGCTGGTGAAGCAGCACAGCGGCAAGCCGTTCCCGGAGGACCCGGAGGAGCAGCTCTGGGGCTCGATCAACGCGGTCTTCGGCTCGTGGGACACGCCGCGCGCCATCGCCTACCGCAAGCACAACAACATCCCGGACGACCTGGGCACCGCCGTCAACATCTGCACGATGGCGTTCGGCAACATGGGCGAGGGCTCGGCCACGGGCGTGGCGTTCACGCGCAACCCGAGCACCGGCGAGAACAAGCTCTTCGGCGAGTTCCTCTTCAACGCGCAGGGCGAGGACGTGGTGGCCGGCATCCGCACGCCGCTGCCGATGGAGGAGCTGGAGCAGGACATCCCCGAGGCGTACACCGAGTTCGTCCGCGCCTGCGACCTGCTGGAGCAGCACTACCGCGACATGCAGGACCTGGAGTTCACCATCGAGCGCGGCAAGCTCTACATGCTGCAGGCGCGCGCCGGCAAGCGCACGGCCGCCGCGGCGGTGAAGATCGCGGTGGACATGGAGGAGGAAAGTCTCATCAGCAAGGAGGAGGCGGTCCAGCGCGTCTCGCCGGACCAGCTCGACCAGCTCCTGCACCCGACGATCGACCCCAAGGCGAAGGTCGAGCTGCTGACCACCGGCCTGCCCGCCTCGCCGGGCGCCGCCGCCGGCAAGGTCGTCTTCGATCCGGACGAGGCCGCGCGCCACGGCGAGAACGGCGACGCCGTCATCCTGGTGCGCCGCGAGACCAGCCCCGAGGACTTCCACGGCATGGTCGCCGCCAAGGCGATCCTGACCGCGCGCGGCGGCATGACCAGCCACGCGGCGGTGGTGGCGCGCGGCA
>ERZ1066122.2097-NODE-2097-length-13922-cov-12.522031_pt1 | contig 13922 bp, 12 predicted proteins | sample MGYA00382769_ERZ1066122 | MGnify/ENA primary metagenome ERZ1066122 (study PRJEB33369, sample SAMEA5778352) | biofilm metagenome | biome: Industrial cooling water; feature: Water cooling tower basin; material: Biofilm | place: United Arab Emirates | collected...
GCGCGGGCCGGATCTTCGCGCAGGGCTCGCATGTGTTCAACATCGCGCAGGTCGACGGCTACGCCTTGCCCGAGGTGCCGGAAACGGAGGCCTTTGATCCCATCCCCGATGTGGAGGCCTTCATCGCCGCCGCCGGGGCTGCCATCCGCATCCAGGGCGAGAGCGCCCACTACACGCCTTTCACCGACACCATCACCATGCCCGACCGCGAGCGGTTCTTCACTACCACCACCGCCAGCGCGGTGCAGAACTGGTACGCCACCCTGCTCCACGAACTGGTCCATTGGACCGGGGCCGATCACCGTCTTGCCCGCACCTTCGGCAAGCGCTTCGGCGACGAAGCCTATGCCATGGAAGAGCTGGTCGCCGAGCTTGGCTCAGCCTTCCTGTGCGGCGACCTTGGGCTGTCCGTGACCCCGCGTCCCGACCATGCCTGCTATCTCGCCAGCTGGCTCAAGGTCCTCAAGGGCGACAACCGGGCGATTTTCACCGCCGCCAGCGCGGCGGCGAAGGCTGCGGAGTGGCTATCCAAAGAACCATGCCAGTAAGGGTCGTTGAGCCCAGGACGACAGCTTGCCGTGCCTGGTCCCTTATATGTGAACACTTCCGGGCAACGCCCGCCGCCAAGCCCTGTCGCCGCAGGTCCACATCATGATCATCCATTGAAACGGAAGAGTACCCGATCCTCATCCTAATCTTCGAAGGGCAGCCCGATGCCCATTTCCCGCATGAGCATCCTGCCAAGATAGGAAATTTGGATCCGGCCCTTAAACCCGCCCACCTTCGCGTCGAACTCGGGAAGCTGGCCCTTTTTGACGTTGCCGTAGTTTTGCTCCAGCAGCCCCATCCGCAACAGATGGTCCTTGCCCAGCTCGTAGAGCTGGTTTTGTTCAATCAATGCACTGCCCGCGCCTAGGTGCGGCGGGTCAGGCCTGCTGATTGACTCAAAGGCATTGCGATCGCCGCCAGCGTAGCTGCGCCCATAGGCGGTCAAGATGGCCGCCTCGTCATCGTCAATCTCACCAAGCAGCTCCATCAGCCGTTTGCGCCGGATGACTTCGGCATCGTCAGCCGCCAGGCCGCGCGCGACCACTTCGACAATCTGACCAATGCGCTCAGGCGACGTGGCCCGTGCTGCCTGAAATCCGCCACGCTCGATCAGGTCGATCTTTTCGGGGTTGGCAAGCGCGGCTTTGGCATTTGCCTCTTCCATGGCGGCGATGCGCTCTTCTAGAGTACGGAGGTAGACCACGATCCGGTCTTGCCGCAGCCCCGGAATGACCTCTGTAACCAGCTCGCCAAGCAGGCCGCCCGCAAAAGGGACGGCGGACAGTGCTCCGCGCGTCGCCGCAACCAGACGGTCCTTTGCATTGGTGTCCAAATCGTCGGTCATTCGCACCTCTTTTCGGCACGTAGCTTTGCGACAGACTTATGCGACGCTCAACCCCTTGAAAAACCGTTGCGCCGGAGGAGGTGTCAAGAGGGTAGGCTTTTGCTACGGATGTCGATCAAATCGCAAGCCTGCAGCATTCAGAAACGCATGGTTCCTTAGCCTTGCGTCGGCCAAAAGGTCCTTCCATTCGATGACCTCGACGATACCCCGAAACTTGCCCCCTAGCTCCTGAATACGCCCGCGCCCGTTTGCTGTCGTTCGCCAGCCATTTGTATGGATTTCAAGCTTGCCCACGATATCGGCGACAACGTAGCAATAGAATACGCAGTCCTCGGCAATCCTAACCCTGCTGTTGTTGAAATCCTCAATCTGCCCCGCCTTCAGCTTTGTGATATACTCGCTGATTTGGTTCATTGGCGAATAACGTTCCTCGTAATCGCGTCGTCCTGGATGTTTGAACTCAACCAGCATGACCTTCGTGAGAGGATCCTCGCCTTCCGCACCCAACCCGTAGAGGCGATCATAAATAAGTAAGTCCGGACGTTTTGCGCTGTCCTCTTCCTGCAAAATTTTCGTGAAGGGGACGTCCGATGCGAAGTATTTCTGGAACGTCAAACGTTCGTCGATGATCCAAAGATCATGGTCGGATTGCTCTATCTTGCTCGGGTCGTCGCCCCTGAGCTTCATCGGGCAGATGAACTGATGGAGCGTCTGTTCAAGCTGGAAGTCTTGGGTGCCATTCTCCCGCTCCCGTATGCGACGAAGCAAGACCTCCATAACATCCAGAACCGTTTTTCGACGCAAGACATATTCCGTGAGCTGTCGCTGCTCTTCGGCTTTGATCTCGTTCGCGGCCTGCCGAACGGCATCCGCAAAATTCTCGGGTATTGCCTGATTCCCGTCCAACTGAGCGACGATCTGCTGGATCGTCTCATTGCGCTCTTTGTCCCTCCGGATACGGAACGGGATCAATGCCCGCGCAAACTCTTCGGGTTTGATCGCATTTTTCGGGGTGCGCTCCAATAACGCCTCAGCTTCCTCAAAGCCAAACGACGGATAGTCGTTCACGAAGTCGCGAAGAGTGCCGAGGCGTTGGCTATCAAACTCCCGAATTTCATCTCCGAGAGCGTCTGAGCGCACGTAACCGGCACATTCACGGACGATCTCTTCCACAACGGACTCATCGAAGTTGAATTGCGTCCGCTCCTGATTCACTCGCTCATCAAGATACTCGCCCGAGACGCAGCCATGATATACTTGGTCGCCACCCGCGCCAAAGCGGCCAATGCCAAGCAACCCGTCTATCTTCCGGGTTGTGACGGTGCGGCCGTTGGCTACCAAATGAATTTGATGCAGTCCGTCGAAGTTCGCGCTGGCGTTCTTGTGGCAGATGAAACTCGCGAGTGACAGCTCGCCAAACTCATTCGTCGTGATCGTTTCGACACCCCTGTCTTCCAGCATGAGGTTCTGCACTTCCTCTGGGAAGGTGCTGCTGTTGCCATCGATGTCCACGATGATCGTCGGCGATCTGCCAAGGATGAAATCCGCAAAGAAATGTGACCCGAAATGCTTGACGATCGTTGCGCCCTGGCTCGGAAATTTGGTCCGGTATGCGCTTCCCCGCAGCTTCGAGAACGTGACAGATGTTCCTGTTGGCGCGTCCCCCGCGCCCAGCTCCTCCAGCTCCTCATTCGTAATCTGGTCTACTGTAGTGAGCTGGAACGAGAACGAACGCCGATACAGTCCTCCGTTCTCCTTAAAAATGCTCACGACCTTGATCCGCTCGAAGGCGTCGAGCCAGAGCAAGCGGCCAACGCCCTTCCCGCCGCGCTCCATTTTGTAGTCGGTGTCGGTGGTGCAGAATGCCTTGAAGCGCGGCGTTTCGAGGCCGATACCGTTGTCATCGACGATTATCTCGATGTCATCGGGTGACCGAGGGTTGCGGATTGTCACAGTCACGGCCCCGTGCGACTGATACAATGCAGGCCCGAAGGCGTCCTCGATGGCATGGAGTGAGTTGCTGACGGCCTCGAATACAGGTTGCAGGGCTTCCGCAGCAAGCGAGGGCTTTGGCAGCCGCTTGACCCGATTTACGATATCGCCTTGCATCGAAGTCATCGGCTTGCTCCCCTAGAACGCGAATTTGGCTTGCGCTTTGTCTTCGACGGGGCGCAGCTTGGCATAGGCAAGCAGCTCCGCGATTGAGCCGCCTTTATCCCGCCAGCTGTAGAACGTCGCTTCCCCAAGAAGGACGTAATGCCATTCGGCCTCACCACGATGCTCCGGGGCGAGGCCGTTGAGACGGTCGCACCACGCTACCGCAGCCTTGCGCTTTCGGAGCACATTGGGACTGGTCATCTGCCCCTGCCCCTTAGTCTCGACAAGATACACTGCGTCGCCCGACCTCACGAGGAAGTCCGGTGAATAGAAGGCTGGAAGGCCGTCTTCTTTGATGTAGCGAAGGCGCGCGAAGGTATGCTTCTGCTCGTTGATCTTGCAGAATGCCTCAACGCTGGCGTCCCGCTCGCAAGTCTCCATAAAGGCCTGCTCCAGACCGCCGTTCCGGGACGGGTAGGGCAGCCGCAGATAGATGGATTTGTCCACCGCGACAGACGAGCCCTCGCGCATTGCCAGCTTTGGCACCTCGGACATTCTACGATGCGCTACCTCTGCATCGGCAACGATCACGCTGTCTTCGGCCTCAAGGATCGCACGCGCCCATACCTTGATGATATGCTCGGTCACAGGATCGAGGAGCAGCACCCGCCAGTTCTCATCGTCCAAGGGCTCGAAATCCTGCCGGAACAGATACCGGCGGATGAACCCGTCAATCCCCTCGGCGAGCTCGGCACGGTTGATTTGAATGTAGGGAAACTTGCTCGCGTTGGCGAAGGCCTTGGAGCTGCCAGTGGCCTCCGTCAGCGTCACCGCCTCCGTGATCCGGCGCGTAATTCTCGCAAGATAATCGTTGTATCCGGTGGCTGTCATCACCCCACCATGAACGCGGTAATCCCCGAAGCGGGTTTTCGCCTGCACGTCTTCGGAATGGAACTTCTCACCGTGGCCAAGCTGGCTCTTGAGCTGAGCGAGGGAGAACGATCCGAAGGATTCCAAGGCCGCCGGTTCGATCTGGGTATCCTCAAGCTCCTCAACCTGCTCACGCAGGATGAAAGGTATCGCGAAGTCGTACTCTTCGTAGCCTTCGCGCAGTCCCACAGAGATCAGATCGCCCGTCGAGCTGGTGTTCTGATCGTCATCGTCCGCTTCAGCAGCGAGCCCCTCCTCGATCAGCTCCTCGTAGAAGCTTTGGAATGCCGGATGCTCAACGATCGAGAGAATGTCGATCATGTTGTTCGGCGTCTTGCCGGTGCGAATAAGCTGACGGTTCTCGCGCTTGATGTCGTCATATTCGTTGCCGCGCCACATGAGGCGCAGGCCACGTCCTATGGTCTGTTCAAGAAGGATGCCCGCTCCCGAGGCGCGCAGCGGAACAATGACGCAGATATTGTTCACGTCGAAGCCCTCACGCAGCATCAGAACACTGACGATGACGCGCGGCGACTTGTGGCGGTCCACGTCGAAAAGCCGCTCACGCAAGACTTTCCACTCGTCGGGCTTTAGCTCGCCCTTCCGGTTGGAATCGACGCGAAGCACCTCCTCGTCGGCCAGGCCTTCAAGCTGCATGAACTCGGCAACCAACGGCGTCACCGTCGTGTCTTCGCACACGACCAGCATCTTGGGATGCTTGTCCGGATCGAGGCTGGCGAAATCAGTCTCAAGTTTGCGGAGCTTCGTCAGGCCTGCTCGGAGCATGATGCGCTGTCCTTCCGACAGCATCGGGTTCCCGTTTTCGTCACGGTCCGCTTTGAAATCGAGATCCTCATTGCTGAGGGCCCCGATTTCCGAGCGCTTGTCGAGAACAAGCGATTTGACCAAGCCCGCCTTCATGGCGGTTTTGAGGTCGAAATCGACGACGATGTGGGGGAAGTAGGATTTGCGCAAGTTCTTGCCCGTGCCTACCTCGTTGTAGGGTGTAGCCGAGAAGTCCACCTGGACGAACCGGTTGCCCTTGGGCTCCGCTATGAGGTTTAGGCTCTTCTGCCACTCGACCTCAGTCACTTCGCCTTCACGCTTGAACTCGTGAATGTGGTGCGCCTCGTCATTGAAGACCATGAGCGCGGGCAGATCCTTAAGGTAGGCAAGAATGCCGCCGCGTTCATAACGGCGGTTCAGCACGTTCAGATCGTTACCTTTGCTCGTGCCGGGTGTCAGAGGCAGGATGCTTTGGACGATGGCTTTTGGGTCGGCTGCCTGCCCCGGCGCATCTATATCGTCATCTTCGAGTGGCTCGCCCTCTTCCGAAAGGACGTGCCAGTTTGAAATCGCGATAATCCCGCCCGCTGTCACCTTGCGGCCAATATCTTCCTTCGGACACACAGCCCCTTGCACAAAGCGGAAAACTTCATCCCGATAGGCATCGGGAATGAACAGCTCCTGGAAGATCGCCAGATCGGAGATCGTGAAGTCGCGCTTCCCGTCACGTTCCTTGCCCATGAAAGCGTCGAGCAGACGATCGTAAACGATCAGCCCTGGGGCCACGACGAGGAAATTCTTTGTGAAACGACCGTTGTCTGGGGCGCGATTGGCATTGAGTATCTGCCACACCATGAGAGCTTGCAGAACCCAGGTTTTGCCCGTTCCCGTCGCCATCTTGAGGCAGTATTTCGGGTAGGCGTTCTTACCGGCGCGGATGATCTCGGAATCCCGCGCGCTGGCCAGCATTACGTCGGGCGCGGCAAACTGATACAGGTCTTGCAACGTGTCGATATTCAGGACTTCATGGGCATAGATGACGTTGAGCAGGGCTTGTCGTTGCCCCGGATGGAAATTGAACTGCCGCGCATCCTGGAACTCGGACTGAAACCACCACTTGAGCAGCTCAGCCGTGATTGCCGAAACTTGGTTAAGTATCGGCGCAACGCCATTTTCGAGCCCACCGCAGGCTTCTTCGACCTTGGCCGTCAGGCCTTTGGCAAGTGTCAGATCATTGATGCTCGCCATTACGCCACCTCGACTGTCGCTTCGGCCTCAAAGCCGAAGACATCTACGACGCGCACGCAGACACGGCGTTTGCTGTCCTTTTTCGGCAGGTCGGTCAGACAGGCTTTGGTGACGACTCTGTAGGGATCGTCGTCGTTCTCTGTGTTGCCCCGATAGTCCTGCCAAACCGAGCGGAAGACCTCCCCGTCATAATCGGGGTCAACGCTCCAGTATTCGATCAGCGCCATCGGATCGGCGTTGATAACCTTTTGCAATTTCTCGCGATTGGCATCGTCGAGATTGAGCGCTTCTGGCGAAAGCAGGACGTAGTTCGCGATCGAGACGGAAATGGATTCCTTCTCCCCTGTCCGACTCCGCTTGACCTCACCCAGTTTCAGATATTGCAGCGATGAGAAGCGAACCTCGTCGGCCTTGAGCTTGTGGCCCTTCTTTTTGAGCCGGTCGAGCAGATCGGGGGGGATCACCAGCACTTCGAGCCGATCGCCCTGACCCAACGCCTCTATATCGTGGCCGATGGTAGGCGAGAAGTTCCAGCCAAGCACAATGACTTTGTCCCAGCCCCCCATCAGATTGTCGCGGATTTCAATCGCGCGGCGAAGGGTGGAAAGGCCTGTCATCTTGTTCGGGCTATCCGCCAGAACAAGGGTTTTGCTCCCCTGAAGTCGCCCCATGTTCTTATTCGGATTTTCCTCGACTGGCAGGGGCAACGCGCCGAAGAGGCCGAGCACGATTTCTGCCAGATCACCAATGCGGAACTTTGCTCCCATGGTGGAGCGCATTTGCTCCACCTGATAATCTCCAATATGCTGGTAGAGGAATGGCTTGGCGTCTTGGTCGATCAGGCGCTTGCGCGTCACCATACATGCGGGCTTACCAAAATCTGATGCAATCCAGCGCCGACCGAGCCTTTCCGCGACTGCTGCGGTAGTGCCGGAACCGACGAAGAAATCGGCCACCAGGTCTCCCTCGTTGGAAATCGCGGTAACAACTCTTTCAATAAGAGCTTCGGGCTTTTGTGTATTAAAAAATAGGTTTTCCGTCCGGTCCGCTGGTTGAAGCATTGATATACGCCAGACATCATCGAGCGTTCGCTCGGTTGATTCGATGTATATGACTTTCCCGTCAGGTCCTTTGGCGTTAACGACTTTACCCTTTTCCTTATCCCATACGCGCTTGAGCTGCTTAACAGGGGCTTCCCGCTCCTCCCTTATCTTGTTGAATGTGTAATCATCACCTGCACGATACCACAGCAAAACGTCATGATTCTTGGCGAAATGATTTATGTTACCTTGCATTTTATTATAGTAATACCACACAATCTCATTAACAAAATTCGATTTGCCGAAAATTTCGTCAAGAATTATGCGAACATAGTGGCAAACATGCCAATCCAAATGGACGACAATGCTTCCGTTGTGTGCAAGCAATTCCTTCATGAGAAAAAGTCGCGGCGTCATCATCCGCAAATATGAGGCTGTTCCCTCGCTCCATGTGTCAGTATAGGCAAACTGCTCGATGACGTTGGGTAGTTGCTCGATGGACGCGCCGGGTAATTCGACCTTACGCCGATAATCCGCCTTACTGTCGTAAGGGGGGTCAATGTAAATGAGATTGACCTTACCGCGCACGGTTTCCTTTCCGTCACCGCCCGCGAGGAGTGAGCCAATCGCCAAGAGGTTGTCGCCGTAAATAAGGCGATTCTCACCGACCGCAGACGCCCGATCCTTCTTATCAGCTAGTCTGAGCAAATCCTGCCAGTTGCTATCTCGCGACGGAATGACCAGCTCGCGCGTTTGCAGCCCTAAGCGATAGTTGCTCTCTGCCCTCTCCATCACACGTTCTGCTTCGCGTTTGCCTTCGGCCACGATGGACGGCAATTGTTCGAGCAAACTTTTCATTCACATCCCCTTGTCCGCGTCCGGCGCGGGCATCTACAAATTTTTGGGTATCCGATTAGATCATAGCTGGTTGATAATCGAGTGGTTTGCCGTCGATTTTAGCGGCACATTCGGAGCAGTGCGCTGCCCTGCCGGGCGGCCTGCTCTATCCGCTGCGCGGACCGGGCCTGTCGTCCCGGCCCATCAGGGTGACGATCAGGAGCGGTTTGAAGCGGAGCGGGAGTTTCTGGCGGACGCGCTCTGTCCCGCATGGCCTTTGGCCATGCTCCTGAGGGCGCGGCGTTCCTGAGCTGACCCGCAGGCGCTCTTGCCTCGCTCATTGCCGGACGCCCGCTGGCCCACTTGGCCCGCGCGCAGGGCGTCCGGCGGCTTCGCGCCGTGCAAGGGCGCCGTTCCTGTGCGGATCGCTGCGGCGATCCTTGAGGGGAACGCCAAGGGCTTTGCCCTCTCGTTCCCAAACCCCAATCGACACCCCCGTGTGGCGGGCTTCGCCCGCTGGCCCGCGCCAGGGCATCGATTGGGGTTTTCCCTCCCCCTCCCATCCTCGCCGGAAGGCAGGGCCGCATGCCGCGTGACGGATGCGGCTTTGCCGGATGGAGTTTGGACCATGGCTGACCTGATCTTGAATTACCGCGCGTGCGGGGCCGAGTGCCGGGAAGACTGGCTGCGCATGCTGGCGCATGACAACGGCTTGCCTCTGGTGGCGGTGCAGCAGCTGGCGGACGAGCTGGGCGAGCGCGAGGACTTTGGCGAGTTGGTGCGTCTGTGCGAATGCGGCGGGAGCATTGCGTCATGAGCGGCGCGGTGCTGTCGCGGGCCGAGCGGATTGCCCGGCTCAATGATCTGGCGCGCCGGGCTATGGGCATTGCCAGTGTGGTGGTGGCGACCGAGGGCATTCGGGCCTTGCCCGAGGCGGACCAGTCACGGCTGCGCGAGTTGGTCGAGACCTTCGATGCCTTCACGCCTGACAATGATCCCTATGGCGAGCGCGATTTTGGCGCGATCTGGCAGGGGGTGGACGGTGTCTGGTCGACCTTGCGGCCTGTTGATGTTGCGGTGACCGTGTTCTGGAAGATCGATGCCTATGACCGCGAGTTGCGGTTTGGCAGCGAGGACCCCGCCGACCCCGCCGTGACCCGGCGGGTGCTGACCATCATGCTGGCCAGCGAATATTGATATGGCTCGCCTGTCCCACATGGTGGAATCGTCGCGCCTTGCATTCGGCGGGTGGTGCCACGCCAGCGAGAAGCAAATCGGTGAGGGCGATATTCGGGCCAGCTACAGCGCCGACCGCATCGGCATGGGGCAGCCCATCCGCAAGCCATTCCGATACGCCGGAGAGCTCTGGGTCTGCATTGGCACGAGCGCTTCCGGAGCCGAGGCCTACCGGCTCGTCCACCCTTCCGTCTATGGCGGCGCGGCGCGCAGCTATCATGATCGGTGCCGGGATGGCGATCGCGCGCGCGGTGATCCGGCGGGGTTTTATGACGGCATCATCGTGCGTCACGCCGGACGGGAACTTGTGATGGCCGGTCCGCCCGCCACCTTCGTGGCGGGCGAGGAGGCGCAGCTGTCGCTGTTCTGATGGGGACGGTGGGTGGGGGTTTTATTGATTTTGCGGCCGGCGCATGTCGCCCAGACCATGTTCAGGACAATCGAATCCTCTGGCCGCGAGTTGAATCGCGGCAGCGACGAACCCCGCCGATCCCGCCGCGACCCGGCGGAGGCTGACCATCATGTTGGCCAGCGAGCGTCGAAGTCTGCTCTTTTCCATGTTCAATGCATTTATTGCGTTTAAAGCAGATAGTGCATATATGGCCCGAGAGAACAAGGAGGTTCCCATGACCATGCTCGCCCACCGCCAGATGCCGCCCTCCGCACAGGACGCAGCCATCGCGCGCGCCTCGGGCCAGCTTTTGTCCCGCTTTGCCCACCGCAAGCGGCCGCTGACGCTGCGCGTCCGCGACGCCGACCATGACGAACCCCTTGAGCTTCCGACCGGCGCAGTCGAACTGCTGATGGATATTCTGGAGGCTATGGCCGCCGGACGGGGCGTCACCCTCATTCCGGAGAACGCCGAACTGACTACCGTTCAGGCTGCCGAGATTCTCAATGTGTCGCGGCCCTTCCTGATCAGGCTGCTCGATGAAGGCCAGATCCCCCACCGCAAGGTCGGCAAGCATCGCCGCATCCGCATGGAAGACGTCATGGCCTACAAGGCCAGAATAGACAGCGACCGTGAAGCCGTGCTCGACCAGCTTGCCGCCGAAGCCCAGGAACTGGACATGGGCTATAGCCGCCCGTGAGCCAGTACACGGCCCTGCTTGACGCCAACGTCCTCTACCCCGCACCGATGCGGGACCTGCTGCTGCAGCTTGCCGTGACCGACCTGTTCAAGGCGCGCTGGAGCGCCGACATCCACCGTGAATGGATCGAGGCTTTGCTGCGTGAACAGCCGCATCGCGACCGCGTGTCACTCGAACGCACGCGCGACCTGATGGACCGTCATACGCGCGATGCGCTTGTCACCGGCTATGACGCACTGATCCCTGCGCTCGCCTTGCCCGATCCTAACGATCGCCACGTTCTCGCCGCCGCCATCACAGGCCGCTGCGACGTGATCGTCACCCAGAACCTCAAGGATTTTCCCGACGTCGCACTCTCACCGTTCGGCATCGAGGCGCAGCACCCCGACACTTTTCTTTGCAACCAAATGAGCCTCGTACCCGGCCTGTTCTGCACTGCCGTTCAGAAGGTTCGGGCGCGGCTCAGGAACCCGCCTTATTCTGTCGAAGATTATCTCGACACGCTCACGCGGCAGGGGCTCGTCGCCACAGCCGCCGAGCTGGAACAGTTTGCGGCAATGCTCTGATCCATTGGCCAACGCGCGCCGCCTGACACGTCAGGCGGCGCGGTGATCCACGAAACAGTGTTCATTATGCCAGTCGAGAAAGGCGAGCTCCGGATCGAACCGTGCCGCCGGCCGCAGCGTCGTGTTCTCGAACCGGAAGGTCCGCCGTCAGGCCTGTGAAATACCGGTGGCGGTGAGCCGCAAGCCAACAGCCTTGGCCGCGGCGAGTGCCTTGCCGAGTTGGGCGGTGGGCTTGCCTGCCTCCAGATCGACGATGAAGCGTTCGCCGCTGTTGATCGCGAGTGCCAGTTCCCGCTGAGTAAGGCCAAGGGCCTTGCGAGCGGAGGCAATGGCTGAGCCGAACTGACTTGCGTTGTCTATCATGCCATTCTTACCGAGCAGGAAGATCGCATATGAACGATGAGACTCCAAAGGCATTTCTTCCCGATCGGGAAGAAAGCACTCTGATGTAGCTGCCTTTGCAGAAATTCTTACCGATCGGTAAGCCGACTGACGGCCTGAACGGATGTTTGGCCGGATCGTGGCGGCCCTGGTACCCTTCATCTGGCGGCGTCGTTTTCAGCACCCGCACTGGCCGCACGCGGTCGAGGATCAATGTTCGGCCCGCGCCGGTTCCCCCGGTCTTCGCCGGGTTCACCCGTGTTGGACATGACCCTGCGCCCTTTGCCGCGCGGCCTTCCTGTTTGGTGCAACGAGCCACCAACACGGAAGGAACATCTCATGGCCCGCACTACCCAAGCACCCGCCCCCGCCACCGCACCCGAGCCCAAGGCTCCGGATTTCATCGCGTGGCATGTCTACAATCGCGGCGAGAAAGCCTTCTGGACCAAGGTCGGAGCCGCCTGGTTCCACCGCGACCATAAGGGACTGTCGCTCCAGCTTGAGGTCGTGCCGATCAATGGCCGGATCGTGCTGCGCACGCCGCTCGACGACGACGCCAAGGAGGTGCAGCCGGGCGCTTAGCGCCCGGCCTTGCCGTCTGCGGAGACCGCCAGCTTTGTCCGATCGACCGGGCCGCTGTTGTCCGAAACTTGTATCCATATTTCGGACATCAAGGCTTGTGCATTCGACCGCGTGATCAACGGTTCGGGCGGTTACTGATTGCAGCTTTGTCGCCTCATTCTATGCGAAAAATCGCATAAACCGCGTTTATGCGATTTCGGACATAAGGAGCCTTCGCGTCAGACCTCACAGCTTTTTAACGTACTGATGCGACAACACAGTCCGCTACCCCGGACGATGCCATGCCGAAATCAAAACCACCTTCCTGCCTTGTCATGCTCATTGTGCTGAGCGTTCCGTCGATGGCGGCTGCCCAGGTCATCGAAGGCCCTGCCGACGTCATCGACGGTGACTCCTTGCGTGTCGCTGGAACCGAGGTTCGGCTGTTCGGCGTCGATGCGCCTGAATTCTCGCAATCGTGTTTCAGCAACGGATCCGAGGTCGCGTGTGGTGCGATGGCCAAGGATGTCCTTGCAGGCCTAATCGGCAACTCAGTTCTGAGCTGCCAGCCGCGCGATACGGACACTTATGGCCGGATCGTTGTGACCTGTCGGACGTCCGGCGTGGATATCAGCGAGGCGCTCGTCGAAGCGGGCTGGGCCACAGCGTTTCGGCGATATGGCAATGACTATGTTGCCGCCGAGATGCGCGCGCGCTGCACGTGCCGGCATCTGGCAATGGGACTTCCAGATGCCGGAAGATTACCGGGCGAGCCAGCAGGCCGACCCGCAGCCGCGAACGGCGCAAGCCTCGTCGCGACCTGCGGGGCGCGCACGCCGTTACGAAGGCAACGGCCAGTGCCTCATCAAGGGCAATCACTCTCGGCGCGGTGACTGGATCTATCACTTGCCCGGCATGCCCTATTACGACGACACCCGCGCGGAGGCCTACTTCTGCACCGAGGCTGAGGCTCAGGCTGCGGGATATCGCCGCGCGATCGTTCGATAAGGGCAGATGTCGGTCGGTGCGCTCAGCATCGCGAAATGTGATCACCGAACCTTATCGGGCTTGGCCTTCGCGTCGGCTTTGAGCTTTTCTATCCGCTCCGAGCAAACCTCATGCACGACGCGGCCAAGCTCCTCGACTTGCGCGACGAGCCATTCGAGCTCTTCCCTCGTGACGCGATAATGCTTGGAGTACCGAGCCTTGACGTAGGCGTCCTTGAGCTTCTCGAACCGTGCCCGATCACGCTTGTTCTCGCGCGGCCAGACATAGGTAAGGCGCGGATCGATGCGCTCGGCTTGAGTGCGGAGGAAGCCGAGATTGTGCACGTGAGGGGTGTAGAAGGTGCAGACCAGCAAAGCGCAGTGATAGAGGCTCTCCGTGGCCTGGTGCATGATGAAGGCTGCTTTCTTGTTCCAACCCCGCTCGATCATGAATTTTGCAGTTTCTAGGAACTGCTGCCCACCCGGGAGCCACTCCTCAAAGTATTCGGTCGCCATCGCAAGAGCCTGTGTCGGCGTCTTCGGCTTGGGGGTGTGGAGTTCGGTGTCGTCGGACTGGTAGACCGCGATGCCTTCGGCCTTCACGTCCATGAAGAAGTAGCGCCCGTGGGCGAGCCCGTCGTTCACCTCCTGCAGGGTGTGGACGATGAAGTTGACCGGGGTCTGGAGCGTGCCCGTTACGCCATACTCGCGCATCAGCCGCTCATCGAGCTTGGCCCAGTACTTCACCCGGTCCGTGAGCCGCTTGTCGC
>ERZ1066122.2099-NODE-2099-length-13919-cov-7.206939_pt1 | contig 13919 bp, 14 predicted proteins | sample MGYA00382769_ERZ1066122 | MGnify/ENA primary metagenome ERZ1066122 (study PRJEB33369, sample SAMEA5778352) | biofilm metagenome | biome: Industrial cooling water; feature: Water cooling tower basin; material: Biofilm | place: United Arab Emirates | collected...
GCGATACACCAGCCCCGCGTCGAACAGATCGAGGAACAGAGCCTGTTCCTGTCCGTAATAATCGGGGTCGCAGGTGGCGAATTCGCGGCTCCAGTCGATGGCAAGGCCCAGCCGCTTCAACTGCGCCCGCATCGCGTCTATATTGGCATAGGTCCAGCCGCCGGGGTGCACCCCCTTTTCCATTGCGGCATTTTCCGCCGGCATGCCGAACGCGTCCCAGCCCATGGGGTGGAGCACTTCATGCCCGGTCATCTTCTTGAAGCGCGCAATGACATCACCCATCGCATAATTGCGCACATGGCCCATGTGGATGCGGCCCGATGGGTAGGGAAACATCTCCAGCACATAGGATTTGGGCTTGGCGCTGGCGTCGTCGGCGCGGAAGCAATCGGCGGCTGTCCAGGCATCCTGCCAGCGGACATCGGCGGCGAGCGGTGAAAAACGCGCTTCGCGGGTCATGTCGTGGTCATCCTCGGTCCAAAAAAGTCGTCATGCTGAACTTGCTTCAGCACCCATGGCGCGATCCCTTGATCCTGCATCATGAATGCTGAGGCAAGTTCAGGACGATGTAATAACGACGAGAGGCATTCGCCGCACGCCGCCCCAATATCGGGCAATCAGCCCTCGATCGCACTCTGGCGCAGGTCGCGAGCGCGGGTCAGGATGACTTCCTCAAGCTTTTGCACGGTCGCCGCTTGCACTGGCGCATCGACCCATGCGCCGCCCTGGGCGATCTGGCGCGAAGCGGCGACACGCAGCGCATCGGCGCGCAGATCGCGGTCGAGGATCGACACGGTAACCTTCATCCGCTCATTCGGGTTGGCGGGGTTGGCATACCAGTCCGTGATGATGACGCCGCCTGACGAGTCGGCCTGAAGCAGCGGCATGAACGACAGCGCGTCGAGCGAGGCGCGCCACAAATAGCTGTTCACGCCGATCGTGGTGACTTGCGAGGCGGCGATATCGGCCTTGGGCCGGTCTTTGTTCGCACAGGCTGCCAGCGTCGACAGTGCAACCCCGGTCAGCAACAGTTGAGCGAGGCGGCGGGGGGCGGGGGAGGTGAGCATCATGAACGCGGCGTTCTTTCCTGAAGGTGCGCACGCCCTGGGTGAGCGAGCGCAGGCGGGCTGTTGCAGCGACGGCTCTAGCCCCGTTCGCCTGCACGGGCAAGCCAGCGGTACGGCACCGGTTCGGCAGGGGTGTGGACTTGGGGCAACATTGGCCAACCGAAATGCACCCTAGCTGGTATCTGCAACAAAAACACGCTTGTTACGTTGGCGTTTTCAATCGGATGCGCTTATGCATTTGTTTCAACACTGGAGTCGCGTGGGCAATATGGCGCAGTTCAGGGGCCAATGGATGAAAGCGGGAGTCGCGATTGCGGCTTTGTCGGCGCTCGCCCTGCCGCCCGCGCTGGCGGCAATGAGTCGGGCCGACCGTATTCGCGACACACATTTGTCCAATGAATTGTTGGGGCAGTTCACGCCCGCCGCAGGTGACCCCCGTCTGATCGCCCGTTTTGCCAAAGTGTCGGAACGCGCTCGTCAGAATTTCAGTTTCACACCTGTTCTGTCGCGCGACGGTCAATCGAATCGCGCCATCACGGTCGTGATTCGTTCGCGTGATGGTGCGGTGTCGGGGCTTGATGCCGCCGCGCGCACCCGGTCGCTGGTGGCTGGAACCGCGCAACCCGTGGCAATCGCGCCTGTGGCCTATAATCTCGGGAAATCGGTCGGCTTTGACAAATTCGTGTTGCCGCAGGTCGGACGCGGAATCGATATCCGCAATCTGCCGGAGGTCAGCGCCCCCGAACAGCAGGCCCATAAAGCGCCGCGCTTTGCCTCCCGCATGACCAGCATCGCCGCTGACCCTGCCGGGGCCTCTCCGCGCGCTGGCGTCCCCGCGCCGGGACAGGAAGTCGACCTGAGCGGCAGCTACCGCGTCACGCGCAACCTGAACGTAACCGCCGGCGTGCGCTACTCGGCCGACGACCGCCTCGGCCCGCTGACCAATGAACAGCGCGACAATCAGGCGGTCTATGTCGGAACCCAGTTCCGCTTCTAACGTCCTGATTCCCAGGCATCGATCGCGGCCCAACCCGGCGTAAAGCGCTGGCCGACGGCATGTCGCAGCAATTTGCGCCAGCGCGAAAGGTTCATGCCGCCCAGCGCGACCGGCTGTGCATGCGTCATGCGTGCCAGTGTCAGCCATTGCCGCAGGGTCAATGGCTTTGCCCCTACGTGGCTGCGCGTTGCGTAGAGCGGTGAGATCAACGCATGGTCCGTGCCTGCACATGCGGCACGGCGAGCTTCACGCGGGTTATGCACGGGCATGCTGACGATCAGGTTCAGCCGCCGTGCCTGCGCCGCGCCGCGCACTGATCGATCGCGCAGGTGAACGCCGTCGGCACCCAGCCGCCGCGCCGCATCAGGACTTTCCCCGGCAACCAGCAATCGACAGCGACGCGCCCGCGCAATGCGCCGCAACGTGCGGATCAACCGGCGGCGCGCCTGGGCGGACAGCGTGTCGCTGCGCAGCAGAATCATGCTTCCGGGCGATAGCCGCCGGGCGGCCCATATTCCATGCTGTTCCAGTCGCGCGTCGGTCAGCAGCCAGCCGCAGGGCCGGGGTCGCTGCGCTGCGCTGCGTGGGTGACAAGCGGGCATCAACGCCCCTATAGGCCAGCGCCAACAAGGCACAAGCAGCAAGGCATGGGCATGACCGAGATGGCGGACAACCGACTGGCACGCGTGCACAGCGCCATGGGAAGTGCCGCGCGGCGCGCGGGCCGCAATGGCGATGATGTAACCTTGATCGCGGTCAGCAAAATGCAGGACGCGTCTGCCGTGGCCCCGCTCATCGCCGCCGGACAGCGCGTGTTCGGCGAGAACCGGGTGCAGGAGGCGGCGGCGAAATGGCCTGCGCTCCGGGCTGCGCATGGCGATCTTGAACTGCATCTGATCGGCCAGCTTCAGTCGAACAAAGCGGCCGAAGCCGTGGCGCTGTTCGACGCCATTCATTCGCTCGACCGGTCGTCGCTGGTCGCTGCACTGGCGCGGGCATGCGATGCGGCCGGGCGGCAACCGCAACTACTCGTTCAGGTCAACATCGGCGACGAACCGCAAAAGGGCGGATGCGCGCTCCCTGCGCTCCCCGCGCTACTGGCTGAGGCAAAGGACGCCGGGCTGGCGGTCGGCGGGCTGATGGCCATTCCCCCTGCGGATACGGAGCCCGCCCCTTATTTCGCATTGCTCGCCGAACTTGCCGATCGCCACGCCCTGCCGCTGCGCAGCATGGGCATGAGCGGCGATTATGAAACGGCGATCATGCTGGGGGCAACGCACATTCGCGTTGGCACAGCGCTGTTTGGCCCGCGTGATGGGGGTCCGGACGCTGCTGCGCTTGCTCGCCCTGCCTCACCTCGTTAAGGGCTGGTCATGTCCTCGACGCCCATTTCCCCGATCCGCATAGCTCCGTCGATCCTGTCCGCTGATTTCGCCCGGCTGGGTGAGGAAGTGGCGGCGATCGAGGCAGCGGGCGCCGACTGGGTTCATGTCGACGTGATGGACGGGCATTTCGTGCCGAACCTGACCATCGGTCCGGCAGTGGTGAAGGCGCTCCGGTCGCACAGCCGCCTGCCGTTCGACGTTCATCTCATGATTTCGCCGGTCGACGGCTTTCTCGACGCCTTTGCCGAGGCGGGCGCCGACATCATCACCGTCCATCCCGAAGCCGGTCCGCATGTCCACCGCACGGTACAGCGGATCAAGGCGCTGGGAAAACAGGCGGGTATTTCGCTGAACCCGGCGACGCCGGCCAAGATGCTCGACTATCTGATCGACGAGATCGATCTGGTGCTGGTCATGAGCGTCAATCCGGGCTTTGGCGGCCAAAGCTTCATCACCAGCCAGCTGCGCAAGATCGAGGCGATCCGCAAGATGATCGACAAATCGGGGCGGACCATCGCGCTGGAGGTCGATGGCGGCATTGATGCCGCTACGGCTCCGCTGGCGATCGCCGCCGGGGCCGACGTGCTGGTCGCGGGGACGGCGACATTCCGGGGCGGTCCGTCGGCTTATGCGGCGAACATCGCGGGGCTGCGCGGGGGCTGAACCGGTGGAGCTGGGATCGATGGACCGCAAGCCAGACAGCGACGATGCGGCACATGCCGCCGGTCCGGCGCGCGAGACTGTCGTGGAAGCGCCGCGCGAACCGGCCCCAGAGCCAACGGACGTCGTCGATACCATCGAGCCTGGCAAACGGCTGATCCGCCTGCCCAACGACCGCGGCCTGTCGCTCAGCGAACGGCTGGCGAACCAGATTACGCGTCTGACATGGCGCACACCGCTCCACCGCTTTCGCCTCAAGGGGCGCTTTCCCCTCAAATTGCTTGGGGTGCCGGAAGATCCCGTAATGGGCGATGCGCGCGCGGGCACCGCAATTCGCGCCGGACATTTTCTGCATCGCGGCTTGAAACAGCCGCTGGCAACGCTGGATTTTGCCGCGCTCGATATCGCGCCGCCCTTTGCCGACTATCTGCATGGCTTTGCCTGGCTGCGCGACCTGGCCGCCGCCTCGACGCGCGTTGAGGCTGCCCCCATCGCTGAAAAGGTCGTGCGCGACTGGCTGGCGGCGCATGGCGAGCTGGTCAGCGAACCGGCCTGGCGGCCGGCCAATTGCGGCTGGCGCATCCTGTTCTGGGCTGCGCACGCGCCGCTCATCCTGTCGTCGAGCGACCTGGTATATCGCTCTGCGGTGCTCAACCATATCGCGCGGGCGGCCCGGCATCTGGACCAGACGGCCGACCGGATGCGGCCCGGCCTGCCCCAACTGATTGCCTGGACGGGCGTCGTTGCCGCATCGCTGCTGCTGCCCGGCGGCGAACCACGCCGCGTGTTCGGCGAGGCCGGACTGCGCAAGGCGCTGGAGGCGGTGATCTATGCCGATGGCGGCAATATCTCGCGCTCGCCGCAGGTTCAGCTTGACGCGATCATGGCGCTGGCGATGCTGCAGCGCATCTATGACATGCGCGCGCTCCCGTCGCCGCAATATCTGAACGAGGTGCAGACGCGCGCCGTTCCCGCCCTGCTCGGCATGACCCACGGCGACGGCGGGCTTGGCTGCTGGCAGGGGAGCGGGGCGACCGCCGCCGACACGGTGCGCGCCATTGTCGCGGCGAGCGGGGTGCGGACCCGCCCGCTCAAACAGGCGCGCGATTGGGGGTATCAGCGGCTGACCGCGGGCAAACTCATCCTGCTGGCCGATGCCGCGCCGCCGCCCGTGGCGCGCGTGACCGAGGCGGGCTGCGCCTCGACGCTGGCATTCGAATTGTCCGATGGCCCGGTCCGGCTCATCGTCAATTGCGGGGGAGCGGGGCTGACCGGCGCGACCATTCCGGTGGCGCTGGCAAAGGGGCTGCGGACGACCGCGGCACATTCGACCCTGACGCTGGCGGACACCAATTCGACCGCGATCCTGCCGAGCGGCGTGCTGGGCAAGGGCGTGACCGAAGTCGAAATCGACCGGCGCGAAAATGAACAGGGCAGCCGGCTTGAAATGACGCACGACGGCTATGCCCGGCGGCACGGACTGATTCACCGCCGGACGCTGATCCTGCCGCCATCGGGGCGAGAGCTGCGCGGTGAGGATGTCCTGCTCCCGGCCCCGCGCGCCCGGCGGCGCGGCGACACCGGCTTTGCGCTGCGCTTTCATCTCGCACCCGGCATCGCGTCCAGCCTGACCGCCGACCGGCAAGGGGCCTTGCTGCGCATCGCGGGCGGTCCGCTATGGCAGTTTCGTGCCTCTGACGGCGAAGTGCGGGTGGAGGACAGCCTGTGGGTCGATGGCGAAGGCCGCCCGCATCCGGTGGAACAACTTGTCGTCATCGCCGCTAGCCCGCCCGGCGGGGCGAGCGTGGGATGGATTTTCAAGCATATCGGCTGACGGCCTTGCCCTTTCGGCCCCCGCGACCTAGGCCACGCGGCGATCCTCCACCGCTCTCGAAAGCCTGTTTTCCATGACCGATCGCATTCCCATTCGCCGCGCCCTGCTGTCGGTTTCCGACAAGAGCGGGCTTGCTGAACTGGGCCGGGCCCTGGCGGCGCAGGGTGTCGAGCTGGTGTCGACGGGCGGCACGGCCAAGGCGCTGCGTGAGGCGGGTCATGACGTACGCGACATCAGCGACCTGACCGGATTTCCCGAAATGATGGATGGGCGCGTCAAGACATTGCATCCGGTCGTCCATGGCGGGTTGCTGGCGGTGCGCGACGATGCCGCGCATATGGCCGCAGCCGACGCCCATGGCATCGGCATGATCGATTTGGTGGTGGTCAACCTCTATCCCTTTGCCCAGACGGTGACCCGTGGCGCGGCGCGGGACGAGGTTATCGAGAATATCGACATCGGCGGCCCTTCGATGGTGCGCTCCGCGGCCAAGAATCACGCCCATGTCGCCATCGTCACCGATCCGGCCGACTATGCGCTGGTCGCATCGGGCGCGACGACGTTGGAAGATCGGCGCAAGCTGGCGGCCAAGGCCTTTGCCCTGACCGCGCAATATGATGCGACCATCGCAAGCTGGTTTGCCTTTGCCGACCGGGGCGAGATGTTTCCCGCCAGCGTCGCCATTCCTGTCCGCCATGCTCAGGAACTGCGCTATGGCGAAAACCCGCATCAGCAGGCCGCGCTTTATGTGCCTGCCGGTCCTGCTGTCGCCGGCGTGGCACAGGCCCAGCAGGTGCAGGGAAAGGAACTGAGTTACAACAATTTCAACGACGCCGACGCGGCGCTGGAACTGGTCAGCGAATTTCGCGACGGACCGCCGACAGTGGTGATCGTGAAACATGCCAACCCCTGCGGCGTGGCCAGCGGCGACACGTTGCTGGCGGCCTATCGCGCCGCGCTGGCGTGCGACACCGTATCGGCCTTTGGCGGAATTATCGCCTGCAACCGCCCGCTCGACGGGGAAACGGCCAGCGCGATTGCCGAATTATTTACCGAGGTGGTGATCGCACCCGATGCGGACGATGCTGCGCGCGCAGCCTTTCGCGCGAAAAAGAATCTGCGTCTGTTGCTGTGTGGCACGTTGCCGGATCCGGCACGGTCGGGACTGGTGCTCAAGTCGATTGCCGGGGGTTTCCTGCTGCAATCGCGTGACACGGGGGTGCCGGGGGAATTGAAACTGGTGACGCAGCGCGCTCCGACCGCGCGCGAGCTGGCCGATGCGCGTTTTGCCTGGACCGTCGCCAAGCATGTCAAATCGAACGCTATCGTCTATGCCCGGGACGGCGCGACGGCAGGGATCGGGGCCGGGCAGATGAACCGGCTGGAAAGCGCCCGGATCGCGGCCTGGAAAGCACGCGACGCCGCCGACAAGGCCGGCTGGGCCGAACCTCGCACGATCGGCAGCGCGGTGGCCTCGGACGCCTTTTTCCCCTTTGCCGACGGTTTGTTGGCGGCGGTCGAGGCGGGGGCCACCTGCGTTATCCAGCCGGGCGGCTCGATCCGCGATGATGAAGTGATCGCCGCGGCTGATGCTGCGGGCCTGGCCATGGTTTTTACCGGGATGCGCCATTTCCGGCATTGAGCGAATGGCCCCATGCTTAGGGCGCGAACGCATCAGGCCCACCGCACCGGGGAGCGCGATGGGCCTGCGCTCTTGCGCCGATCGTATGAAGCGGCAGGAGTCCATGTTGCCGAGAGGATGAGCGGGTCAATGCGGTCCTGCGCCAATCCACGCCAGGACTTCCCAAAGGCCAAAGGCTAGGGCGTGATGAGTTTGGCTTGATTATACTGTCATGCTGAACTTGTTTCAGCATCCATGGCGCAATGCCGCACCTTTGCGCCATGGACCCTGAAACAAGTTCAGGGTGACGATTCAAACTAACGTCATCGGACTCTAATCACCGCGCCAGATAAATACGGTATCGAGCGGTTTGCCGAAAACCTGCGCGATGCGAAAGGCGACTTCCAGGCTGGGCGAATATTTGCCCTGTTCGATCGCCGCGATCGTCTGGCGAGTCACTCCGACCCGGTCGCCAAGATCGGCCTGGGTCATTTCGCCATCCAGAAAGCGCAGCGTGCGGATGTCGTTGGTGAAGGGTAGCGCCATGGTTCAGCTCTCCCGCCGATAAAGCCAGAGCTGCGCACCGATCCTGATGATTTCGCAAAGGACGGCCACGCCAAGCAGGCTGTAGAGCAACGTGACGCGGTCCTGCCCTGACAAGATCAGTCCGATGCACGACCACATGCCGATAACGGCGGGGTAGTAGGCATAATGGGTGCCGCGCCAATGGATCGAGCGTTCGCGTTCGTCGGCGGCAAGATGCGCATCGCCCGGATTGCGAGCGGCAATGAAGCCGATGATGATCGACATGGCGACGACGATGGCGATGATGCTGATGATCAATAGCCCGCCACTCGCGGCCAAATGTTCGGATCCGCGCGGCAACACCATATGCGTGTGGACGAAAAACCAGCCAAAGGCGATCAGCAGCACCATCAGCGCGACCCAATGGGTCTTTTCCCGAAACGTCATCATTTTGCTCCAATGTTCGCAATATGCGACTCCATGTAAAAAATATCACACATTGCGTCAAGCGTTAGTGACATTGGCGAGGATCGCGCTTTTGCATGCCGTCATTCGCGGCTAAACCCCGCCGCCATGTCCACTCTCCCCAAAACGCTCACGCTCGACACCTCGACGAGCCGTGCCAACCCGATGCCCCAGCCGATGAAGCGGCTGACCGTGCCGCGTATCCGCCAGCGCAAGGGGGGCGAGCCGCTGGTCATGCTGACCGCTTATACCGCGCGGATGGCGCAGCTGTGCGATCCGCACTGCGATATGCTGCTGGTTGGCGATTCGCTGGCGCAGGTCATCTATGGCCTGCCGCATACAGTGGCTGTGACGATGGAAATGATGGCGCTGCACGGCGCGGCGGTGGTGCGCGGCAGCTATCACGCCGCCGTCATTGTCGACATGCCGTTCGGCAGCTATGAAGCGTCGCCTGAGCAGGCCTTCACCCACGCCTCGCGCCTGCTCAAGGAAACGGGCGCGGCGGGGGTGAAGCTGGAGGGCGGCAAGGTCATTGCCCCCACAATCGAGTTCCTGACCCAGCGGGGCATTCCGGTGATGGGTCATGTCGGGCTGACCCCGCAGGCGGTGAACATCTTGGGCGGCTACGGCGTTCGCGGCAAAAGCGAGGAAGAGGCCCGCTCTATCGTGGAGGACGCGGTGGCCGTGGCAAAAGCGGGTGCCTTTGCCATGGTAATCGAGGGCGTTGTCGAATCGATCGCGATCGAAATCACCGAGCGTGTTGCCTGTCCCACCATCGGCATCGGCGCATCGGCGCAGTGCGACGGCCAGGTGCTGGTGACCGATGACATGCTGGGCATGTTCGAACGTGTTCCCAAATTCGTGAAGCGTTATCAGGATATGGCGGCCGTCGTCACTGGCGCGGTTGCCGATTACGCCGCCGAAGTCAGGGCGCGTTCATTCCCGACCGAGCAACAGCTGTATCGCGACTGACCGGCGAAAGGCTTGGCCTTTTCCGGGCGCGTCGCTATGGACACGCGCGCGTCATCAAAGTTTATGGAGGAACGCTTGGCCACTCGGCCCCCTGCCGCCAACGCTGCCCTGTTGCAGGAAGTGGACGAAGCCGTCCGCAAGGATGCGATGGATGCCTTTGCCCGGCGCTATGGCCGCTGGATCATTGGCATTCTGCTCGCCGCTGTGCTCGCCTTTGGCGGCTATCTGTTCTGGCAAAGCCGGCAACAGACGCTCGCCGCCGAAAAGGGCGAGGCGCTGAGCGCCGCCTTCGCAAAGGTACAGGCCGGGCAGGCCAAAGCCGCGACAAGCGCGCTGACCGCCATCAAGGATGAAGGCCCACCCGCCTACCGCACCGCTGCCGCGGTTCAGCTCGCCAACATGCGCGCCGAACAGGGCGATCGCGAGGGCGCCGCCGCGCTGCTGGCCGCCATTGCGGCCGATACTGCGGTCGACCCGTCGCTGCGCGATATGGCGCTGATCCGTCAGACGGCGCTGGAATTCGATACGCTAAAGCCCGAACTGGTCATCGCCCGGCTGGCCCCTATCGTTGGGCGCACGGACCCCGTTTCGGCCTGGTTCCCCAGTGCCGCCGAACTGACGGCTATCGCCCATTATCAGGCGGGCCGTTATGATCAGGCGGCCGCGCTTTATGCCAGGATTGCCAAGGTCAAGGACGTGGCGCCGACGCTGCAATCGCGAGCGGTGCAGATGGCGGGGATGCTGGGTGTCGACGCAGCGGATGATCGCCCGGGTGTGGCGGCGCGGAAGGATGATGCGAATGCAAAATAAGCATGGCGGGCTGCGGCGCGGCTGGATGATCGCGGCGCTGGCGGCAATGCCGCTGGCGGGTTGCGGCGTGCTGGGCGGCGGCGATGGCGGGCCCAAGACGCCGACCGTCGGCAACCGTGTCTCGATCCTGTCCAACGACGCCAGCGTCAAGGTCGATCCTGCAATCGCGGCACAGGAAGTCATCATTCCGGCGGCGCAGGCGAATGCCGACTGGCCGCAATCCGGTGGCAACGCGTCCAAATCCATGGGCCATGTCGCGCTGTCGGCGAGCAGGACGCAAATCTGGTCGGCCAGCGTCGCGGGCAACAGCAACAAGGTTCGCCTTGCCTCGCCGCCGGTGGTCGCGGGCGGACGCCTGTTTGCAATCGGCACCGATGCGGTGGTTGGCACCTTTTCTGCCGACACCGGTGCGTCGCTGTGGCGCACTCCCATCGGTACGGAAGGCAAGGATTTCGACCAGTCGCTGTTCGGCGGCGGCGTCGCGGTGGAGGGCAATATTGTCTATGCCACCAGCGGTGTCGGCGATGTCGTGGCCCTGAACGCCGAAACGGGCGCGCCGTTGTGGCGCGCCAAACCCGCCGGCCCGCTGCGCGGTGCGCCGACACTGGCGTTCGGCAGCGTCTATGTGATGACGCAGGACAACCAGATTTTTGCACTCGATGCCGCATCGGGCGCGGTGCAGTGGCAGGCCTCGGCCTCGCTCGAATCCGGCAGCGTCTTTGGCGCCGGTTCCCCTGCCGCCGACCAGAGCAGCATCGTCGCGGGTTATTCCTCGGGCGAGGTGCAGGCCTATCGCTACGAAAACGGCCGCGATCTGTGGGACGACGCACTCGCACGGACCAGTATCGCGCTGTCGGTATCGACCCTGACCGACGTCGACGCCGATCCCGTGATCGATCGGGGCCGCGTGTTCGCGCTGGGCCAGGGCGGCCGCATGGCGTCCTATGAACTGCTCACCGGCCAGCGCAGCTGGGAAATTTCGATCGCGGGCATTTCGACGCCGTGGGTGGCGGGCGAATGGATTTATGCCGTCACCGACGATGCCAAGCTGCTGTGCATCGCCCGCGCGACGGGCAAGGTCCGCTGGATATCGCAGCTCCAGCGTTACCGGGTCGAGGAAAAGAAAAAGGACCCGATTCGCTGGACCGGCCCGGTGCTGGCGGGTGGCCGTCTGATCCTCGTCAATACCGAAGGGCAATTGGCGGAGGTATCGCCCGCCGACGGCAGCGTCGTTACGACTCAGGATTTGAAAACCCCGTTGTCACAGCCACCCATCGTGGCGGGCGGGGTGCTTTATCTGCTCGATGACGACGGGCGGATTACCGCCTGGCGTTGAAGGTCAGCGCATTTTTAACCCCCTTGTCACCCTGAACTTGTTTCAGGGTCCATGGCGCCAGGATGCGACCTTGCGCCATGGAGGCTGAAACAAGTTCAGCATGACGCGATAACTGCTATGCGCCTCGTGAAGCAGCGAAAAGGAATCACGCATCATGGCGCGCCAGGCCAGAGTAGCCATCATCGGCCGCCCCAATGTCGGCAAATCGACGCTGTTCAACCGGCTGGTCGGCAAACGGCTCGCGCTGGTCGATGACCAGCCCGGTGTCACGCGCGACCGGCGTGAGGGCGACGCCAGCCTGCTTGGCCTCAACTTCCTGATCGTCGATACGGCAGGGTTTGAGGAGGAAGATCCGGCGAGCCTGCCGGGCCGCATGCGCGCGCAAACCGAAACGGCGGTACGCGAGGCCGATGTCGCGCTGTTCATGATCGATGCCCGCGCCGGGCTGACCCCGCTGGACGAGGAAATTGGCCGCTGGCTGCGCAGCGAAGCGACGCCGGTGGTGCTGGTCGCCAACAAGGCGGAGGGGCGCGCAGGCGAACAAGGCGTGCTGGAGGCCTATGCCCTGGGATTGGGCGATCCCATCCCCCTGAGTGCGGAGCATGGCGAGGGCACGGTCGATCTGTTTGACGCGCTGCGCCCCTATGTCGAACCTTATGAAAACACCGACGAAGACGTCGCGGATGACGAGGATGCCAGCGGCCCGCTCAAGCTCGCCATCGTCGGGCGGCCCAATGCCGGAAAATCGACGCTGATTAACCGCATCGTCGGTGAAGATCGGCTGATTACCGGGCCGGAAGCCGGCATTACCCGCGATTCGATCCGCGTCGAATGGCGCTGGAAGGATGGCGAGGAGGTGCGCGATATCCAGCTGTTCGACACCGCCGGTATGCGCAAACGGGCGAAGGTTCAGGACAAGCTGGAAAAACTGTCCGTCGCCGACGCACTGCATGCCGTCGATTTTGCAGAGGTCGTTGTCCTGCTGCTCGACGCGACCAAGGGGCTGGAGGCACAGGATCTGCGTATTGCCGATCGCGTGCTCGATGAAGGCCGCGCACTGATCGTCGCACTCAACAAATGGGATGTCGCGGAAAATGCCAGCAGCCTGTTCAACGGTGTGCGCGGCGCATTGGAAGAAGGGCTGGCGCAGGTGCGCGGCGTCCCCTTGCTGACCGTATCCGGCGCGACGGGGAAGGGCATCGACACGCTGCTGCGCGTGGCATTCGAACAGCGCGCCATCTGGTCACAGCGCGTATCGACCGCCCGGATGAACCGCTGGTTCGAGCGCGCCCGGGATGCCAATCCCCCGCCCGCACCTGGCGGCAAGCGCATCAAGCTGCGCTATATGACCCAGGCGCGGACCCGCCCGCCAACCTTCATCATCTTTGGGTCGCGCACCGACCTTTTGCCGTCCAGCTATCACCGCTATCTGACCAACGGCATGCGCAAGGAGCTGGGGTTCGAAGGCGTGCCGATCCGCCTCAATTTCCGCAACAGCCGCAATCCGTTCGACGATCAATGAATGTGCCGGTAACGGTCGATGCGCGCGGGATGCGTTGCCCATGGCCTGCTTTGCGGCTGGCGCGGGCGATGCGCACCGCCGACACGGCCCGCCTGATCAGCGACGATCCGCGTGCCGAGGGCGAAGCGGCAGCGCTGGCCGCCGCCAACGGCTGGTCGCTCGATATCAGGCACGATGGCGAGTTGTGGAACATCACCGCGACCGTAACCTGATTTTTACCCATCGCTGGCATGGCAGGTTCAGACCCTTTCGGATCGAGGGTGAGGACAAGATGACGGATCAGGACCAGACGCTGATTGATTGGGATGAGTATCGGGCCGCGCGTGCGCAGCTTGGCCCCGCCTTTGTCCGCATATTGGGCTATTTCCGCGAGGATGGGGCAAAGTCGGTGGTCGCCATCGAAACGGCGATGCGCGAAGGTGATGCACGCGGGCTGGTGATGCCCGCGCACACGCTGAAGGGCGAATCGCGTCAGTTTGGCGCGGAACAGCTCGCGGGTCTTGCCGAAGACATCGAAACCTTTGCCCGGCGCTGCGTCGAAATGCGCGTGTCGCCCGAAGAATATCTGCCCAAGGTCGTGGGCCTGCGTTCGCTGTTCAATGCCACGATGGATGCGCTTGAGCGCGAATCAAATCCGCTGGTGCAGCGCCGTCCGGTTAATGGTTTTGGTCGTGCGAAGGGCTTTGCGGCGTAAAAACCCGCAGGCAAAATCACCGACATAGCCA
>ERZ1066122.2100-NODE-2100-length-13904-cov-7.733338_pt1 | contig 13904 bp, 10 predicted proteins | sample MGYA00382769_ERZ1066122 | MGnify/ENA primary metagenome ERZ1066122 (study PRJEB33369, sample SAMEA5778352) | biofilm metagenome | biome: Industrial cooling water; feature: Water cooling tower basin; material: Biofilm | place: United Arab Emirates | collected...
CGAAGCCGACCGCAAGCGCGAACCGGCGTGGCTGGCCTACTCGGTCTATAACAAGATTGTGCGGAAGCTCTCAACGGAGGCAGTTGAAGACTTCCGAATTGATTTTGAAGACGGCTTCGGCAACCGCCCCGACGCCGAGGAAGACGAAACTGCCGTGCGCGCCGCCCGCGAGTTGGCCGCCGGAGTGCGCGCGGGCACGGTGTCGCCGTTCATCGGCATCCGCATCAAGCCGTTCACGGAAGATTTGAAGGCGCGCGGCGTCCGCACACTCGACATCTTCCTGACGACGCTGCTGGCCGAAACCGGCGGCAAGCTGCCCGACAACTTCGTGGTGATGCTGCCGAAAGTCACTATCCCCGAGCAGATGGCCACACTCGTGCGGCTGTTCGAACTGCTGGAACGCGCCAACAATCTCGCGCCCGGCACACTCAAGATGGAGACGATGGTGGAGGCGACCCAAATCATCCTCGACGACGAAGGCCGCAACCCGCTGATGCGCATCGTACGCGCCGCCGACGGCCGCTGCGTGGCTGCCCACTTCGGCACCTATGACTACACGGCCTCCTGCGGCATCACGGCGAAGTATCAGACGATGGCGCACCCCGTCTGCGATTTCGCGCACCATATGACCAAAGTGGCGCTCGGCGGCACCGGCATCTTCCTCTCCGACGGCGCCACCAACGTGATGCCCATCGGCCCGCACCGGGGCGAAAACCTGACGTTTGAGCAGCTCCGCGAAAACCGCGAATCCGTCCACAATGCGTGGCGGCAGGCGTTTCACCATACCAAGCACTCGCTCATCCACGGCTTCTATCAGGGCTGGGATTTGAACCCCGCGCAGCTCCCGATGCGCTACGCCGCCACCTACGCCTTCTTCCTGAGCGCCTACGACGACGCCGTGCACCGCCTCCGCACCTTCGTGGAGCGCGCGGCCATCTCGACCCTCACCGGCGACATCTTCGACGACGCCGCCACCGGTCAGGGCCTGCTCAACTTCTTCCTCAAAGCCCTCAACTGCGGCGCCATCACGGAGGAAGAAATCACCGTCACGGGCCTGACGCTCGAAGAAGTGCAAACGCGCTCGTTCTTCCGCATCCTCGAAGGACGGCGCAAGAAATAGGTGCGAAGTGCCCTTCGGTTAATGATGAATGGTAGTGATGGCGCTTAATTCCTCATTCCTCATTCCTCATTCCTCATTCTTCCACCGCGCCCTCGCCTGGGCGGCCCGCTGGCCCGTCTGCGCCTGGACGACCGACCATGGCCTCGGCCCGGCGCACGTGCCGTACGGCGGCTTCCGGCGGCGGCTGCTGGTGGCGCGCCGCCCGGCCCTGACCTTGCGCGCCGCCCCCGGCGCGCCGGCCCGGCTGCGGCGCTACCTGGCGCGGCCGTGGCGCGGCGGCCCGCGCGCGCTGCTGATTTCGTACGATTTCAACGCCGCCCTCGACCCGCGCCTCGCCACCCGCCACCCCGACCCCATCGGCTGGCCGCTGCTGACGGTGCTGGAGCCGACTGTGTGGATTGATTTCGACGACGCGGGCGCCGCCACGATTGGCGGTGTTAGCGCCCCGGAAGCCGCCCGCATCCGCGCCGAAATCGCCGCTACGTCCGTGCCCGCCCCCGCCCCACCCGCCGGGCTGCGCCTCACGCCCCGGATGCCCCGCGCCGCCTACCTGCGCGCGGCCGACGCCGTGCGCGAAGACATCCGGCAGGGCGAAGTGTACGAGCTGAATCTGTGTCAGGAATTTTACGCCGAGAGCGCCCGGCTGCCCGACCCCGTGGGTACATTTCTGGCCCTCAGCGAGCGCTCGCCCACGCCGTGTGGCGGCTTTTGGCGGGTGGGGTCGCACTATCTGCTGCAGGCCTCGCCGGAGCGGTTTTGCCGCCTCGACGGGCGCATCCTGCGCTCTCAGCCAATCAAGGGCACGGCCCCGCGCGGCGCCACGCCCGCACAGGACGAAGCCAACCGCGCCGCCCTGCTGGCCGACGAAAAAGAGCGCGCCGAAAACCTGATGATCGTCGATCTGGTACGGAACGACCTGAACCGCGCCGGGTGCCTCACCGGGTCGGTACGGGTGGAAGAGCTGTTCGGTACTTACGGCTTCCGGCACGTCTGGCAAATGATTTCGACGGTGCGCGGCGAACTGCCGCCGGGGGCGGGGCTGGCCGAAACGCTGGCCGGCCTGTTCCCGATGGGGTCGATGACGGGCGCCCCCAAGCGCCGCGCAATGGAACTGATCGACCACTACGAGGCCGGTCGGCGTGGTCTGTACTCGGGAGCGGTAGGCTGGCTCGAAGCGTCCGGCGACTTCGATTTGAGCGTCGTCATCCGCTCGCTGCAACTCCGCGCCGATACGGGTTATCTGTCGTTCCAGGTAGGTTCGGCGCTGACCTACGACGCCGACCCCGCGCGCGAGTACGACGAGTGCCTGCTGAAAGCCCGCGCCCTGCGCGAAATTCTGACTTGAAAACCCGTCCTTTCACCCTTCTCCTTTCCCCTTTTTCTCCTTTTACCCTTCCATCGTGGAACCGCTCGCCTTTGCCCACACCACGCTCCGCCGCGGCTTGCCGTGCTGTTTGCTGTTGGTGGTGGCGCACGAAGGCAGCACCCCCGGCCGCACGGGGTTTCGGATGGTGGTAGCGCCCGACAACATACTGGTCGGCTCGATTGGCGGCGGCATTATGGAGCATAAGCTCGTGGAAGTGGCGCGGCAGCAGCTCCGTACGCGCCGCCCGGCCGTGGTGATCAAGCGCCAGATTCATCAGTCCGACGCCGCCACTGACCGGTCGGGGATGATTTGCTCCGGCGAGCAGACCGTGTTGCTGTTTCCGCTGGACCCCACCCGCGACACCGAAGCCCTCGGCGCGGTGGTGGCCGGGGTGAAAGCTCGCTGGGGCGGGGCGTTCTCGCTCTCGCCCGACGGCTTTCGGGTGTACCCCAGCACCCGGCTGCCGACGCCGCGCGCCTTCGCGCCCGCCCCCGACCCGGCGGCGCCCACTCAGGGGTGGCGGTACGACGAGCGTTTCGACGCCCGCCAAACGGTCCACATCATTGGGGCGGGGCACGTGGGGCTGGCGTGTTGCGAGCTGCTGAGTCGCCTGGACTTTCGCCTCCGCCTCTACGACGAGCGCCCCGGCCTCAACACGCTCCACCAAAACACCTACGCCGACGAGCAAATCGTCGCGCCGTACGACGAGCTGAGTTGGCGCCTCGGCCCCGGCGGCCCCGACCACTACGCCGCCGTGATGACGTTCGGGTTCCGCACCGACGCCGTAGCTCTCGCGCAGCTCCTGCCCAAGCCGCTCCGGTTTCTGGGCCTGATGGGCTCGCAGGCCAAAGTCACGAAGCTGCTCGCCGACCTCCGCGCCGCCAACGCCGACCCCGCCGCGCTGGCTCGCGTTCAGGCGCCCATCGGCCTGCCAATCGGCTCGCAGACACCGATGGAAATTGCCGTCAGCGTGGCGGCGCAACTCGTCCGCATCCGTAGCGAGGCACAACGGGAAGGGTAGAGGGCGCTTGCCCTACGCCGTTGCCGCCGCTTCGAGGCTGTTAGCAACCGCAACAGCTTATTTGCGGCGAACCGGCACCACCGCCTCTTGTCGATTTTGAGGCCAAATAGCTGTTTCGTTGCGGGTTTTATGATAAAAAGCCAAAAAAGTTGCAACTTGAATCAAAAATAGTACGGGAAAGTGAAAATTTTTCATACTTTTGGCGCGTCGGTTACGTACAGCGCGTTGCTGCCGGATACCGGCGTTCACATTTCCCCCCTCATCCCAAACCCATATGCTGAAAAAAGTACTTCTGGGTGGCGCCCTGCTCGCGCAGGCGGCGCTGCCGGCCACTGCCCAAAGCCGGCAATGTGCCACTCCTAACCCGCACACCTTGCCCGCCGCCGAGCAGGCCGTGTTGCAGCAGATCGAGCGCCACACGCAAAACTTCATCGCCCAACAGGTCATCAACGGCCCTACGGCCAACCGAACGAGCGCCACGCTCTACACCATCCCGGTGGTAGTGCACGTGGTGTACAATACATCGGCGCAGAACCTCTCCGATGCGATAATCCAATCGCAGATCGATGTTCTTAACAAAGACTTTTCGCGCACCAACGCCGACGCCAGCAACACCCCGGCGGCGTTCTTGGGCGTGGCCGCCGATTGTCAAATCCGTTTCCAGCTCGCCACCCGCGACCCCAACGGCAACACCACCACCGGCATCGTCCGCAAATCGACCACCCGCAGCTACTTCGAGTACGGCGGCTCCGACCCCAACGGCGTGTTCGTGAAGCAGAGCGCCAACGGCGGATCCGATGCCTGGAACACCTCGCAGTACCTCAATATGTGGGTCTGCAACTTCGGTGGCTCGTCGTCGTCGCTCCTGGGCTACGCCACCTTCCCCACCGACGCCGGTACGTATAAAGACGGCGTAGTGATGGGCTACAAATACTTCGGCGTCAACCCGAGCCTCGGCGGCGTATTCGGCTATGGCCGCACCGCCACCCACGAAGTGGGCCACTGGCTGAACCTGCGCCACACCTGGGGCGATGCCAACTGCGGCAACGACCTGGTGAGTGATACGCCCACGCAGCAGACGTCCAGCAGCGGTTGCCCGTCGTTCCCGCGCCGCACCTGCGGCAACACCACCAACGGCGATATGTTTATGAACTATATGGATTACACGGACGACCAGTGTATGAATATGTTCACGAACGGCCAGAGAGACCGCGCCCACGCGCTGTTTCAGTCGGGTGGCGCGCGCGTGAGCCTGCTCTCGTCGCCGGGCCTCGGCACCGGCACCCCGCCCACCTGCGCCGGGCCGAGCGGGTTAAGTTCGTCGTCCATCACGTCGTCGGGTGCTACGGTCGGATGGAGCGCGGTGAGCGGCGCGTCGTCGTACAACCTGCAATACAAAACCACCGCAGCCACCACCTGGACCACCGTGTCGGGCCTGACCGCCACGTCGCGCGCCCTCACCGGCCTGGCCGCTTCTACGACCTACCAGTATCAGGTACAGACCGTGTGCTCGTCGGGTTCGTCGGCGTACAGCTCGGCGGCCTCATTCACGACCACGGCCAGCGGTGGCACCACGCCCACCTACTGTGCCAGCAAAGGCAACAGCGTGAGCTACGAGTGGATCGATCTGGTGCAGATCGGCTCCATCAACCGCTCGTCGGGCAAAGACGCGGGCTACTTCAACGGCACGGCCCTGAGCACCAACGTGGCGGCCGGCTCGTCGCAGACCATCACCGTATCGGCGGCTTTCCAAGGCTCAGCTTACACCGAGTATTTCAAGATTTACGCTGACTGGAACAACGACGGCGACTTCACCGACGCCGGCGAAAATATCGTCTCGCTCGCCGGGTCCACGTCGGCCACCAACCGCTCGGCCTCCTTCACGGTGCCGGCCGGCACCACCAACGGCGGCCACCGCCTGCGCGTGGTAATGTCGGATAACTCGGCCACCACTTCGTGCAACACCTACTCGTACGGCGAAACCGAAGATTACACCCTGAACGTGACGGGCGGTTCGCTCCGCCGCGAAGCCACTGCCATCGCCGACCTCGACGTGTATCCGAACCCCACGGCCGGCGCCGCCACCCTGCGCCTGACGCTGCCCGAAGCCGCCGACCTCGCCATCGCCGTGCGCGACCTGACGGGCCGCGTTGTGGTTGAGCGGAAGCTCGACGGCCAAACGGCCGGCACCGTGGAAGTGGCGCTGCCCGTGCTGCCCACCGGTCTCTACCAGGTGAGTGTCGGCACGAGCACGGGCGCTACCCACGCCACGCGCCTCGTCGTGACGCAGTAAGCGCGCGGCGGGCGGCAAGTATTGCCCTCTAGCGTGAACCAAAAGGCCCCGGATTGCGTGCTTGCAGTCTGGGGCCTTTTTTCTGCGGTTCGCCGACGTTTTTCTTCGATTCGTCGGGATTCGCCTTAAAAAAATGACACAATTGTGTCGGCCTGCGTAGCTTTGTTATGTTGAGTAGGCCCCCCGGAAATTCTGTCTGTTACGTATGTCTCGTCCCGCGAAATACCTGCTAATGCTTTTGGGTGCTGCGGCGCTCTCATTCTCAGCCCAGGCGCAAGTGCTTCGGTCGGCCACTGACCGGGCCGCTCAGATCTACTGGTACCAGCAGACCCTTAACGAACGCGCCACCAGAGAAGCGCGCGAGCTGGGGCGGGTGCTGGGGCTGAACGAGTCGGAGATGCAGCTCGTGCGCCAGTTTGCCGCCGCCCGCCTCCAAGCCGAGAATGAAGCTCAGGCGCTGATCGTGAACGACCCCGTGGGTCGCCGCGAAGCGCAGGAGCGCGCCTCGGCCCAGTTCCAGACGCGGCTGGTCAACACGCTCAACGAGTCGCAGATGCAGCGGTACTTCCAATTGCTGGCCGAAACCACCACCACCGCCGAAAAAGCAGCCGCCACCACGGCCGCTCCGGCCTCGGAGGCGGAGTCTGCTCCGGCACCCGCCGCGCCGGTGGTGCCCGCCGAAATTGCCCCCGCTATCGTGCCGCTCACGCCCGCGCCGGCGGCTGTCGTGGAAGCTGCTCCGGCGGTACCAACTCCCGCCCCGGCTGTGCAGAAAGCCAAGCGCCGGTACGTGCCCATCGGCACGTACCACCGCCGTGCGGTGCGCCGCCGGTAGTTCTGTCCGCGTTTTTGTCGTGCTGCCCCACTCATCGCGCCTTTGGCCGGTGGGTGGGGCAGTGGCGTTCGGGGCGAAGCGCACCACCCACAAATCCCCTGCGCGGTCGGCTCCGCATCGCTGCCGCGTCATTCCTGCCGATATTTGTTCCGTGTCGCCCGTGCCCGCCGCCGATAGCTTGCCCGAACCGGACCTATCGGTCGTCATCGTCTCCTACAACGTCGCGTATTTTCTCGAGCAGGCGCTGCTGAGCGTCCGGCGCGCCAGCGAGGGCTTGCAGGTGGAAGTGTTCGTGGTGGACAATGCCTCCGTGGACAACTCCGTGACGATGACGCGCGAGCGGTTTCCGGAGGTGCATCTTATCGCCAACCCTGATAACGTCGGGTTTTCGCGCGCCAACAATCAGGCGCTGCGCGTGGCGCGCGGGCGGCATCAGCTTCTGCTCAACCCCGATACGGTGGTTGCGGAAGACACCTTTCGGCAGGTGGTGGCCTATATGGATGCTCATCCGCGCGTGGGCGGGTTGGGCGTGAAGATGCTCGACGGTCACGGCCGCTTTCTGCCCGAAAGCAAGCGCGGGCTGCCCACGCCGTGGGTGGCGTTCTGCAAGATGTTCGGCCTGAGCGCGTTGTTTCCGCGCTCGCGGCGGTTTGCAGGCTACCATCTCGGCTACCTGTCGCCCGACCAGACGCACGAAATCGACGTGCTGAGCGGTGCCTTTATGCTCCTCCGCAAAGCGGCCCTCGACCAGGTGGGCCTTCTCGACGAAGAGTATTTTATGTATGGCGAAGACATCGACCTGTCGTGGCGCCTGCGGCTCGGCGGCTGGACGAACGTGTATTTCCCCGGCACCCGCATCATCCATTACAAGGGCGAATCGACGAAGCGCACCACCGTCAACTACGTGCGGGTGTTTTACCGGGCGATGGTCATTTTCGCCCGCAAGCACTTCGCGCCGCGTTATGCTGCCACGTTTGGGCTGCTCATCAACCTGGCCATCTGGGTGCGGGCGGGGCTGGCGGTGGTCCGCCGCGTGACCGATGCCGTGCTGCCCGCCGCGCTCGACGCGGGGCTGATTTTCGGCGGAATGGTGTTTCTGAAGCACTATTGGGAGGCGAATCATAAGTACGTCCCCGGCCCGTATCCGCCCCAATACATCGAAGTGGCGGTGCCCGCCTACATCGGCGTGTGGCTGCTGAGCACGTACCTCAGCGGCGGCTACGACGACCCACCCCGCGCCGGCCGCGTGGTGCGCGGCGTGGCGGTGGGCACGGTGCTGATTTCGGCCATTTCCAACTTTCTCGATGCGTGGCGCTTTTCGAAAGCGCTTATTGTGCTGGGCGGCACGTGGGCGGTGGCGGCGCTGATTCTGCGGCGCCTCGTCAGCAGCTACCTGCGCTACGGCGAAGCCCGCCTCGGCGAGCGCCGGACGCGGCGGCTGGCCGTAGTGGGCTCGGCGGCCGAGGTGGCGCGGGTGCAAAAGCTGCTCGACACGGCGCGCGTCCGGGCCGATGTGGTAGGCAGCATCGCGCCGGACGAAGAGGGGGTTTCCGGTTTCTCGTTTCTGGTTTCTGGTTCGGAAGGTCAACTTCCGTCAAAAGCCAGAAGTCAGCAACACGAGTCGCCCACGAATCAACAAGAGACCTACAACAAGCAACCAGAAGCAAGCAACCAGAAGCAAGCAACAAGCAACAAGCAACCAGAAACAAGCAACCAGAAACCAGAAACCCCCCTCGGCCGCCTCTCGCAGCTCGACGACATCATCGGGCTTTACGAGCTGGACGAAGTGATTTTCTGCGGGCGCGACCTGCCGTCGTCGCGCATCATCGAGGCGATGGTGCAGAGCCATCAGCGGCCGGTCGAGTACAAGATTCTGCCCGAGGCGAGCGAGTACATCATCGGGTCCAGCTCGAAGGATTCGCCGGGCGATTACTACACGCTCACGGTCGAGCTGAACCTCTACCGGCCCGAGCAGCAGCGCGCGCAACGCCTGCTCAACGTACTCAGCGCGACACTGTTACTGGCGGCCTCGCCGGTGCTGCTGTGGTGGCAGCGCGACCGCCTCGGGTTTCTCCGCAACTGCCTGGGAGTGTTGGTGGGGCAGCTCTCGTGGGTGGGGCTGCGCTACGAAGTGGCCGCCGCCCCGGCTGCCGCGCGCCGCCGTGCCGTGCTCTCGCCCGCCGACCGACCCGCCGCCCCCGACGCCACGCCGCTCGTGCTCGACGATGCCACCCGGCGGCGCCTCGAAGTACTCTACGCCAAAGATTACTCACCGCGTCTCGACGTGGGCATTCTGCTGCGCGGCTTCCGGCTGCTGGGGCGGGCCGTTTGACGGTCGGCTTGAGCAGTCAATTGAAGGTTTTACAGTTTTCGACGGGTTATCAATGTCTTAAAATCACATTGGTAGCTTGCCGCTTGTGGCTTGCAGCTTGCCGCTTGTGGCTTGCAGCTTAAACCTTAGTCGCCGGTTTATCGTCTGTTGAGGCAAGCGCCCGCACGGCGCCTGTTCAGTGTTGTCATTCCACCATCTCACCCAATGAAACGCTTTCTGCTGACCTGCTGCCTGCTGGCCACTGCCGGCAGCGCTTTCGCGCAAGCCCCGGCCGCGACTTCCAAAAAAGAAAATCAGCCGGCCAAGCCGCTGCTTGCCGTCGTGACGACCTCGCGCCCCGACGCCGAGGCCGCAGCCCGTGCCAACCGCCTGACCGATAAAATGGCGCGCCAGCTACAGCTCAATCACTACCAAACGGCTCGTTTGCGCGCCCTCAACCGCGACAAAGTGCGCCGGATGATGGAGTTTGAAAACCGCCCCAACGCCGACCCGCGCGAGGTGGACGCTTCGTGCCAGGGCGTGTGCCGCGAACAGGAGCGCGAGCTGCGCGGGCTGTTGAGCACGGCCCAATACGCCGACTACTACGAGGCCCGCAACGATTTCTACCTCTACGATAAGCAGTTTCTGACGCAGGCCCGCGACAATACCCGCCGCCCCGGCGACAACATCGCGCTGCCCGGCGCCACGGCCGCGCCGGAGCTCAAGGATGTGCCCGCGCAGCCGGTGCTGCGGCAGGGGCAGTAACTGCCCCGACCATAGGCCCATCCCGCCCAAAACCCCGACGGCCGCCCTTGCTTGATAAGTAAGGGCGGCCGTCAGATTTTGTGCGGGATGACCGCAGGAATAACTTACAAATTTCCTCGCAGCGCCTGCTCGCGCTCGATGCTCTCGAACAGTGCCTTGAAGTTGCCCTTGCCGAACGAGCGCGCCCCGCGCCGCTGAATGATCTCGAAAAACAGCGTCGGGCGGTCTTCGAGCGGTTTGGTAAAAATCTGGAGCAGATAGCCTTCGTCGTCGCGGTCCACGAGCAGGTTGAGGCGCTTGATGGCGGCCATATCTTCCTGCACGGCGCCTACGCGGTCGGCGAGGTCTTCGTAATACGTATCGGGCACCCGCAGAAACTCCACGCCGCGCTTCCGCAGCTCCGTCACGGTGTGAATGATGTCGTTGGTGGCGATGGCGAGGTGTTGCACCCCGGCGCCGTGGTAGAAATCGAGGTATTCTTCGATCTGTGACTTTTTCTTGCCTTCGGCCGGCTCGTTGATGGGGAATTTGACGTAGCCGTTGCCGTTGCTCACCACCTTGCTCATCAGGGCCGAGTATTCGGTCGAGATGTCTTCGTCGTCGAAGGTGATCAGGAGCTTGAAACCCATTACGTCTTCGTAGAACTTCACCCACTGGTTCATCTCGCCCCAGCCGACGTTGCCCACGGCGTGATCAACGTACTGGAGGCCCACTTCGGGCATCTCGGGAAGCTGCTGGGTACGGGCCACGTAGCCCGGCAGGAACGGCCCGGAGTAGTTTTTCCGCTCCACGAAGGTGTGCAGCGTGTCGCCGTAGGTGTGGATGGACGAAATCACGACCTCGCCGTGCTCGTCGCGCAGCACGGTGGGTTCCTGGGCGGGGCGGGCGCCGCGCCTGGTGGTTTCCTCGAACGAGCGGCGCGCATCGTCAACCCACAGCGCCATCACCTTCACGCCGTCGCCGTGCTGGGTGAGGTGCTCGGCCATCGGACCGGTGGGGTGCAGCGGCGTGGTGAGCACGAGCCGAATTTTGTTTTGTCGAATCACGTACGACGCGCGGTCGCGGATGCCCGTCTCCGGCCCGGCGTAGGCCACCAGCTCGAAGCCGAACGCCATTTGGTAGAAAAACGCGGCCTGCTTGGCGTTGCCCACGATCAGCTCGACGTGGTCGGTCCCGAGCAGCGGCAGGAAATCTTCGGTGACGGCCGGCGCCGCGGCCACGGCGGCAGAGGATGCGGTTGACATTGGGCGTGTTGTGGGTGGTGAGGGGAGAAGCCGAATCGCCGCGCCAACCGGCAGCGGCCTACGCGGAATGCTCATCAAAAGTACGCGCGCCGCGAGTGTGTCGGTACGGGTGGCAGCAGAGAAGTTCGGGGAGCACCCCTTGGCAGAGCCGCAAGCCCTGACCCGACATTGCGGATAGCAGGTACGGTTCAATTACTGAAAACCTACCGCTGCGGCCTATCTTGCGGCCGAAAAATCGCTTCCCGACCCGAGTGCCGCCGCCCGGCGCGGCCTCCTCAGATTCCGTCCCCGATGAACGCTACCGACCTCAACGCCGCCCTCCTCAAGCTCGTCAGCAAAAAGCACGAGCTGGCGCAGCTTGCCTACAACGACGCCCGCTACGACGACGTGGAAGAAGAGCTGCACGACCTCGAAGACTCCTTCAACGAAGAATACGGCGATTATCTGGAGGAGGCCCTCGAGGGCGTCCACCGCAAGCTCCGCTCCGATACCGACGTGCTGCTCCCCACAGCCTACCTGACGACTTCGGCCACGCCCGGCCCGAAAGAAGGCGTCTGGATCGATTCCGAAGAGTACCCCGGCAAAAAAGCCTACCTCGCGCTCGTGCCCAACCCCACGCGCTTCGTGCTCAGCATCGGGCAGGAACGCAAGGAGCTGTGGAAGCACGAGGCGCACCCGGCTACCCATTAGTAGTGGGGCGGAGTCGAACTACAGTTTTGTGCTGCCACTAAGCAACGACGTTGGACTACGCGCCGCCCGAAAAGGCAACTTCTGAAAACCAAGTGAACGTGGCCGAAACGATAGTTTTCGTTTCGGCCACGTTCACTTGGTTTTGCCACGCGGCGCAGGTGAATGTTGGATGTATGGCTCCGAAGGGGCTATCTACAGGTAGCCAAGAAGAAGCACGAAAGAGACGTGGCCCCGGAGAGCTACCTATTGTACCTCACGTCAAACCGCCGTGGGAGGTAGCCCCTCCGGGGCTACCCGCCTAGGATGCAAGGGGCCTAAAAACGCTTTACACTATCCTTGTAGTGTCACTAAAACTTCGATGACGCACTGTTTATTGATGCGCTATACAGGCTTCTTGATAAGTCCATCGACCATCTGCTTCACCTGCTTCCAGGTAAGTCCGTATGGGGGCGTACTCCATAGAAGCCGGAATATCCACTGCTATCAGATTACTTAGGTTACTCAACTCGGATTGGCAGCCAGCCTCAGCTAGTTCGTTTCTAATCTCTTGCACAATCGCCAAATCGTGAAATAGCACACGAACCAAGCTGTGACCAGACTCTTTTAGGAGTCCTGTGACGTATTTAGCTCCGTCCTTTTCTTCGACTTCTACTACGTCGCCAAGAGCGTATTCTTTCGCGTAGAAAAGGAGGTTGTCTAGCTTGTAGCCTCCTGCCGTCGGTTCAGCCCAAGCACTTTCAACGCCATACTGGCCTTCGGCTTCCTCGTACTCGAAGAATATTTTTGTTAAGTTCTCTGTCATTGGTTTCGATTATTTATCACTTTTCGCTCGATTGCAAGTGCGACATAGCACTTGTCCATTGCTCGGCTCGCCCGCACCTCCTTTTGATTTTGGAACCTTGTGATCAACCTGCCTATCAGTACGAGGCGGGGTGACTCCACGCTGTGATTTACCAGGTTTTGTGGTTTCTGTCTTACAGCCCTCACATAAAACCTTGCCTCCGTTTCTTTGACTATTCTCCCTGACTACCTGCTCTTTCCCCTTGGGCATAAAATCTTTGCCTGCTCGTGAATTGGATTGTGCTGAACCAAGGTTTTTTGAACCATTGGCGTAAAGAACAGCGCCCATTCCGAGCTTGACAGCCCCAACACCCATTAGTGTGGCGCTTGCCCCAGCCAGGGGCACAGCCACGGGTGTCGCAGCGCCAACAGTAGCTGCTTCCAGTCCCCCAGCTACAACCAGCCCTGCCGCCCCCGTGCCGATATCAGCACCACCGGAGGTCATTAGGAGAGCGCCGGCAGCTACCGCCGTTGCATCCGCTGCTGTAAGGGCGTTGTCATAGTCACTCGCATCATCCGGCGTGTACGCGGTACGCACATCCGGCCCTCCTAAGTTACCTAATGTCGCAATCGCAGCGCCCGCAACAACATCCCAACCGGACCTGCCATCCGGGTCCATAAACCGCACCGGATTGTTGGCGCCAAAGGCGTATGGCGTCATATCCGGGTATTTGTCCGCCAGCGGGTCTACGCTCAGCCAGCGGCTGGTGATATCGGGGGCGTGGTGGCGGAGCGTGTCGAGCGGCAGCAGGCGCGCGATCTTCCGCAGGCGGCGGTTGTACACCACCGAGCCGACTTTGCGTAGCGAGTCGTTGGGGAAGAATTCCTGATACTTGCCTTTCGAGAGGGTTAGAATCTCTACGTGGTAGCCGAAGCGCTCGAACGGCTGCGGTGGCAGGTGTTGCGCTTGCCCCACGTGGGCCAGCAACAGTACGGCAAACAGGATCAGGTAACGAGGCATCAACTATTAGCGGGTAGAAGTAGCGGGGCGCTTGGTGCGTTCGGCTTGCAGGGCTTGCAACCACTCGGCATACTGCTTGGCGGGCATCTCGCGGTAGCCCGTGTCGACTACGCGGGTGTAGGCGGCTTCCATCGCGGTGGCTGTCGCCTCCGATGGATTCGCCTCAAACAGCCGGCCGCTCGCAACGCTTCACCCAAGCAGTAGGTGGCGTTGTTGCTGGCGAGAGCAATCGGCGAATAGCCGTGCGGATAGTATCGCAGCGCCACGTCCGCGCACACGTCCATAAAGTCGTCGTACCCGTGGCGAAACTGAAAGCCGGTTGCCAGATCGCATACCGCGTACGCGATAGTTTGGGTGAGCGTTACCGTGTCGAGATACATCCGGCTCTTGATGGCTGCCGGCTTGACGTACTCCGACCCCAGCAACCAGCCCTCCGTGACGAAATGTCCGTTGGTGGT
>ERZ1066122.2101-NODE-2101-length-13897-cov-9.293527_pt1 | contig 13897 bp, 15 predicted proteins | sample MGYA00382769_ERZ1066122 | MGnify/ENA primary metagenome ERZ1066122 (study PRJEB33369, sample SAMEA5778352) | biofilm metagenome | biome: Industrial cooling water; feature: Water cooling tower basin; material: Biofilm | place: United Arab Emirates | collected...
GCTGAAACATCCTACAAGATACTACCTTCGACCAACGGGTGCGTAAGTCCTAATACAACTACCACAGACCTTGTGGCTGACCACTTACTACCGAATGTCCTCTACCCCACTACCCTACCGCTTCTCCGTCGCCGTGCTCGGTCTGGGCAACGACAACCCGATGTTTACGCACCACGCCGTGCCGGTGCCCCCGGCGGTGGTGGCCGAGATGAAGCAGCGCAAGCTGCGCCGGTTGGTGGGTACGCTCAACGGCCTGCCGTTCAATCTGGCCATTCAGGGGCGCGCGGGCGAGGAGGAGCGTTTTTTACAGCTCTCGCGGCAGACGATGCGCGCGTTGAAAGTCCGCGCCGGTGATTTCATTGCCGTGGAATGCGGCCCCGACGAAGCGCCCGACGAAATTGTGCTACCCGAAGAGTTGGCCGAAGTATTCGAGCACGAGCCGGAGGCCGCCGCGCGCTTCCACGCGATGACGCCCGGCAAGCGGCGCGGGCTGGTGCATTACGTAAGCAGCGCCAAAGGCATCGATACACGCATCAATCGGGCGTTGGAACTGGCCCGCAAGCTCCGTACGCATACACTGTACGGCGACCTCAACCCGTCGGCGCCGAAACGCTGACCGGATGCCGGTGGGCTGATTCGTGCCGGGCAGCGGCCACCAACTGGGCCTGTGCGGCGCGCAACAAGACGTAGCTCAACGTCAGAAAACCGCCAAACAAAGCCGTTACGCCCCACGTGCGGGGATGCCGGCCGAGGTAGCGAATGCGGTGCGCCAACTCCTGAGCGATGTGGTCGGGGCGGGTCACCACGTCCCACGAATTCCAGCGGAGGTAGCGGCCGAGGTAGATGCCCAGGCCCGTCAGCAGCAAACACCCGATGACGGCGAGCCAGCCACCGGCCCAACCCAGGCGCCGGGTGAGAACAGCGTGAACATCGAGCAGCGACAGATAGCCGAGCGCCAACGCGGTGCCGGCGCACGAGAGCAGCAGCGCGAGGTCGTACCAGAGCGGCACACCCGGCTTGGGCGCCAAATGCAGCAAATCGGTCAGCACGTACGGCGCGTTCGGGAAGAACACGAGCCAGCCAGCCAGCAGCGGCGCCGCTGCCCAACCGGCCCGGTGCCGGTCGTCGGCCCAGCGCAGAATGCCGCTCAGCACCCACGGCACCACGGCCAGCACCAGATTCCAGAGCAGAAATCGGTACGTGATGTGGCCGCTGTAACTGATTCGGAACGCCACCAGCGCCGCGCACCACGTCAGCAGGGTGCCTACAGCGGCACCCAGCGGCAGGCGGGCGCGCACGAAAGCTGAAAAAGAAGTCATCTTCACCGGCAACGAGTGAAATCGAAGGTTACGTATGCAGCCAGTGGCCAACCGGCCGGTAAAGGTGGCGGAGTGGGGGCTTATCGGCCCACTCAGTCGTCTTCGCCGGTCTTCTTTTTTCGATTGGCCGTGCGCTTGACGCGCGCTTCGGTAGTGGCCTCGGCGGTGCCGCCGGCCACGCCGATCACGAGGGCTTCCACGAGTTTTTCGCCGTGCTTCTCGACCATCTTGCGGCCGTATTTGAGCGCGAGCTTGACGACTTTTTTGCGGAGTTTTTTCTTCAATAACGCCATAGGGGGCACGGAGGCGATTCGGCGCGCGCTCCGTGCCCCCTACGCAACCGGTGGCGGGCGGTTGGGGCAGGCCCGCTATCGGCCCCTATCCGCCGCCGAGCGAATCGGCGTATTTGATGATAAGCGGCAGCTCGTTGGGGTCGGTGTAGGATAGGCGGTTGTCCTTCACGTACGCCTGCACCTGCTTGGCGTTTTTGCGGAAATACGCCAGAATATCCTTCTTCACGTTGCGGAGGGGCGTGAGATTGCCCTGCGGGTCGGCCAGGAAATAAGAGCTTTGGATGTCGGTGTAGAACCCGCCCATCGGGCCGCCGAACGCGCCCATTCCGCCGTACGGCCCGTACGGCGTGATGCTGCGCTGCACGAGCTTTTCGCGCTTGAGCAGGCGCGTGTTGCCGTCGGTGAGCTGCTGGAAGAACGCGGGCGAGCGAAAGTCGGAGTAGTCGTTGTCGCGGTCCCACATATACGTCACGAACAGCTTGACGGGCGCGCGGTCGCGGCGGGCGCCGGCGGGCGGCATCCACATACCGGGGCGGCCCATCCACGGGCCGGCCATCAGTTGCGGGCCACTGGACAGGCCACCGGGATTGCCTTCGTCGCTGACCACGAAGTAGCTCACGTTGATGGCCGGGAACGTACGCGCCGTGCCATCGGCGAGGCGCACCTCGAGGGTTTCCTCGTCGTGGTGGTAGATGACGGGGCCGTCGATGGTGTCGCCGGACGTCAGGATGACGCTGCCCTGCGCCCAGCGTTGCTCGTAGCCGCCGGCTACGGCCGCCGGCGGGGCGAGTAGCAGCACCAACACGGCTACACTGAACCAGCAAATGATACGTGTCATACAAGCGGAATTCGCACAAACGTAAGGCCCGCGATTGGCAGCCTTGTCGGCGACTCCGTTCAACAAGCCGACGGTGTGATGCGTTTCACGGAACGACCGCAGATTGCGGCGCCGGCCCGTAGTGCCGTTGTCGCACCTTCGCTTACTATGCTCCTGCAAGTCATCGACGCGCGGCCTGCCGCCCTCGCCCCCGGCCTCACCGTGCGCCGCATCCTCCCCTACCGCTTGCGGCGGATGCTCGGCCCCTTCATTTTTATGGACCACGCCGGGCCCGTGGCACTCGGACCGGGTCTGGCACCGCCGCCCGACGTGCTGCCGCACCCGCACATCGGCCTGAGCACGGTGAGCTACCTGTTGGGCGGGCAGGTCACGCACCGCGATTCGTTGGGCGTCGAGCAAATTATCCGACCCGGCGAGGTGAATTGGATGACGGCCGGGCGCGGCATCGCGCATTCCGAGCGGTTCGAAGACCCTACCGCGCTCGCGGGCACCGCCCTGGAACTGCTGCAAACGTGGGTGGCGCTGCCCGAAGCCGCCGAAGAGCAGGCGCCCGCATTCGCGCACTACGCGCCCGAGGCGCTGCCCATTTTCACGGATACGGGCGTGTGGATGCGCCTCATCGCGGGCGATGCCTACGGGCTGCGCGGGCAGGTAGCCACGCATTCGCCACTGTTCTACCTCCACGCCGAGCTGCAACCGGGCGCCCGTTTCGGCCTGCCGCGCGGCCACGCCGAGCGCGGCGCGTACGTGGCGAAAGGGTCGATTGAGGTTGATGGCCGCGCCTACCCGGCCGGGCAACTGCTGGTGTTTTCGCCCGGCCCTGACCCGGTGCTTGCGGCCGGGCCGCAGGGCGCCACGCTGCTGCTGCTGGGCGGCGAGCCGCTCGGCGAGCGGTTTATCTGGTGGAATTTCGTGTCGTCGAGAAAAGAGCGTATCGAGCAGGCGAAGGCCGATTGGCTGGCCGGGCGCATCGCGCTGCCGCCGACGGATGCGGATGAGTTTGTGCCGCTGCCGGTGGATAAGGGGCGGGCGGCTTCGTCGGGGCAGGCGCCGGCGCCGGAGTTGTTGTCGTAGCGTTTGCCTACTCACCACCCAACCCCGCTTCCATCAGCAGCGCATCCAGCTCGCCGGGCGCGAGGTCGGGGCGGTCTGCTTTATCGTACACGGTGAGCAAAATGAGGCGCCCGGCCTCCACGCGCACCAGCGTGATGACGCGGGCGCCGCCGCTTTTGCCTTTGCCTTTCGACGCGATGGCCATTCGCACTTTGTAACAGTTGCGGCCGAGGGCGGCGCCTTGTAGGGGGTTTAGCAACAGAGAATCGCCCAACGTTTGCAAGTCGTCGGCAAATGATCGGTACTTCCGGTTCAATCGCCTGACTTGCCGCAGAAAGCGCTTACTGAAAATAATCGAGTAGCTCATTTTGCGCTACCCCAGTGCTTGTCGTGTTCTGCCTTCAATTCCTGCATCAACTCCTCAAACGTGCCCAGTTGCACTTCGCCGCGCAACGCCGCTTCGGCTTCTTCGAGGGCTTCTTTCAGGTCATCGACCCATTTCTGCTGCGCTTTGGTGAGCTTCTTTTTGGGCTTGGCTGCTGGCTTGTCTGCTGGCTTGGCCGGGGCCGATTGCGGCGCGGCAACGGCCTTCGAGCGGCCTACCACCACGCCGGGCTGCTGCCGAAGCAAGCGCTGAATTTGCCGAAGCTGATGGTCGGGAACAGTGATCGTGAGTTGGCGCATAGAGCAAAGATGCGAAACCCACGCAAAAGGTTTCGGCGCGCAGGCCAACCTTTGCCGCTCCGATTCCCGAACCCGCTACTCCCCTGCCCCGATGACCGACCTCGCCATTGCCCGCGCCACGCCGCTGCGCCCCATCGCTGCCATTGCGGCCAAGCTCGGCATCCCCGCCGACCTCCTCGAACCCTACGGCCACCACAAGGCCAAGCTCCCGCTGTCGCTCATCAGCGAGCAGCCGCAGGGCAAGCTGATTCTGGTGTCGGCCATCAACCCCACCCCCGCCGGCGAGGGGAAGACCACGATGTCAGTGGGCCTGACCGAGGGCCTGAACCGCATCGGGCGGCGCACCACGGCCGTGCTGCGCGAGCCGAGCCTGGGGCCGGTGTTCGGGATGAAGGGCGGCGCCACGGGCGGCGGCCACGCGCAGGTGGTGCCGATGGAAGACATCAATCTGCACTTCACCGGCGATTTCAACGCCGTCGAGAAGGCGCACAACCTGCTGGCGGCGCTCATCGACAACTCGCTGCAAAACAAGAAGAACACGCTGGGCCTCGATGCCCGCACCGTGCGCTGGAAACGGTGTATGGATATGAACGACCGCGCCCTGCGGCGCCTCATCGTGGGGCTGGGCGGTGCCACGGGCGGCGTACCGCGCGAGACGGGCTTCGACATTACGGCCGCCTCCGAAGTGATGGCGATTCTGTGCCTCGCCACCGGCCCGCACGACCTCAAACGCCGCCTCGGCAACATCTTCGTCGGGTTGCGGCACGACCGCTCGCCGGTGTACGCCCGTGATCTAAAGGCCCCCGGCGCAATGGCTGTGCTGTTGAAGGACGCCCTCAAGCCGAATCTCGTACAGACGCTCGAAGGCAACCCCGCCATTCTGCACGCCGGGCCGTTCGGCAACATCGCGCAGGGCACCAACTCGCTGCTGGCCACGCGGATGAGCCTCTCGCTGAGCGACTACGTGGTGACGGAGGCGGGCTTTGGATTTGACCTCGGCGGCGAGAAGTTCCTCGACCTCAAATGCGGCTACGGCGGTCTGTCGCCGCAGGCCGTGGTCATCGTCGCCACCGTGCGCGCCCTCAAACACCACGGCGGCACCGCCCCGGCCGGCCTCAAAACCTCCGACGCCGACGCCGTGCGGCGCGGCCTGCCCAACCTCGAAAAGCACCTCGAATCGGTGCAGCTCTACGGGCGGCGGCCCATCGTGGCCATCAACCGGTTCTTCACCGATTCGGCCGAAGAGCTGGCCGTCATCCTCGACCGCTGCCGCGAATTGGGCCTGCCGTCCGCCGTAGCCGACGTGTGGGGCCACGGCGGCGCGGGCGCCGAAGCCCTGGCCCATTTGGTGGCCGCCGAAGCCGACGTGCCGAAGCCCGCGCATCCGCCGCTCTACGACTGGGCGGCGCCCGTGGAGGAGAAGATTGCCACCATCGCGCAACGCATCTACGGCGCCGCCGATGTGGAACTGCAACCCAAAGCCCAAGCCGACTTACGCCTGATTGAGCGGCTGGGCCTTGCGGGCCTGCCGATCTGTATGGCGAAAACCCAGAAGTCGCTGTCGGATAATGCTGACCTGATCGGCCGCCCCACGGGCTTCACGGTGCAGGTGCGCGAGATCGAGATTGCGGCCGGGGCGGGGTTCCTGATTCCGATTTGCGGCGAGATGCTCAGGATGCCAGGCCTGCCGGAAGTACCGGCAGCGGAGAGCATTGATCTGGATGAAAATGGGGAGGTGGTGGGGTTGTTTTGAAAGTTCCGGCACAGCGCGGCACGCAACGCCAAGCTCCAGTTTGGTCCACGCACAGCCGCATCGTGCCGGCGTGATGCCAAGCTGGAGCTTGGCATTACGTGCTCAGCAGGAGCGCCGCCCAGTTATTTCGCCCGGCCAGTGTAAGAGCCGCACTAACATCACCTATGCAGCCCGCCTCCTACCTTCGTCCCATCCCATCTCTCCCCGGATTTCCCGATGCCGACTAAGCCGACCGCCGTCGTCCACATCTCCACCTCTAGCGGGGCGGGGGCGCTGTCGAAGGCGCAAAAGGAGTTTAACCGCCTTAGCAAGCGGGTTGAAAAGCTCGAAAAAGAGTTAGCCAACTTCCGCAAGGCTGCCGAGGAGGTGCGGCGGCAAGTGCAGCACGAGTACCGCCCTTTGCAGGCCCGCCACGATGCCGCGCGCGCCGCGCTCGTGCCGCTGCTCGATGCGGCCTGCCGCACACCAAAAGCCCTTTCGACGACCGAGCGCTCCACCGCCCGCCACTTGTTGGCCGATGCCTTCAACGACTTACCCGAGAAAGGCTACCCCGACTTACAGCCCATTCTCGAGCAGTATGCCCCCGGCGCCGAGGCGCAAGCTGCGGCCACCGCCGCCGACGCCGCCTCAGACCGCCTGGCCGCCGACCTGATGCGGCAGATGTTTGAGATGCAGTACGGCGTTCGGTTCGACCCGGAAGTTGATATTTCGTCGCCCGAAAAATTTCACGCGTACGTTGCCCACCTCCTCGCCGAACAGGCCAGCGAGCGGCAGGCCACGCAAGCCGCCGCCGAGGCTCGCCGGGCTACCCGTCCCAAAACCAAAAAACAACTCGAAGCCGAAGCCCGAAAAGCCGCCGAAGAGAAGGCCACCACGCAATCGGTCCGCACCGTGTACCGCGACCTGGTAAAAGTCCTGCACCCCGACCGCGAACCCGACCCCGCCGAAAAAGCCCGCAAAACCGCCCTGCTGCAACGCGTGACGGCCGCCTACGAAGCCAACGAGCTGCTCACGCTCCTGCGCCTCCAGCTCGAACTCGATCGCCTCGAACCCGCCCACCTCGAACGCCTCGCCGACGCTCAGCTCGCGCCCTACAATCGCCTCCTGCGCGAGCAGGTGCGCGAACTGGAAGACACCCTGGCCGACGAGCAGATGACGGAAGCCGATTACAGCGACTTCCCCTACCCCAACCCCTCAGCCCACGACCTGTGCACGTTTTTTCAGGAGAAAAAAAACAGCCTCCTGCAACGCGTAACCCAACTCGAACGCGATGTACGCGCCATCGGCACGGAACCGGCAGCCTTGAAACGATTTTTGAAAGAGGTGAAAAGATGGAGTTGATTCAGGATAGTGCCGTCAGCGGTTTGGCAGCGTAACGGGCGCCGGCGAGGCGCCGCGTCGAACATTGCTTGAACAGGTACAGGTGCGCGGCTGAGACAGACGCGGCCACCACGCAACCGGCGCCGCGCCCGTTGCTTTGCACAATGACCCATGTTGATTATGATGCCGTAGTCGTCGGCTCCGGCCCCAATGGGCTGGCCGCTGCCATCGTGCTGCGGCAGGCGGGCCTGTCGGTGCTGCTGCTCGAGGGCAAGCCTACCATCGGCGGCGGCCTCCGTACGGCCGAGTTGACGTTGCCCGGCTTCCGCCACGACATCTGCTCGGCGGTGCATCCGATGGCGATGGCCTCGCCGTTTTTTCAGACCTTGCCGCTGGCCCGGTATGGGCTGGAGTATCTGACGCCACCCGTGGCCGCCGCGCACCCCTTCGACGACGGCACCGCCGCCGCTGCGTTCGGCACCGTGGATGACACAGCCCGGACGCTTGGCCCGGACGCGGCGCGCTACCACCGGCTGCTCGACGAGCTGGTCGAACATTGGCCCGCGCTCGCGCCCGACGTACTCGCGCCGTTGCGGTTTCCGCAGCACCCCGTGCGGATGGCGCGGTTTGGGCTGTCGGCGCTGCAACCGGCCACGCTGCTGGGCGGCGGGTTCCGGACGCAGGCGGCGCGCGGGTTGTTCGCGGGGATGGCGGCGCACGCCATTCAGCCGCTGACCAACATCGCCACGTCGGCCATTGGGCTGGTGCTGCTGGCGGCGGCGCACCGGCCGGGCGGCTGGCCCATTCCGCGGGGCGGCTCGCAGGCTATCGCCGACGCGCTGGCGGCGCACTTCCGGGCCATTGGGGGCCACATCGAAACCAGCACGCTCATCACGTCGTGGGCGCAGCTCCCGAAGGCGCGGGCGGTGCTCTTCGACATCACGCCCGCGCAACTGTTGCGGATTCAGGGCATCAACCTCTCGAGAGCCTACGAGTGGCAGCTCCGACGCTACCGCTACGGGATGGGCGTCTTCAAGATTGATTGGGCCTTGAGCAGCCCGATCCCGTGGACGGCCTCCGAGGCGCGGCAGGCGGGTACACTGCACCTGGGCGGTACGCTCGAAGAGATTACGGCCACCGAAGCCGCCTCGGCGCGCGGCCACCACCCCGACAACCCATTCGTGCTGCTGGCGCAGCCCACCGTGCTCGACCCCACGCGCGCCCCTGCCGGCCGGCACACGGCGTGGGCCTACTGCCACGTACCCAACGGCTCCACCCTCAACCGCACGGCCGCCATCGAGACGCAGGTCGAGCGGTTCGCGCCGGGTTTCCGCGACCTGATTCTGGGCCGCGCCACCCTCGATACGGCGCAGATGGAAGCCTACAACCCCAACTACGTCGGCGGCGACATCAACGGCGGCATCATCGACGTGGGGCAGCTCTACACGCGGCCGGCGCTGCGGGTGTCGCCGTACCGCACGTCGCGGGCGGGGGTATATGTGTGCTCGTCGGCCACGCCGCCGGGTGGCGGGGTACACGGGATGTGTGGGTATCACGCGGCCACGCGGGCCTTGCGCGATGTGTTTGGGATGAAGGCCGCGCCGCTGCGGTAGGCGGTTGGGCCATGGACCGCGAACCTCCGGTTCGCTTGCGGTTGGGCGCGGCGGTTGTGGAATGCCGAGCCCTTGTTGCCGATGCCGTGGGGACGAACCGCAGGTTCGCGGTCCATTGCCCAACCGCCGATGATGGCCTGAGCGGGTGCGACCCGGCTCCACGCGCTGCCGCGCCGCGCGTGATCCGGCAGGAGCCGCTGCCGCCGGCGTTGCGGGAAGCTCTGCGCCCTGAAAATACCGCTGCGGATGGTCGATGCCGATAAGATCGAGCAGATCGTCACGAACCTATTGGCGAATGCGGTGGCCTACCCGCCCGCCGGCGGGCGGGTGGTGGTGACGCTGGCGAGCGAGCCGGGCCGGGGCGCGGCCTTTACGCTCGAGTTTCCGGCGCCCCGCCTGGCGGATACGACGGTAGCGGACGTAGTTGACGACGCCCCGCGCATCTTCCTCAGCCCCCCACGCCTGCCCGCTGCGGCAGCAGAGCGCAGGGAAGCGGTGCCGGTGCCCCCCCGCAGAACCGCCAATCAGCAACCAACAACCAGAAACCAGAAACCAGAAACAAGCAACCCCCTCCAGAGCGCGCATCCTCGTCGTGGAAGACCAGGCCGACCTGCGCGCCTACCTCCGGCAGCTACTCGAACGCCTCAAAGCCGCCCCCGCCACGGCCGGCCTGCCGGTGCTGATGCTCACGGCCCGCGCCGACGACGCTTACCGACTGGCGGCGCTCGAAGTCGGTGTCGATGACTACCTCACCAAGCCCTTCCGCGCCGCCGAACTGCTGGTGCGGGTGCGGGCGCTGCCGGCGCGCCACCAGACCCGCCGCCTATACGCCGCGCTGCCCCCGACGCGCTGCTGCCCCCCGCGCCCGACACGCCGACCGAAGACGGGACCGCCGACGAGGACGCCGGCGCATCGGCAGCGCCGGAAACGCTCACGCCCGACGATTCGTCGCCCACTCCAGCCGGGCCGAGCGGGCCGGCCGAAGCGGCGGCCGTCGCCGTGCTGTCGGCGCTGTCGGTCGAGCAGCTACGAACGTGGCGCGCAGCCGTGACGCCGCACCTGCCCGACAAAACCTTCGGCCCTGACGCGCTCGCCGCCCTGCTGCTGGTCAGCCGCCGTAGCCTATACCGCCACCTCTACGAGCTGACCGGCCTGACGCCCGGCGCGTGGCTACGCGAACTGCGCCCCGATATGGCCCGCCACCTGCTCGAGGCCGGCACCTACCCCACCATCGCGGAAGTAGCCTACGCCAGCGGGTTCAGCTCGCCGAGCCAGTTTGGGCGGGTGTTTCTGGAGCGATTCGGGTGCCGGCCGAGCGAGTATGGGCGGTAGGTATCAGGTGCGCGGGTCGGCGGCGCACCCACAGCGATTGGGCAATGGACCGCGAACCTCTGATTCGCCACACGGCTGGGCGCTGTAGCACCGAGTATCACTCGGTGAGGGCGGTTGAGCAACGCGGCTGGGAACGGCGGCTGAGAATGGACCGCGAACCTCCGGTTCGCACCCACGGCATCGGCAACGAGTGCTCGGTGTTCCATAACCGCCGTGCCCAACCGCGAGCGAACCGGAGGTTCGCGGTCCATTCTCAGCCGCCAAGAGCAGGGCGCAACCCCGCGCATCGCCTCTCATTGGCACCCTCAGGCGAAGATTTGGCACCCCGGCGCGAGGCGTGGTACGGCGGCGTTAGCGGGCGGGCATTACTTACGGGGAGCTTTGCAGCGTCGGGAAATACCTCCCGGCAATCCTTTTTTTCTCGAAGGGAATGGCTGCTACTCTACCGCTTTTGGTTCGACAGGATAGCCGGCGACAGACACCGATCGGCACACTGATCGGCGCGCTGTTCGGCTGGCTGATGCTCAACCCGTGGGGAGCGTACGCCCAGGTGGGCATCGGCACTACGGCGCCGCGCAATTTCCTCGATGTGCAGGCCGTGCCACGCACGGGCACCCACCCGACGGGCCGGCCGCTGTACGTCACAGGCACCGTGAACGAGGCCGCCAACGGCTTCGAGTTTCGGCACTCCAACGGCACACAGGGCATCGGCATCGGCTACAACTCGCTGTATGCCACCGGCTCCAACATCAACCCAAACCTCAATCTGCTACCGCGCGGCACGGGCCGGGTGGGCATCGGCACCACCACGCCCGCCGCCACGCTGCACGTGGCCGGGGCCACATCCACGGTGCGCTTTGCCAGACTGAGCGGCACGGGCACCCGCGTCGTCGCGGCCGACGCCGACGGCGACCTCGCCACCGTCAGCGCCGCCTCGCAGGCCGACAACCTCGGCAACCACACCGCCACCTAGGCCCTCAACCTCGGCGCCAACTAGCTGGTGGGCAACGGCGGCACCAGCGGCCTGAGCGTGAGCGCGACGGGTCAGGTCGGCATCGGCACCACCGCGCCCACCCCCGCCTGCTCACGCTTGGCGACGCAGGCTACGGCCAGCCCGCCTTCGTGCGCCTGGGCGCGGGGCAGGGCAGCTCCGGCACCAACCGCTTGTGGGAGCTGGGCGTGGCCGTCAATACCGCAGACCTCGGCGATGCCACCGGCGAAAACCACGAGTTTGCAGTGCGCGACGTCTCCGCCAATGCCACCCGCCTGCTGGTGGACTGGAACACCGGCAACGTGGGCATCGGCACGACGGCACCCGCCGCCACCCTCGACGTGGCCGGCACCGCGCGCCTGAGCACGGCGGGCACCCCAATCGCGGCGCTGTTGCGAAGTACGCAGGCCATCGACCCACCCAGCATCGCGGCGCGCACCACCGCCACTGTAACGGTGTCGGTGCCCAACGCCGCGCTGGGCGCCACCGTGTGGGTAAGCCCTACCGACGGCGCGGGGGGGGCTGGGCAATGTCACGATTGCGTACGCCCACGTGTCGGCGGCGGGTACCGTGGCCAGTGGCTTCAGCCACCCCACCAACGCGGCCATCAACCCGGCCGCACAGAGCTACTTTATCACCGTCGTGCAGTAACGGAAGGCGTTGCCGCCGGTCAGTTCCCGAATTTTTCGCACCGAACCCGTAGCTCGTGCCGGGCTATTTGGGACACCCGGCGGACGTATCCGTCGGATGTTTGGGTACGGTCGATTCCTTTCCATCTCCTCCCTCTTTTTCGGTGCTGATGCGCTACTTCTTTTCGCTTTCCGTTGCGCTGCCGGGCGCTTTCGTCGCCGGAGGCCAGCCCGCCGTCACGGCGCTTGCGCCCGCGCGCAACCACGTGGCCGCGCCGCGCGGCGGCCCCGTCACGCTCACGTTTTCGGAAGCCGTAAGCGCGGATTCGGCGGGTGGCTTGCGGCTGTTCAGCGCGCAGCGCGGCGGCCAGCTCGTGCGGACCGGGCCGGGCGGCGGTCTGCTGACGGGCGGCGGTACGCCCACGCTCAGCTTCGCGCCGTCGAAGCCGTTTCGGCCCGGCGAGACGCTTACGCTCGTCATGCCGCCGACGCTCGTCGGCCTTACCGGCGCGGCGGTGGTGCCGCTGATGGCGCAGTTTACGGCCGCGACGGGCGGCACCGGCACCGGCCGCCTCGTGGTGCCCGCGCTCGACGCCGAAGTCCCCACCAACAACGGCCCGCTTGCCGTGGCCACCGGCGACCTCGACCAGGACGGCGACCCCGATGCCGTGACGGCCAACTACGGCGGCGGCCCCGGCGCTACACTGAGCACTCTGCTTAACCCGGGCAACGCCGGTGGCGAACTGCTGTCAGCCCACACGCCCACGGTGGTGGTGGGCAGCGGCCCGGTGGCCGTGGCGCTGGCCGACGTAGATGCCGACGGCGACCTCGATGCGCTGACCGCCTGCTTCAACCTCGACCTCGTGGCGCTGCGCTTCAACAGCGGCAGGCAGGCGCGGCGGCTGATGCTGGAATAGAACCACCCGCTCGCCCGGAGCTTCGCTCCGGGCGAGCGGAGAGCGACTAGTCGGCCAGCGCGGCCTCTTCGGTCGGCGCCTCGTCGTACGGCTCGGGCATCGGCGCGGACTCGGCGGCAGCTTTCGTTGGCTCGTCGGGGTGGTCGGCGGCGTCGTGGTCTTCGAAGTCGGCTTCGTCGATGTCGGCGTCGGCGGGGGCGGCTACGGGCGGGTGGTGCAGCTCGTGGAGCAGCGCCAGCAGGGCGCTCGGCGTGGCGGCGGCGAAGGGCAGCGGCGCGGCCGACTCGGGGCGGTAAAAGTCGCGGTGGACGTTCACGGGCGCCTCGCCGTCGCGCGGGTGGCGGCGGGTGTAGTTGCCGTCTTCACGCATCAGGTAGGCGTTTTGGTTATCGAGCAGGTTGAGCATCAGGATGCTAATGGCTTCCTGGCGAATTTCGGCGTTGGCAATCAGAAACAGCGCCTCGATGCGCCGATCAAACGAGCGCACCATCATATCGGCCGAGCCGCCGTACACGCGCGGCTGGCCGCCGTGGTGGAAGTAGTAGAGCCGCGCGTGCTCCAAAAACTCGCCCACGATGGAGCGTACCTGAATGCGGTCGCTGAGGCCCTCGCGCCCCGGCCGCAGGCAGCAGATACCGCGCACGATGAGTTGGATGGGCACACCCGCGCGGCCGGCTTTGTAGAGCTCGTCAATGATTTCGCGGTCTTCCAAGGAATTCATTTTCATCACGATGCCGGCGGACTGGCCTTTTTTGGCGGCGCGCGCCTCGTCCCTGATCAGCCCGATGAGCTGCTGGCGCATATCGCGCGGGGCCGTGATGAGGTAGCGGTAATCGTCGGGCTGCGAGTGGCCCGTGATCACGTTGAAAAACTCGCTCACGTCGTGGGCATACACCTCGTCGGTGGAGAGGAGGCTGATGTCGGAGTAGAACCGCGACGTAGCCTCGTTGTAGTTGCCCGACCCCACGTGGACGTAGCGCGTGACCTTCTCGCCTTCCTTGCGGATGATCATCAGCATCTTCGTGTGTGTCTTGTACTTGCTGATGCCGTAAATCACGAAGCAACCCGCTTTTTCGAGCTTTTCGCCCTCGCGCAGGTTGCGCTCCTCGTCGAAGCGCGCCTTCACCTCGAAGAGTACCGAGACGTGCTTGCCGT
>ERZ1066122.2102-NODE-2102-length-13891-cov-30.821191_pt1 | contig 13891 bp, 18 predicted proteins | sample MGYA00382769_ERZ1066122 | MGnify/ENA primary metagenome ERZ1066122 (study PRJEB33369, sample SAMEA5778352) | biofilm metagenome | biome: Industrial cooling water; feature: Water cooling tower basin; material: Biofilm | place: United Arab Emirates | collected...
CGGACCTGCTGGCGGTCGAGCGCGCGGCGGCTGTGGCGGTGGCCGGGGCGCGGGCCGCGGGGGTGACACTGCCGCCGGGTGGTCGGTTGGACGCGGCGTCGCCCGCGCACGCCGATCTGCGCATCGGCGCGTCGTGCGGCGGAGCGGGGGCGCCCTTCGCGGTGCCTCGCGCTCTCACCCCGTTTGGGCTGACCGGCGCGGACAGCCTAACGCCGCCGCATCCGACGGCGGCCCACCGGGCGATGCTGCGACGCCGCAGCGGGTTGGGGGACGGTTGAGACGGGGCATGTCGCGGTGCTAGGCTGCATGCGGTCGCGGTCTTTCGCTGTGCGTGCAGCGGCGAAGATTGGAAAGATCCAATATTGGTGCGGCCTAATGGGCGTTAGGCCGCGAGCTCTGGTGCTTTCCGCAGAGATCATCCCGCTGGCGAGTATTGCCGTCGCGTCTTCGTCGCCTGAGGGTTCCGTTCTCACGTACAGCTGAGCACAGCATGGGTATAGCAGATCGCCAGTCGCTTCCGAGAACGTTCGTCAGCTTCAGCAGTACCGATAAGCGATGGTACGATCTGATGTGCGCATGGAAAGCTCACGATCATATCAACTTCAACTTTGCGGACTTCCAGCTAGACGAGGCGATCAACTCGCGCACGCCTTGGTACATCAAGGCCAAGTGTGCCGAGAAGGTGCGGCGAGCCGATACCCTTGTGCTCTTGATTGGAAACGACACAGCCACCAAGACTGTGTACGTCAAGCACGAGGTAGAAGTCGCTGTCGAGAAGGGATGCCGCTTGATCGGCGTGAATTTGAATAACTGCCGATATCGTGACGCTTTGTGTCCCCGTTTCTTCGAGCGTGTGGGAGCTCTTTTCGTGCCCTTTTCCTCGCGCATCCTCGCGGAGGCAATCCGCTGGGTGAAGCAAGATGCTTCGGATCACTACTGGTATTCTGACGAGGTGTACAGGCGGCTGGGGTATCAGCTCGTAGGCGACACTGCCGCTCTGCCACCTCCGCCGAATCCTTTCTTTGGAGGAAACCGGCCGCCTTGGGCTCGGTAATGGAGATCCGATGCGGCCCGCGCGGTCACTGCGGTGTCAGCGCTCTTCCTTGCAGCTCCTCGAGCCTAACGTCGGGTTCAGGCAGACGGGCGGCACCGAAGGATGCGGCATACGGCGGGTGGTGGTTGGTGCCGCCCGCTGCCTAACCTTGGGGCGTTAGCCAACACCGGACATCCATGATGATCGAGACACACCGCGGTGCCATTACAAGCGTCGAGTCATGGTTCGAGTTTGCTCCGCCGAAGGGCCGCGAGAAGCAATGGGTGGATGGTTTCAGCGCGAAGGAGCTTGCGAAGGCGTGGTGCCGGGGAAGCACCCCAGCCGCACCGGCGGAGTTTCTCGCGCTTTTCGACAAGCATCCCGACTTCGAAGGCGTCGAGATCGTTTCGGGTGAGCCAGAAGCTCGGGTACGCTTCGACAATTTCGGCGGGGAGCCGCGAAACGCCGACCTTATCCTGCGCGCGACGGACGCCTACGGGCCGCTGGCAATCTCTGTGGAGGCCAAAGGGCACGAGGACTTCGGGAGCTACCTCGGCGAGGCGGCAGCTGCGGCCCTCGAGGCGCGAATTGAGAACCCCCGATCGAACGCGCTCGCGAGGCTGGAACAGCTGTCCGCTGCGCTGCTTCCTCCAAGAGGCCGGGAGCGCCCACACGCCCGCATGATCCGATACCAGCTACTCACGGGAATCGCCGGCGCCCTAGCGTGGGCCGAACTCTCCAAGTGCAGGCGCGCGGTGTTCGTGATTCACGAGTTCCTGACACCCGTGACCGATCACGCGCGGCAAGAGGAGAATGCACGAGATCTGGCGGCATTCCTGTCACGCACCGCGGGCATCCAGAACGAGCGACCGGCTCCGTTTTTGTATGGCCCGATCAGTGTCCCAGGCGCGCCATTGTTCGCCAACCCACCGCAACTCTACATCGGCAAGGTGCGAACGGATGCTCGTGTGCCTGTCGTCTAACGAATCGGTGAAGCTGACAAAGCGACCCGAAGCTCCTCGGCAGGGTGGTCTCCGTGTGGGCCGCTTTGCAGCTTGATTCTGGTGTTACCCTGCGCTGACGCCATTAGCGTGTGTATGGCACATCTAATCGACCGCACGAGTGATGCGAAGGATCTCGAAGTGATTCAACGCCTTCGCGTCGACTGGCTAGTGCCCGAAGCAAAGGATGGGCTATTCCCAAGCGGCCGGTGGCTTGATGCGCACGATGAGCATGCGCTCCATTGGATCGTGCGGGACGAGGATCGCGTCGTTGCGTTCGCACGGCTATGCATTCATGCTCAAATCTCCGACGTGCCCAACGCCGAGGCGTTCAGCCTAGCTGATCCGGTCGAGTCGCCGCTCGGCTGCATCAGCCGCACCGCGATCGACCCCGCGTATCGGGGTAGGGGGATTAGCTCGGAGCTCGATCGCGTCCGGATCGACGCAGCCCGGCAGGCCAGTTGTCGGTCCGTTCTCGCCTTCACGCACGCAGGGTCGGCCCGCGTGGCCGCGCTCCAGCGTCGAGGCTTCCGTATCCTTGGGGAGCCTGGCGCTAGGGCCGTTCCTATTTTCGGTGCCGGTACAGCGCTCGCACTCGCGCTGTGGCGCGCCGGCTAACGACTCGTTGCAGCTGATGAAGCCGCGCATCGCTCCAACCGCCTCCACAGCCCGTACCCCGCTGCTTCGCAGCTGAACTCTGGCGTTAGGCGCTAGCAGGTTTGGCCACACCAGCGAGCCATTTTGGTGCGCTTTTCTTGTAATCGTGGTCTAAAATCCCTCCTTCCATCGCGAACTCATGCAAGCCGCGGAACCAATGGCGCAAGAAGCCAGCATGGACCCGATTGCCGATCGGGAGCTCGCAGCAATCCAAGTTGTTCTCCGAGCGCTATCTGCACTCGACTCCGACGCGCGTGAGCGCGTGATTGACTACGTGTTCCAGAGGCTTGGTTTGCAGGCCGCCCGTGAGCGTGATGAAAGCCGGCAAGCGACTGAGCGCCTAGCGGGCAATCCGACGCCAGCCACTCACGAGCCACGTCCGTCCGGCGTACCAAGAGATATTCGCTCGTTGAGGGAGGAGAAGCAGCCACGCTCAGCGGTCGAGATGGCCGTTCTGGTGGCGTACTATCTCGCGGAACTCGCTCCTGATGGGACTCGCAAGGCGTCTATTGGCACCGAGGACATCACGACGTTTTTCAAGCAGGCCGGCTATCCCCTTCCCTCTGCACCTCGGCAAACGCTTTTCAATGCCAAGGCAGCCGGTTATCTCGACTCTCCCTCACAGGGTGCCTATGTCCTAAACCCTGTTGGGCACAACCTCGTGGCTCACAACCTACCCGTGAAGGGTGCTGATTCTGGCACGTCTCTGCCTAGGCGCGGGGCGAGAAAGTCTTCACGAGGGAAAGTTGGATCGCGCGCGAAGGGAGCGCCGAAGCCTGGTAGACGGAAATAGGTGGTCGTCAGACCATGGAGAGCTTTTGGACTGCGGTCGAACAGCTCGCGACTGGTGTTGCGCGGAGCAAGGCCATCAATGTCAACGCGGACGTGCTTCGCGAGCAAGCTCGTTCGGTCGCGCAGCGCTGGTTCCGCGATGAACGACCGGCGTGTGTCGCGGTAGGTGCTGAGCCTGAGCAGCTCGCGCGCATCGACGGTTACGTTCAAGATCTCCTGCGGCTGGCGAATGGGAGAAACTTAAAGACTTCGTACACAAGGGTGCTGCGGGGCCTCCGCAGGGCTCGGCCCGCGCTGCAATCGCATCTCGATCTCCTACACGGTCAAGCCTTAAGGCCTGCTGCGCCCCAAGCCATGACCGCGCTGGAAGCGGAAATTGTCCGTACGCTGGAAAGGATGATTCCAACCGCTGCTCTCGCTTACCGCCAAGTCCTCGCAGATCTTGCTGGGCCGGATCGGTTCTCGTATCGGGGCTCAGCTACTGAGCTTCGCGAGGTTGTGCGGGAGGTGCTTGATCACCTTGCGCCCGACAATGACGTGATCCGGTCACCCTCGTTCAAGCTTGAGAAAGACCGAAGAGCGCCCACGATGAAGCAGAAGGCTCGCTTTATCTTGAAGGCTCGCGGCCTTGGCGATTCTAGTCGTACTGCTCCCGAGCAGTCAGTAGAGCTTCTTGAGGATCAGATTGCATCGCTTGCGCGCTCGGTCTATGAACGTGGATCAGCGTCGACCCATGGGGCTACGGTGAAGGCACAGTTGCTCAGCTTCAAGGCCTACGCAGACGCGGTGCTTGCGGAGTTGCTGCAGCTTCATTCCGCTGGATAGATCATCGTTGAAGCGCCTGTCGCCTAACGTTGGGTTCAGGCAGACGGGCGGCCCCGAAGGATGCAGCATGCGGCAGCTATCGGGTGGTGCCTCCCGCTGCCTAACCTTGGGGCGTTAGGTGGCGTCGGGCGCCCGTGGCCGGTCAGCTCCGCCGGGCGTATCTTGCCGGCTGTCACTCACTTGCGCGCCCTGCCATGGGACAGACGGTCGAGCTGATGGAGCGGATCACGGTGAACCCCGACCAGTGCGGGGGGCGCCCGTGTGTGCGCGGCATGCGGATCCGCGTCAGCGACGTGCTGGACCTGCTGGCGACGGGCATGACGCCCGCCGAGGTCGTCGAGGAGCTGCCTGACCTGGAGGCGGCGGACGTCGCGGCGTGCCTGCGGTTCGCCAGCCGGCGACTGGCGCACCCGGTGCTTGCGGCGTAACGCCGCGCCGGTCGGCCTCGCGTGCAGGTCTGGACGGACGCGCAGCTCTCGCCGGCACTGGCGGGGTGGTTGAGCCGGGCACTGCACGTCGACGCGCATGCGGTGCGCGATCTCGGCCTCAGGGACGCGGAGCACTCGGGTGATCTTCACGCGGGCCCGCGACGCGCAGGCGGTCGTCATCACGAAGGACCGCGACTTCCTCGAATTGCTCGAGCGCCATGGTCCGCCGCCGCAGGTGGTCTGGCGCACGTGCGGCAACACGAGCAACGCATCCCTGCGCGCGCTGCTCGGCAACGTGTGGCCGCGGATCGCAGATCTGCTCGCGGCGGGTGAACCGCTCATCGAGGTGGGTGGATTCGCCACCTGACGAGGCGCTGAAGCCGACAAGGCGGCCCGTGTCTCCTCGGCAGGTCTGGTCCGGAGTGAGCCGCTTTGCAGCTTGGCTTGGGCGTTCGGCGAAAACGCATCTGTGTTCACTCACGCGGTGGCGACATCAATGACATATCCCTGTCGGCGCGTGGTCGCGAGTCGTCTGCTCGGCCTCGCGGGTTGGGTGATCGCCGTCGCGGCTTGCGGCTCGAGTTCAGGGGCCCCAACGCTCCAACGCCCTGTGTATGATGCCGTGCAGCGGGCTGTCGGCATCCAGATCCCCGGACATGCCGGTCCGCCGACGTTCGCCGAGGTCCTCGCTGCGGGTCAGCAGGCGCACGTTCGCTCGCAGCCACCGAACTTGGTGACGGTGGAGCGGGGGGCGCGTCGGCTGCACGCTCAGTACTTCGCCCACGGTCTGTTCGGGATCCGGGGGGACTCCGTCGGCTCGGTTCGCCCCAGTGAGCGCGCAACGTGGATCCTGCTGCGATGGAGTTCGACGGATCGCGCCTGGGACATGAGGCGCCCGGACATCGAGGCGCTGCGCAGCGCACTGCAGGCGGATCCCCGGTGCGCCGCCTGGTTGGAGCGTGCGGAGCTGCACGACGATCCCGGCGCCTTCGGATTCCGGTGCCTCGGCGCAGGCGATACCGTGAGCGTCGTCGCCTACCCGGCGTGCAATCGGTACCTACTCGACCGATGCGAGTACCTGAAAGCGCTGGTCGCCTTCCAGCACTGAGGTGCCGCGAGTGCCTCCCTGCGCCGTGCGGGTGCCCGCATCCGCCTGACGTCGGGTCCGGGCAGACGGGCGGCACCGAAGTGTGCAGAGGACGGGCGCTGTCGATTGGCGCCGCCCGCTGCCTGATCCTGGGGCGTTGGGCGGCTGTACACGACTCTCGCGAGGTGACGCGATGCAGGTAGCCGGTCGGCTGTTCGCCCTCACGGCGCTCGCCGGTGTCGTCGGGGCCTGCCATGGGGTCCGTGGCCCGGGCGCACACGTGTCCCGCGCGGGCGGCGGTGACTCCGTCGAGGCGCACGCGGCGGCGCTGCGCTTCCTCGCCGCGTTCGACTCGCTCCAACTCGACGCCGTGGGTGCGGCGATGGCGTCGGACGTGACCTTCTTCATGCCTGGCGGGCGCCTCCCGTGGCGGCGCCTCGACGGCCGACCCGCGGTCGTGGCCGAGTTCCGGCGAATGTTCGAAGGGGTGCGCGCGACGGCGGCTCGCAGCGGCGCTGCCGCCGGCCCGCCTACCCTCGGCGTCGGTCCGCGGGTGCGGGACCTGCGCGTCGACATGGCCGCCCCCGGCGTGGCGGTGGCGAGCTTCCACCTCGGCGAGGGCGACACGCCGGGGCGGCGGACCTTCGTGTTCCGCCGCGAGGGCGACGGCGTCTGGCGCGTGGTGCACTCGCACGCCTCGAGCCCGCCGCCCCCGGCGCGGGCGCCGTGAGTGCCGTCACACCGCCAAACGGGGCGTTGCAGCAGGCGAAGTAGCGCGACCGGCGTACGCCGTTCTGGTTCAGCGGTGGCCGCTTCGCTGCTGAACTCCGGCGTTGGGCGGCATCATGCGACGTCTGCACGGACGGCAAGTGTCACTCTCCTGAGGTACCCTCAATGATGCGACTCGCGGATCGGGGCATGGCGCGAAGGCCGCTCGCCCTCATCGGCGCTGCAGCACTGCTGTCGATCACCGTGGATGGCGCCGGCGCACAGCGCCCCGGCCAAGGCCGGCCCACGCCGACGGTCGTGCGCCTGGAGCGTCGGACCGATGTCCCGTGCGAGATGCCAGGTCCGGGGTGGGGCAATCTCTTCTTCGAGGCCGATGCCGCGAGCGGCGGACGTGTCGCCCCGTTCGGGGACGTCGCGCCAGGCCGCCGGGTCGAGGTGATCGAGCGCCGTGGCGGGGACGGGGTGCTCACGTACGGCGTCCGCGTCGCAGGCGACGAGTCCGGTGAGCGCACGCTCGGCTTCGCGCCGTTCGCGATCCGCGGGTCATCGGACGGTCGGTGCGCGACGGCGGAGGTGCCCCTCGATGGCCAGGCGGCGACGGTGCGCTTGCAGGTGGCGTTCGCGGACAAGTACGTCTACGGACGCATCGCCGAGTACCGCGTGGGGCACGTACGGACGGCACGCGGCCGAGCGCGTGTCGAGGTGCGCCCGGTCCACCGCGGAGCACTGCAGTTCCACGATCTCACGGCGCTCGACCTCTTCGTCAGCACCGACGAGCAGGCCGTCCGGCGCGAGACGGTGCTCGACTCCGCCGGGACGCTACGGTTCGGTGACCGGGTCACCGGCGCCTTCGCGCTCGGCGTCCACGAAGGCTATACGATCGACTCCGTCACGACCGGCGGCACGCGCCTCTACCTGACGCGTGTCGGATCCCGGGTGCCGGTGCCCGCACGCGGGTTTCGGGCACCGGCGTTCGCGGGCACGGGGCTGGATGGGCGACCATATCGCCTCGCGGGCCGCCCCGGGCGACTGACCGTCATCGAGTTCTGGTCGACGGAATGCCCGTTCAGTGAGCGGGCGCGTCCCGCGGCGAACCAGCTCGCCGACGCGGTGCTGGCGCGTGGCGGCGCGTACGTCATGGCGGTGCGGGAGTCCGACACCGCGGCGGTGCGCGCGCACCTCGCGGCACAGCCGCGACGCGGCACGGTCATCGCGCGCGACAGCGCGACCTGGCACGTGTGGAACCCGATGCCCGTGACGCCACTGTACTACGTGATCGGAGCGGACGGCACGATCCTGCTGCGCGAGCACGGGGCTGCGGCCGTCCGGCTCGCCGCGGCTACCGCCGGCGTGCGGCTGGACGAATCGAGCACACCACGCACACCGCCGGCGCGATCCGGCGCCCAGCCGTAGGTGATCGGTGCGTGCGGTACTGTGTCGCTGCCGCCCAACGAGTGGTTGCAGCTGACACAGCGGCCCGACACTCCCCCCGGCAGCATGGGCGCGCGCAGGCCGCTTTGCAGCTGAAGCCATGGCGTTCGCCCGCCACGACCTGTATCCGATGACCGAGTCGAGTTGCATCTTCTGCCGTATCGCCGAGGGGCGGGCGCCCGCCCACGTGGTCTGGAGCGACGCCGAGCACGTGGCGTTCCTCGATGTCAACCCGGTCGCGCCGGGCCACGTGCTGCTCGTCCCGCGGGCGCACGTGGCGTGGGTCGACGAGCTGTCGGCCGACGCGCACGCGCGGCTGTTCGCCTGGGTGCGGGACCTTGCCCGGCCCGTCGCCGCCGCGGCCGGTGCGCCCCACACCGGTATCGCGGTCGAGGGCTACGGGGTGGCGCACGCACACGTCCCCCTGGTGCCGGTCCGGCGCGCCGGAGATCTCGACCCGTGTCGGCAGGAGCCCGCCGGGGACGCCGCCTTGCGCGCCGCGGCGGAGCGCGTGCGGAGCGCCATCGCCGAGGCCGCGAGCTAACGAATCGGTGAAGCTGATGAACGCGCGCAACTCACCGCACCGGCAGCGTGGATCACGTTCGCGCGTTTGCAACAAGACTTTGGCGTCAGTCCACGAGTCTCTCACGCCTCGACACCCCCTCCCCTCGTCTCCCACACGGCGATGCACGCATGCGTCCTCGCGCTGGCCGGTCTACTCCTCGCCACGTCGTCGTCGGCACAGAGCCATGGGCGACCGCTGCTGACCGTCGCGCCCGGGCTCGATGCCGTCGTGCGTGAACTCGTGCAGCACGGGCCGCACGATGCCGCCACCGTCTGCGTCACCGTGGCGGCGGAGGTGGGGCCGCTCGGCGAAGTCGATGCCGCGTTCCTGCGCGCGGCGAGCCTGCCGGGGCGGCGGAGCGTCGGACCGCGGGAGTGCCCACCCACGCTCGAGTCCTCGCCGATCGCGTCGGTCGACAGCCTGGGACGGCCCGTACCGCCTCGGCTGCCGCCGGGCCATCGCGATCCCTTCCGAGTCGCGATCCGCGCCGACAGCGCGGATGCCATGGACATGTACCGGACGTGGGTGCGGACGACCCATGGAACGGGTTTTCGCGACTGGGAATGCTGGCGCCACGGGACCGCGGCAACCGACTGGAAGGTCATCTGCCGGGTCTTGCGCTGGGGCGTGCACTAGGCGCGCGCCGAACGATCGGATCAGGTCGAGGGGCGGATCCGAAGGACGGCGCGTACGGCGAGTGGCGGTCGCTGCCGCCTCGGGCCTATCCTGTGACGTCAGGGCACACCCATCCTCGGAGGCGGACCGATGCACATCCGTGTCGGCGTGAGCGCTGCGGTGCTCCTCATCGGATCGGTCGGGTGCCTCGGGACGGCGCAGCGACGCCCGGTTCCCCCGCCACCGACGGCGGTCGATCACGTAATCCTCGCCATCGACAGCCTCGAGCGCGGCGTACGTCTGCTCCGCGAGGCGACGGGGCTCACCGCCGTCTTCGGGGGCGTGCACCCGGGCCGCGGCACGCAGAACGCGCTGCTGGCGCTCGGGTCGGGACAGTACCTCGAACTCCTGGCGCCCAATCCCGCGGACCCGGAGGGCGCCGAAGCGGTCGCGGAATTCGCCACGTACCGCGCCCTCACGCCGGTCGGGTGGGCGGCGCGCACGGCGGACGCCGAGCGAGTGCGGGCCGTCGCGATGGCGCGGGGCGCGCCCGGCGGCGTCGTGCGACCGGGCGCTCGGCAGCGTCCCGATGGCGCCACGCTGCGGTGGCGGACCGTCGATCCCTGGAACGGGGCGAACGACACGCTGCTGCCGTTCTTCATCGAGTGGGATCCAGCCAGTCCCCACCCCTCGGCCAACGCACCGCCGGGGTGCACCTTGGTGAGCCTGACCCTCGCGTCGCCCGCTGCCGACTCGATCCAGGCGCTGCTGCGCCAGGCGGACCTGACCGTGCCGGTCTCGCGCGCACCGCGCGACGCACTCACCGTGCGCCTCCGCTGCGCGACCGGCGTCGTCGAGTTCGCGCCCCCTGCACCCTGACGAGGCGCCGGCGCGGGCGGCGCGACCGGGCGCTCGTCGTCCGGTACGGTCACGCACGGGCCGCGTTGCAGCGGACGTCGGGCCTCGACTGGTCACGTCCTTCCATGCGGATCGAGCAAGTGGAACCTCCGAACTCGCGCTCCGCCGCGACGCTCCACGCCGCGTTCGACTCCGACCCGACACCCATCGTCGACTTCCTCGTCTGGCTGGCGGGCGATGTCGCCGGTGCGTTTCCGCCGCGCGTCCTCGACGTCGGGTGTGGCGTCGGGCGCTTGCTTCCCTCCTTCGTGCAGCGCGTCGCGCGCGAGCCGTCGCTGCCATGATTCCCTTCGTCGGCATGACCGCGCGCGGGTGGCGCCGCCTCGTCGCGCTGATGTCGGTCGGCGTCGCGTACGCGTGCGCCCCCGCTGCCGATGCCGAGTCGGCAGCCGGCCGGGGCGCCGACGCGCGCGCGGGGTGGGTCGAGCTGGTGGCGGTCGGCGATCCGGACAACGGCGGCGCGCCGGTGCGGATCGCCCTCGACACGCTCGGGATTCGCCGACTGCGCGACGGCGGCTCGCTCGTCTGGTTGGAGACCCGCCACACGCGCCCCCGTCGCGAATCGGGCCGACCGTTCGATCGCGAGCTGCTCCGGTTCGTCCTCCGGTGCGCGACGCTTGGCGACGTGGCGCATCGGCGGGTCAGCGCCACGCTCCTCGACGGCGAGCGACCCCCGGTCTACCAGGAAGCGGTGAGCGTCGACGCCGCGCAGGCGACGCCGTGGCGGGAGGCGCGTCCGGGGACCGCCGACCACGCCGCGTTCGTGCGCGCGTGTACCGTCGTCCGCGATCGCGAGGCGCGGTGAGTCGGGCACGTGCTCGCGCGCAGCGCCGATGCATGCAGCACGCGGCCGCTATCGCCCGGTGCGCACCGGCGTCAGTCTTGATGCCGTTGCCGGTTCCTCCCGGGTGCATCACGCCGACCGCCGTCCGCGCCTCCTCAGCTCCCCCCGGATCGCCATGTCCACCCCCGGCACCGCCCGCTCCCGGCGTTCGACGCGCCGACGCCTCGACATCGGCGGCGACGGGATCGCGCCTCGCGACCTGGTCGGCATCGCGCACGTCGCGTTCGGCGCCATCGGGGTCTCGGGCGCGGCCATCGCGATGATGGCGCTCGTGGACCGCGCCGGCCTGGAGGCGCTCCTGCTCTCCGGCACGCTCGCGCTCGTCGGCGGCGCCGGCGTGCTCGCGGGGCTGTGGATCAGGGACGGCCGGTGGCGTGGGGCGGTGCTGGCGGCCGTGCTCGATCTCGCGCACCTCGCGCTCATGCTCCTGGGCTCGGGCAGGGCGGGGCTCCTCGACGTCGTGCTCCGCGTCGCCCTCCTCGGCGGGGCGCTCTGGATCATGCCCGAGTTGTGGGGCGAGCGCGCCACGGCGGCCGAGCGGGCCACGCGCCCAGGTCGCGATCGCCCCAGAGGCGCACCGTGACGCTCCCGCATCCCGTCCGCTGGCTCCTCGTCCCGCTCCTCGCGATCGCCTCGTGCTCCGGGCTCACGCTCGGTGCGTCGATGGCCGGCGATGGCGTCGCGACGCTGCTCGGCGCCTCCGCGCTCGACGCCGTCGCGCCCTACGATGTCCGCGCCGGGGTAGTGTACGGCGCGAGCGCGCTGGCGTGGGTCGTGGCGGGGGCGCGCATGGCGCCGCGCGCGCGGCTGGTGGTGGCGTCGCTGCTCTACGCCGCCGGTGCGACGCTCGCGTGTGTCGTGCTCGACACGTGGTGGTTTCCCGAGTCGCATCCGCGTGCGTACCAGGCGAGCCACGTCCCGCTCGCGCTCACGTTGACTGGCGGCGCCGCGGGGGTCGCGATCGTCGCGCTCATCACGCGTCGGCGGAGCGCCAGCCCGAGCGGGCCCGCACGCCGCCGGCGCGCCGACGACCTGGGCGCGTCGCGCGCCATGTAGCAGCGCCTGCACGGCGAACGCGCGGCCACGCGCGCATGCGCTCCGGAACGGTCGCTCGCCATGTCCGTGTCCCCGCCGGGCGTGCGACCCTGGGCACGGGTCCCGTCCGCTGAGAACCGCGCGCGCCTCGCCTCGTCTCTCCACCGACCGGCTGGACGGCACGGGGGCGACACGAGGAGAGCGGGAAGCATGACGCACGGGAACGGTGGAGGACGCGACGCGACGCGGGGCGCACGTCGGCGGTCGCGGGCATCGGCGGTCGGCACGCGCACGGTGCGCGTCGCCGCCGTCCTGCTGGTCGCGACGACGCTCCCCACGACGGCGCTGCGCGCGCAGGCGCGCTTCGGCGAGCTGCAGTACGCGCCGCCCAAGGGGACGCGCGCCGAGTCGCCGGCCGCCCTCGTCGTCACCGACTCGTCGAGCGCCTCGCTCTGCCGCTACGGGATCCTCCCCGCCGCGCGTGCCTCGGCCGATCCGCGCGCGGATCATCGCGCGGCGCACGCCGAGGTGCTGCGCGTGCTGGGCGGCACGGGGGAGCCGGCGCGCGGCCTCGTCGAGTCGGCGCTCGCGTCGGGGCACGTGCAGCGCATCGGCGAGAGCACGATGCAGGGCGCCGACGGGCAGCGGCGCACGCTCCGCGTGCTCACGATCACCGGCGCCGGGACGCGCGCGACGACCTTCGTGCAGCATTCGAGCTTCCTGCGCTGCCTGCTGCGCGTCTCGGCCTTCGAGAGCTCGCTCGTGCCGCTCTGGCCCGCGGGCGGGGCGACGGTCGCGACTGGTGCAGCGCCCGCAACGGGGGCGCCGCCGACGCGCGTCGCCGCCGCGACGACCACGCCCGCGTCGCCCGCCCCGGCCGCACCGTCGCGCGCCGTCGAGCCGCCCCCGCCGCCGGCCCCCGCCGGCGGCGCGATCGGGACGCGGGGCTGGGCGTTCACCGAGACGCGCTTCGACGACGGCTGGACGGCGACGATCGCGGACGAGTGGGTGGTCGTGCGGAAGGGCGACCTCGTCGCGCGCCTGCACCATCCACGCGAGGACCTCGACAAGTACATGGGCTCGACGCGCGACGAGGTCGTGCGCGCGTGGGACGCGCTCGTGGTCCCCCGCTACCGCGACATCGCCGACTTCGTGGTCGAGTACCCGGGGATGACGCACCCCGCACGCGCCTACGGCTGGGCCCGCGCGATCGACGCGGCGACCGGTCGCCCGGCCTTCGTCGTGATGGCGAAGCTGAACGAGAAGGGGCGACGCTTCATCGAGGTGACGGCCCCCGACCAAGCGACGTTCGAGCGCGAGTTCGGCTCGTTCGCGGAGGGACGCGTGAACTGGGACGGCGTCCTCGCGCTGCAGTGGATGAACCGCTTCGCGGTGGCGCCGTCCGACCTCGCCGGCGAGTGGAGCGATCGCTTCGCCGCCACGTACGACGTCCACAACGCGTTGACGGGGAGCTACCAGGGGGCGTACACGACGGGCTACAGCACACGCTTCGTCGTCACGGGCAACCGGTACCACTACACCATCGCCGGCGGCGAGGGGATGCTCGGCAGCATGCGGGTGGGCAAGCAGGAGGATGCGGGGCCGATCTCGGTGCCCGACGGGTGGTCGATCCGCCTCGGCAACCGGGCCGCGGGGCGGCAGGAGCTGTACTGGGCGCGCTTCGAGAGCGTGCGCGGCGGTCGCATCCTCGTCATGGGGACCCCCGGCGACGACTTCCCGTCGCTCAGGATGGTGAAGGTCAGGTAGCGCGACGAGGGGCGCCGCGGCGGCGCCGGCGCGCGGGTGCGGCGCGCACGACGGGTTTTTGCCCCGGGGCAAAACCGGCACGCCGTCGCGCGCGTGCGGCGCCCACGCACGGCCGGTATCTTCCCGCGGTCGCGCACCGCGCGCGGCGTCGGGCGCGCCCGTCC
>ERZ1066122.2115-NODE-2115-length-13817-cov-10.364409_pt1 | contig 13817 bp, 6 predicted proteins | sample MGYA00382769_ERZ1066122 | MGnify/ENA primary metagenome ERZ1066122 (study PRJEB33369, sample SAMEA5778352) | biofilm metagenome | biome: Industrial cooling water; feature: Water cooling tower basin; material: Biofilm | place: United Arab Emirates | collected...
CTCCCAGTGGTCTGACGAGTATGACAAGCGGCCGTCACCAGCGCGGCCTCGTCTGCAGCGGCCGTCACCAGCGCGGCCTCGTCTGACCACTCCCGGTGATCTGACGAGTATCAGCCCACTAGCCACAAACTTCCGCGACGATGTGCGTAGCCCCTACCCCCGCCAGGCGGCCAGCTCGTCGGGGGGGAGGGCGGCTAGTTGGGCGCGGGCGTGCTGGTAGCCACGCTCGACGATGGCCTCGAAGGCGCCCCAATTGAGGATGCTGAACCGGCTCAGGTCGGGGTTGAAACACAGGTCGAGGTGGCGGCGCACGTCCTGGCGGCGGGCGGCCGAGGTGAGCAGCGTGGCGTTGAGCAGAATGGCCGTCAGGCTGGGCAGGCGGTAGCGGCGCTGGGCACGCGGCCGGAAGCGGTCGCGCAGCAAGGCCCACGGGCCGGGCACGTCGGCAATGCCCAAGTCATAGGTTTTGTCTATCGTCAGGTCAACCCCGATGATGCGGCCCGCGCCGAGGCGGCTCATCACATCGGCGGGGAAGTTGTTGAACGTGCCGCCGTCCACGAGCAGGTCGTTGCCATCGATAGCCGGCGGAAACACCCCCGGAATGGCCGTGCTGGCCGCCAGGCGGGCCGTCAGGGAGCCGCGCGTATGCACCTCCTCGCGGGCCTGGGTGTAGTTGGAAGCTACCGAAAAGAGCGTCCGCCAGGTGTCGGTCATATCGGCGTCGGGGTGGCCCGTGAAATCGCGGATGCAGTTGCTGATCATCTGCCGGATACGCCGCCCCCTGATGAGCGAGATGAGCGGCAGCAGGTTATAGTCTTTGGTGGGGTTGAAGCGGGCGCCGGTGTGCATATGGCGGCGCACCAGCGCGGCCGGCTCGGCAAAGGCAATGGCGCCCGCCACCAGCGCGCCTACACTGGTGCCGCCCACAAAATCGATGGGGATACCGGCTTCTTCGAGGGCCTGCAACACGCCGATGTGGGCAAAGCCTTTGGCGCCGCCGCCGGCCAGCACCAGCCCGATGGCCGTGCCGCTCAACACGCGGGCCAGGCGGGCCAGGTCGGCGGGCAGGTTGGGGCGCAGGTGCAGGTGGCTGCGTACGGCGGGACGGGCGGCCAGCCACGCGGCCGTGCCTCGGGGGTGCGCCGTGGCGGGGGCGTGGAGCAGAATCAGCCGCTGGGCCGGCCCCGTCAGCGGCTGCTGGGCCAGCAGGTCTTCGATGGGCATCCGGCCGGGCGCCTGCGTGGCATCGGCGATGAGCAGCACCTCGTCGGCCTGGCGCAGGCAGCGGCGGGTCCACTCGGTGGGGGTATCGTCGGCGATGTAGAGCAGGTAGTCGTGGGTGGTTTCGAGGGTGTCGAGCCACTGCGACAGGCGGCGGTAGTCGTCGGGGGCGTCTTTGCTGGCCTGCGCCACGGCCGCGCCCAGGGCCTCGGCCACTTCGGCGCCGCCAGCCAGTGCTACCGGGCCGTGGGGTTGCAGATACCGCCGCAACTCGCGCCCGAAACCGGCCGCGTAAACCCCCGAATGCAGCGGCAGAAGGCAGATGTTGGCGGGCCGTTTCTGCGCTACCCGCGCGCCCTGCTGGGTTTGGAGGCGCTGAATGATGAGCCGCGTGACGTTGGTCGCCACCGCCGGGTAGGCCGCAATCACCTGTTCAAATACGGCCTTCGAGAGCCGCACCAGCACCGAATCGCGCAGGGCCACCACCGTGGCCGAGCGCGGCTCGCCCGTGAAGATGGTCATCTCGCCGACGGTTTCGCCGCGCATAATCTCGCCGATGACGCGGGCCGGGCCGCCGTCCGCATCGGCTACGCGGGCCATCAGCCGGCCGCTGATCACGAAGTACAGCGCATCGCCGGGGTCGTGCTGGCGGAAGAGGGTTTCGCCGCCGGCCAGTTCCACCCACGCCAACTGCGGTTCGAGCAGACGCAGCATCGTCTCATCGAACTCGCCGAAAATGGTGTGCAGGTTCCGGCGGAGCAGGTCGCGTTGGGGGGTGTGCATTGATTTTTTTTTGAGGAGGGCGACGAAAATTTATCGCTGGACGAGCGGGCGTTGGGCGAAGGAGAGTCGAGAGTCGTCAGACGACTTCCAGTCGTCAGACGACGGCGAGCGCGGCCTCGTCTGACCACTCCCAGTGGTCTGACGAGTGTCGGCCACGACGCTCCGGCCCGCCGCCGCAGCGGGCCGGAGACCCGCGCTCCCCTACTCCACCACTAGCCGCACGGCTTGCCCGCCCGCGCGCAGCACGTACACGCCGGGGGGCAGCGCCGCCGTGGGCACCACGGCGGCGCCTGCCGGCAGCGTCAGCACGCAGCGGCCGGTGCCGTCGTAGAGGTGGGCGGGGGCCGTGGGGTCGGCGCCGGCCAGACTTAGCGACTGGCCCCGGCGGATGGGGTTGGGCCACACGATCAACGGCACCGAAACACCGGCCGCCGGCTGCACCGCCCGGATGTCGGAACGGCTCGTTTGGCCGTCTTCGTCCACCTGCATCAGGCGGTAATAGAGCGTGGTGGCGGGGGCGCCTTCATCGGCCCAGGCGTACTGCTGCGGCGCTTGCGTGGTGCCGTGGCCCGCTACCAGCGGCGAGACGACGGCGAAGGCGCGCCCGTCCGCCGACCGCTCCACGTAGTAGCCCCGGTTGTTGCGCTCGGAGGCGGTGGCCCACGTCAGGGCCACGCGGCGGGCGGCGGTGCGCTGGGCCTCGAAGCGCACCAGCTCGACGGGCAGCGGGTCGGGGCCGCCGTTGAGGTAGAACTCCGAGAAGTGGTCGGGCACCACGGTTTCCAGCCCGAACCAGTTGGCGCCGGCCAGCGCCTGGGGCGGCGCGGGCGTCAGGAGGCGGTACTCGTTCGGGGCGGCGTTGTTGCTCAGGGCGCAGTCTTCGTTGGGGCCGCTGTATTGGGTGATGTTCAACTCGTTGAGCGCGGTCACGTCGTTGCCGTCGCCGTCGTTGGCGGCCACGAAGGCCGCGAACTCCGGGTTGCGGGCGTAGAAGCGCACCCGCACCTGCTGGCCCGTGAAGGGGTTTTGGGCGGTGAGGTGCCAGTTGCGGTCGAAGTACTCGCGGCCGGCGCCATCGCGCCGGACGGCCCCCTGATGCAGCCGGAAATCCAGCCCCACCGTGCCCAGGGCGGTGCCCTGGTCGTTGAGGGCGGCCACGAGGTCGCCGTTGGCGGCGCGCAGGTATTGCCACTCGCCGCTGCCCGTGCTGACGATGGGCGTGGCGGTCAGGCACTGGTTCACGGTGCCCGCGAAGATGGGCAGCACCACGAAGGCCGTGCTGCTGCTGGCATTGCCGAGTTCGGAGCGCACCTCGATGGTGCCCGTGGTGGCCCCCACGGGCACGGTGGTGGTGAGCGTAGTCTCCGAGACCCGCACGAAACCCGTGGCCGGCACCCCGTTGAAGCGCACCTCCGTCACGCGGTTGAAGGTGCCCGTGAGCGTCACGGGCGTACCCTCCGGCCCCAGCGCCGGCACGAAGCTCGTCAGGGCCGGCGGCAGCACGTTGAGCCACACGCTCACCGAGCGCGTGGGGGCGTTGATGTTGGCGGCGGCCAAATCCAGGTCGCCGTCGTTGTCCCAGTCGCCCAGGGCCAGCGCGCCCGTGAAAGTGCCGGTGGCGGCCAGCACCGTGGCCGCTCCGAACTGGCCGGTGCCGTCGTTGCGGCGCACTTCCACGGCGTTGGCGGAGGCGGTGGCCGTCAGCAGGTCCAGGTCCAAGTCGCCGTCCACGTCGGCCAGGCGCACGTGGTAAGCCGCCCCCGCCACCGGCAGGGAGGTTTCGGGCGCGAAGGTGCCGGTGCCGTCGTTGCGGAGCAGTTGGGTGTTGCCCAGGTTGGTGTTGCCCACCACCACGTCCACGTCGCCGTCGGAGTCCACGTCGCCGGCTTCGAGGGTAAGGCGCGAGCCGGCACCGCCCGCCAGCGCCACCGATTCAGTGCCGCTGAACTGGCCCGTGCCGTCGTTGCGGCGCCAGTAGAAAACCGGATTCGAGACATCTAAGCCCAGCAGGTCGAGGTCGCCGTCATTGTCCACGTCGGCCAGGGCGGGCACGGGACCGCTGCCCCCCGCGATGGTGATGGTGCTGAATGCCGGGAAGGCGCCGGCGCCGTCGTTGCGGGCAAACGCCACCACCCCGCTGCCGCGCGACACGGCCAGATCGAGGTCGCCGTCGCCGTCCACGTCGCCCACCGCAAAGGGGAAAAACCCGCCCACGGCGGCGCCCACGTTCACGACGGTGAACGCCCCGAACGCGCCGCCACCCTGGTTGAGCTGCACCCCCACGCGGTTGGCGGCGAAAGAGTGGATCACCAGATCGAGATCGCCGTCGCCGTCGAGGTCGGCGGGGCGCACCATCCGGGGGCCGGCGCCCGTCACCACGTCGGTGGTGCCCCCGAAGGCGCCCGTGCCGTCGCCGTAGCGCACCTGAATGCGCGGCGTACTGCTGCTGGCGTTGGGCACCAGCAAATCTAGGAAGCCATCGGCGTTTACGTCGGCCGTGGCCATCCCACCCACGCCGCCGCCCACGTTCGCCACATCGGGCAGGGGCTGAAACACGCCCGGCCCTACCCCGGCCCGCGCCACAAAGTGGTGGACGTGCCCGCGCAGCAGCGATTGGCCGGTGGTGGCCGTGGCGGCGGTGGTGGTGGTCACGCGCACGGTTTCGCCGGGGCGGAAATCTACATCCGGGTTCAGTGTGAGCGTATTGCCGCTGACGCTGGCCGTGGCGCCCTGCCCGTCGAGGCGCCGCCCGTGGGTTTGCTCGCCGAAGACGCGCACGGCGCCCAGCGTGCCGGCCGTGTTTTGCAGCGGCGCATCGAAGGTCAGGCTCACATCGCTTGCCACCGGCGCCGAGGGCGCGTGGCGGGCGGGGCTGACGGCCGTCACGCGCAGCTCATCGTTGAGCCACACGCTCACCGAGGGGGTGCCGGTGTTGGCGGCGGCCAGGTCGAGGTCGCCGTCGTTGTCCCAATCGCCCAGGGCCAGGGCCTGGGTGCCGGTGCCGGTGGCGGCCACCGTGGTGGGCGCCCCGAAGGTGCCGGTGCCGTCGTTGCGGCGCACGTCCACGGCATTGCCGGCGCCGGTGGCCGTCAGCAGGTCCAGGTCCTGGTCGCCGTCCACGTCGGCCAGGCGCACGTGCCACACGGCGCCATTGGTGGGGTCGAGGGCCGCTTCGGCGGTGAAGGTGCCGGTGCCGTCGTTGCGGAGCAGTTGGGGGCGGTTGCCGTCGTCGCCGACGATGGCGTCCACGTCGCCGTCGTGGTCCACGTCGCCCACTTCGAGGGTGCGGCGGGTGCCGCCGCCGCCGCTGCACAGCACCGACCCGCCGCCCGCGAAGGCGCCGGTGCCGTCGTTGAGGCGCCAGTAGCACTGGGGCGTACCGTTCGCGTTGATGGCCAGCACATCGAGGTCGCCGTCGTTGTCGATGTCGGTCAGAACCGGTATCAGCAGCAGCCCGCCGCTGATGGTGAAGGTGGTGAACGACGGAAAAGCGCCGGTACCGTCGTTGCGGGGCACGGCCAGCAGTCCGCCGCCGCGCGCCGCCACCAGGTCGAGGTCGCCGTCGGCGTCCACGTCGCCCAGCCCGAAGGGGTGCGTGGCCGTCAGGGCGCCGCCGGCATCCACTTCGGTGTAGGCCCCGAAGGTGCCGCCGCCCAGGTTCAGGTGAACGCCCACGCGGCCCACGGCGCCGTTCTGCACTACCAGGTCGAGGTCGCCGTCGCCGTCGAGGTCGGCGGGGCTGAGGGCGCGCGGCGTCGAGGTCGTCACCACGTCGGTGGTGCCCGCGAAGGCGCCGGTGCCGTCGCCGTAGCGAATCTGAATGCGCGGCGTGGCGGCGTTGCCGTTGGGCACCAGCAGGTCCAGAAAGCCGTCGTTGTTCACGTCGGCCGTGGTCAGGCGGTTCGCCACGCCGCTGAGGTTGGCCACATCGGGCAGGGCCTCAAACACGCCCGTCGCCATCCCGGCGCGCGCCACGAAGTGGTGGACGTGCCCGCGCGGCAGCGTCTGGCCGTTGGTGGCGGTGGCGTCGGGCGTGGTGGTCACGCGCACGGTTTCGCCGGGGCGGAAGTCGGCCGTGGGGTTCAGCGTCAGGGTGTTGCCGCTGACCGTGGCCGTGGCGCCCTGCCCATCGAGGCGGCGGCCGTGGGTTTGCTCGCCGAAGACGCGCACGGCGCCCAGCGTGCCGGCGGTGTTTTGCATCGGCACATCGAAAGTCAGGCTTACATCGCTCGCCACCGGCGCCGAGGGCGCGTGGCGGGTGGGGCTGACGGCCGTCACCACGGGATACGGCACCGTGAAGAGCGTCGGGCTGATGGCCGTGCCGCTGGGGCCGGTGGCCGTAATCGGCCCGACGCCGGTGGCGCCCGCTGGCACCGTGAAAGTGATGCTGGTGGCCGAGGTGACGACGAACGCCGTCACGGGGGTGCCGTTCAGCGTCATACTCGTGATGCCCAGCAGGCCCGTGCCGGTCAGCGCGGCCGAGCCGCCGGGCAGGCCGCTGGTGGGCGTGAAGCTCGTAATCGTGGGCGGCGGCACCGTGAAATCGGTAGGGCTGATGGCCGTGCCGTTGTTCGTGATGACGCGGATGGGGCCGGTGCTGGCTCCCGCCGGCAAGTTGGCGGTGATGCTGGTCAGCGAGTTCACTGAATAGGTAGCGGCCACCCCGTTGAAGGTGACGGCCGTGACGCCCCCGAAGCCCGTGCCGGTGAGGTCCACCACAGTAGGCGCCGTCCCGCTGGTGGGCGTGAAGCTCGTAATGGTGGGCGTGATGGTGAACGCCCCGGTGCTGCTGGGCGAGCCGTTGGGCGTGACGATACGCACCGGGCCGCCCCCCGCCGCCGCCGCCGGCACCACGAACGTGAGGCTCGTGGCCGACACCACCGTGAAGCTCGCCACCGGGTAGCCGTTCACGGTAACGGCGCTCGCGCCGGTCAGGGCATTGCCCGCTACCGTGACGGTGGTACCCGCCGGCCCGCTGGTGGGCGTGAACGAGCTAATGCTGGCCGGCACCGTGAAGCTGGTGGCGCTGGTGCCCGTGCCGCCGGCCGTCGTGACGGCAATGGGGCCGGTGCTGGCCCCCACCGGCACCGTGGCCGTGATACTGCCGGCCGAGTTGACCGTAAAGCTCGCCGCCGCCACGCCGTTGAAGGTCACGGCCGTGGCCCCCAGGAAACCCAGCCCCGAGACGCTCACGCTGGTGCCCGCCGGCCCGCTCGACGGCGAAAAGCTGCCCCCCACGACGGGCACCACCCCGAAGTTGGTGGCGCTGGTGGCCGTGCCGCTGGGGCCGGTGGCCGTAATCGGCCCGGCCCCGCTGGCGCCGGGCGGCACCGGGAAGGTGATGCTGGTGGCCGATTGGATGGTGAAGCTCACCACGGCCGTGCCGTTCAGGGTCAGGCCCGTCACGCCCAGCAACCCCGTGCCCGTGACCGTGACACTGGTGCCCGCCGGGCCGCTGGTGGGCGCGAAGCTCGTAATGGTAGGCGCCGGCACCGTGAAGTTGGGGACGCTGGTGCCTGTGCCGCCCGCCGTAGTCACGGCAATGGGGCCGGTGCTGGCCCCCGCCGGCACGGTGGCCGTGAGACTCGTGGCCGACACCACCGAGATGCTGGCCGCCGCCACGCCGTTGAAGGTCACCGACGAGGCGCCCGTGAAGCCCGTGCCTGTGATGCTCACGCTGGTCGGCGCCGGCCCGCTGCCGGGCGTGAAGCCCGTGATGGTGGGCACCACACTGAAATTGCCCGCGCTGGTGCCCGTGCCGGCAGGGTTCGTCACGGCGAGCGGCCCGGCGCCGCTGGCGCCCGCCGGCACCACGAAGGTGAGGCTGGTCGCCGAGGTCACGGTGTAGCTCGCGGCGGGCGTACCGTTCAGGCTCACGCCCGTAGCGCCCGTAAAGCCCGTGCCCGTCACCGTGACGGTGGTGCCCGCCGGGCCGCTGGTGGGCGTAAAACTGCTGATGGTGGGCACGTTGAGGTTGAAGCGGACGCTGGCCGAGCCGGCGCCGTAGTTGGCGGTCACGAAGTCGAGGTCTAGGTCGCCGTCCACGTCGGCGGCTACCACATCGTAAGGACCGCTGCCCACGGCGGTGCTGACGGGCGCCGCGAAGGCGGCCGCGCCGTCGTTGAGCCAGCGCCCCACGGTGCCGGCGTTGGTGTTGGCGGCCAGCAGGTCGAGGTCGCCGTCGCCGTCCGTGTCGGCGGCGCGCACGGCCGTCAGGTGGGCACCGCTCACGGTCAGCACGGTGGCCGCCCCGAAGGAGCCGCTGCCGGTGTTGAGGTGAACCCGCAGCGTGCCGTTGGTGAAGGCGCCCACGGCGTCGAGGTCGTTATCGCCGTCGAGGTCGGCCAGGGTCAGGCCTTCGCAGCCGGCGGGGGCCACGAGGGTAGTGGGGGCGCCGAGCGAGCCGCCGCCGTCGTTGAGCAGCAGCCGCAGCCCGTAGGGGGTGTCGGTGGCGCCGGTCATCACGTCGAGGTCGCCGTCGCCGTCTACATCGCCCAGGGCCAGGCCGGTGCCCTCGAAGTCTGACGCGGAGAAGCCCTCCACGAAGGCGCCCGCGCCATCGGCGTTGAGCAGCACGGTGGTGCCGCTCACGTCGGTCACCACCAGGTCGAGGTCGCCGTCGCCGTCCATATCGCCGGCCTGCACGAGGTTGGGCGTGGTGAAATCGGCGGTGATGATGCCATCGGCCGCGAAGGTGCCGCTGCCGTTGTTGGCGAAGAGCCGCACCTGCGCCGTGCCCTGCGCCACCACGGCCAGGTCGAGGTCGGTATCGCCGTCGTAGTCGAGCAGGGCCACGCCCCAGGGGTTGGTGCCGGCGGCCAGGTTGGTGGTGCCCGAATAGGCGCCGTTGCCGTCGTTGAGGCGGATACTGACGGTGTTGCCGTCGTAGTTGGTCGCCACGAGGTCGAGGTCGCCGTCGGTGTCCACATCGCCCAGCACCACGCCGGAGGTGCCGCCGCCCGTGCTGGCGGTGCTGCCCGGCGCGTAGGTGCCGGTGCCCGTGCCGGCCGCCGCCGTGAGTTGCCACACGTACCCGCGCCGCAGCCGCAGCGCCCCCGTGACGCTGGTGGCGGCCGTGGTGGCCGTGAGTTGCACGGTTTCGCCGGGGCGGAAATCCACCGTGGGGTTCAGCGTGAGGTTGGCGCCGCTCACGGTGCCGGTGGCGCCCTGCGTACCGAAGCGCAGCCCCGCCCGCTGCCCGCTGAACGCCCGCAGGGCCTGCTGGGTGGCGGCCACGTTGGTGACGTTGCGGTCGAAGGTGACGACGGCGTTGGCCGTGCGGGCGGCGTTGCGGAGGTTCGCCACGGGCGCCAGCGCACTGACGGCCATCACGTTCACGGTGAAGGTGGCGGCGCTCGTGCCGGTGCCGCCCGGCCCGGTCACACTCACCGGCCCCGTGAGGGCGCCCGGCGGCACGGCCACCGTGATGCTGGTGGCCGAGTTCACGGTGAACGCCGCCGTCGTGCCGCTGCCCGCCCCGAAGCGCACCGCCGTAGCCCCCGTGAAGTGGGTGCCCGTGAGCGTGACGCTCGTGCCGATGGTGCCGCTGGCGGGCGCAAAACCCGTGACCGTGGGCAGCGGGTAGTTGAGGCGCACACTCACGTTGTTGGAGGCGCGGTTGGCGCTCACGAAATCGAGGTCGAGGTCGCCGTCGAGGTCGCCCACGGCCAGCGCGCCGGGGTCGGAGCCGGTGGTGGTGGTACCGAAATCGGGGTCGAAAGTGCCGGTGCCGTCGTTGTAGCTCCGCCGCACGGCCAGGGCATTGTCGGTGGCAATGAGCAGGTCGAGGTCGGTGTCGCCGTCGAGGTCGGCCAGGGCCACGCCGAAGGGGTTGTTGGTGGCGCTGCCCACGGTCAGCTGGGTGGGGGTGCCGAAGGCGCCGGCCGCGTACCGGCTCACGCTCACGGTATTGGCGCCGGTGTTGGCCGTCACGAGGTCCACGTCGCCATCGCCGTCCACATCGCCCAGGGCCAGGCCGCGCGGCGCCGCCCCGGCCGGCAAGGTGATGAGCGTAGAAGCCCCCAGGGTGCCGGTGCCGTCGTTGGCGCGCCAGTTCACGCGGTCGGTGCCGGCGTGGGCCGTGAACACGTCGAGGTCGCCGTCGTTGTCGGCATCGGCCAGCGCCACCTTGTAGGGCGCCGAGCCGGCCGGCAGCGCCACCGTCGTGGCCGCCCCGAAGGTGCCGGGCGTGCCCGTCTGGTTGAGGCGCACCGTGAGGGTGTTGGCGGTGGTGTTGGTCAGCACCAGGTCGGGCAGGCCATCGGCGTTGAGGTCGCCGAGGGCCACGCCGCCGGGGCCGTCGCCGGCCGCATAGTCGGCCCGCGCCGCGAAGGTGCCGGGCACCCCGCCCGCGTTGTTCAGAAACACCGAGGCATTGTCGAGGCCGGTGTTGGCCGTCACCACATCGGGCAGGCCGTCGAGGTTGAGGTCGGCCGAGGCCAGGTCGTAGGGGTTCGACCCCACGCCCGCGCCCAACGTGGTGGCCGTGGCGCTGAACGTGCCATCGCCGTTGCCGAGGCGGTAGGTGGCGCCGTTGCCGCCGGAGTTGCAGGCGATCAGGTCGAGATTGCCGTCGCCGTCGGCATCTATCAGCAGCACCCCCGTGGGTGTCGTGCCCACGGCCGACGTGCTTTTCAGCTCGAACACCCCGGAGCCGCCCGTGGCCGCGCCGGTCATCTGAATGACTTGCGGCGGCGTGAGGGCCGTGGAGTTGGCGCGCAGCACGGTGGCGGGCACCGTCAGGGTCAGCACCTCACCGGGCCGCAGGTCGGCGGCGGGGTCGAGGGTGATGGTATTGGCGGCGCTGGTGTTGGTGGTGGCGCGCAGCCCCGTCTGGGAGCCCTGGGCGCGGGTGTTGTTGATGCTGGCGGCCAGCACGTTGTTCGAGAACGTGAGGACCACGTTGGCCGGGCGCGCCGCCGCCGGCGCGTGGCGGGCGGGCGCCACGCCGGTCAGGCTCATCTGAGCGGCGGCGGCCAAGGGGAGCAACAGCCCGCTCAGGGCCGCCCCCACGCGGCCACCAACCGAAGCAACTGACGAGGAACGGAGAAAGGTAAAAAGGAGCATAGGCCGGCGCGGTAGGTGCTACCCGAAAGCCGCCCGCCTGACATTCAGGGGCCGTTTTTTTCGGAATAAGCAAAAGTCCGCCACGGGCCTATGGCTATAAAAGAAAACCCCCTACCGCAAATGCGGTACGGGGGCCGGAATGGCGCGCGGGCGGTGCGCCGACCCGCACTCCGGCGTTGCTATACTTTTGCCCCCCTCCCCCCCGGATAGGTAGCACGGCGGTTGCTACACTTTTGCCCCCCTCCCCCCCGGATAGGTAGCAACCGATTTGCTATACATTTGCCTCCCCTCCCCCCCGGATAGGTAGCACGGGTCGGCCGCCTCTACCGGGCTGCTCTTCGGCGGCTGCCCCGCTCTTCGCTGCGTTTTGTCTTCTGCCTATGCCGCCTGCTGCTGCTCCTCCCTCCACCGTTTGGGCCGCCGTGCGCCTGGCCCTGGGGCTGCCCCTGAGCGTGTGGGCGGGCTACCTGGGCGTTTCGGTGGGCGCGTTGCGCCACCTCGAAGCCGGCCGCCGGCCCGGCACCGCCGCCTGGCCCCGGCTGGCACGGCTGCTACCGGCCGTGCCGCCGCCCTGGGGCACCGCCCCGCCCGACCCGCCCGCCTTGTCATTCCCGCAGGGAATCGCCCCGCCCGCGCTGGCACCCGTGGCCCCGCCCCCGCCCGCCGCCCTGGCCCCGCCGCTGGCCCGCCGCCCGCTGGTGCGCGCCCTGCGCCAAGCCACCCGCACCGCCACCAACCTGCGCGCCGACCTGCTGGCCCGCCCCGCCCTGGCCGCCCGCGTGGCCCGCCAACAGGCCGCCCTGGCGCTGCTCACGGCGCCGCCCTTGTCATCCCCGTTGTCCTTCCCGTTGTCATTCCCGCAGGGAATCTCCGCCCCCGCCCCCGACCGCCACCCCGCCCGCACCCAGCGCCTGATCGAGGCGCTACGCCTCGAAATCGAGATCGGTACCGGCCCCGGCACCGCCCCCGACCCCGCCCGCCGCGCCCACGACGAGCTACGCCTCTGGCTCCTCGAAACCGAAGCCGCCGCCCTGGCCGCGTGGCTGGCGCAGGCCCCGCCACCGGCCCCCTGAAAATAAAGCAGATGGCACACCAGACGAGCTACAAAAAACGATGTAGCCTTGGGCCGAGGACACACATTTCCTCACCCAATTTTTCTATGGCGTACACCACCAGCCTGTTGACCACCGCCGCCGAGTGCGACGAGCTGCTCGACGATGCCCGCGACGAGAAACGCTCCCTCGACCGGCGCATCTACAACCGCCAGTACACGGCCGAAGACTCGGCCGATGCCGCCACCGAACGCACCGCCGCCCTGGCCGTGGCCGAAGCCGAAGTGACGACCCTCACCAACGTAGTGGCCTCGCTCCCCGACGGCGACTATAAGAAAAAGCAGCAGCGCGCCCTACGCACGGCCACCTACCGCCGCGATTCGCTCGCCGATGCCACCACCGGCGGCCCCGTGGCCACCCTGAGCCGCCAGCTCGACCTGGCCCAGGCCCAGGCCGAACTCGCCGAGGTCACGGCCTTCATCGCCGCCGTCGAGGAGCGCAAGGCGGCGCTGTAAACGGGGCGCCCCACCCGTTGGGGTCTTGTAAAACAAAACCGCCCCCGGCCTGCTGGCCGGGGGCGGTTTTGTTTTGGAGGGAGAAACGCGGCTACGTGGGCCGGTCTCGGCCCCCAACCCCGCCCGGCCCTACTCCGCCAGAAACGCGAACGTGGGCGCCACGGGCTGCCCCCGCGCAATGGCATCGAGCACCGCATCGAGCTGCGCGCGCAGCCGTTTGGCCGCCGCATCGAGCTGCACAATGCCCGCCGCTTGCGTAAACGCCGCATCGGCAGCGGCAAACGTGGCCGCCGTCAGGCCCGCCGGGTAGGTGGTGGCGGGGGCGTGGTAGAGGGTGGCAATCGGCAGTTGTACATCGGGCGGAAAGTCAGGCAAAACGATTTCGGTTAAATTGTACATCGTCAAGCTATCGGCTCCCGACCCCGTGATCCCAATTTTACGAATATGCCCTGTATGCCGCAGCCAGCCCAGCAGCATTGTCAAAAAAGCACTTTGGGCAGCGGTGGCAGTAACATTGGTTAAATGCACATTGTCGATGTTATACTCGTCAATTAGTAGTTTGCGAAAATTCGCTCACGTCAAGGTGACTGCAAACCGTAAAGTAAGCAGGGATTTGAGGGCCGTTTCGTGGTCGGCAATGGAGGCAAAAAACGCCCGTATTCGGTCGGCAAAATCAGCGAATGCAGGTGTATAGAAGGAAGAAATCACCTCTTTTCGCAGATACTTCCAGAGCCGCTCGATCAGATTGAGATTCGGGGAGTAGGGCGGCAGAAAGCACAGGCGGCAATCCGGGCGGGTGCGGAGCCAATCGCTCACGGCGGCTGCCCGCCAAGTACTGGCGTTATCGCACACCACCACAATCGGCCGACCGGCGGCGTGGGCATCGCGTTGCTGGCGCAGGCGCGTGAGCAGGGCAATCGTCGCCTCCGCGTCCGCCCGCCCGCTTTCGTGGGTCACGACGTCAGTGACATCGTGGGCGTTGAGCGCGGCCGTGAGCGTGAGCCGCTGGCGTCCCGAATTACTCGCTATCGGAAACGTCTCGCCCACGGCGATCCAGCCGCGTTCGGGACGGGTGTTATGTTGTGGATGGACCGCGTCGGCGAAATACACCAGTGGGCGCGCTGTCGCTGTCGCTGTCGCTGTCGCTGTCGCTGTCGCTGTCGCTGTCGCTGTCGCTGTC
>ERZ1066122.2117-NODE-2117-length-13798-cov-9.116641_pt1 | contig 13798 bp, 10 predicted proteins | sample MGYA00382769_ERZ1066122 | MGnify/ENA primary metagenome ERZ1066122 (study PRJEB33369, sample SAMEA5778352) | biofilm metagenome | biome: Industrial cooling water; feature: Water cooling tower basin; material: Biofilm | place: United Arab Emirates | collected...
TGGGCCACGTTTGAGGCCTACACCATCCCTACGCCATCGATGGAAAACTCGCTGCTCGTCGGCGATTATCTGTTCGTCTCGAAGCTGCACTACGGGCCTACGACGCCCATCACGCCGCTGCAGCTGCCGCTTACGCATCAGACCATACCGGGCACGTCCATTCCGTCGTATTCCGACCTGATTCGGCTGCCGCAGTGGCGCCTGCCGGGTTTTTCGGAAGTGCAGCGCAACGACGTGGTGGTCTTCCACGTGCCCACCGAAGATATGCACCCGCCCGATTTGCGGATGAACTACATCAAGCGGTGCATCGGGGTGGCGGGCGATGAAATCGTCATCAACAACCGGCAGGTTTCCGTCAATGGCAAGCCCGCCGACAACCCGCCGCAGATGCAGTATAAGTACTTCGTCATCGGCACCGACGTGCTCAACGAAGAAACCTTCACGCAGCGCGGCATTCAGGAGCCGATGGCCGCGCAGGGCGGCTACGTCATCGACTGTACGCCCGCCGTGGCCGAGGAGCTGAAACAACTGCCCTTCGTGCGCTCCATCGGCCTGGCGCTGCCCGACTCGGCCGGCGTGGCCGACCCGCGCATCTTCCCCAACAACGCCGACGCCAACACCACCCAGCCGCTGGTAGCGCCGCGCGTGGTGGTCAACTGGAACAAAGACAACTACGGACCCATCCGCATCCCCAAGAAGGGCGACGTGGTACAGCTAACGGCCGCCAACACGCCGATCTACCTCAAAGTCATTCTTCGCTACGAAGACAACCCCGGCGTGACCTACACCCCCGCCGACGGCCTGTTGCACAACCCCGATGGCTCGCCCCTGACGCAATACACCATCCGCCAGAACTACTACTGGATGATGGGCGACAACCGCCACAACTCCGAAGACTCGCGCTTCTGGGGCTTCGTGCCGGAAGAGCAAATCGTGGGCAAGGCGGTATTTATCTGGATGTCATCGAACCCCCACCCCGAGCAAGGCGGCTCGAGCATTCGGTGGAATCGGTTGTTTTCGGTGATTCACTAGCCCTTTGACCGGCATCGGGACGGTGCCGGCGACAACCCAACCGCCCGAGTTACCACACAATCGGCTCCTCTCCCTGCTCCTCGAGCCACTGATTGGCGCGGCTGAACGGCCGCGACCCAAAAAACCCCTTATCGGCTGCGAACGGCGAGGGGTGCGCCGATTTCAGAATCAGGTGTTTCCGCTGGTCTATCAGCACCGATTTTTTTTGCGCGTAGGCGCCCCACAGGATGAACACCACGTGGGGCCGCACCTCCGACACCCGCCGGATGACGGCATCCGTGAACGTCTCCCACCCGCGCCCCTGGTGCGACCCCGCCTGCCCGGCGCGCACCGTCAGGGTGGCGTTCAGGAGCAACACGCCCTGGTCGGCCCAGCGCACGAGGTTGCCCGAGGGCGGCGGTGGCGTGCCGAGGTCGGCCTGAATCTCCTTGAAGATATTGTGGAGCGAAGGCGGCTTGGCAAGGCCTTCGGGCACCGAAAACGACAGGCCGTGCGCCTGCCCCCGGCCGTGGTAGGGGTCTTGCCCCAGAATCACCACCTTCACGCGCTCAACCGGCGTGTGCTCGAAGGCGTTGAAGATGAGCGAGCCGGGCGGATACACCGGCCCGGCGGCGTACTCCTGCTTCACGAACTCGATCAGCGACTGAAAATACGGTTGCGCGAACTCGTCGGCGAGGACGCGGTTCCAGGAAGGCTCGATCTTGACGGACATCTTGGCGGACGTTGGCCCGGCGGGCAACGAATGGTGTGAGGCGCTATACTATCGCTTCGGCACGGAGGTTGACCCCATTTTGCCGCGACGACAAAGCAACCGCCGCGCCGCCTGATCCGTCTGAAACCGAGTGGCCTCGGCGCGCGTTCGTTCGCTGTCGGCCTCCCGTTTGCGGCGCACGGGAGGGGCACGGTCGGCGGCCGTTACCTTCGCCTCGTTCCGGTCTGTAGTCTCTTCATCTTTTTCTCGCTTCGGCACCCATCACCAATGGCCGCAATCACCACTCAGGGCGTGACCGTAAGCGTCACCACTTCCTATCTCCCGGATTATTCGTCGCCGGCGCAAGACCATTACGTCTTCGCGTACCGCGTCACGATTCGCAACGATTCGGCGCACACCGTCAAGCTGCTGCGCCGCCACTGGCACATCTTCGACGCCAACGGCACCGTGCGCGAGGTCGAAGGCGAAGGCGTGGTGGGCCAGCAGCCCACCCTCGAACCCGGCGACCAGCACCAATACGTGTCGGGCTGCAACCTCAAAACCGGCCTCGGCAAAATGAGCGGCTTCTACCTGATGGAGCGCGTAGCCGACGGGCGCGAGTTTTCCGTCCAAATCCCGGAGTTCACGCTCGTGGTGCCGTATCGGTTGAACTAACCCTCCTGGGAGCACCGGGCTCCAGCCCGGCGCCGTGTGCGGGTCTGAATTGAAAAACGCGCCCCGGTCTGTCCGAGGCGCGTTTTTTATTTCCCGATGCCTGATCGGCAAGCATCCGCGTTTGAAAATCCGCGTCCATCCGCGTGCCATCTCGCCGTGAATGGCACGCGGATGAACGCGGATGTGCCAACGCGGATTTTTATTCGCGGCACATTTACATCGTGTACTTCCGCCCTTTGTTCTGCTCCTGCAGCCACGCCATCAGCGGCTGGAAGTATTCGACCATTGCGCGGGCCGAAAGGTCTTCGCCGGTGGCGCCTTTGAGCATCTTCCGCCAGTCGCCGGCGGCGCCGGTGCGGAGGATGCTTTGCAGAGACTGCCCCACCTGCCGATTGCCGTAGTAGTTGGTGGCGTGGGGGTCTTGCTGGAGCAGGTTTTTCGAGATGTGGTCGTGAAGCTGAAACAGGATGACGTACGACAGCGCGTAGTCGTAATACTGCGCCGGGTCGTCGTTGATGTGGGTTTTGGTGGCGGGGTCGAGGAAGGCCTCGCCGCGCGGGCCGGCCGGCGGCTCGATGCCCTGATACTGTTTCACCAGCTCCCACCACCGGGCGTTGAGCCGCTCGGAGGGCAGGTTTTGGGCATAGAAATCGTGTTCCCACTCGGTCATCGTGCCCGTGGCGAACGGAATGAACGTGACGTACGACAGGGCTTCTTTGAGGAGGGCTTGGGTGTCATCGGTTTTCGTGTTTTTGTCGATGAGGCCCAGCCCGGCCAGAAAGGGCTTCTGCGACGCCGCCAGCCCCATCAGCGACCCCACGGCCTCGTGGTAGGCGCGGTTGGCGCCCTGCCGCAGCAGCGGCGGCACGTCGGGGTTGGTGTAGGAGAGGTAGTAGTAGATGTGGCCCAGTTCGTGGTGGGTCGTTTCGTACCATTCGGCGTTCGGCTCGACGCTCATCAGCGGGCGCACGTCGCGGCCCAGGGGTCGAGGTGCCACGCCGAGGCGTGGTTGTTCTTTTTGTAGGTCGCGTTTTTGGGCAGCGGGTAGAGGTCGGATTTCTCGTAGAACGACGGCGGCAGCGCCTCAAATCCGAGGCTTTGGTAAAACCGCTCGGCCTGCTTGACTTGCCACTCGGCGCCTTTTTTGGCCAGCACACCGTCGAGGTCGAGGCCTTTTACTTCGACCAGGGCGCTCCAGTCCTGCCCCCAGCGGTTGGGGAGCCAGTGGGCGGGCAGTTGGTCGGGCACGGCTTTGAGCTTGTAGCGCCGCGCCAGCTCGTAGCGCGCCCAGGTATGCAGCTCGCGGTAGAGCGGGCGCAGCTCCTGATTGATGCGGCGGGTGAGGGCGAGCATCTCCTCGCGCTTCATTCCGTAATCGGAGACCTGATAGGTGAAATAATCGGGGTAGCCGAGCGCGCGCACCACGTCGTTGCGGAGGCCGCGCAGGTTGAGCAGCCCCTCGCGCAGACCCGGCCCGACGGCCTTGGAAGCGTCCCACGCCGCCAGGCGCTTACGAGGGTCTTTTTCCTTCCGCAGAATATCGTCGAGGTCGTTGGTCGTGACGGCCTTGCCGCCCAGCTTGTATTCGTAGCCGTAGAGCTTTTCGGTCTGCTGGGTTTCGGCCTTGATGCGGCGCTTCACCACATCGGCCACGGTCTGCGGCGAGCCGGCAGCGTTGTACAGCGCCACTTCGAGCTGCTTGACCTGCATCGGCAGCAAGTCGGCGCGGTGGCTCAGCAGCTCGCGGATACGCGTGATGTTGGCCGTGGAGTCTTGAAACGCCGCCATCGCCTCGTTGGCGCGGCGCGTGGCGACGGCGTTGGTCGAATCGCCCGCCACGATGCGCGTGTTCGAGCGCCATTCCGCCTCCGAGGAGGCCGTGTAGAGCCGCACGTATTCGGCGGAGTACGTAGTAAGGAAGGTTTCGGCTTCGGCCCGCCAGTCGGTTTTGGGGGGCGCGGGGGTGGCGACGGGCGCGGCCTGAGTCTGGGAAGCAGCCGATGCCGGGGCGGCGGTTTTTGCGGTGGGCGAGCAGCCGGCGAGGGAGGCGCCCAACAGGCCGGCGGTGGCGAGGAGTGCGTGGTTCATCTGCTGCAAGTTAGGAGCGCCGCACTCGTAGTTCGCTACAAAGACCGGGAGCGCGTTTTATGCGGCGTCATCGTCGTGAAAGACTTACTCAATTCATTCAAGGGCACTGTGCGGAGAAGGTCAACAACCCTGGCGGCAATCAGCAGCACCTCAGGGTTGGTGTAGCGCAAGAACACGATGCCTACCGTGCGGACGTTTTCCTTGAAAACCCACTCACCAAAATCCTTGTCTTCGGTAATCAAGACGGCCCCCAGTTGTTCGGCAAGTTTGAGCACCTCGCCGTCTGGAATACTTCGCGCGATAACCGAGACGCTTTCCACCGACCAACCATCTGCCCGCAACGCGCGCACGATGCGGCCATCCAGATTTTCATCCGTCAGAATCACGCGGACAACACGGGTGAGTCTTTCCGCTGGACGAGGGCAGCGGCATAATCGAGCACGGCCAGGATATCGAGCGCCGTCAGCCGCGGATACGCTTCCAACAGCTCCGCGTGTGTAGCTCCTTCCGAGAGTTTGGTCAAGATCAGCTCCACCGTCAGGCGGGTGTCTTTGACGCACGGCTTGCCGAGCATCACGTCGGGCCGAGCGGTAATTCTTTCCTGATAGAGATGCATAAACGAAGACGAAAATAGCACGAACAGAAAACAGGCGGTTTAGGCGAAGTTCCGCCCTGCCTTACCCTCCCCGCCGCCCGCCTGCCCGCCGCAGCCCCCGCCGCAGCCGCGCGAAGCCGCTCGCGGCGGGCGGGTGTTGGGCCAGCGCCCTGGTCAGCAGGTCGTACAGCTCGGGGTGGTGCTGGGCGAGTTTGTCGGGGTTTTCAAAGAACATTTCCGTCGCCACGGCAAACAACTCGGCTTCGTTGGTACCGGCGTAGGCGTCGAGGATGCCGCCGCCGTTCTGGACGCGCGCCAGTTCGCGGCGCACCACGTCGGCCCAGACGGGCCGCAGTTCGTCGGGCAGTGTGAGGCCGGGGGTGCCGTCGATGCCGCCGTCGGCGTGGTCGAGCAAATGCGCGAACTCGTGGATGCCGACGTTCTCGCCGTTTTGCCAATCGCGGAAGCCGCGCTCGAGGGCGGCTTTGGAGAGGCGCATATACTGGTCGCCGTCGCCAAATCCCTGCACCGCGCCGAGCAACGTGCCCTGTAGGCCGTGAAACTCGCGGTCGGGGTCGGCCTTCTCGGCCCAGGCGTCGGGCACGATGAGCACTTCGTTCAGATTCGGATACTCCCAATCGGGGAAGCCCCAGATAGGGATCACCGCCGATGCCGCCACCAGTACGCGCGTCACGTCGTCCACCTCGGTTTCGATGCCGGTGATGGCGGTGCGGGCCAGAAACAATTGCATCCGCTGCTCGAAACGGGCTTTGTCGGCCTGGTTCAGGGCGCGGTAGAACGCCACGCGCTGCGTCAGCTCCTTGCGCCAGCGGGGCGGAAAATCGGATGCCAGCGCGGCGGCGTCGCGGCGGCGCTTGGCGGTGAGCCACCACGCCAACGCCGCAAACAGCGCGACGACGGCCACGAGAAAGACGAGTTGGGGAGTTGTCATCGGAAGACAAAAATGGGTTGTGCGGCAGCCCGGCGGGCAAGGTACGGCGATGGGAACAGAGTGGGTGCGGCTGCTTACTTACTAGTTAGTAAGTTTGTGGTACATTTGCCGTTGGGTAGTGACGTAGGTGTAGGCGGCTTGGTCGCACGGCGCTACGTGGCTCAGCCGCGTTGCCCAACTGCCGTCGCCGAGTGATACTCGGCGTTACGTGGTCCAACCGCCGGAGACTCTACGCCTAACCGCGTTGCCCAACCACATTGCTCATCCACCGGAGACGCATTTATGCGTCTCTACGCTTAACCGCCGTTTTCAATCAGTTCAATCTGATTATACTCTGTCGCCGATGCCGCCTACCGAACCAGTTACCAATTCTACGGCTGCCGCCGTTGACACGCGGCGCCGCATCCTCGACGAAGCCGAAAGCCTGCTGCTGGCGCGCGGCTTTCAGGCATTCAGCTACCAGCACGTAGCGAAGGCATTGGGTGTGAAGCCGGCCGCAATTCACTATCACTTTCCGACGAAAGACGATTTGGGCGTGGCGCTCATTCAACGCCAGGCGGCCCGGCTGGCGAAGTGGCGCGCCCTGCCCCGCGTGACCGAGCTGACGCCCGGCGGGCGCTTCCAGGCCCTCCTCGACGCCTACCTCGGGCGCCTGAGCCACGCCGGGCAGCTCTGCTTTTTCGGCGCGCTCGCACCCGGCTTCGACGTATTGGCCGACCCGATGCGCGCCGAGCTGCGGCGCTTCACGGCCGCCCTCACGGGCTGGCTCGCCGAGGTGCTGGCCGAGGGCCGCGCCACCGGCGAGCTGCGCTTCGTGGGCGAGCCGATGGCCAAAGCCGCGCAAGTGCTCACCACATTGGCCGGGGCGCTGCAAGTGGCGCGCGTGTTCAACCCGGCACAATTCGACCTGATCGTGCGGCAACTCGTGGAGGAGCTGGCGCCGGGTGGGTTGCCGGCGCTGCCGGCTAAGCCGGGCGGTTAAGGCGCCTCCCTGTCTGAACCACAGATGGTAAGCGGGTAGCCACAAGTTACAAGCTGTACGCCGCAAGCCGCAAGCCAACCCTCTGATTCTGAAGCATTGACAACCAATCGAAAACCGCAAAAATTTTGGTTGGCCGCTTAATGAACGAAGCGTCGTGGTCAGCCGGGTTGATTCCTCATTCTTCATTCTTCAATGATCAACCACTTCTCCCCTGCTTCCGATGTCTATCCGCTGGCCGTTGCGTCGGTTGCTGCTACGGCGGTAGGCGGGGCGGCCGTTCGCATCCGGTACCCGTCGCTGCCGCCCGGTTTTCGGCTGCTGCGCGCTGGAATGGGCGCTCTGCATCGGCTCGCGCCGGAGCTGGCGTTTCGGGCGACGTGGCGGCTGTTCACCACGCCGCGCCGCATCGCCGTGAAGCCGTGGGAGACGGCCGCCCTCGCCACGGCCCGCGCCGCGCGGGTGCCGTTCGAGGGCGGCGAGCTGGCCGCGTACGAATGGGGGCCGTCCGACGGGCCGGTGGTGCTGCTCGTCCACGGCTGGGAGCACCGGGCGGCATTCTGGGGCCGGTTCGGGGCGGCGCTGGCGGCGGCGGGCTACCGCGCGGTGGCGTTCGATGGCCCGGCCCACGGCGCCTCGCCGGGGCGCTGCACCACGTTGGTGCAGTTTGCCCGCGCCGTACAAACGATCATCGACTGGACTGCCGCGCCCACCCACGCCGTGGTGGCGCACTCGTTTGGGGCGGCGGCTACGGTGGCGCTGCCCACGCGGTTCAACGACGGCGCGGCGCTGCCTCGGCTGGTGCTGCTGGCCGCGCCCGGCTCGCTGCTGCGGGTGGCCGAGCGGTTCGCGGCGCTGCTGCGGCTGCCGGCGGCGGCGGTGACGCGGATGAGCCGCCACATCCGCGAGCGCTACGGCCGCGAACCCGACGAGTTCAGCCTGACGCGCGTCGGCCCGATGCTGCCGGTCGGGCGCGCCCTGCTCCTGCACGACCGCGCCGACGAGTTCGTACCCTTCGCCGAAGCCGAGCAGGTGGCGGCGGCGTGGCCCGCCATCACCTTCGAGCCGACCACCGGCCTGGGCCACAACGGCATCCTGCGCGACGCGGGCGTGATCGGGCGGGTAGTGGCGTTTCTGGAGTGAGCCGGCCATACCAAAACGGCCGGCCTCCCCACCCGGGGAAGCCGGCCGTTCGGCACGTCGGTAGTCGGCTACTGCCTACTCCGCCGTCAGCACCAACCGCCGCGACAGCACACCGTCGGGCGTCAGCAGGCGCACTACGTAGGTGCCGCGCGGCAGGGATTCCACCTCCAGCCCAAGCGATACCTCAGCGCTTGATGCGCTCGCCACGTCGCGCGTCAGCACCACGCGGCCGGTGGCGTCGAAGACGGTCAGCGAGGCGCCGCGCGTAAGCAGCGCGGTGGGCACCCGGAGCGTCGTTGCCTTCGTGGCGGGGTTAGGCGCGAGGCTGACGGCGGCCGTCAACTCGGCGGGCAGACCCACCAGCACTTCGCCGCGCAGGTTGACGACAGGCGGCGTGGTAACGGCGTCGTTGGTTTGTACGATCAGGGTTGCCAACGTCACGACGGGCGGCGGCGCCGGGGCCGAGAACGTCACCGTCACCACCAGCGAATCGCCGGGCGCGATGGTGCCCGTGGTGGGTGCGGCCGTGAAGGCCGGATTAGAAATCAGCAGCCCCGTGAGCTGGAGCGGCGCGTTGCCGGTGTTGCGAACCGTAAACGGCCGCGAAACCGGCAGGCCGACGTTCGCATTGAACACCAGATTCGTCGCCGAAACCGCCACCAGCGGCGCCGGGGCAACCACCCCCGTGCCGTTCACGATGACGGTGAGCGCGGGGTTGGCGGGGTCGTTGGAGACGACGGTTACGACGGTGGTCAGCGGCGCGGCCACGGTCGGCGCGAAGGTTACGGTCACGAGCAGCGAGTCGCCGGGGGCGATGATGGCCGCGATGGGCGCCGTAGTGAAGGTCGCCACCGACGAGGCAATGTCCGACACCTCCAGCGGCGCCGTGCCCGTGTTGTACACCGTAAACGTGCCCGTGCCGGTCGAGCCTACCGTCACGTTGCCGATGTTGAGCGTGGTGGTCGAAACGCTCGCCACCGGCGCCGCCCCGTTCGGAACTACGAAAAACTGGTTGCCGGCGGGCGTGGTGAAATTCACCCCTGCCGGGTCGCCGAGGTTGGCCGTGCCGAGCGGCAGCCCCGCCAGCACCTGGTTGCTCACGAAGTCGTGCGAGGCGCCGTTGATGAAGGCCGAAATGCGAATCGGCCCGGTGGGGTTGCCCAGCACACTCAGCGGAATGGCCAACTCCACGCCGGTCGTCACGGCGGCGGGGTTGTTGAGCGCGGTGCCGTCCACACCGGCCACGTTCGAGTTGTCGAGCGACATCTGCCCCGTGGTGGTGCCGTCGAACACGAGCGATTGGGTGCGCCCCAGCCCGTTGGCGAGGGTGGTGCCGATGCCGCCCGCCCCGTTGACGGGCGCGAAGTAGGCCGCCGTGGTGAAGCCCGCCGCCGGGTTGGTGTTGTTGAGCGTCAGGAAGTAATCCGGCGCAAAACCGGCGTCGAAGGTCAGCCCGGCCATTCGGTTCAGGCCGTTGCCATCGACATCGGGGTTGGTGCCCAGCAGCGTGTTCTGGCCACCGGCCTGGGTATCGAAGAAGAGCTCGAGCTTGTTGCCGTTGCTTTCGAGGTTGCCCGTGAGCAGCAGGTAGAGCATCCCGCCGTCGATGCGGGCGTAGGCGGCGTCCAGTTCCGAGCCGCCCGTCGCCACGGTCTGGCTGCCGCTGGTGGTGTTGCCGAAGCCGGTGGTGTTGGTCTGCGTCGTGAGCGGCGCGAGGTAGCCCGCGTCGAGCGAGCCGTCCACCACGATGGCGCCCGCCGCCAGCCCGGTGCCCGTGAGCGCCACGGTGGCGGTGCCGCCGTTGGAGGCCAACGTGAGCGTGGCCGTGGCCGCGCCCGCCGCCGTCGGCGCGAACGTGACCGTGACGAGCAGCGAATCGCCCACGGCCACGGTGCCCGTGGTGGGCGCGGCCGAAAATTGCGGGTCCGACGACGTGATGCCCGTCAGGCTCAGCGGCGCGTTGCCCCGGTTCCGCACCCGGAACGTGGCCGTGCCGGTGGCGCCCACCGTCACCGAGCCGAGGCTCAGCGCACTCACCGACGTGCTCAGCACGGCCGTGGGCGCGGCCACGCCGGTGCCGGTCAGGCCCACCGTGAGGGTGGGTTGGCCGGGGTCGTTGGAGGCGAGCGTGAGGGTACCGCTCTGGAGGCCGGCGGCGGTCGGGGCGAAGGTGACGGTCACGACGAGCGAGTCGCCGACGGCCACGCTGCCCGTGGTGGGCGCGGCCGTGAAGACGGCGTTGTCGGAGGTGATGCCCGTCACCGTCAGCGGAGCGTTGCCCACGTTCCGCACCACGAGGCGGCGCGTGGTGGGGCTGCCCACGGTAGTGTTGCCGAACGTCAGCACACTCGCCGACGCCACCGCCACCGGCGCGGCCGTGCCGTTGGCAATCGTGAAGAACTGATTGCCCGCAAAAGCGCCGAAGCTCACCACCGACGGGTTGCCGAGGTTGGCCGTGCCGTCGGGCAGGCCCGCCAGCACCTGGTTGCTCATAAACCCGTGGTCGCCGGACGTGATGAACGCCGCCACCCGAATCGGCCCCGTCGGGTTGCCGAGCGCCGCCAGCGGAATGGCGTACTCGAGGCCCGTGGCCACGGCGGCCGGCGTACCCAGCGACGCGCCCAACGGGCCAACGCCGCCCGTGTTGGAGTTGTCGATGGCAAGCTGGCCCGTCAGCGAGCCGCTGAACGTGAGAGCTTTGCTCAGACCGGCACCTGCGGCCGTCAGCAGCGTCCCGACGCCGCCCGCGCCGTTTACAGGCGCGAAGGAGGCCGTAGCTTCCAGAGCGGCGGGGTTCTGGATGTTGGTCGTCAGGAAGTAGTCGGCCGTGAAGCCGCCGTCGAAAAACAACCCGGCGTGGCGGTTGAGGCCGTTGTTGTCAACGTCGGGGTTGTTGGCGGCCAGCAACCGCTGCCCGGTGCCCGAGTTGGTGTCGAAAAACAGGTTGAGGCGGTTGCCGTTGCTTTCGAGGTTGCCCGTCAGGAGCAGGTAGAGCGTACCGTTGTCGATGTGGGCGTAGGCGCCGTCCAGCTCCGAGCCGCCCGCGCTGGTCTGGCCGCCGCCGGTAGCATCGCCGAAGCCCGTGGGCGTGGTTTGCAGCGCCAGGGCGGTGCCGTAGTTGGGGTCGCGGGTGCCGTCCACGGCAATCGCGGCGGCGGCCGTGCCGGTACCCGTTACCGTTACGGTCGTCGGCGAACCGGCCGCGTTCGAGGCGATGCTGAGCGTGGCGGTCTGGGCGCCGGTGGCCGTAGGCGCAAACGTTACGGTGAACGTGGCCGAGGCCCCCGCCGCCACCGTGGCCGTGGTAGGCGCCACCGTGAAGCGGGCATTGTCCGACGTGATGCCCGACAGTAGCAGGTCGGCCGTACCGGTGTTGGTCACGGTGAGGGTGCCGGTGCCGGTGCCGCCCACCGCCACGCTGCCGATTGCCAGCGGGTTGGGCGCTACCGAGATACCCGGCGCCGTAGGCGCGGCGTTGGGCACGGTGAAAAACTGGTCGCCGCCGATGGTCGTGAAATCGACCGTGGTGGGGTTGCCGAGGTTGGCCGTACCGAGCGGCATCCCGGCCAGACTTTGGTTACTCAGGAAGCCGTGGCCGCCGCCGTTGATGACAGCCATCACCCGGAAATCGCCCGTTGGTGCGCCGAGCACACTCAGCGGAATTGCCAGCTCGATGCCCGTTGTTACGGCGCCGGGGGTGCCCACGGCGACGGCCGTCACGCCGCCGGTATTGGCGTTGTTGATGGCAGCCGAGCCGGTCAGCATCGACCCGAAATCGAGCGTGTAGGGCGCGGCCGTGAGGTTGGTCGCCAGCGCGGTACCGGCGCCGCCCGCCCCGTTGAGCGGCGCAAAGCCCGCCGTGAAGTTGGTGCCGTTGAGGCGCAGCGTGAGGTAGTAATCCGGCACGAAACCCGCGTCGAAGCGCAAACCCGACATCGAGTTCGGGGCGTTGCCGTCGGCGGTGGGGTTGTTGGCCGTCAGCACGTTCTGGCCGCCGGTTTGGGTATCAAAAAACAGCTCCAGCGGATTGCCGTTGTTTTCGAGGTTGCCCGTGAGCAGCAGGTGCAACGTACCGCCGCTGATGTGGGCGTAGGCCGCGTTCAGTTCCGACTGGTTATCGCCGAATCCCGTGGCGTTGGTTTGCAGCGCGAGGGCGGCGGGGTAGTCGGTGTCGCGTACGCCGTCGGTCACGATGCTGCCGCCGCTCACGATGGTGGTGCCGCTGAGCGGAATCACCACGGTGGGCTGGTTGGGGTCGTTGGTAGTGAAGGTGAGGGTGCCGGTTTGCGGCGCGGCACTGGTGGGCAGAAACCGCACCCGCACCGTGCGCGAGGCGCTGCTGTCGATAGCGCCGACCAGCGAGCCGCTCACCGTCGAAAACATCGGGTTCGAGTATACCGGGTTGCTCAGCACCAGTGGCCGCTTGCCGGGGTTGCTCACGATGAGGTCGATGCCGACGCCCGTGCCGCCCACGCCGCCCGTGGCGATGAAGGCCAGTTCCGTCTGACTCAGCCCCAGCAACGGCCGCGAAGCGGCCGTGCGCGCAATCAGCACCGATTGCGCCGCGCCGATCTGGCTGAAATTTACCGTGGCCGGGTCGCCGAGGTTGCTGCGCGTCTGGCCGAGCGGCGCCAGCACTTGGTTGCTCAGAAACCCGTGCCCGCCGCCGTTGATGAAGGTGCAGAGCCGGAAATCGCCGACCGGCGCGCCCAGCGCCGCCAGCGGCAACTTCAGCTCGATGCCGGTTCGCACGTCGTCGGCGCCCGCGTTGACCGACGACGTTACGCCCGCCGTGTTCGAGTTGTCCAGCCCCAACTCGGCCGTGCCCACGGGCAGCGTAATCGCCAGATTGGTGCTGTTGCCGGTTGCCACGAGCGCGCCCACGTTGGTCGGCTCGTTGAGGGTGGCGTAGTGAACCGAAATCGTCCCCGATGCTTCCATTTTCAGCGTCAGGTAATAATCGGCGCCGAAACCGGCGTCGAAGGTCAGGCCGGCCATCCAGTTCAGGCCGTTGCCGTCCACGTCGGGGTTGGTGCCCAGCAGCGTGTTCTGGCCGCCGGTCTTCGTGTCGAAAAACAGCTCCAGCGGATTGCCGTTGCTTTCGAGGTTACCGCTCAGAAACAGGTACAGGTCGGTGCCCACGATGCGCGCATAGGCGGCATTCAGCTCCGAGCCGTTGGCCAGAATCTGGCTTCCTTGCGAGTTATCGCCGAAACCGGTGGGCGTCATCTGCACGGCGAGTGGGTCGTCGTAGGCCGCCTCGCGGGTGCCGTCGGTCACGAACTGGGCGTGCGCCGCAGTCGCGGCGCTCAGCAGCGCGATGCCGAGCCCCCGGCCGCACCACCGCGAAAAAGTATATTTCCGCATCCGTCTAAAAAGAAATAAGGTGAAAAACAGACGATTACCGGCGCGCAATGGCCGCCGTTTCGGCCGCAACCTACGGCAGGAACAGGAAACGTAACGCCAAGTGATACTCAGCGGCGGTTGGGTAAGGTAGATGGGCATCGGCGGCTGGGCGCCACTCAGCCGCAGTGCTCAAGCGCCGATGCCCAACCGCTGTCGCCGAGTGCTACTCGGCGTTACGTTTACCTAGCCGGTGTTAAGCATTGGTTGTTGGTTTGACGGCTTTTGCGAGCATGAGGA